>Ga0306920_100012999_pt1 | contig 11326 bp, 9 predicted proteins | sample flu12Cox44000170_FD_204666 | JGI IMG/M metagenome (GOLD analysis project Ga0306920, IMG submission 204666) | Lab enrichment of tropical soil microbial communities from Luquillo Experimental Forest, Puerto Rico - flux4day.12C.oxic.44.000.170 (v2)... | ecosystem: Environmental > Terrestrial >...
GCTGCCGGACGTGGTCGCGGCGCGTGCTGTCCGCGCGGGAGGGGTGGCTGTGGCCCGGCGTTCAGGGTGCCGATGATCCGGGCGTTGTAGGTGCCGATGATTGGAGACGGAAACGCCCCGCCGGCTGGTGCGGCGGGGCGTTTCTCGTCGGCGGGGTGTCGCCGGGGTCGGCGAGGTGCCGGTGTCAGTCGATGACCTCGGTGACGGCGGAGCGGGCGGCGGCTTCGTCGACGAGGTTCTTGCCGGCGGCGAAGGCGGCGACGAGGGATTGCAGGGCGAGGTTGTTGACGGCGCGGGGGTAGCCGCGGCCGGTGGTGTGGATGAGGTTCACGGCGTCCTCGGTGAACAGCTGGTCGGGTCTTCCGGCCAGGTTTGTGTGGTGGGCGATGTAGCCGGCGGTCTCGGCCTGGGTCATGCCGGGCATGGTGTAGCGCAGGGCGGTGCGCTGCTCGAGTGCGGCCAGGACGGCGAGCTTCATGGTGCGCCGCAGGGTGGGCTGGCCGACCAGGAGGCAGGCCAGCGGGGAGTCCTGGTCCATCGCGGCGTTGGTGAGCATGCGGACGGTCTCTAGCTGCTCGTAGGCAAGCAGGTGGCCTTCGTCCAGGACCAGGACGGGGGTGCGGCCGCGTTCCTCTCGCTCGGCGGTGAGGGCCTTGCTGACCTGGGTGAACAGGCGGGAGCCGAGGTGGGAGGGGGCCTGGCCGAAGGTGGCGAGGATCTCCTCGCAGATGCCGCGGACGCCGATCATGGGGTTGGGCAGGTAGATGACGGTGTTCCGGGAGGGGTCCAGGCTGGCCAGGACGGTGCGGACCGAGACGGTCTTGCCGGCGCCGACCTCGCCGGTGATGACGCCGATGGCGCGTTCGCTGACGCACCAGGTGATGCGGGCGACGGCCTCGTTGTGGGCGGCGTGGCGGTGCAGCATCCCGGGGGCGAGGTTGCGGCCGAAGGGCATGCGGCTGAATCCGTAGTGGGCCTGCAGTTTGTCAATCAACGGGGTCTCCTGGCTGGTCGTCGGGGGCGTGGCTGGCCTGGATGCGGGCGAGCAGGTCTTTCTTGGCGTTCTGGAAGGCGGCGAGCTCTGCGGGGCCGGCCCGGTGGGCGCCGGCGCCGGGCAGGCGCCTCATCCAGGCGATGAGGGCGGAGACCTCGCCGGGAGCCGGGGCGGCGGGCAGCGTCACGGCTCCTCCTGGCCGGCGAGGGCGGAGTAGTTGACCTTGCCGGCGAGCTCGGCGGTGTGACGCGCGTCGATCAGGGCGAGGTAGTCGATGCCGGTGGTGGGGACGGGCGGCTCGGCGGGGACCTCGGGCCGGGCCTTGGGGTGGGAGTGGCGGCTGATCTGGAACGGCAGCGCGGTGCCGGCGTCCTTCCCGTCGCTGCGGACCCGCAGGAACGACAGGTCGAAGGGGTCGAAGACCAGCTCGACCTTGCGGCCTGTCAGCGACGGGTCGACCTGGTAGCGGTTGCCGTGCAGGGACACCAGCCCGGTCTTGGACACTGTGCGGTACTCGGCCCAGCGGAACGCGTCGGCCAGGTCGGCGGCGGACGGGACCGGGAAGGGGGCGCCGGCCATCCAGCGGGCCAGCGGTGCCATCCCGGTCTCGCTGTGGACGCGCCGGTGGTAGACGTTCTCCACCCATGCGGTGAACAGCCTGTTCATCTCGGCCAGGTCGGTCACCTGCCGTCCCGGATCGCCGTCAGCGGCGGCGATCTCGACGGTGAACTCGCTGTTGACGGTGCGGAACAGCCGCTCGATCTTGCCCCGGCCCTGGGGCCGGCCCGGGGCGGAGTGGACCAGCTTGATGCCGAGCCTGGCGCATGCGCGCATGAGCCAGGAGTCGACGAACGCCGAGCCGTTGTCCACGTAGACATAGCCAGGGACGCCGCGGGCTGCCAGCGCGGGCCGCAGCGCGGCGGCCAGCCGGACGGTGTCCTCGGCGAACCCCCACCGGTGGCCCATGACCGCGCGGCTGTGGTCGTCGATGAAGGCGAACAGGTAGGTCTTGCGCCCGCCGATCCTCGGGCCGTGCAGGGCATCGCCGGTCCATAGCTCGTTGGGCCGGTCCGCCTCGAACCGGCCGAAGACCGCCGGCCCGGCCGGGGCCCGCAGCGCGGTCAGCCCGGTCCGGACGAACATCCGCTGCAGGGTCCGCTCATCGGGCGCCCACCCCTGCTGGGCCTCCAGGATCCGCTTGACCTGCGCGGCGGTCCGGTCCGGGTTCTCCTTCTTCAGCGCCGTCGCCAGCTCAAAGATCTCCGGCGGAGTCCGCGGCTGGGACTGGCGCGGACTGGGCACCAGCGCGTCGAACCCGCCCCTGCGCCAGTCCAGGATCCACCGGTCCAGCGTCCACCGGCTGATCCGGGCCGTCCGGCCTTCCGGGTCGGTATGCGGGACCGCCGCGATCGCCCGCACCATCGCCCCCCGCTGCCGCCCGGTCAGCGCGGGGTCGGCGGCCTCCCGGATCAGCATGTAGCGGAACAGGCCGATCGCGCGGGCCCGTTCCAGCCGCGCGGCCTGGTCATCGTCTTTCCTGCTCAAGGCAGACCTCTTTCACAAGTCACCGAAATAGGAACCCGCGAAGGCTCCCAGGACCAGGACCCCCGCCGTCAGGGGCAACTCGTGTTGGACGGCTACCGGGGCCAGCCCGGCGACAGCAGCCGGCCGCCGCTGGCCGCGCACGCCAGCCGCCACGGCGACACCCCGCCGACGTCCGGCCAGCGCGAGAACGCCGCCACGGCGGCCCCGGCCACCGCCGCGACCGCGTCGGCGAACGGCGACGGCCCCTGCGCGGGCGGGACCGGGTCCACCCCGACCTCTACCAGCAGCCCGGTGAAGAACGCCCGCACCGCCTCCGCCCGCGACCCGAAACGGCGCAGCCAGCCCCGGACCGTGCCCGCTGCCCGGCCAGCCGCCGCGGCGATCGGCCGCACGCCCTTACCCGCCGCCTTCGCAGCCAGCGCCGCCCCGATCACCTCCGCCAGGTCAGCCCGCCTCAGCAGCGCGAACGCCGGCAAGAGCACGTGAGTCGCCCCGCACCCCCGGCAACGGGCCCGCCGCGGCCGCAGCCGCACCAGCTCCTGGCCGCCCCTCAGCACCCGCGGCCGCGCATGGCCCCACCTCGCCAGCACGCCGCCGCACCACGGGCACTCAAGCCCCCCGCCCGCCAGCAACCGCTCGACCTCAGCCTCATCTGCCCCTACCGTGAGCACCAGCGCCTCCGCGCGCTAAACGGCCCTCCCGGGCATGCTCGGCCAAGAGACACCGGGAGGGCCTGCGCATGCCCCCATCGGCAAGGCGCCGCCGCCGACGAACACCGGCACTCAGGGAACAAGCAGCCCAACATCATCGGCAGACACAATGCCGGAAACCAGCCACCTCATGAGCATCCAGGGTGCCGCTCAACAGTCGTCCCAGCCCCATGATGGCGCCGGGGTTCCGTCGGGCTCACGGCCGAACCGGTATACCACCTGATGGTTGGCCTGCTCGCAGAACAGGTCAAACAGCCCCCCGGCAGGCAATCGGTCTACAAGGGTGCTGACCTGTTCTTCTGCGTCCGCGTTCCGCAGCGCGTCCAGCAGTCGGGCGACGGCGGCCGGGTTGTCGAGGGCGGCGTGCGCGGCGGGGTCGCGGGCCAGCAGCGCGGCGGCCTGGCCGTCCGCGCCGGCCTCCCGCAGCGCGTCCAGCAGCCGGGCGACGTCGTACGGGTTGTCGAGGGCGGTGTGCGCGGCGGCGCGTGCGGCCAGTGCGGTGGCCTGGTCGTCCGCGCCGGCCTCCCGCAGCGCGTCCAGCAGCTCGGCGGCGGCGCCCGGGTCGTCGAGTTCGGCGTGCGCGGCGGCGCGTGCGGCCAGTGCGGTGGCCTGGTCGTCTGCGCCGGCCTCCCGCAGCGCGTCCAGCAGCCGGGCGACGTCGTACGGGTTGTCGAGGGCGGCGTGCGCGGCGGGGTCGCGGGCCAGCAGCGCGGCAGCCTGGTCGTCTGCGCCGGCCTCCCGCAGCGCGTCCAGCAGCCGGGCGACAGCGTACGGGTCGTCGAGGGCGGCGTGCGCGGCGGGGTCGCGGGCCAGCAGCGTGGCAGCCTGGCCGTCTGCGCCGGCCCCACGCAGCACTCGCAGCAGCTCGGCGACGTCGTACGGGTTGTCGAGGGCGGCGTGCGCGGCGGCGCGTGCGGCCAGTGCGGTGGCCTGGTCGTCTGCGCCGGCCTCCCGCAGCGCTTCCAGCAGCCGGGCGACAGCGTACGGGTTGTCGAGGGCGGCGTGCGCGGCGGCCCACTGTGCCGGATCGTGGTCAGCGGGATCCAGGGAGTGCAGTTGCCGGATCAGGTGGGTTGCGGCCCCGGTGTCGCCACACGCAGCGGCGTGCTTGCGCAGTCGGGCCGCCTCGCGCAGCAGGCCGTGGGCCTCGGCGGCCTCGGCGAGGGCGGGCAGCTCGCCGAGGCTGGCGAAGCGGGCCGCCGCATCCCAGAATCCCGCCGGGGGCAGGAGGCCGCGGTGGGCGCGGCGGCCGTGCTGGTCCAGGTAGTCGGCCAGCCGGTAGCCCGGCTCGGCAGCTTTGCCAGGGGGCCGGGGGCGGATGCGGGTCAGCGGGCCGCGGACGCCCTTGCACGGCGCGGCGGCGTAGGCCAGCGCCTGCTCCAGCCAGTCCTCGCCGAGCCCGTCCCAGTCGGCGCCGGCCAGATACCCGGGCGCGGCCGCTTCCAGGAAGGCCACCGGCAGCGCGACCCCCATGCCCAGGCGGCGGCCGTCGATCGCCGCGCTGATCAGCGCCTTGGCGGCCGGCGGCGCGTACTCATAGCGGGCCAGCAGCTCCGGTGCCCCGGCCAGGAACTGGACCACCTGCCCGTCCTCGGCAGCCGCGGCCAGGGCCAGCCGAGGGTCCCTGGAAACAGTGAGCTGCCGCACCTGCTCCGGGGTGAACGCGGCGGGCACCGGGATGTCCCGGCCGGCCAGCAGCTCGCGGGCCTGGGCATGCGGATCCTCCCCGGTCGCGGGGCGGGCGGTCAGGGCATGCCAGAACTGGGGCCATAGCGTGGCCAGCACCAGCACCGGGGCCCGGGCCGGGTCCCGCAGCAGCTCGCGCAGCCCGGCGGCGACCCGTTCTCCCAGCCCGCTGGCCGGGGGGTTGAGGTAGAACTGCGCCTCGTTCAGCCAGACCACGGTCCGCGGGCTGATCGAGCCCAGCTCGCGCAGCGCCGCCTCCGGCCGGGACGGGTCGATCGGATGCCACAGCCGCCACGGCTCCGGCTGGTCCCGCAGCGGGCCCAGCGCCTCCCAGCACGCCCGCGTCTTGCCGGTTGAGGACCCGCCGACCAGCACCGCGATCCCGCTGGTCCCCTCGGCCGCGGCCCGCACCACCTGGGCTAGGTCCTGGTCGTGTTCCCGGGCCACGTACGGCGGCAGCACCGGCAGTCCCGGCTGCCGGTCACCGGGCTGGACCGGCCGGTGCACTTCCAGGGCGAACGGGTCCGTTACCTCGGCCAGCAACCGCCCCGGTAGCGGGGCCGCGGTCCGGGCCTGCCGCGCGGCCAGTTCCCGCAGCGAGCGTTCTACCAGCTGCCCCAGTGTCGCCGGATCGGCGAACGGCTGGGTGACCAGGCTGCCCTGCACCCGGCGGCGGAACGCCTCTTGTCGCGCCCCGTACTCATGATCAATTAGCTTTGACGGCGGGATGCCCGCCACTGCGGTCTCGGTGCCCAGCAGGAACACCAGCCGGTCCAGTCCCGCCTCGGTCGCAGCGGCCAACTCTAGCTCCGTGTAGACATCTCCGGCTCATCCCGCACCGGCGCCCCGTACCGGGTCCCCAGGATCCCCACATACACATCACACGACTGGACCCGCTCCCGGCACAGCTGCGCCGGGACCTGGTCCACGGCCGGGAAATCGGCCATGTCCACGATCACGTGCCCGCACGCCGAGATCGCCCGCTCCGCCGCCGCCACGTACGACCCTCCGGCTGGGAAGTCCCGCAGTTCCGAGGTATGGGACACGAACACGCGCCATCTGGCCTCGCCGGAATCACCCGCGCCCGCCACGCTCCCCCCTCCGCCAGTGACCAACAGTAGACCTGGCATCCCCGCCGGGAAGGAAAACGGCGCCACTCCCCGGCCCGCCGCGCGGCGTCTCCAGGCAGTGATTCCGGCCGGTGACGACGGCCACCCTCTCACCGCTCTCCGCACTGTGCCCGATACGCGCCCAGATGGACCCTAGCCTCAGAGCCCGCGCTGGCCAGAAGGCTGCTGCCGGCGGTCTTGAAAACCGGCGACTTCACCGCCAAGCGCGTCGCCTCACGCAAGGCGGTCGCGCGGACGGATCGGGAAGAAGTCCGGAACGGGGCGCTCTTGACGGGTTCTGGCCGGACCCAGGCCAATCCCATGGCGCGCTAGGGGGAGGCCACGCACCTTCCGCCCGCACCGCCTACGGCTCACCCCTGGTTGCAGTCTTGGTTGCAATCCGCCAGGGTCCGCTGGGATCCATAGCAGTACTGATACGAGCCAGCATAGATAGTACCGTAGAGCATGACCAGCATTTACTGAGTACAGAACGTTACAGCTTCATGTTTCAATGGTGGTAAACCGAATGTAGGAGCGGACTTTTAATCCGTTGATTCGGGTTCTCGTTCCTGGCGGTCACGTGGTTGGTGCTATTCCGTGTACTCGGACCCATATTTCCTCGGCAACCTGGCCCACGGTTGTGTGACCCTGCTGAGCATGAGGGATGAGGAGGAGTCCCGGGACCAGGAGCCGGAGCACACCAGGTTCTACCGTCTCGACCACAGCTGGTCTTTCGACGGTGAGGAGGTGGTCTACGGCACCGGGCCGCCGAAGAACGACGCCAATGCAGAAAGCGACCTCGATGCGGCACGCACCGAAAACCAGCGCCTCACCAGGCAACTCGCCGAGGCAGTCAGCACCGAGATCGCCTCGCTATTGCGGCCCGTCGCCTGGCAGGTCAACCACCCGGTGCGCAGGTAGGCGGGTGCGTGGCGCAGTCTGAAGATCAGCAGTTGCCGGATAGCAGCTTTAGTCGTACGAGCTCCGCGGTTCGACTGATTGACCGCGGGTTATGAGCCAGGCCATTGCTCCAACGGAGCGTCCAAGCCAACGCCCAGGACAGCGTTCTGGATGTACAACTGTGTACCGTCTGCTGAGAAAACGGCCGACTTGGGCTCATAGGCCTTGGTCTGAACTGATTGGAGAAGCCGGGGGATGGCCAGGTCCCAAAGCTCCACCCAGTATGAGCTAACAGCCGCCAGAATCTCACCCGATGGGCTGAACACCAGATAGTGGGGGCGCTTGTGGCCGCCGCTCAACAACACCGTCGAAGCAGAATTCTGCGTCTCGACCGGCCCGCTCAGTTGTGTTAGCTCGAAGAGCCGAAAGCCTTCCCGAGGGGAATCGGCGACCAACTGGTTATGATTGAGCGCCACTGCGCACACGTCCCAGACATGGATGCTAGCGATAACCTCATCCGCCTCGTAATCCCACACACGCACATATTGATCCCAGGCCGCAGCCACCACTGTTGGCCGATCACCAAATACAATGCTTGCCTCGCTTGCATACCATCCGACCCCATCACGGCCTGGTTCCTGGCCGGGCAGCTTTCTCAGGCAACGTCCGGTCTTAACCTCCCAAACACTTAGCGTTGCCGGGAGGCCACCGCCGCGGGCATTCGGTTGATAGGAAGTCGTCATTGTAGCGAGTATGTCTCCGGCGGGGCTAAAGGCGAGTTTCAGCACATAGTCCGAGGTGTCAAGCTGCAACGGATGGGCGGGGTCGCTTGTCTTCCAGATCACGGTTTTGCTGTGGCGTGTACTGGCAGCAACGTAGTCGCCGTTTATACTGAACGCCATTGATGTGACACTCGCCCCATATTCGTCTATCGGATTGGTCACCGGCGTGGGCGCCAGAATGCAGAGGCTGTCAGCATCTCCGGGTCGATAGACGGCGACCGCGTTGCCGCGATCCTTAAGAACGTTGGATCCCTGCTCGCTAAGACGGGTCGCAAAACCCATGAGAGCGACGAGGCCTCTGGCGGGCGATACCGCATATTCGCAATGGGGACGTGGGTGGACTACGTCCGGGCCCACGGTGGCGACCTGGCGTACCAGGCGTGCAGATGCAGGCGAGATCTCTATATTCGCCAAGAGGTTGTCCCGGTCCGCGAAGTTGGCGCACAGCCGCCGTACCTCACTTAGCAGAAAGAACGCAGAGTCGGGCGAACTGGGCATGACCCGCCGCGCGGCCGCGTAGAGCTCGGAGCATTGCCGGTCCAGCTGGATCCGCCGCAGCGCCCCAGCCGCCTCGGTATGGCCGGAATCGAGGAACAGGATGTCCTGCGCGACCTGCTCCGCCAGCTCGAGGTCGTCGTCGACGATGCTCCGCAGTCGGTCTGCAAGGAGCGTGATACGCGCCTGTCGAAGGTCCGCCTCAATGCCTTCGATAAACTCCTGCAGCCAGCCTGCCAGAAAGTCCGGAGATTGCTGGAGCACAAGTCTACCGAGGTACGCCGCTGTCTCAGGCGCTTGTTCGCGATCCGTGATCAACTCGGTAGCGAGACGATAGACCTCCTTCTCAGGCATTTCGGCTACCTGGCCGTCAGGATGCTGGTCGCGCGGAAGTGGCTCAGCGGTGCCAGCTCGGATCCGCTTGCGCGGACCCAGAGGCAATGCCTGCGCCAGAAGGCTGTCCAGTTCGCGAAAGGCCGACACACGGGCGGCGTCGGAAGTGTCGCGGAAATCAAGGTAGTGCATGCTTGCGAGCGGGAAGATCGACGTGAAGCTGACCGACTCAAGGAGAATAGGCACCACCTGCTTGTGCTGCTTAAGCGCCCAGCCAATCTCCCATCGCACCCATTGGCTGCTGATCGAAGGCCCGCTGAGGAGCACCAGCACCACGTCGCTCGCGTCGATCGCCTGCCCCAGAACCTGAACGAACTCCTCGCCTCCCCTAATGCCCAGGTAGTCAATGAAGGCGGCGTGTCCCCGGCGCTTCAAATGCTCCGCGAGCTTTCGGGCGACCTCGGCGTCATGCCGTGAGTAGCTGATGAATATTTCCATTGGTAGGCCAGAAGATCCCGGTGGATGTAGTTTGTGTGCCCTGGCGGCCATGCCCCGTTGGCACAGACCGCCTCCGGTAAGCGCGACGTACTGTCAACGCGCAATCACCAGCCTGCCCCGGCGGCCTCCGAAGGCGCAAGAGCCGAGTAACCAAGTGAGTAACCATCGCTATCGCTAACCACGGACGTCAGCAGACAACTGTGGACATCACGCCCAAGGTCAGGCCTACTCCGGTCCTGGTAGCCCGACTCTGTACTTGGCTTCGGGACGAAGAAGCCAGCGGGACTGATCTGATGCTGCCCAGACAGTTCCCCCAGATCGGCGTGACCGTCCCGGACCGTGCCCGCGGGTGCGCTGCGAATCTGACCTCTACGAGGATGTGGCCGCCAGCGCCCTCGCCACGCCGCTCAGCGCCGATGCCTTCCAGCCCTCGTCGGTGATGGAGTTGGCGACGCGCTCGGCGCCGGTGAGCAGGCGGGCGGCCCGGTCGGGGTCGGCGGCGGCCAGTCCCTCCGCGACGCCGCTCAGCGCCAATGCCTTCATGAACTCGTCGGCGATGGAGTTGGCGATGCGTTCGGCCTGGTCCGGGTCGGTGGCGGCCAGCGCCTTCGCGACGTCGAACAGCGCCGATGCCTTCGTGGACTCGTCGGTGATGGAGTTGGCGATGCGTTCGGCCCGGACCGGGTCGGTGGCGGCCAGCGCCTTCGCGAAGGCGCTCAGCGTCCATGGATGCGAGGGCTTGTCGGTGATGACGGAGTTGGCGACGCGTTCGGCCCGGTCGGGATCGGTGGCGGCCAGCGCCTTCGCGACGTCAAACAGCGCCGATGCCTTCGTGGGCTTATCGGTGATGGAGTTGGCGATGCGTTCGGCGTCGGTGAGCAGGCGGGCGGCCCGGTCGGGATCGGTGCCGGCCAGCGCCTCCGCGACGTCGCCCAGCGCCGATGCCTTCGTGAACTCGTCGGTGATGGAGTTGGCGATGCGTTCAGCCCGGCCGGGATCGATGGCGGCCAGTACGTAAACGACCCGGCCCAGCGCCGATGCCTTCATGAACTCGTCGGTGATGGAGCCGGCGATGCGTTCAGCGTCGGTGAGCAGGCGGGCGGCCCGGTCGGGGTCGGTAGCGGCCAGCGCTTCTGCGACGCCGATCAGCGCGAATACCTTCGTGGACTCGAAGGTGATGGAGTTGGCGAAGCGCTCGATGTCGGTGAACAAACGGGCAGCCTGGTCGGGGTCGATGGCGGCCAGCGCCTCCGCGACGCCGATCAGCGCCGATACCTTCGTGCGGTCGTCGGTGATGGAGTTGGCGATGAGTTCGGCGCCGGTGAGCAGGCGGGCGGCCCGGTCGGGGTCGGTGGCGGCCAGCGCCTCCGCGACATCACTCAGCGTCTTTGCCTTCGCAGACTTGTCGGTGATGGAGTTGGCGGTGATGGAGTTGGCGATGCGTTCGGCCCGGCCGGGGTTGGTGGCGGCCAGCCTCTTCGCGACGCCGCTTAGCGCCGATACCTTCGAGAACTCGTCGGTGATGGAGTTGGCGATGCGTTCGGCCCGGTCGGGTTCGGTGGCGGCCAGCGCCTCCGCGACGCCGCTCAGCGCCGATGCCTTCATGAGCTCGTCGGTGATGGAGTTGGCGATGCGTTCAGCGTCAGCAAGGGGGACTGGGGCGGTGCCGCTCGCGGCCGCCAGCCGAACTTGATCGCCGGCCTGCGACTGCTCCGCCACCTTGGCAAGCAGCCGCTGGATCAGGTCAAACAGTAGGTCTGCATCGGCTTGGTACCGGTCATAGCTCAGCTTGGCGGCACTGAGCCGTGCCAGCTTGTGCAGGTCAGCAGGCAGATCTCGTTGTCGTGGCGGCTTGGCGTCATCGATCAGCACCGGAATCACCTGCACCCCACGCTCCAGCGCGGTCTTGACCTCAAAACGTACGTAGTCGTCCGGATTGTCCAGCCGCCGTGCCCCTTCTTCATCGGTCAGCGTCGCCCACCGCCGCCCGATCAAAGCAACCAGCACCGCGCACGAGTTCACTGCATCCTCGATGACCTCGGCGAAGTCCTGGCCCGGCTCAATCGAGTCCAGGTCCATGAACACCTGCACATCAGGGAAACGCTCGGCCAGCTGAAACTTCAGCAGGCGCGCGTTAGGCGCCGCATCCTCACGCCTGTAGCTGAGGAAGATCCCCTGCGATGACAAGCCGGGCACATCCCCACCTCCCCCTAGGAAAGGGACCCTTCTCCGAGGCTGCCCTAATGAGATCGTTCCAACCTGAATTGGCTGGTC
>Ga0306920_100013000_pt1 | contig 11326 bp, 12 predicted proteins | sample flu12Cox44000170_FD_204666 | JGI IMG/M metagenome (GOLD analysis project Ga0306920, IMG submission 204666) | Lab enrichment of tropical soil microbial communities from Luquillo Experimental Forest, Puerto Rico - flux4day.12C.oxic.44.000.170 (v2)... | ecosystem: Environmental > Terrestrial >...
CAGAGCCAGATGCGTCATGCCAAGAATGGCGTTCATCGGTGTCCTAATCTCATGGCTCATATTCGCAAGGAAGTCGGACTTCGCCCGCGTGGCGGCAACGGCTGCTTCTTTCGCAGTGACAAGCTCTGCTTCGGCGCGCTTACGATCCGTGATGTCTTCGGTGAGGTTTAGAACGTAACTAACTTTTCTGGAGTCGTCTCTGACGACCGAAAAACGCCCATTGGCAATCACCACGCGGCCATCGCAGTGAAGAAATTTCTGCTCCCATGCATCATTGTCGTGCTCACCAGAGAGGAGCTCCGCATAACGCCGCGCGCCGGAAACACGCTCATCCGGGTGCACGACCAGGTCCCACTTCTCGATTGAACTCAAATCGTCATGAGTACAACCTAGCATGTCGTGCAGTGCCTGATTGGTGTGAAACTGCCCGGTAGCGGCGTCAAAAACGCTGATCCCGATCTGAGCATTCTCGAAAATCGACCGAAAGAGCCGTTCGCTTGCTTGCAAAGCCTCCTTTGCGCGGGAGCGTTCCGTAATGTCTTCAGTTAGGCCGACAATACAATGCGGCTTTCCGACGGCATCCCTGAGCAATTGAAACTTGAGGTTGCCAAGCACCATGCGGCCATCACGCCGAATGAAGCGTTGTTGATATTCGTCCGTCTCCCGTGTCCCCTCGACGAGCTCACCATAGCGCTGAGCGCAGGAATCACGGTCCTCTTCCGGGACTATTGCGTCCCATTGCTCCAGACGGCTCAGTTCTTCTCCGCTGTAACCCAACATTTCGTGCAGTGCACGATTGGAGAAATGTTCGTTGGTATCGATCCTGTAAACGCCAATACCGACCTGTGTTCCTTCGAAAATCGAACGAAAGAGCTGCTCGCTCTCCCTCAATTTCTCCTCGGCCTTTTTTTTCTCGGTAATATCTTCTGTTAGCGAGGCGACGTACTGTGGCTTTCCGTCAGCATCCCTGATCAATGAGAATCGGGCGTTCGCAAGCACCGTACGGCCATCACGGCGGACGAAACGTTGTTCCCATTCGTCTTTTTCGTGCACGCCTTGAACCAGTTTGGCATATCGTTCCGCGTTGGAAACACGTTCATCCGGATGAACGAAGTCATCCCATTTCTCCAATTGGCTCAGTTCGCTCTCGGTGCAAGCCAACATCTCCTGGAACGCGTGGTTCGTGAAAACCGCGCGGCCATCGATATTAAAAAAGCTGATCCCGATCTGGCTGTTTTCGAAAATCGAACGGAAGAGGCGCTCACTCGACTCCAAGGCTTCGGTGGCGCGCTTACGCTCCGTGATGTCCGATGCCGTGACAACAGCGCCCTTGATAGTCCCTTCTTCGAGGATGGGGAAGGAGGAGTACTCGACAGGAATCGTGGTGCCGTCGCGACGCCACAATATTTCCTCGTCCGTGCGGCACCCCTTCCCACTCTTGACGGCTTGGAATACCTGACATTCCTTCACTGGGTAAGGAGAACCGTCCGGCTTGTGGTGATGCACCAACTCATGCATGTTCCGCCCAAGAACCTCGTCGCAGGGGTAACCAATCATTTCGCAGGTGGCTTTATTGATGAACGTGCAGTTTCCATCGAGGTCGAGGCCATAGACAGCCTGGCCCGTGGAGTCGAGCAGAAGCTGCATCTGTTTCGCAATGCGGATTCTCTCTGCCTCCGCAAGTCGGCGGTCCGTAACGTCTTCGTTCAGTGTAACGACGAATTTGGGCTTTCCTGCGGTGTCTCGAATCACTTTGCATTTCCCGTTCGCAATGACGAGGCGGCCGTCGCGCCGAACGAAGCGTTGCTCCCATTCGTCACTATCACGTTTCCCTTGGATAAGTTCCGAAAACCGCTTTGCACCGGAAGCGCGGTCATCCCCGTGAACAATTTCATCCCATTGCTCGGTGCGGCTCAATTCTTTCTGGCTGTAACCGAGGATTTCATGCGTGGCACGATTCGTGAAGTGTTCGCCTGTGTGGATATTGAAGATTCCAATTCCGATCTGGGCATTCTCGAAAATCGAACGGAAGAGCTGGTCGTTTGCCTGCCGATTCTCTTCGACAACGGCTGCCAGAACCATGAAAGGGGCTGCCGTGAAGAACAGGAATAGCTGTAGAGACAACACGTTATTAAAAAAGCGGGATTCGATGAATGGACCTCGGCCGTGGGCTGCGCCCCAAAGCGCCAGAACTGCGATTGCAATCACCGAAGTGCTCACACCCGTTGTTCCGAAACGCAAAGCGGCCCAAAGCAGAAATGGCACGAGAGAATAAAGCAGGGTGTCCGAGCTGTATCGCGAGGGAGCCGCGAACGTGAGGCTTGCAAACACGACCAGCCCAGCGATCAGCGCGGCGGCTTCGAGGTAATAAGCCCGTGATTTCTTGGAGCGTTCCGGTCCTGGGCCAAACCAGCCTAAGATAGCCGGCATGAGCGTGAGGTATACTATCGCCTCCGAAAAAAAATAAATCCTCCAGCTCGTCCAATAGTTTTTGTCCGCGACCAGCGCGACGAAGAATGCTCCAATGAAGGGCGGGAGGATCCCCGCGAACAACGAAAACTTGGCCAGGGCTCTTACATTGTTTAGCCGAGGCACACCCCCAAAGGCATAGCTAAGACACAGGGCGGCCGTTAGGACCTCGACCGTATCAGACAGAACGAGAAAAGCACTCGAACGAATGCTCAACCCCGCTTGCACGTTAAAGAGAAGAGATGCTGCAAACGCCGCTGCGATGAGTATAGCGGCCAGTCCGCCTGCGGGCCTACGATCAGCGTCCCTCCGAGTTTTGCTGCGTAGTAGGACAGAACAGCCACGAAGCACGCTAGAGTCGCGGTACGCAATGGAGAATTCACATTCGCGAGATTCCAAGAGGAAGGCTCAGGTCCGGCTTTCATCACCTAACTCCAATGTTTAAAGATAAATGAGCAATTTCATCGGATCCCATACTGGCTGATCTGATCGCCAAGGCATTTTCTGTAGAGCTCCGGAAAAACTGGTCAGGTCCTTTGCGTCGAACGAGGGAGCCCTCAAACGGAGTGCTTGGAGTACCGATGGAGACTTTGGAGCACACTGTTTTCGACGTTTGCAGTTTTCGCGTGTGGATATTTGAGGAGATGGTTGTAGAACTCTGCAAGGTCCCGCGGTAGCACTTGGGAAATAGCTGATCATGTTCAACGGGCCTCCACTCGTCTTTAAGCAATAGCGGACGTAGTATAAAGGGCGCCCCTCGAACCCAAGAGGCTGACGTGCGCCAACACCGATACTCATACCATACTGATTGGCGAACATCCTCCTTTTGTGATTAACAGAGCGGCCCTCTCCACGGCCGGTCTAAGCTTATTTCATCGTACCGACGTCAACTCCGTAAGTCGCAAAGACTCAAAGACGGACAACCTTGAGTCGCCGTGAGCAATGCTTTATTCACTTTCCAGGCTTAGACTCGAATTTCTTCCTCGATGCGCGGCTGGCCGCTGTTTCGCCATAAGCAGCTGTGAGGCAGGAGAGGGGAAGGCGGAACCTCCCCTCCGTTGGAGTAGCGGGTTGTTCTCTTTTTGATGCGCCGGGTCCGAGCCGGGTTCGTGGAATGAGCGGTGGTGTCGCCGATCGTGCGCCTTCGGAAATCATTACGTCGAAGGACGCGAACAAGCCCTTCTGCCGGATATGTCATTCCGCGTTATGAAGGGCTCAGCCGGTCCCTTGGAGATTACAGTGAGTTCCCTCGGAGCTCGCATAGAAGGAACCGTGACGAACGAAGAAAGTCTGCCCGTGGCCGGTGTTTGGGTGGTGGCAGTGCCGGAAGAACCAAAGAGAAAGCAGCATTACCTCTTCAAGTCCATTACGACGGATCAGTACGGACACTTTGACCTGCGCGGACTGCCGCCGGGAAAATACAAATTGTTCAGCTGGGATGGTGTGGAACAGGGCGAGTGGGAAGATGCGGACTTCCTGAAAGATTCTGAAGAAAAGGGTGCCACGGTAGACCTGAAGGGAAGCGACACAAAAGCGATCGAATTGAAATTGATTCAGATGAAAAACACAGCCAGGACTAGCGAATGAATTTGTTACGGAGCTCCTCGTGGCCAACGAGGCGCTCGTAAGGCAAAGTGCGCTGGAAAAGTCGTGTAAGTCTTCTGGAATCATGGTGGACGAGAGGGGATTCGAACCCCCGGCCTCCTCATTGCGAACGAGGCGCTCTCCCAACTGAGCTACTCGCCCTGTTGTGGTTCGACACGGTTTGACAGCTGGATTCCAACTAAGCGGTCAACTTCGAAAGTGCGAAGTAAGTTGTGCCATGTTCCGTAACGGATGCCGCGGGAAATTCGGCGAGCAGCAGCGAGGAGGCAATCACTGCGTAGACGTAGAACTCTCGTCTTCATCCGACATGACGTGTGGCCTTGGATGACCGCCACGATATAGGTTCCCCTGGGCTGGCTTCCGCCTTTCCTAACGGTCTCCGCTGTTGCACATTCTGTTGCACATTTTGTTGCCAAACCCGCCCAAAACACCCCAAAACGATGTAGTACTGTGTAGCGTATGTCGTTGATTTGTATCAGATGGTAGTACTACCTAGCGGATTTCAAGACCGTCGCATTCAACCACTCTGCCACTCCTCCCCATTGATAATAAACAGCTTACGGAAATGCGCCGAAAGTGCTGTTGCACATTTGGTGGAATTGCGCATGCAACGAGGGCACTTTTGCCGAGCGCATGGTGCATGGCATCTCCGTTACCGAGTCAATGCCAAACAGCTGTCGGTGAAGTTGGCCGACTGCACCGACGAGTATCGCACTCTGACGAGTGTTCGTCCACTAGCAGAGCCCTATCTTCAAACAGCAAATTCCGGCCAGCAAGCTAACGGACATCTGACCCCCCAGGAATATGCAGAAACGGTGTACTTTCCGCACGGGAAAGAAGAGTCTCAAGCCATCCACATATAAGGGCCGCTCGGGCCGCCAGCCGCTTCACGCCTAAACCAATCATCAGGAACTCGCTGGCTCTGCTGGCAAAACTAATTTGTTGCGCACCCCAAAAATCTCTTCGGGCTCAAAAAAACTCGAGTAATTCCGTTATGAGATCCTCGGGTCTTTCTTCTTGCAGAAAGTGACCACAATCGAGAGGCTTCCCCGTCACTGACGCAACAGATTTCTCCCGCCAAGTAGCGATCACGTCCCACAAGACGCCGACTGTTCCCTTTCCTCCCGGCATGAAGGGGACGTTTGGATCTTTCTACCGGTTCTATCGTCGGCTTCGTCCATTTCCAGATCAATTCCAGCGGCGGCTCGGAAATCCTCACAGGTCGAGTGGATCGCATCTGCGTTGCAAAAAGCGCGGATATATTCGTTCATCTCGTCCGGCCCAATCGCTCCAGGCGTCTTGTTCAAACCGTCGAAGATATGCTGCAAATAAAACTTTGGATCGAGCCCGATCATATGCTCGGGCAGCGGATATGCCTGAATCAAAAAAACCCACACATGTACCTGGTGGCAAACTCCTGGTTTGTTCCTCGATACAGCGTCAGGGTGGGAGCAATGTCCATAAAGCAAACTTTCTCGACCCTCTCGGCGTGATCGAGACAAGCCGGTGCGCCACACGTGCGCCGCGATCATGAGCAGCGACCAGGAAGCGCTCGTGACCGTAATGACGCATCACATCGACCTGGTCCTGCGCCATGGCGCGAAAGGAATAGTTCTCGTGCCGTTCTCCGCTTTCAGGCTTGCCGGAATCGCCGTACCCACGCAGCTCGGGCACGACTACAGAAAATTGCTCCGCCAGGCGAGGCGCCACTTTGTGCCATGTTAGATGTGTTTCGGGGTACCCGTGCAGTAGTAGCAGCGGAGGACCGCTGCCTTTGGCCAGACAATGCACGGCCATAGGCCACTGTGAACCGGGTACACCTTTGCGCAGGATGTCGCTCCTTGCCGTATTGGGAAAAGACGCCTGGTGAAGCCTCGACAAAGATTCCTATGCTTTCTAAAGCACGGAGAAGGCGAAACAGTGCCAAGGCGTTCGTTGCGCGGCAGCCCAGTTCCGTGGCCACCGCAAGGGCTCGCGCCTGCCAGAAGCCTAGAACGATCGAAAGGATCTTATGGTGGGATGCAGAGCATAATTCAGAACTGGGCGTCTGTCGGTGACTCAGAGCGACCTTCAGGCACCGCCACTCTTTTGCGCCGCATCGGAGCGGGAATCAGTCTACTTGGAGCAGACATGCGCTCATTGCTACTCTTTCGTAGGGTATTTCGTCAGAGAGTGCGAGTTATGAGCGCAACTGGCGTATAGGCATGAGGAACCTCCGCATATTTCCGTCGTGTCGTTCAATCTCCAAAGCATTGCATGTGTGCATCGTCCTGTTGTGTGGCTTTTTCTCTGCCTGCCATAAGGACGCCGTTAAGCCTTCTGTCACGTTGACGTTTCTTGACCCAGAATGGTCGCAGGACACTTCGCAACGGAGTGTGGCTAGCGAGGCGGCTCTACGGGAGTTTACGCGGCAGACTGGAATCCAGGTCATTCATCTGCCAGGGCCCGAAAATTCGCGCGACCAGTTAGCCTTCACGCAGCAGTTGTTACGGCGCGGCAGCGGGGGCCCCGACGTGATTGCCATCGACATGGTCTGGCCCGGCATTCTGCAGCGGCATCTCACCGACCTTAAACCAGCGTTCGCAGCGGCCATCGCTTCGGACGATCCAGAGCTGATCGCAACCTACAGCGTTGACAGCAAGCTGCTTGCGATTCCTTATCACACAAACACCGGCATTTTGTTCTATCGCGCCGATCTCTTGAAGAAATATGGATTCCCCAAACCTCCGAAAACCTGGGACGAACTGGAAAGGATGGCGCTGCGCATTCAGCAAGGCGAGCGCGCACGCGGCAACAAGAATTTCTGGGGCTTTGTCTGGCCGGGAGCCGCCAACGAAAGCCTGACGTGTAACGCCTTGGAGTGGCAGTTCAGTGAAGGCGGTGGCCGTATCGTGAACGCCGACAAAACCATCGCCGTCTACAACTCGGGGACGATCCGTGCATGGCAGCGCGCTGCACACTGGATCGGTTGGATCTCACCACCGAACGTACTCTCTTATCAGGAATGGGACGCTCTGAACGCATTTCACTATGCGGGAACGGCGGCCTTTTGGCGCGGCTGGATGTCGGACTACTTCTTGAGCTTGCCAGTTGACACAACTTGGGGAGTCGTCGCTGGACTGACCAGCGTACCGGGCGGTAGTTCTGCCCGCGCTGCTGCCGTTGGAGGCTACGGCTTGGCCGTTCCTCGTGCTTCCACTCACCCCGAGGAAGCGATGGAGTTGGTTCGTTTCCTTCTACGCAAAGAACAGGAGCTGGACGAGGCGCGCACTCGGGGTGGGCCTCCGCAAACACCTGTGTTGGTTGATCTTCCGGGGGTCCTGAAAGCCTACGCTCAGTTTGGGTTGACTGCCGGCCAGAAACCTGGCGCCTCAATCCCCCGCCCCTCGACCGTCACGGCTGAGAAATATGACGCGGTTTCGCGCGCCTACTTCGAATCGATTCATTCCGTACTATCGGGCAAAACTAAAGCTAAGGACGCTGCCGCGGCGCTGCAGTCGCAGCTGACTGAAATTACGGGCTTTCCCGCCGCTTCCTCATCACCCTAGATAAAGATTGCTAGTTGCGAGGCTGAGCCAGTACGAGGCATATTCCGTAATGGCTGCGCTAGCGCCACCACGGCAACGTTCCGTGCGGGCGAGGTGCGTAAAGTAGGTTCAAAGCGTGAACAAGACCCCTGTCAATCCCCTGCGAGGTATTACGGAATGGTCGTACAAACTTTCGCGATTCAAGATTGGTGCGCGACTGGTCGGTTGCTTTTTGGTCCTGATCGTTCTCATGCTTGTGGGTAACGGTCTTCGCTTCTCGGAGCTTCAGCTCGTGCGCAGCCAAGCTGAGCAGCTCCATGCCCTTGATCAAGAAATGATCGCTGTCCTGGGTTTTCAGAATACGCTCACGGTTTTCTATGACCACCTGAATGAGCTTGCGCAGTCTCAGGACATGGCCCGCTTCATCACGGAATCGGACATTCTTCGCGACCAGGTTCTGCAAGAGGCGAAACGCACGGAGGACTCGTTTAGTAATTTGCCACCGGAATTGAGGACGGATCCTACAGTTTTGACGCCCCTTCAAGCTGTTCAAAGTGCGTTACCTTCCTACCTCAATTCCATGACCACGTTGGCCAGGTCCGGTGATTGGACGGCTTTGCATTTTCGACTTGAGCGGCAGATCCGGCCCTTAGAATCACTTGGTTCGAAACTGGTTAGAAACGTCGATGAGCAGGTCGCGTCGGCGCGCGCCCGGGCTGTTCAGAACTTCCGTCGTGCCGAACGCCGCATATTCCTGATTTACCTACTGACCGCGATCCTGACTTTGGTGGTCGCGGCCCTGTTGGCCTACGCCACGACTCGGAGCATTACGGTTCCGCTCGGCGGCCTGATAGAAGGCTCCCAGGCTCTCGCACGGGGGGCCTTTCAACACCGGATTCCCGTTCGAGGAAGCGATGAACTCGCCCACCTCGCTGCGGTCTTCAACGAAACCGCGAGCGAACTTCACTCGGTGTATGAGGAACTTCAGCAGCTGGTTGATTTCGTTCCCCAGTTGATCGTTGTGCTGCAGCCGGACGGCAAGTGGATTCACGCCAATCGTGTCGCCCTCGAGTACACCGGTCTGACGCTCGATGAATATCGGTCCGAGGACGTAATCAGTAGGGTAATTCACCGCGACGACTTGGAGAGGATGCGACTTGTAAGCGAGCACAGAGTTTCCAAGAATGCTCCGTTTGAAGTCGAGGCGAGGGTTCTTGGTAAAGATGGGCTGTACCGGTGGTTCTTGTTTCGTTACCAGCCATTCTTGGAGCAAGGTGCGGTTCGACGATGGTACGGAACGGCAATGGAAATTGAGTCGCGGAAGCAGGAGGAGGAACGCGTCCGGAGAGAAAACATTCGGCTTGAAGAGCGCACTCGAATTGCACGGGAACTCCATGACACTCTTCTACAAACGTGCCTAGGCGCCTTGTTCCAGCTTGGAGTGGCCGTCGAAAGCCTATCTCGCAATTCGCAGGTCAAATCCAAGTTAGATCCGATTCTTCAGTTCATGGAGCAGGGGATAGAGGAAGGCCGGAATGCCATTCAGGGTCTCCGTTCGTCGGGCTCTCGCCCATCGGATCTGGTTGTGGCTTTGTCCGCGGTTCGTCAGGAATTTTCAGCTCGGCCCGGTGTGGACTTTCGCGTCACTGTCGTCGGCCAACAGCAACCGCTGCGGTCAGCGATCCAGAATGAGATTTACTGCATCGGAAGAGAGGCTTTGGTCAACGCGTTTTGTCATTCTGGAGCGAAGCGCATCGATCTTGAAATTGAATACGCTGACAGGAGCCTAACCATGCGGATTCGAGACAATGGATGCGGAATCGATCCGCAAGTGCTCGATACGGGGCGAGAGGGACACTGGGGCCTCACCGGAATGCGAGAGCGGGCCATGAATCTCGGAGGGCTGCTCAAAGTCTCCAGCAGCCCAACTGCGGGTACCGAGATCCGACTCTCCATCCCAAATAATGTCGCGTTTCCAACGGCCTGTGATTGATTTACCTTGACGGTCGCTGCCCACAACTCAATAGCATTGCCTGAGGCGCCACAAGACCGTTGCATCAAAGGCAGCCTTATAGAAGTCGATCGCTCCTGATTAATTATCAGTGGCGAGCCCCCAATCCACGCAATTCGGTCAACACGCACACTGCTTTCTCCAGAGTGCTTTTATCATCCCACTCGTGTTTGCCTCAGCCCGACAATTTCAGGCCTCCCAGTGCCGACTCCCTACCCCGCGCGGACCAAGCAGTTTCAACTCGCCATCCTGACGTTGAAGACAAAAATACGATTCTACGATGGCGCTGATACCGGATTTTTATGTCAACGCCACAGCTTTCGGGTTTACAATTCCATCGTTGCCATACGCGCCAAAGTGAGATTGTCGCTGACCAAATACCCTCGATATGTGAGCGAGAGCGGGAATTGCGTTTGCATCCGCCTAAGTAATCGCGACCGTTGCGACCGTACATGATTACGAAGTGTTTTAATGGACTGCTCTTTCTTTCTCTCAAGTTTGGTTGGCTTAACCTTTGGTGGGGCATTTCACGTCTGCACAACGTGCATTTGTTGTGCCGCACTTGACGCCAATCACGGAGGCGTAAGGGTGTGAACACAAGAATTTGATGGGTAAGGAGATTATGCAAAATTCTCGGGTTTTACATCGTGAAGGCCGTTTTATCAGGCGCAAGCGCTCAGAACCTGGACTGGATCGTAGGCATGCGTCTCTCCCGGCTCTCTGGCATCCCAGGGGATCAAAACGCCATCAACTGGGTTTGCCCCATCGAACGCTCCGTCATTTTTGGCGAAATGAAGATGGTGCTGAGTACTGATTTGATGTGTTGCAACGTGGTTTTCGTAAGATCCCGCTCTTTCGCGATCGTAACATTCGACTGGCGTCCACGGTGCGGAATTCTCGCAAACGAAGCTCCCCGACGCGATTGCGGAGGTAATTGATCCAGATTTCCTGATGCCCCTTGCTAGTGCTGGCTCGACGCTCTTCCTTGGTCCAAGGCAAGTAAGCTCCCTCAACAAAGGCAGTTAACGTAATCCTTGAATTTGCACTGAGCCGATCGCGATTGGCGGTTTGCATGAAGGATGCCCGACACTGCTCGACTTCAAAAATATTGGAGGAGTCTTTGGAGCGGCCGAGATGTTTGGAGACGTGCTTAAGCTGGCTGGATCCATCTGCCTGCGAGATTTGCTGGCGGTATTGCACGTACCACGCGCCGTGGTCTTCGTATAGATAGCCCTCTTGATAATGGAAATTTACTTTCATTGCTAACTCCCATCTGCAGCCTAAGCCGCACACCAATCTTTGTTGGTAGTAACGGCTGATAGTCAAAAAAATAGCCTGGCGGCTTTCGTTTGGTTCAGGCTAGGGGCGGAAGGCTTAAGTGAGAATCCTTCTTAGGGATTAGCACTCTTTTTCAAAGGGTGGGCGTACTAGAAATCTTGAGGCGAAAAAGTTGGTGCACACGAGTCAAATTTTAGGCAGCAAGTCTTGCGGCATTGACGCATAAATGGATCTCCTGTTGAAGTTTATTGAAGCAACGGCGCAGGGAGCTATTAGCGCACGATATTTCGGGTAGTGCTTGGGCAAGACCGGGCGCAAGATGCGAGCATAGGTGCGCGTGAAGAATAGAGCGATACGAAGGCCGGTATCGGTGACGCGATAACGGTGAGACTGAGGAATGCGCTCGATGATCCCGTGCAGGCGAAGTCTCCGGAGC
>Ga0306920_100013002_pt1 | contig 11325 bp, 6 predicted proteins | sample flu12Cox44000170_FD_204666 | JGI IMG/M metagenome (GOLD analysis project Ga0306920, IMG submission 204666) | Lab enrichment of tropical soil microbial communities from Luquillo Experimental Forest, Puerto Rico - flux4day.12C.oxic.44.000.170 (v2)... | ecosystem: Environmental > Terrestrial >...
ATCTCAGAAGATGACGAGCCCACCGCTGCCCGGGCCAAGCTAGCGCGCACGCTGGCCGACTATCTCCCGGACGAGGACGAGCGCCTATGGGCCGAGCCACGCCTCGCCCAGCTGATCGGCGCCGACGGGCAGAAGACGCATGAGCGCGACAGCCTCTTCGCCGCCTGGCGGGTGTTCTTCGAGCGGCTCAGCGCGTGCGAGCCCGTCGTGCTGGTGTTCGAAGACTTGCAGTGGGCGGACGGCGGGCTGATGGACTTCATCGAGCATGTCCTTCAGTGGTCGCGCGATCATCGCATTTTCATCCTGGCGCTGGCACGGCCGGAGCTTGCGGAAAAGCGGCCGGACTGGGGGGCAGGGTGCCGGAACTTCACATCGCTGTCGCTGGGGCCTATCTCGGCCGACGCCATGGCGAAACTTCTTTCTGGGCTGGTACCGGGGCTTCCGGAGCAGCTTAGGGACGGCGTCTTGCAGCGCGCGGAGGGGGTGCCCCTGTACGCGGTCGAAACGGTGCGGATGCTGATCGACCGTGGCGTGCTCATCCGTGATGGAGCCACGTATCGCGTGCCCGAGGCCGTGTCGGCCCTTGAGGTTCCCGAGACCCTCCACGCGCTGATCGCGGCGCGGCTCGACAATCTGACACCGGCCGAGCGCAGCGTCGTCCAGAACGCGTCGGTGCTCGGCAAGATGTTCACCGTGCCGGCGGTGGCGCACGTGGCGGGCATGGGCCAGGAAGCACTGCTGCCGCTGCTCGCTGCGCTGGTGCGCAAGGAGATCCTCTCCGTGCAAGCCGATCCCCGTTCCCCCGAACGCGGCCAGTACGGATTCCTCCAGGACCTGGTCCGGCGCGTGGCGTATGAGAGGCTGCCGAAGCAGGAGCGGAAGGCGAAGCACCTCGCATCGGCCGAGTACCTGGCGGCCGCCTGGGCCGAGGACGAGGGCGAGATCGCGGAAATTCTCGCCTCGCACTACCTGGAGGCGTACGCGGCGGCACCGCACGCGCCCGACGCGCCGAAGATCCAGGGCCGGGCCCGGGAAACCCTGACACAAGCCGGGGACCGCGCTGGGTCACTGGGCGCCAACAGCGAAGCGCAACGGTACTTCGAGCAGGCCGCAGGTCTCGAAGAGGATCAGCTCGCCCGGGCGCGGCTCCTCGAACGAGCAGGCCAGGCCGCATATCTGGCAGGCAGCCTCGGCGCCGCGAGAACCCACTACGATGCGGCGACGGAGGCCTTCCGGGCCCGCGAAGATTTGCGGGCGACCGCCCGCCTCGCTGCCCGGCTGGGCGACATCGACAACGAAGAGGGCCGCCCGGCCGACGGCATCGACCGGATGGAGCAGGCGTTCGCGGTGCTGTCGCAAGACGAGCCCGACGAAGACCTGGCAACGCTCGCGGCCACCCTGGGCCGGCTCCATTTCTTCAGGGGAGACATGGACAACGCCCGGAGCCGCCTGGAGACGGCCCTGGACATCGCCGAGCCGCTGGCCTTGCCGGAAGTGATCTCCCAGGCGCTCAACACAAAAGCGGTGGTCGGCCTGTACCAGGGTCGCGTTGAGGAAGCTGGCGCTTTGCTCCGGCATGCCCTGGAGATCGCCGTCGATCATGACCTGTCCACGGCCGCTCTCCGCGCGTATGTGAACCTGGCCGAGACGCTGCACCGCCGCGATCGCTACGAAGAGTCGCTGGAGAAGTATCAGGAGGGAATCGCCCTGGCTCGCCGGGTCGGCAACCGGCTCTGGGAAGTCCCGCTGGTCTGCGAGCGGCTGTTCCCCCTGTTCGTGGTTGGGCGGTGGCACGAAGCCCTCCAGAGCGCCGCCGAGATCCCGGAAGCCGACCTGGCCAGGGGCAACATGCTCGGGCCGGTCCTCGCGCTCCCGGCCATCCACGTCGCGCGGGGGAACCTGCCGGGGGCCCAGCGCGTGCTCTCGGTGTGTGCCAGGTTCGAGTCTTCTGACGATGTCCAGGAGCGGGCCGCCTACGCGGTCGGGCGCGCGGTGGTGCTCCGAGCGGAGGGCCGCCATGATCGCGCCTTGGATGCCGCCGATGAGGCCATTTCGCTGGGCAGGCGGATCGGCCCCGATGGGCACATGTTCAAGATGGGGCTCGACCTAGGCCTCGACGTCGCCTTTGACACCCGTGCCCTGCCGAAGGTGCAGGAGATCCTCGCAGTCATCGAAGCCTTGCGCCCGGGTGAGATCACCCCGAGCCTCCGGGGGATCGAGGCGCGGGCCCGGGCCCGGCTGGCGGTCCATAGTGGCGAGCGCGACCTCGCCGAGTCGATGTTCAAGTCGGCCGCGGCGATGTTCCGGGAACTCGACATGCCGCGATGGGTCGCGACGACACTGACCGAGCAGGCCGAATGGCTCCGGCATGAAGGACGAGCCCAGCAGGCGGACCAGATCTGCGAGGAAGCGGCCGCGATCTTCGAGCGGCTCGAAGCCAAACCCTGGCTGCGACGAGCGGCCGGGGCTAAGCCACCGGTGGTGCAGGTCTCTTCCGAGCCGATCGGTTAGTGAACTGGTTCCTCACGAGCAACACCGACGGGTGGCCTGACTTTCGTTCCGCGTCGTCGCCCGCACGGCTCGGCTGCAGCGAACGCTGTGAGGTTTCGGTGAACTGACAGGCGCACACGCTTTTACGGCGTGCGTGCTTCTGTTCAGGGGCGTCCGCGGTGACCGTGACCAGGCACGACACCTGCGGCTGATCCGGGCGATGGGGCCGCCTACAGCTCGTAACTGAGCCCATTAAATGAGCCCAGAGGAACACGGGGGGCGCGCCTGGCGGCGGCGAAGCCTGGTGTTCTTGCAGGTCAGCGGCGGTGGAGGTGGGATTTGAACCCACGGAAGACTTGCGCCTTCACACGCTTTCGAGTACTGCGCACCACCGTTCACCACCGTCCGCCAGCGTCCGTTGCCTGCGCGAACACGATCAGAGTGACCACCGGTGAACGGTGGCGGACGGGGGTGAATGAGACACAAACTGAGCCAAAGACCTGTTGCCGGCACCGACCCTGATGCCCACCTCCGGGCAGTGCGCTGTGAGGGCCGAGGTGGTCCCATAGGCGCCGGGCCCCTGGCCCAGTCCCGGCCGCCGGGCGGAGCCGCCGGCCCGGCTGCTTACCGGCGCGCTGACCTGCCGGCGGGCGGACGGGTCGAGCGGGTGCGGGCTTGCGCGATACCGCGTGGAGCGGGCGTTTCGCTGCTGGCCTCGGCCGGTTTCACCACCGGCGGCGATAGCACGCAGGCCGTCGGCCGCAACCGCTTCCCGCTGCTACTCTGACGCCCTTTCGTAGGTCCGTGACCTGTGGCGATGACGGCCGGCGTGTCAGACTTGGGTGGTGGGGACCAACCGGTGACGGCGACGGTCGGCGACAGCCGCCTGCACTTCGGGGTGCTGGGCGTTTTCCGGATTGAACGGGACGGCCGGGCGATCGATCTCGGCCCGCGGCTGCAGCGCATCCTGCTGGCGATCTTGGTAGTGGACGCCGGGCACGTCGTCCCGGTAGACCGGCTGATCGACCTGCTGTGGCGGGACGCTCCACCGGCGGCAGCGATCGCGTCTGTGCAGGCATATGTCTCGCAGCTGCGCCGGGTGCTCGAACCCGGCCGCCCGGCGCGGGCGCCGGCCCGGGTGCTGGTCACCCAGGACCCGGGGTATGTGCTGCGCGCCGGGGACGATCAGGTGGACGCGCTGCGGTTCCAGGCGCTGGCGCGGCGGGCGCATGGCGACCTGGCGGAGGGCCGGCCCGCGGCCGCGGCCGCTGGCCTGGCAGACGCGCTGGCGCTGTGGCGGGGTGATCCTCTGGCGGAGTTCGCCGGCGAGCCGTGGGCGGTGCCAGTGGCGGCCCGCCTGATGGAGGCGTACGACCTGGCCATCGAGGACCGGATCGACGCATCCCTGGCTCTGGGCGGGCATGCCCAGGCCGCGGCCGAGCTGGAGGCGATGGTGGTGGCGCGCCCGCTGCGGGAGCGGCGGTGGGGGCAGCTGATCGTGGCGGCCTACCGCTGCGGTCGGCAGGCCGATGCGCTGCACGCGTATCGGCGGTGCCGCGCCGTGCTGGCCGAACAGCTCGGCCTGGAGCCCGGGCCCGAGCTGCGGCGGCTGGAGGCCGCCGTGCTCGCCCAGGACGCCTCGCTGGACTGGCATCCGGCCGCGACGGGAGGCATGGCGGCACCGGATGCCGCCGCGGGCGGGCACGCAGAGGCACAACCCACCGAGCTACAGCCGACCGTGGGGCCAGCTGCACCTTCCCTGGTTGGCCGCAACCCGGAGCTGACATATCTTCATGGCCGGCTGCGGCAGGTCTCTGCTGGCGACGGTGGGGCAGTGGTACTTGTCGGCGAGCCGGGCGCGGGCAAGACCACCCTCGCGGAGGCGGCGGCCCACCTGTCTTCCGCCGCCGGGGTCACGACCGCCTGGGGCCGGTGTCTGGACGCCGCGTCGACGCCCGCCTTCTGGCCGTGGAGCCAGGTGCTGCGCGCGCTGCCGGACGGGCCCTTGGCTCAGGCGGCCAGGCAGCGGCTGGACGGTGAGGTTGCGGGCGAGGAGGACAGTATCCGTCAGTTCCGGGCCTACGAGGCGGTGGCCGCCGCGCTCGGCGAGGCATCTTCCGGCGCTCCCGTGCTGGCGGTCATCGATGATCTGCACGCCGCCGACGACGCGTCGCTCGTCTTGCTGCAGCTGCTAGCGGGCGACTTGCACCGGATGCCCGTCCTGTTCGTGGTCACGGTGCGCGACACCGAGCGGTCCGGTCCCCTCGACCAGGCGCTGGGGGAGTTGCTCCGCCACCCTGGTGCCGGGCGGGTGCCGGTCAGCGCCTTCGAGCCGCCGGATGTCGGCGCGCTGGTCGAGCGGCTGACCCGCGAACCGCCGCACCCGGGCGTTGTCGCCGCGCTCATGGAGCGAACCGGCGGCAACCCGTTCTACACCACCGAGCTGGTCCGGCTCATCGGCAGCGAACACCGGCGGCAGCCGCTGACCGCCGGCGATGTGCGCGCGCTCGACGTGCCCAGCGGCATCCGGGACGTGCTGCTGCGCCGGGTTCACCGGCTTCCCGAAGACACCCAGTCGCTGCTCATGGTCGCCGCGGTCGCCGGCCGGGAACTCCAGCCGGACCTGCTCGAACACGTGACCCGCATCGATGCCGAGCAGCTGCTGCTGGGCCTGGAGCCGGCGATCGCCGCCGGGCTGGTCACCACGAGCGAGGGCGGCTGGGGTTTCCGCTTCGCTCATCCGCTGATCCACGAGAGCCTGTACGTCAGCCTCGGCCGGGTGGACCGGGCCCGGCTGCACGCCCGGGTCGCGGCCGCGCTGGAGGACATCTCCTCCGCCGGCACCGCTGACATCGTCCAGCTGGCCCATCATTACCTGTCCAGCGGCCCGTTCGGCGACCCGGCCAAGGCCGTCCGCTACGCGCGCGAAGCGGGCGCCCGGGCTATGCGGCAGGGCGCCTGGCAAGACGCGGCCCGGCACCTGGAGCAAGCCCTCACGGCGTTGTCCCCGGCGCTGCCAGACGCCAATGCCGTCCGCTGCGACGTGCTGGTTGAGCTCGGCCAGGCGCGGCGGTCGGGTGGCATGATCCGCGAGGCGCACCAGGCGTTCGATGAGTCGATCAACCTGGCCGACCGGATCGGCGACCAAGACCGCACGCTCGCCGTAGCGGTCGCGTTGGCCTCCCCGCAACTGTGGGGACCCGACGAGTACGGCGAGATGGACCCCCGTCTCATCGCGCTGCTGGAACGGCAACTCGACCGGATCGGCGACTGCGATCCCGCCCGCCGCGTCCGCATCCTCACCGCCCTGGCCACCGAGCTGTACTTCGACGAGACGGCTCAGCGCGGACTGAGGTACGCGAGCGAAGCCCTCGACATCGCGCGGCGGCTCGGCCAGCCAGACGAGCTCGGTATCGCCGTCAGCGCCTACCTGTGGTCGGCGGAGCTCACCGACAACTGGCCGGAGCTCCGCGCGGTCCTCAATGAGATGCTCCGCGGCGACGGGCGAGGCTTCACCCCGCAGGTACAGGCGATCCTAGTTGGCTACCAGCTCATGGACCGGATCCGCATGGGAGAGCTCGGGCAGTTCGACGCCGAGTTCACGCAGGCGTGGCGGCTCGCTACTGACGTGCTGCACTCGCCCGAGCTACAGGCACAGCTGCGCCTCATGCGAGGATGCCGTTATCTCGTCTGCGGGGACCTTGAGCACGGCGTCGGGCTCCTTGAGCTTGGCTATCAGTTCCTGCTGGACCTGGGCACCACCTGGCGGGAGCCGATCCGGTTCATCCTGGACAGCTGCCAGATGCTGCTTACCGGCACGCTCGCCGACCACGCCGAGCAGATCGCCGCGCTCCTGGCCCGGCCGGACCATCCGTCCATCCCCCGCCTCGCCGCACCCGCCGCGGCGCTAGGCTTCACCCAGCGCGGCGACCTCGAGCGGGCCCGGCAGATCGCCTCCCAATGGTGGGTTCCCCCGCCGCGGTCGTATACCTGGATGCAGCCGGTCGCCTACTGGGCCCAGGTCGCTGCTGCGCTCGGGGCCCCGGACCCAGGCTGGTTGTACGACCAGCTCGCGCCGTATGCCGGCGAACTGGCCATCGTCGGGATGGCCGGCGACTGCGGTGGAGCCGTCGATAGCCTGCTGGCCGGGCTCGCGTTGCGCCTCGGCCGTCTGGACGACGCCGCTGAACACGCCGAGGCCGGCCTGGCACAGGAGACCCGAGTCGGCTCCCAGATGTGGATCAACCGGACCGAACACCTGATCAGCCAGATCGCTGCCGCGCAAGCCCATGCGCGCAGCCGGGATCAGATCGCAGCCACCGCGCACGCAGGCACGGCCCCCGCGGCGCGGCCCGCCCCGGCGGTGACCGCCGCCGCCTTTGAGCTGTCCGCGCGCGAGCTGGAGGTGGCCCGGCTGGTCGCCGACGGGCTGTCGAACCCGGCGATCGCGTCGGCGTTGTTCATCTCGGTGCCGACGGTCAAGACGCACGTGTCCCACATCCTCGCCAAACTCGGCCTCGACTCTCGCGTGCAGCTCGCGAGCTGGGTCGCGGGCCACGACCTGGGCCCACCCACACCCGCCCGCAGGTAGCGCGCGGCGCACTATCGCCATCCTTGCCGGTACCCGGCCTCCGGGCTGCGCCTTGCTGCGTGCTGGCCGGCCCGGTTAGGCGCTCGGTTCATTACGCGGGTCCCAAACCGAGTCCAGACACAGGAAGGCCACGTCCCGCGGAAGAAGCCCAGTGGCCCGGGCCGGGGCTGGGCCACTGGATGCCGGGGGGCTGTCTATCCGAGGAACGGGACGCCGCGCGCGTACGCCGCAGCGGAGACAACCGAGCAGTGGAAGGTCAGGTTGGGAAATCCGTTGGTCCCATCGAGCGGCACCGTCTTCACATCGCCACTGGCGATCATCGCGTTCAGCTGCGCGAGCGTGGTGATGTGCGTGTTGGCGGCCGCGCTGTTGGTGAACAAGACGAGCGTGGGCACCCAGGCAACGTTGAAGTCGCCGTGGCTTCCCGGCCCGGCCATCAGGTGATCGTGGCCGATCACCCCGCCGCCGTACACGCCTGGCTCAAGCGCCTGGGCCAGGCCCGCGACGGCCGGCCCGTGGTCGGGGCAGTTCTCGGCCGGCACGTCCTGGCAGTTGAGCGTGACACCGACCGTGGAGCCAGCCGGGTACACCGGCAGGTAGAACGGCGCCGCCGCGACCGGGTTCGAGTTCACCGGGTTCGGGGCGCCCCGCGGCGTGCTCACATACCGGATCAGCCCGGTCATGTCGTCGTACACCGGCTCGAGCACCGTCCCCCCGTGAGAAGCCGTGCCCCCCACGAGCCGCTCGCCGCTCGGCAGCGAACTCGCGCCCGCAGGCAACACCGACAAACCAGTCACCAGCGCCGAAGCTGCCACCACCATGAACACAAGACGTCTACTCATCTGTCAGGTCCTTTCCGATCGTGCTGGTCATGCGCCGCCTGAGCCGGTGGCGCCACGACATCGTTGGTACGAGCACCAGGGTCCGCGCAGCGGCTTGGCGTTCACCAGTCCGGTGACTTGGCCAGGAGCCAAGTCATGGCCAAGTCGCCGCGGTGACGCTGGCCAGGTGGACACCCCCGCCCCTCACAATCCGTCCGTGCCTCCGCTGCTGGTGCGGCGGGCCGACCCAGCCGAGGAACGGGACGTCGTTGCGCTGCTGCGGGACGTGCCAGTGGATCCTGAGGAGGTAGTTGATCTGATGCGGCACCACGGCGTTCTGGTGCTAACCGACCTCTCGCTGCCGCCGACGGTGCCGCCACTCGCGGCCGCCGCCTTCCGCCTTGACCGGGCGCCCGGGATCGCGCAGCTGGCGGGCATCGGGGTCCGGGCGCGGCTGCGCGGGCAGGGCTTGGGCCGCCGGCTCCTGATCGGAGCACTGACGTGGCTGCGGGCAGACGGCTTCGAGCAGGTGCACGTCTTTGCCGCGCGAGGCCCAGCGGCCCCGTCACTGCTGGCTTCAGCCGGGTTCGTCGTCGATACGGCCCTGGCGGACCCGGCGGATGGCCGCAGCCGCTGGGTGCTCGTGCTCTAGCACGCTGAGTCGCGGGTCACGACCTGGACCCGCCCCAACCTGCCCGCGGGTAGCGGCCCGGCCGCCGCAGGATCATCCCCCCAATCGATGCCACCGCGCTGGCGGCGTAGGCGTCCTGGACGCAGTCTTCGGCTGCGTCCAGGTCGCGGGTGATCCGGGCCGTCGCAGCCAGCACGAACCCCCAGTCCCGGCGATGTGCCTCGGCGACGGCGGCCGCGGCGGCGGGATCCATGGCGTTGCCTCCGGGTCAGCCAGTCTTCTGGACGGGGCGGACCTCGACCCCGCCGAACGGAGCAGGCACCTGTACGGCGATGCGCAGCGCCTCATCCAGATCGGCGGCGTCGATCAGGTAGTACCCGCCGATGACTTCTTTGGTCTCGGCGAACGCGCCGTCGCTGATGGCGACGCCGCCGTCAGGAGTGTGGCGGATCGACGTCGCCGTGTCGCTGGGGTGCAGCCGGTTGCCGCCGCGCAGCGCGCCGGCGTGGCGCGCGATGAAGTCTTCGTGCGCGGCCATGGTCGCCTCCACGGTGCGCGGATCGGCGTTCTCCCACGCCGCCTCGTCATCCCAGATGAACACCATGTAGTCAGCCATCTCAAGCCACCTCCTTGGCAATATGCCGCCTGGCCGCCCGGGCACGGGACGGCCGGCGCCTCACACCCGGCTGTACCCTCACCGCGCGGCGGACCACAGGCGGTCAAGTGCCAACAACCTCGCCGACCTCGACAGTGACCCCGCGCCGGAGGCCGGGGGAGGCGCGGGCGAGGCCGGCGGCCTCGTCGGCGTCGGCCGCGGTGAGTACGACATACCCCGCCGGGCAGCGGGAGCTTTGCGGTACTGCCAGCGGTACCCGGCGGTCTGAGGTGCCTGAACGGTGGTGAGGCCGGTGAAGATCGCGCGCCGGCTTCCCAGAGCGCCTTTTGGGGGATCACGATGGCAAGGTGAGGGTGAAGCTGGCGTTGCTGGCGGTGGCCGGGCTGGTGGCCGGGGCCGGCGCGGCGTGGCTTGTCGCGAACCGGTTTACCACAGGCGTACCAGACCGCCCCGGCCTGCCGTTCTGCCTGCTGGTGGGCTGGTCGTTCATCGGCTGTGGGCTGGTCGCGTGGCGGCAGCGGCCGGGGAACCGGCTGGGGCCGGTGATGGTCTTCATTGGCTTCGCCTGGTTCGCGACGTTCCTGACCGATGCGCATGACGCGGTGCTGTTTACCGTCGGCTACGCGGTGCAGAACGTGTACCTGGTCGGCTTCGCGTACTTGGTTGTCTCGTTCCCGTCGGGCCGCCTAACCGGGCGGCTTGAGCGTGGCTTGTTGTGGTCGGGGGTTGCCGTCACGACCGTCGGTCAGCTCGCTGTGATGCTCCCTGCCGATTCTGCGGCCGTGCTGTGTAGCCCCGGCTGCCCGGCCAACCTTTTGGAGGTCGGCCGCAACGACGGGCTCGCGAACTGGCTGGTTCAGGCGCAGCGCCTGGCAGGGCTGGCCGTGATCGTCGCGGTGGTGGTGGTGGTGATCGGCCGGTGGCGGCGGGCGGGCGCCGCCGAGCGCCGCGCGGTGGCGCCGGTGTTGTGGGCCGGCGGGGCGACGCTTGTCGCCGTGTTGGTGTCGTCCGTGAACGATATGCCCGCCGTCACCCCGTTCGGGGAGGTGCCCAAGAAGGTGGTGTGGGTTGCGGTCGCGGCGCTGCCGGTGGCGGTGGTGGTGGTGCTGGTGCAGCGGCGGCTGGCCCGCGGGGCGGTCGCGGGGCTGGTGGTGGAGCTGGGCGGCCGCGATGCCGGATCCGAGCTGCGCGAAGTGCTGGGACGGGCGCTGGGCGACCCGTCGGTGGACCTGGCGTACTGGTTCCCCGATGGGCAGAGGTACGTCGACGCAGGTGGCCGCCCGGTCGACCTGCCGGTTCAGGGCGCGAACCGGGCCACCACCGTGGTAGAGAACGAGGGCAGGCCGGTCGCGGTGCTGATCCACGACCCGGCGTTGCGGGAGAACCCGGAGCTGGTGGATTCGGTGTGCGCTGCGGCGGGGCTGGCGCTGGAGAAGGAGCGGCTGCAGGCCGACCTGCGGGCCCGGCTGGCCGAGCTGCACGATTCGCGGGCCCGGCTGGCCGCGGCGGCGGAGGCGGAACGGCACCGGATCGAGCGGGATCTGCACGATGGCACCCAGCAGCGGCTGGTGTCGATCTCGCTGTCGCTGGGGCTGCTGGAATCGATGCTGCCCGCCGACCCGGCAGCGGCGGCACCGATCGCCCAGCGGGCCCGGGAGGCGCTCGCGGCGACGCTGGACGAACTGCGCGAGCTGAGCCAGGGGATCCTTCCGGGCATCTTGACCGAGCGCGGCCTGCCCGCCGCGCTGGAGGAGCTGTGCGGCCGGGCGGCGTTGCCGGCCCGGCTGGAGGCCGCGATTGACCGGCGCCTGCCTGCTCAGGTCGAGACCGCCGCGTACTTCCTGGTCAGCGAGGCACTGACCAACGCGGCCAAGCACGCTCAGGCCCGGCAGGCGCAGGTCACCGCGCGCGACAAGGACGGGCTGCTCACGGTGGAGGTCGCTGATGACGGCGTCGGCGGCGCGACCGCCGGGGGTGGCTCCGGGTTGCGGGGCATGGCCGACCGGGTGGAAGCGCTTGGCGGCAGGTTCACCCTGTCCAGTCCCGAGGGCGGGGGCACGGTGGTGCGGGCCGAGGTGCCATGCGGGTAGTAGTCGCCGACGACGCGGCCATCTTGCGGGAGGGCCTGGCCTTGCTGCTGCAACGGGCGGGCTTCGAGGTCGCGGGCCTGGCCGCG
>Ga0306920_100013003_pt1 | contig 11325 bp, 8 predicted proteins | sample flu12Cox44000170_FD_204666 | JGI IMG/M metagenome (GOLD analysis project Ga0306920, IMG submission 204666) | Lab enrichment of tropical soil microbial communities from Luquillo Experimental Forest, Puerto Rico - flux4day.12C.oxic.44.000.170 (v2)... | ecosystem: Environmental > Terrestrial >...
CAACTCTTCACGTTCACGCGGCTGCCGCTAGGTCAGTGGCGCAGCGCTCGTACTACCAACGCCATCGAGCGATTGCATGAGGAGTTCAAGCGCCGGATCAAGACGCAGACTGTGCTGCCATCGGCGGACACCGCGGCAATGTTGTTTTGGGCATTGCTCGCCTCCGGCCAGATCAGCATGCGCAAAGTCGATGGTTGGCACACGCTCGCTACCAAGCTCATCGATCAGCCGATAGATCTTGCCGCGTGATCGAGACCATCAAAAAAGGCAGTGCTCAGATATCGCCGGAACGCTGTTTGAATGCCAATCGATAATCAGATAGCTTCACGTCACTGGAGATCACGCCGCGCAATTCCAACCACATTCCGGGCGGCACCGTCGATCCGACTCATGCCCCACCGCAGTCAGTCTCGCAGCAGCTCATTGATCGAGGTCTTCGATCGCGTTTTCTGATCAACCCTTTTGACGATCACTGCGCAGTAGAGGCTGGGAGCAGGGCCGCCGTGCTTGCGAGCCTTGTCCGGCAACGAGCCCGGCACCACCACCGAGTACGGCGGAACCTCACCCTGGAAGATTTGTCCATTCTCGCGATCGATGATCCGCGTTGAGGCACCAAGAAAGACGCCCATCGACAGCACCGAGCCCTCGCGCACGAGGACGCCCTCGGCGACCTCGGAGCGCGCGCCGATGAAGCAATTGTCCTCGATGATCACTGGGCCGGCCTGCAGCGGCTCAAGCACGCCTCCGATGCCGGCGCCGCCGGAAATATGGCAGTTCTTGCCGATCTGCGCGCAGGAGCCCACCGTCGCCCAGGTGTCCACCATGGTCCCCGAATCGACGTAGGCGCCGAGGTTGATGAAGCTCGGCATCAGCACCACGCCGGGGGCGATGTAGGCGGAGTGGCGCACCACGCAATTCGGCACTGCGCGAAACCCCGCGGCGCGAAAGCGCGCGTCGTCCCAGCCGGCGAATTTCGACGCCACCTTGTCCCACCACACGGCGCCTCCCGGGCCGCCGGCAATCACGCCCAGGTCCTGCAAGCGAAACGACAGCAGCACCGCTTTCTTGAGCCACTGGTTCACCTGCCAATTGCCCTCCGCTCTTTTCTCCGCCACGCGCGCCTCCCCGCGATCGAGCAGGCCAAGGGCTGCGTCAACCGCATCACGCACCGGGCCGCGCGTAGAAGGGCCGACAGTGTCACGTCGCTCGAAAGCGTCATCGATGATCTTTGCAAGCTCGGCGTGTGTCATGCGTGATCCTATCGCGCGTGCAAGGCTTGAAGAAAGCCGACAAGATCGTCGGTAACGTGATCGACGTGGGGAGCCTCGCGCCCTTCGAGCTCCCAGCCTTCGCGGAACACCTCGCGCGAATGCTCGGGCACCACCAGCACGGTCGTCATGCCGAGCGCGTGCGGCACGGCAAGGTTGCGGGCGAGATCCTCGAACATCGCCGCTTTTGCGGCATCGATGTTGAACTGCCTCAGGAAGCGATCGTAGGTTTGCGGCGAGGGCTTGGGCTCGAGCTCCGCGGCGATGATGTCGAAGACGTCGTCAAAATGGCGGTCGAGCGCAAGGCGGGCCAGCACGGCGTCGACATGCCGGCGCGTGCTGTTGGTCAGGATCAGCTTGCGTCCCGGCAGATTCTCGATCGCCCCTCCCAGCGCGGCATTCGGCTCCAGCGGCGAGTGATCTATCTGATGCACGAAATCAAGGAAATCGTCCGGCTGCATTCCGTGCACGGTCATTAACCCGCGCATGGAAGTGCCGAACCGCCTGTAATAATCCTTCTGTACCCGGAAGGCCTCCTCGTGGGTGACTTTGAGGAAATCGGCGATATAGGCGCGGATGCGCTCGTCCACCTGCTGCCACAGGTTGAGGTGATGCGGATAGAGCGTGTTGTCGAGATCGAAGACCCAGGTCTCGATATGGGTGAAGTCGCGCGCTCTGCGCAGGATGGAAGCTGTCATGGCGCAACGGTCTGCTGCCGGATCACGTGCTGCAAGGGGCGATCGAATGCCAGGATGACCGCGCCGGCGACGCCGGCGATGCCGGCAATCATCAGGAAGAAGCTGCCTTTGTCCATCGCGCTCCAGAAGCCGCCAAGCCAGCCGGCGATGAAATTGCCGGCAAAGCTCGTCGCCAGCCAAATACCCATGAGCATCGAGACCATGTGCGCAGGCGCGAGCTTGGAGACGAGAGAGAGCCCGATCGGCGAGATGTAGAGCTCGCCCAAGGTGATGACCACGAAATAGCCGACGAGCCACAGCCAGCTTGCCTCGTCCCCTCCCGCGCTCCACGCCGCTGCAACCATGATCAGATTAGCCATCGCCACGCCGAAGCAGCCGAACGACATTTTGACGACGGTCGAAGGCTCGCTCCCGCGCTGTGCCTGCCGTGCCCACAGGCCGATGATGAAGGGAGTGAAGAGGATGATCAGGAATGGATTGAAGGCCTGAAACCAGGTGACCGGGATTTCACCGCGCCAGAACAGCAAATTGACGTAGCGATCGGTATGATCGTCCGCCCACAGGACCATGGTGTTGCCTTGCTGCTCATACGTGGCCCAGAAGAAGCTGGCCGGCACGAACAAGGTAAGAAGTGCGAGAATGGGAAGCCAATCCTTGCGAGCGAACGGTTCCTTCGCGTCGGGCATCATGCTTGCGCGATGGATGTGATCCGGCGGCAGCAACGGTAATGCGCGGATGTAGACGAAGATCGCGATGGTCATGCCGACGCCGGCTGCAGTGAATCCGTAATGCCAGGCCAGCTCCTCGCCGAGGGTTCCGCACACCAACGGCGCAATCAGAGCCCCAAGGTTGATACCGACGTAGAAGATCGAATAGGCGCGATCGCGGCGGGCATCGCCCGGCGCATAGAGCGTACCCACCTGAGCCGAGATGTTTGGCTTGAATGCGCCGTTTCCAAGAATCAACGCGAGCAGCGCGAACAGGAACAGCGACTCGAAAGCCATCATGAAATGTCCGATTGCCATCAGCGATGCACCGAGCAGGATGGTGCGATGCTGGCCGAGCACGCGATCGGCAAGCATGCCGCCAAAGAGCGGCGTCAAATACACGAGGCCGGTGTAGAGCCCGTAGATCTGCGAGGAAAAGGGCTGCGTGCCGAGCGGGCCAAGAAACGACTCCAGCCCATGCTTGAGAGCGGCAAGCCCAATGACATTGTCAAAATGGCCGGGCAGCAGCAGATATTTCACCATGTAGAGAACAAGAAGCGCGCGCATCCCGTAATAGGAGAACCGCTCCCACATCTCGGTCGCAAACAGATAAGTCAGCGCGCGCGGATGCCCGAAGAAGTCCTCGGCGGGAGAAGAGCATCTCGTTTTCTTCGCAGATGGATCCATCCCCTCTTGTAGCCCGGCATTGAGCGAAGCGAAATCCGGGTTTGCACGCATGTTGCGCGCTCGATAGGTTTGCGCTCGCCGATACGGGCTGAGCGGGCGCAATGCCCATGCTACGGCTTCGAGGAACGCACACGATGACTTGCAGGCGAGTTGTCCTCGCGATTGCATTGCTGGTAGGCGCGACCGTGGTCAGCGCGCCGGCTCATGCCCAAGACCCGGGTGCGGCGAATTACCCCAATAGACCCATCCGTATGATCGTGGGCTTTGCTGCCGGCGGCGGCAACGATCTCTTCGCCCGGCTGATTGGTCAGAAGCTATCGGAAGACCTGGGCCAGCCGGTGGTGGTCGAGAACAAGCCGGGAGCCGGCGGGCGGCTGGCGGTCGAATACGCGATGGGGCAGGGCACCGACGGCTATACTCTTGTCGTTGGCGCCACAGGTCAGATGGCTGTTGCAGCGGCGATCTACCCGCACCTGCCCTACCGCCCGACGAGGACGTTCAGGCCGCTGGCCATGATCGCGTCGTTCCCGCTGATCCTGGCCGGCCCCATGAGCGACAAGATCAAATCGGTGCAGGACCTCGTGGCATGGGGAAAGGCAAATCCTGACAAATCGAATTATGCAAGCTCCTCGCCGGCATTTACCATCACGACTGAGCTGTTCAAGCTCAAGACCGGCATGCCGGCGCAGGCGATCCCGTACAAGAGCAGCAACGAGATGATGCTTAGCATCGCTGGCGGACAGACCCTGTTCGCCATTGCCGACGGGCCGCCGACTGTGCCGCTGGTGCGGGGCGGCAAGATCCGCGCGCTCGCCGTCACCGGCTCGGTGCGCTCATCGGAGCTGCCAGACATTCCAAGCATGGCGGAGGTTGGGCTCCCCGACGTCGACATCGGGCTGTGGAGCGGAATTTTCGTGCTTGCCGGTGCTCCCACACCGATCAGCCAGAAGCTGGAGACCGAATTACGCCGGGCGCTGGCGGACAACGGCGTGCGCGAGAGGCTCAAGGCCATGGCGGTCAATCCGGGCAATAGCTTCGGCGACGACTTTCGGCACACCATCGACGCTGACATCACCAAGTTCAGCGAGATCGTGCGCGCAACGAACCTGAAGTTTGAGGAGTAGCTGTCGCCGTGGCCACCGGCTCGGCAATGTGGTAAGCTAATCGGGCTCGGGCGAGCACGTGGGCAAAGAGCAGAACGCAGAGTGTGAGTTCTGCCGCGCCGCCCTATGATGCGCCTCTGATTTGTGCCGCCCGAGCGCCCACATTTGTTGTAGCGTGGGCATCGCGCCTGATGAGGGCTCAATTGTTTGCAAGGGTGCGCGCGATGGCCCACGCGGTCGCGCTTGCCGCGTGCGCAAAATCGCCCAGCAACCTACAAGTTGCTCTCTCACCTCAGGGCGATTTTGCACACCCTACACGTCCAGCATTTCCTGGTCGGCGAATTCCGCGCGCTCCTGGATGAACTCGAATCGGGCTTCCGGCTTGTTGCCCATCAGCCGCTCGACCGAGCTGTCGGTTGTCTTGCGCGCCTCATCGGCCACGACGACCCGCAGGAGTGTCCGCTTTTTCGGATCCATCGTGGTTTCCTTGAGCTGGCTCGCCAGCATCTCGCCCAGGCCCTTGAAGCGGCCGATCTCGACCTTGGCGTTGGCGTGGAATTCTCGTCGGATCAGGTCGTCGCGATGCTTGTCATCGCGCGCATAGAAAATCTTGCCCCCATGGCTGAGCCGATAGAGCGGCGGCACGGCGAGATAGAGGTGACCTTTGTCGATCAGCCTTGGCATCTGGCGATAGAAAAAGGTGATCAGGAGGGAGGCAATATGCGCGCCATCGACATCGGCGTCCGTCATCACAATCACCTTGTCGTAGCGCAAGTCCTCATCGCGATAATGCGCGCCGGTTCCTGTCCCGAGCGCCTGCACGAGATCGGAAAGCTGCTGGTTCTGCGCGAGCTTATCCTTGCCGGCTGATGCGACATTGAGGATTTTGCCGCGCAGCGGCAATATCGCCTGAGAAGCGCGATCGCGTGCCTGCTTGGCGGAGCCGCCTGCCGAGTCCCCCTCGACGATGAAGATTTCCGATCCCTGTGCCGCGGTATTGGTGCAGTCCGCAAGCTTGCCCGGAAGGCGAAGCTTGCGTGCCGCCGTCTTGCGCGCGATCTCCTTCTCCTGGCGCCGGCGAACGCGCTCCTCGGCGCGCTCGATCACAAACTCGAGCAGCTTATTGGCCTGCACGTGGTTGCCGGCAAGCCAGTGGTCGAACGGGTCCCTGATCGCATTCTCCACGATGCGGCTGGCTTCTGCGGTCGCGAGGCGGTCCTTCGTCTGTCCCTGAAACTCGGGCTCGCGCAGAAACACCGAGATCATGCAAGCGGCACCGACCATGACATCGTCGCCCGTAACCACGGCGGCGCGCTTTGCCTGACCGATGCGTTCGGCGTGATCCTTGATGCCCTTGAGTAATGCGCTGCGAAGGCCGGCCTCGTGCGTGCCGCCGTCCGGCGTGGGGATGGTATTGCAATACGAGGACAAAAACCCGTCGCGATCGGCGGTCCATGCCACCGCCCACTGCGCTGCGCCATGGGCGCCAATCCGGCCGGCGCTGCCGGTGAAAATGTCAGGATGGACGAGGGTCGCGCCCTCGATGGTCGCCGATAGATAATCGCGCAGGCCATCAGCGAAATGGAAGGTGGCTTCCTCCGGGACGTCGGGCAGGCCTCGCAGGAGCTCCTTGGCGCACGACCAGCGGATTTCAACGCCCCCGAACAGGTAAGCCTTGGAGCGCGTCATCTTGAATATGCGCTCGGGCTTGAAACGCGCGTTGGCTCCAAAGATTGTCGGATCGGGCCGGAAGCGCACCTTCGTGCCGCGACGGTTGGCAACGCGGCCGATCTTCTCCAGCCGGCTTTTGGCCCTGCCGCGCTCGAAGACCATTCGATAAAGCGTCTGCTCGCGGGCGACCTCGACGTCCATCTGCTCCGACAGCGCATTGGCAACCGAGACACCAACCCCGTGCAGGCCGCCCGAGGTCTCGTAGACTTTGGAGTCGAATTTTCCCCCCGCGTGCAAGATGCACATGATCACTTCAAGGGCCGATTTTTTCGGGAACTTGGGATGCGGATCGACCGGGATGCCGCGCCCGTTGTCGGTGACCGTCACGAAGCCGTCGGCATCCATGACCACCTCGATGAAGGAGGCGTGTCCCGCAAGCGCCTCGTCCATCGCGTTGTCGATCACCTCGGCAAAGAGATGATGCAGCGCCTTCTCATCGGTGCCCCCGATATACATGCCGGGGCGCCGGCGCACGGGCTCGAGGCCCTCAAGGACCTCGATGTCGCGGGCGGTATAATCGCCGGCAACCGCGCTTCGACCCGCGCGTGCCGTTTTGCCCGCAAACCGGCGAGGGACCGTTTCCGAAAGCTCGGAAAACAGGTCCTTTACGGCCTTTGCCGGAGCAGCGCGAGCAAGGGCCTTGGTGATCTTGTTCATTCCCGTCCGAGCGTCGTAGCGAATCACATGCCACTATGCCACGGTCGTGACCACATCGTGGTGCACAACCGAGCGCCATTGCATGATCGCGGGATTGATCAATTCAATTTGAGGATAGGCCCCCCGAGATCGCCGGAGAATCGCCTATCGCGTCTGGCGTATTCGGTCTGGCATGATCGGGAACCCTAACCATGATCCTGATTTATTCATGAGCAACAACGTCCGGCAGGGGCCTGCCGCCGAAATGCCAGCCGCTAAAGGCCCATGCGAGCCAGAGGAATCCGTCATGATCGATCTCAGGCGCCTGTTTGGTGTGATGCCATTGCCCGTCAATGCCGATTTCCAGCGCCTGCTCGAATGGAGGCTTCTGCGGGGCAGCCACGAGTTTCCCGGACCTGATGGCGGGACCTGCGTCAACGAGGCTGCCATCGTGGTGGCCGGCTACCCTTATCGAGCGGTCTACTCCGTGAGGGATTTGCCCGCCTCGTTCTCGCGCCCAATTGCCATGCTGGCGCTATGCCTCAATGACACATTGGGTGACGAATTGCGGCAGGAGCTATTGGCGCCATTCGTCACCCGGCTTGCTGGCTCGGCCGATAACCCAAGCGTCGAGATCGCGCGTGCCCGCCTAATCCATGAGCGCGTCGTGGCAGAAATCCTGTTGCCGGCGCTTGTCCGGCACGGCAAAGCCACGCTCGCCGAGCGATGCCGCGCAGTGGGCACTGCGGCGGAGTGGGCGCAACTCATTGGCGAGCTCGGCGCCGGCGACTATGGCCGCATCCCCCGCTCTCTCATTGCCGCCCTCAGGCGCGCAGCCGAGGCCGCTGCTCAGGGGTTTTGCGGGCAGCTGACCGATTGCGTATTCTGCACTTTTCTCGCGGTGCGCGATCTCGCCGCCCTCGACGGCAGCGACCGCGGGACGAGCATTTATAGGCAGGCCGCGAAGATCCTTGAGGCTGCAACCGCGATCGGAAATCAGGCCGAAACCGATGCCGGCATGGCCCGCGAGCGGATGAACAGGGCCAGACGCTCGGCTAAGGCGCTCCGCGGCAAGGCTTTTCTCGGGGCCTGAAAACCAAACTCCATCATCGCGGGTGCCACCAGCCCCCCGCGAGCACCACGCCCTTTGAAACGATGCGCTTGTCGCCTGTGAGATGCTCGCCGACGACATCGACGTAGTCGAACTCCCCGGACTCGATCGACAACACAGTGGCATCGCCGATGCTGCCGGGCTTCAGGCTTCCCAGCTCGGGCCGCTTGAGCGCCAGGGCGCAATTCGAGGTCGTTGCCGCGATGACGTCGTTGAGCGGCATTCCCATGCAGAGAAACTTCGACAAGGTCGTCACCTGATCGAAGGCGGGGCCGTCGATACAGAGCTTGTGCACGTCCGAGGAGATCGTGTCGGGATAGAATCCATTGGCAAGCATGGCGCGCGCGGTCTTGAACGCGAACGAGCCCTTACCATGGCCGATATCGAATTTAACTCCGCGCTCGCGCGCCCGCAGCACGGCATGTTTGACCTTTCCTTGCTGGCTGATCGGGGCGTTGGGGAACGGGCGAAACGCGTGCGTGAGCACGTCGCCGGGCCGCAGACGCTCGAGTACCTCCTCATAGCTCGGCGGTGGAAAGTCGATATGGCACATCAGCGGCATGCCGGCTTCAGCCGCGGCCTGCAATGCGATGTCGAGCGGAGCGGTGCCGGAGGTTCCACCCGCATTGCGACCGACGCGAACCTTGATGCCGACGATAACGTCGCGATTGGCATCTGCAACCTCGACGGCTTCTACCGGCGCCATCAAGCGCAGCTCTTCACTTTCGCCCACCATGACGCTCTTGGAGAAGGCAAAAATGCCCGCAAACGAGATGTGCAGATAAGCGAGAATGCGCACCGCGCTGGGCTCGATGACGTGCTTGCGGAAGCCCGCAAAGTTTCCGGGTCCCGCGCTTCCGGTGTCGATGCAGGTCGTCACGCCACTTCGCCGGCAGAAATCCTCGGCGTCGATTCCGAGCGATGTGCCGCCCCAGTAAACGTGCGTATGCAAGTCGATCAGCCCCGGAGCGACGATGAGGCCGCCAACATCGCGCACGTCAGTGCCGGCATCTCCGAGAAGGTTTTTGCCGATCTTGGCGACACGGCCGCCCGCAAAGGCAACGTCGCCAATACCGTCGAGATTCTGCGACGGATCGATGACTCGCCCACCTCTGAGGATCAGCTCGAAAGCCATTGTCCGGTTTCCACCATGTCCGATTTCAAAAAGTAGCTGAGATGTCGCTCGGCGGGCCTCGATGCCCGGAAACTCGACACTTCCGCTCTCCTGCTGTAGCCTCCGCGCGCGCTTGGCGCCGGCTTCCGCCGGCCCGTTCCCCAGGCGGCTGCCATCGTGCTTCTCTTTGCCCCGAATCACAGATACTTGACCCGGATATCGACCGTCGACTGGATGCCCAGCGTATCGAAATGCGCGTTCAGCCACTGCTCGGCGCGGCTGCGACCAATCTCGTGCAGCCGCATGAGAAACTCCCGGTCAGCGTTGAGTTGGCTCATCGGCCCCAGCTTCTGCATCACCTCGTCGGCGTCGATGGCATGAATCAACGTGCGCCTGAGGCCGCCGTCGGTGACTTTTGCCTCATCGATGAGCTTGGTGACGAAAGCAATTGCGCGCATCTCCCGGAAAAGCGAGGAGTTGAAGCTGATCTCGTTGATGCGGTTGATAATCTCCTGCGCCGTCTTCGGTATTTCGTTGCGTTCGGTTGGGTTGACGTGAATCACAATGATGTCGCGGGACTGGCATCCATAGATCAGCGGAAAGAGCGCCGGGTTGCCCATATAGCCGCCATCCCAGAAATGTTCACCGTCGATCTCGACCGCTTGAAAGAAAAGCGGCAGGCATGCCGACGCGAGCACGTGCGAGGCGCTGATCTCATTATTCGTGAAAACTCGAACTTTCCCTGTGCGCACATTGGTGGCGCACAGAAAAAGCTTGACGGCCGATTGCCGCCGCAGACCTTCGAAGTCGACCACCTCCTCCAGGACCGATCGCAGCGGGTTGTAGTTGAACGGATTGAGCTGGTAGGGCGAAAACACACGCAACAACAGGTCGGCGACCAAATAGGTGGGGGAATGCTCAAGCCTGTTGCTCCAGACAAAACGGTCGTACCACGACGGCTGCAGAAAGCTCGCCTTTGCAATTCGGGCGACGCGCTCCCAGAAATGCGCCAGCGCGTCAATGGCGCCTTTTCGGCCGGCGACGGTGAGTCCGTGCGCCAGCACGACCGCATTCATCGCGCCCGCACTTGTGGCGCTCACGCCTTCGATCTCCAAGCGCGAGTCCTCCAGCAGACGCTGGAGAACGCCCCAGGTGAAAGCGCCATGCGTGCCTCCGCCCTGAAGCGCAAGATTGGCAATTTTCGTGTCTGTTGGAGGCATTACCTAGTGTCCCGATTCCGAAATTCGTTTCGTCGTGCGGCAAGCTCATTTACGAATTTCGGAATCGAGGGACACTAGCAAGCCTTTGATTCTAGTGTGGCTTTGGTTCAGAAATCCGCAATCGACCTTGCCGCACGAATAATGCGGACTTCTGAACTGCCACACTAGGGCGGTGTGAAGAGCATTCCGCGGGATGATGGGATGATTCAGGCTCCTTGCGCAAACCCCGGCAGAGCGAATTTTGACAACGAGTTGAGCTTTATTGTTTTTTCAAGCAGTCAGATTGGGCGGCTAAAATAGCGTGGCAACGGGGTCATCGCATCGTGGTTAACGTCGCTGTGGTCGGAGGGGGAGTTTCGGGCATCGGCGCTGCTTGGGAGCTGACCAAGGCAGGTTGCAGGGTGACCGTATTCGAGCGCGAGGCTCATCTCGGCGGCGGCTGCCTCGCCGCGAAGGTTAGGCTCGGGAACGGCGAAAGCATCTTTGTCGACGTGGCTCTGAGCGACTTCAACCGCGCTACGTTCGTAAACATGGGAGCGCTGTTCGCGGAGCTTGAGCTCACTTCGCGCCCGATCAACGAGGACATCTCGTTCATGCGCCCCGACGGCTCCGCCGTTTGGTGCACGAATGCGGGACAGATGCGATTCTACACGCGTCTGGCTGATGAGCGCCGCTTCAAGGACGAGATCGCGCGATTTCGCAGCGAATGCATCGAAGCCATGGAAGATGCGGCGTTCCGCGACTTTACGCTTGCAAAGTACCTGGAAGCGCGCGGATACACTCAGGAGTTCAGAGAGCTTTATCTTTACCCGCGGGCGCAAGGCACTCTTGCGATGCCGGACCAAAGCCCGCAGACCTATGACGCCGCGGCGCTGGTTTCCGTCTGGCGCGCGCAGGGGATTGTCGGGCCGGCTGCCGCGGATCGTCACGTGCTTGCAGCTGGGATGCACAGCTATGGCAGTGCATTCGCTGCTTGGTTGCGGCAGCACGGCGGTGAAGCCCTGTTGCGGACCGAAGTGACTGGGATCGCGCGCGGCCAAGACGGTGCTC
>Ga0306920_100013004_pt1 | contig 11324 bp, 10 predicted proteins | sample flu12Cox44000170_FD_204666 | JGI IMG/M metagenome (GOLD analysis project Ga0306920, IMG submission 204666) | Lab enrichment of tropical soil microbial communities from Luquillo Experimental Forest, Puerto Rico - flux4day.12C.oxic.44.000.170 (v2)... | ecosystem: Environmental > Terrestrial >...
GATCGGCACATGCGCGTCGGCGCGGTCGACGCGCCCGCCCGGAAACACGTAGCGGTTGGGCATGAAGGCGTGCTTGGCGTCGCGACAGCCCATCAGCACCTCGGGGATCTTGCCGCGCTCGCGCACCAGGATCAGCGTCGCGGCATCGCGCGGCCGCATGTACGGGTACTTCTGCTCGAACTTGTCGACCGGCCGTTCGCCGCCGGGCTTCAGATCGCCATGGACATAACCTTTGTCGGTGCCGCGCACGACGGCACCGGCGGGAATACGCTTCTTGCTCATGTCCCGACGATAGAGCAGCGGGTCAGAAAGACCAACCCACCGGGGTATCGGGGCGGAACACCACGATGCTCTTGTTGCCGCCCGGCACCTCGATCCGCTCGGGCACGTCGAGCGGCTTGGCCTGCAGGGTGATGCGTTCCTCGTTCGGCGGCAGGCCGTAGAAGCGCGGGCCGTTCAGCGAGGCGAAGGCCTCGAGCTTGTCGAGCGCCGCCTCCTCCGTGAAGACCTGGGCGTAGACCTGCAGGGCGACCGGAGCGTTGAAGACGCCGGCGCAGCCGCAGGCGCATTCCTTGGTGTCGGCGGTGTGCGGCGCGGTGTCGGTGCCGAGGAAGAACTGCGAGCTGCCCGAGGTCGCCGCCCGCCTGAGCGCGAGGCGATGCTCCTCGCGCTTGGCGATCGGCAGGCAATAGAAGTGCGGACGGATGCCACCCTTGAAGATCGCATTGCGGTTGTAGCTCAGGTGATGCGGCGTGATGGTGCCGCCGAGGCGGCCCGGGTGGGCCTCGACGAAAGCGACGCCCTCCCTGGTCGTGATGTGCTCGAGCACGATCTTGAGGCCCTGGTGGCGCTTGAGCAGCGGCGTCAGCACCTTGTCGAGGAACACCGCCTCGCGATCGAAGATATCGACGTCGGCGTCAGTGACCTCGCCGTGCACGAGCAGCGGCATGCTGGCCTTCTCCATCGCCTCGAGCCCCTTGGCGATCTTGTCGACGGAGGTCACGCCATGTGCAGAGTTGGTCGTAGCGTGGGCGGGATAGAGCTTGGCCGCCACCCACACGCCTTCCTGCTTGCCACGCGCGAGTTCGGCAGGGTCGGCGCCATCGGTGAGGTAGCAGGTCATCAGCGGCTCGAACTTGAGCGACTCCGGAACCGCTCTGCGAATTCTGTCGCGATAGGCGGCGGCCTCGGCAACCTTGGTCACCGGCGGCACCAGGTTGGGCATGATGATGCCGCGCGCGAATTGGCGCGCCGTGTACACGGCGCAGGCCGCCAGCATCGGGCCGTCGCGCAGATGGACGTGCCAGTCGTCGGGGCGGCGCATCGACAGCGTTGTGGGCATGGCCATACGGCGTTTCTACGCTTGCTCCCGCAGCCCCTCCAATGTTGATTGCGTGCATGAACGCAATGAAAGACGCCATCGCCTTCGCCCAGTCGATCGAATCCAAGTGGGCGGCGGACATGAAGATGCCCGACGGGCAGTTCGTCATGACCTACGATTCCAACGAGAAGGCCCCGGACAACGAGATCATCGGCCCAGTGTCGCCGCGCGGCGGCCACTCCGGCATGGTCTATCGCGGCGGCAAGCTGCTGGCCGAATGGGGCGACACGGCCCGCGCCGATATGACCTTCAGCGTCGCCAAGAGCTTTCTCTCGTTGCTGGCCGGGCTCGCGGTGGGCGACGGCCTGATCAAGAACCTCGACGACAAGGTCGGGTTCACCGAGGAGCACAACAAGGACATCACCTGGCGCCACCTGTTGACCCAGACCAGCGAATGGTCGGGCACGCTGTTCGGCAAGGAGGACCGCATCGACCACAATCGCGTGGTCGGGCTGCAGGTCGCCGAGGCGCCCAAGGGCACGCGCCGGCAGCTCAAGAAGCCCGGCACCCACTATGAATACAACGACGTGCGGGTGAACCGGCTGAGCCTGTCGCTGCTGGAACTGTTCAAGGAGCCGCTGCCGTCGGTGCTGAAGCGCCGCATCATGGATCCGATCGGCGCGTCGAACGGCTGGAAGTGGGATGGCTATCGCAACTCGACGGTGAAGATCGGCGGCAAGGACATGGTCTCGGTGCCGGGCGGCGGCCACTGGGGCGGCGGCATCGTCATCTCGGCCAAGGACCTCGCGCTGATGGGCCTGCTGGTAGCGCAGGGCGGCGCCTGGCACGGCAAGCAGCTCCTGCCCAAGGGCTGGACCGCGGAGCTGATCAAGCCCTGCCCGGTCGCGCCGTTCTACGGGTTGATGTGGTGGCTCAACACCGATCGGCGGCAGTTCGCGGCGGCGTCGGAGCGCAGCTACTTCGCCTTCGGCTGGGGCAGCCACATCGTCTGGATCGATCCCGACAACGATCTCGTGACGGTGCTGCGCTGGGTCGAGCGCCGGAAGGCCGGTGGTTTTGTCGAACGTCTGCTGGGTGCGATCAAGCAATGAGCCTCGATTACTCCGCCGTCCCGCGCATGCCGGACGGCCGCACCGCCCTCGAAACCATCGAGTCCGTCGCCGCCAAGTCCAAGGCCATCAAGATGCCGATGGGTAACGGTGGCCAGATGATGTGGCACGTCTGGGGCGAAGGCTCCGGCAAACCCACCCTGCTGCTGTTCCATGGCGGCTCGGGCTCGTGGATCCACTGGATCAGGAATGTGCTGCCGCTGTCGCAACACTTCACGGTCTACGCCGCCGACATGCCGGGGCTGGGTGACAGCGATCCGCCCAACGACGTGCGCGACGTCTGGTCGGTAACCGACTGCGTCGAGCATGCGGTGAACGCGCTGCTGCCCAAGGACCGGCAGTTCTTCCTCACCGGCTTCTCGTTCGGCGGCATGGTGTCGGGCCATCTCTCGACCCGGATGCCCGAGCGCATCAGGCGCATCGTCTTCGTCGGCGCCGGCGGACTGAAAGCGACGCGCAAGCCGACCGAGAAGCTGCACAAGCTCCTGCCCGAGATGCCGCCGCAGGTGCTGGCCGACGAGGCGCGGCGCAATCTCGAGCTCCTGATGCTGCACGACCCCAGGAATGTCGACGGCGTGGCGATCTACATGCAGATCATGAACACCACGCGGGCCAAGACCCGCAGCCGCGACATGGGCATCGCTGGCGCGCTCTCGAAAGTGCTGCCGCAGGTCCGCACGCCGCTCAGCGGCATCTGGGGTGAGTTCGATTCCACCACCTACCCCTACATCCAGGAGCGCATCGACATCTTCCGCGCCATCCAACCAGATTTTGTCATGAGTGTGATCCCGGGTGCCGGACATTGGGTTGCCTACGAAGCGGCTGACGCCTTCAATGCCAAGCTCCTGGAGGTGCTTAAGCCATGAAGACGGAAGTCACCGAGATCGCCGACAAGATCTACCGCCTGTCGACCTTCCTGCCCAAGGTCGGGCCGACCGGCTTCACCTTCAACCAGTTCCTGATCGATGCCGACCAGCCGCTGCTCTTCCACTACGGCCAGCGCGCGCTGTTCCCGCTGGTCAGCGAGGCGGTGAAGAGCGTGATCAAGCTCGACAAGCTCGCCTTCACGACCTGCAGCCACGTCGAGGCCGACGAATCGGGCGCGCTCAACGAATGGCTGGCCGCCGCGCCCAACGCCACGCCGGCGCACGGCCAGGTCGGCTGCAACATCTGGCTGACTGACATGGCCAATCGGGCGCCGCGCGTGCTCAAGAACGACGAGGCGATCGATCTCGGCGGCAAGACAGTGCGCTGGCTCGACACGCCGCATGTGCCGCACAACTGGGATGCCGGCCTCGTCTACGAGGAGACCACGGGCACGCTGTTCTCGAGCGATCTCTTTACGCAGTTCGGCGCCTGCCCGGCGACGACCAGCGGCGACATCGTCGATGCCGCGATCGCCACCGAGAAGGCCGTGCCCTTCATGCCGAGCACGCCGCAGGCCGAGCCGACCTTGCGCCGTCTGGCCGCGCTCGCGCCCAAGACGATTGCCCTGATGCATGGCCCGAGCTTCCGCGGCGACGGCGCCGCGGCGCTCAATGCCCTCGCCGATCACTACGGCGCGCTGCGCAAGCCCAGCGACGCCAGGTAGCTCCAGCGAACGTCGGTCTTCGCCAGCCGCATACCGTCGAGGTATTGCGCCATCGCCCGCGCGATCAGCTCGTCGGACGGCTTGTCGCGCCGCGTGCCGTCGGCGAAGGCCACGATCTCGTTCCAGCCGTCAGGCCGCGTGATCGACACCACGGTCGAGGGCGAGTCGAGGTTCTTGTAGGTCCAGAACGACCAGCCGATGCCGTGCGCCTCGTGCAGCTTGCGGAAGCCCTCGTTCCAGGCATCGCTGAGCTCGCCGGTTTCGCCCAGGAACAGCGGCACGTCGTAGAGGTTGGCGAAGTTGAGATGGCGCTGGATGGAGTCGCGCTTCGTGCTCGCCCAGAACGAGTGATAGGTGTAGGCGAGGTTTTTGGCGAACGGCGGCCCGAACATGTCGAAGCTCGAGCTCCACTGTCCGGCCGCCAGGATCACGACGCGGCCCGGATCGACAGTGCGGATGGCCGCGGTCACCTGCCTGTAGAACGGCTCGAGCCGGGGGTTGAGCGTCGCCGTGTCGTGATAGGGCGCGATCGGCTCGTTCAGCACGTCGTAGCCCAGGATCGCCGGATCGCCGGCGTAGCGACGGGCGATCGCCTGCCACAGCTTGATGGTCAACGCCTTGTCGCGCGGGACATAGAACATCAGCGGATAGCCCGGGCCGTCATCGTGGTTGATGCCGGTCTGGCCGCCCGGCGCGGCGTGCAGATCGACGATGGCGTAAAGGCCCGCCTCGCGTACCCAGCCCAGCACGCGGTCGAGCAGCGCCCAGCCGTCGCCCGCGATCGCGCCGTCGGCGGTCATGAACAGCGCGTAGTGCAGCGGGATGCGCACCGTGTTGAAGCCGACCGACTTGATGAACCGGATGTCGTCCTGGCGGATGTAGCTGTCGCGATAGGTCGTCCAGAAGGCCTGCGCGCGCTCGGGTCCGAGCAGGCGGTCGAAGGCGCCGTAGATCTGGCGTGGCGCCTTGGCGACCTCGAACTTGAACATGTAGCCCTCGGGCATCAGCCAGTTGCCGAGGCTGATGCCCTTGATCAGCAGCGGCGTGCCGTCGGGCGCGATGAAGGTCTTGCCCTCGGTTCGGACCAGGGACTGGGCCGCGGCCGGCGCGAACCAACCCAAGATCAACAGAAGGGCGACCAGCAGACGCATGACGGCATCCTAACAGGCGATTAAGGTCGCGGCCGATGTTTCTTGCCTCGCTCCTGGTGCCGATCGCGGTGGTGGCGATCGTGCTCCTGATCCAGCGCCTGCGCCTCCCCGCCTTCCTCGCGATCATGGCCACCGTGGTGGTCTATGGCATCGCCGCCGACATGACCTTCCAGTCTGTCGGCAAGGCGTTCGGCCTCGGCTTCACCGCCGCGCTCGAGCAGGTCGGGTTGCTGGTGGTGGCGGGCGCGCTGGTCCAGGCGCTGGTGCTGCGCGGCCCGCTCGGCAGCGGCACCTCGGCGGTCGCCGGCGCGCTGACAGGGCTTAGCCAGTCGGCGGCGGGCGGACTGGCGCTGTTGCAGGCGACCGGCCAGGAAGCGCCGCGGCGGGCACTCGGGCTGGCGCTCACCCTGCTGATCTTCGCTGGCCTCGTGGCGCCGGCGCCGCTCGCGGTCGCCGCGGCGTCGGTGATGAAGGCCGACATCCGCACCATGGCGATGATCGCCGTGCCCGTCGCCATCGTCGCCGCCATCGCCGGCTGGGCGCATGTGGCGCGCGAGGCGCCGCCCGCCACCAAGGCCGGCCGCATCGGCCTCGCGTGGCTCGCCGTGGCGATCCCCATCGCGCTGCTGATCGTGCAGGCGGTGGCGCAGATGCCGAGCGAGCCCTTGGGCAAGGGCGGCGCGCGCGAGTTCTACATCGGCATCTCCAAGCCGTTGATGCTGGCCGCGCTCGCCATAACCTTGGGCGTGCTGTTCGCCGGACGTTGGCAGCCCTCGGCATTGGCGGGCCGCGCCTGGGCACCGTTGTTGCTGGCGGTCGGCGCGGCGGGCGGCCTCAGCCGCGTGTTCGACGAGACCGGCATGGCCGAGCTTCTGGCCGAGAGCGTGCTCAATCCGCGTTACGGCCTGCTGGTGCCCTTCCTTGCCGCCGCGATCGTCAAGACCATGCAGGGCAACTCGCTCACCGCCGTGCTCACCGCGTCGGGCATGGTCGAGCCGATGCTGCCAGCGCTCGGCCTCGACAGCGCCAACGGCCGCGCTATCGCTGCCGCCGCGACCGGCGCCGGCTCGATCGCGATCTGCCATCTCAACGATCCGTTCTTCTGGATCGCCGCGCACATGGGCGGCCTCTCGCCCGGCAAAGCCCTGCGCACGATTTCGCTCGGCAGTGCCATTGTCGCGCTCACCGCACTCCTTCTCCTGTTCGGCCTGTCGCGCGTCCTGTAGCGTTGCCCGCCAATGAACGCGGTGGAGGAACCCGAGGTCCAGCGCGTGCCGGTGGTACGCGAGCTCTTGGCCTCGCCCGACTTCCTGCGGCTGTGGCTGGTCGGCGCCTTCGCCAACGCCATGCGTTGGCTGGAGCTCCTGGTCTCCGGCGTGTTCGCCTACGAGATCACGCACTCGGCGCTCGCCGCCACCGTCGTCGTCGCGCTGCGCCAACTGCCGCAGCTCGCCTTCGGCGCTTTCGCTGGCGCGGTGTCCGAGGCAGTCAACCGCAAGCTGATCGTCATGCTGGCGTTGATCATCCCCGCCATCGTCTCGACCGTGCTGGCCAGTCTTGCCACCACCGGCCATCTCGCGCTGTGGCATGTGGCGCTGGGCAACTTCGTCTCCGGCACCATGTGGTCGACCGAGATGTCGACACGCCGGCGCATGGTCGGCGAGGTCGCGGGCCCGCACCGCATCGTGCCGGCGATCGCGCTCGATTCGGTGACCAACGCCGCCACCCGCATGATCGGCCCGCTGCTGGGCGGCGTCGCCTTCGAATGGCTGGGCATGAAGGGCGCCTACACGCTGACCGCGTTCGTGCAATTCCTCGCGGCCTTTGCCATCGCCAGCCTGGCGCATCCGCAGATCACCCGCCGGCTCGACCTCGCGCGCATTCCCGCCGACATCGCCGAGGGCCTGGCCTATGCCCGCACCAAGTCGACCATCCTCTTGGTCTACGGCATCACCATCGTGACCAACGCCTTCGCCTTCTCCTACTCGGGCCTGCTGGCGCCGCTCGGGCTCGGTGCCTTCCATGTCTCGCCGGCGCTGACCGGCCTGCTGGCCGCCGCCGAGCCGATCGGGGCGCTGATGGGCGGTGCGCTGATCGCGCTCGGCTTCCTGCGCATGGACCGCCGCGTGACGTTCGTCGGCGGCTCCGCCTTCTTCATGGTGGCGCTGGTCATCACCGCGCTCTCGCAATCCTACTGGCTCGCCTTCGCCGTGTTGCTGCTGGGCGGCTTCGGCACGGCGGGGTTCGGCAACATGCAGACCACCCTGATGTTGACCGAGGCGCCGGCCGACATGCGCTCGCGGCTGATGGGCATCGTCACGGTATGCATCGGCACCGGCCCGCTCGGCGTGCTGGCGGCCGGCGTGCTGTCGGACGAACTTGGGCCGCGCGGCGCGGTGCTGGTGATGGCGGTCCTGGGATTGGTCCTGACAGCGGCGCTCAGCGCCACGCTGCGGCGACGCTGACCATACGTGGTTACGAAAGGTAACGCTTTTAAAAAGGGAAAAAATAGGGGGGCCCCCTCGGTGACCCCCAATTGCTTTCATAGCGGCGGGTGCACGAGGAAACTCAAATGACACAGTCCTCGTATTATACCCGCATCAGCCTCCATCCCCTATTTTGGTCATTAGAAGTCCGCCGATGACTCTCGCTCCCATACCGCAACCGCTCGATCCGACTCGTTACCGCACCGCCTGGGCGCACTACGAACAGGGCCGAGTGCCCTACGCCGCGGCGCTGATCCGCCGTGTCGCCGAGGTTACCGGTCTTGGTTCCCAGCACCGCGTGCTCGATCTCGGCTGCGGTCCTGGTCCGCTCGCCCGCCGCTTTGCGCCGCTCGCCCGCGAGGTGATGGCGATGGACCCGACGCCGGAGATGCTCGCCGCGGCCCGCACGCTGGCTGGCGAGGCGAAAAACATCACGTTCGTCGCCGGGAGCTCTTATGACCTCAGCCCGGCGCTCGGCCGGTTCCACCTGGTCGTCATGGGCCGCTCCTTCCACTGGATGGACCGGGTCGACACGCTGAAGCGACTCAACCAGATCGTCGAGCCGGCGGGCGCAATCGCCCTCTTCCACGACACCGCACCCGCTGTCCCGGCGAATGCCTGGCGAAAGGTTCTGTACGAGATCTCCGCGCGCTACGAGCCCAAGGAGGGCAGCCACCAGACCGACCCCGACTGGATCCGCCATGAGGCGGTGCTGCTCGACTCGCCTTTCGCCCGCCTGGAACGATTCGGCGTGATCGAACGCCGCGCGCTCGACGTCGAGACGCTGGTGCAGCGCACGCTGTCGATGGGTTCGACCTCGCCCTCGCATCTCGGCGAGGAGAACACCGCGGCCATTTCGGCGGAGATCCGCGCCAAGCTCGCCGATGTGCGCGAGGAAGTGGTGGAGACCGCCGCCCTGGTGGCGTGGCGCGGCTAGCGCGCCTTCAGCAGCAGCTTGCCGGCGACATGCCGGCCCTCGAGGCGGCGATGCATGTCGGCCGCCTTGGCCAGCGGGAAAACCTCCTCGATCGGCACTTTCAGCCAGCCGTCGGCAATGCCGGCGAGCACGTGATCGACGCCGGCCTTCCATTCGGGCGAGCTCTGGTCGACGTGGCCCAAGTGCAGACGCGTGAACGTCTGTGAGCGCGGCAGGATGCGCTCGCGGATGTTCTTGAACGGCTGGCCCTCGGCCTCGCCGATGCTGATGACATGGCCGAGCTTCTTCACCACGTTGAAGGTGCGGTCGAGCATGGTGGCGCCGTAGGAATCGATCGCGAGATCGACGCCCTTGCCGCCGGTGAAGTCGAGAACCGCCTTCTCGAAATCCTCCTGCGACGTGATCACCACCCGCGACGCGCCGTAGTCGAGCGCCCGCTTCTCCTTGCCCGGCGTTCCCGTCGTGCCGATCACCCGCGCGCCGGCCTGGACCGCGAGCTGGGTGCATTGCAGGCCGACGCCGCCGCCCACCGCATTCACCAGCACGGTGTCGCCGCGCCGGAGTTTGTAGACCGTGAACAGCATGTGATAGGCGGTCAGCGCCTGGATCGGGAAGGCCGCGCCGACATCGAGGCCGACCTTGTCGGGCAGCTTGATCAGCCCCGCCGCCGACGCCACGCACTTCTCCGCATAGGCGCCGCCCTTGTCGGGAAACACCGCGACGCGATCGCCGACCTTGACGCCGCTGACGCCCGGGCCCAGCGCGGCCACGGTGCCCGAAACCTCGAAGCCCAGGATCATCGGATAGGTCATGGGGTGCGGGTAGATGCCGATGCGCACCTGCGTGTCGGCCCAGTTGCAGCCGGCATAGGCGACGTCGAGCAGCACCTCGCCCTTCCCCGGCACGGGATCGGGCATGTCGGCGAGGGTGAGCTGGTCGGGCCCGCCGGTGGCATGGATCACGACCGCCTTCATTGAGCGGCGTCGGAGCGCTGGGCGTGGTGGCGGTTGACCGGAACCGGCAGGCCGAGATTGCCGCGCAAGGTGGTGGCTTCGTATTCGGTGCGGAACAGGCCGCGGCGCTGCAGTTCGGGGATCACCAGGTCGACGAAGTCCTTGAGCGATCCTGGCAGCCAGGCCGGCATGACGTTGAAGCCGTCGGCCGCGCCGTCTTTGAACCAGTGCTCCATCTCGTCGGCGACCTGGCTGGGCGTGCCGATCGACAAAACGTGGCCGCGCGGGCCGGCATTGGCGAGGCAGAGCTGCCACAAGGTGAGCTTGTCGCGCCGTCCCTGCTCGAGCAGCAGACGCTGGCGGCTCAGCGGGCCGTTGGTGTCGCCCATTTCCGGGATGGGCCCGTCGAGCGGATACTTGTCGAGGCCCTTCACGCCGATCGTATGCTCCAGGATGGCGATGCCGACCGGTTCCTGGATCAGCGATTGCAAGGTGTTGTACTTGTCCTGCGCCTCGGCTTGCGTCGCCGCCACCACGGGATAGAAGCCCGGCATCACCAGCACCTCTTCCTGGGCGCGGCCGAACTTGGCCAGCCGCGCGCGGACGTCGGTATAGAACTCCTTGCCCTGATCGAAAGTGGTCTGCGCCGTGAACACGATCTCGGCCAGGCGGGCGGCGACGTCACGCCCGGTGCCCGAGGCGCCGGCCTGCACCAGCACCGGCCGGCCCTGCGGCGAGCACGGCACGTTGAGCGGGCCCTTGACCTGGAAGTGCTTGCCCTTGTGGTTCAGCACGTGCTGCTTGGCCGGATCGAAGTTGATGCCCGAGTCGCGGTCGCGGACGAAGGCGTCGGCGTCCCAGCTGTCCCACAGGCCGGTGACGACGTCGGCGAACTCGATGGCGCGCTCGTAACGGTCGGCGTGCGCCATGTGCTGCTCGCGGCTGTAGTTCAGCGCGTCGCCCTCGTTGTTGGAGGTGACGAGGTTCCAGCCCGAGCGGCCGCCGCTGATCTGGTCGAGCGAGGCGAACTGGCGGGCAAGCGTATAGGGCTCGTTGAAGGTGGTGGTCGAGGTGACGACGAGGCCGAGATGCCTGGTCACCGCTGCCAGCGCCGACACGATGGTCATCGGCTCGAACTTGACCACCTTGCCCATGCGGCTGCGCTGGTCGGGGCTGCCCGACGTGCTGACGGCGGCGCTATCGGCCAGGAACAGGAAATCGAACTTGCCGCGCTCGGCGAGCTGGGCGGTCTCGACCATCTCGGCGAAGCTCGCGCCGGTATGCATGTGCGAGCCGGGATGCCGCCAGGCGGCAACGTGCTGGCCGGTCTCGTGCACGAACGCGCCGAGCCGCATCAGGCGGTGCTTGGTGTCCTGGGCCATGGCCCAGGACTTTAGCGCCGACTAAGCGGCGGCGACAGACAGAGTTGCCAGCTCTTCCGCTATCTGGACTGCGTTCCAGGCGGCGCCCTTGAGCAGCTGGTCGCCGGCCACGAACAGGGCGAGACCGTTCGGGTTGCTGACGTCGCGGCGGATGCGGCCGACATGGACGTCGAGATCGCCGCTCGCCTCGAGCGGCATCGGGAAGTGGTTGGCTGCCGGATCGTCGACGATCTTGATGCCGGGCGAGCGGGCGAGCAGCGCGCGCGCCTCCTCGGGCGACATCGGCACGGCGAGCTCCAGCACGATCGACTCCGCATGGGCGCGCAGCACCGGGACGCGGATGCAGGTCGGCACGATCGGCAGCTCCGGTTCG
>Ga0306920_100013006_pt1 | contig 11323 bp, 5 predicted proteins | sample flu12Cox44000170_FD_204666 | JGI IMG/M metagenome (GOLD analysis project Ga0306920, IMG submission 204666) | Lab enrichment of tropical soil microbial communities from Luquillo Experimental Forest, Puerto Rico - flux4day.12C.oxic.44.000.170 (v2)... | ecosystem: Environmental > Terrestrial >...
TATCGCCCACACCGGAGCTTTGCGCCGCCCTCTGCGCCAGTCGAGGATTGTCCTCACCGCAGCCCGCCCGCCGAGCAGCTCGGCCATGCCTCGGAGCAGCCCTGGATAGGCTTCAGGAGGCCACGGGAAGGCCGCCTGTGCGGCGCAGTCCCTCAAAGGCATGCGGAGTTACCGGCGGACCCTTTGCCCGACGACGCTTTACAGTGGATGCCAGTTTGACAATGCGCGAAATATCCTTTGCAGTTCAAAGTGGCCGTGGGCGACCTTTTGACACGCAAGCTATTGAGTTTATTAGTAGGTGACACTCCGGCCGCGGCCACCACCACCTTCTCATCGCAGGAACACACGCCGCCATGGCCAATAAAGAGCGCGCGCGCGGAATGATCGCCGTCGACAAGATGGGCTGCAGGGTCCTGTTCCTGAACCCCGAAACCTACGAGACCGAAATCGTGCTCGATGGCTTTCCGCGCACGGTGCACGAGCTGCTCGTCGTACCGGAGACCGGCCTCGCCTACGTGCCGATCTTCGGCGACGGCATCCACGGGCGTAACCCGAATCCGCACCATCTCCTCTGCATGTTTGATCTGGAGCAGCGCACCCATGTCGGCGATATCGACCTGCGACCCTACATCGCGCCGCACACGCTCAAGCTCGGCCCTGACGGCCTGATCTATATCACGTGCGAGAACAGCGCCGTTGTCGCCGTGATCGACCGTGACCGCGGTCAGGTAGTAGACGCGATCGATTCCGGCTCGACTAACGGCCATCGGCTGATCATCGCGCCCGACGGACAGCGCCTCTACACGGAGAACGAGGAGGACGGGACCGTGTCAGTCATTGACCTGGCGGCACGAAAGCTGCTCGGCAAGATTACGACCCCGCGCCCGCTCGCCGGCATCGCGATCTCGGCGGACGGTGCAACCGTGGTGGCGGTCGATGACGCGCAGCCCACGCTGTTCCTGATAGATGCCCATGGGGGCCGCGTGCGCGAGGAGGTACGGCTCGAAGGGGTGCCCAAGGCGGCGCAGATCGCTCGCTATGCGCCGGACAACAGCGTGATCGGCGTCACCAGCCTCAACAGCGACACGGTGAGCCTGGTCGATCCGACATTCCGCCAACAGACTGCCATCAAGGTCGGCAGTCAGCCCATGGACATGGCGTTCCACAATGGTGAGCTGTTCGTCGCCTGCCAGGGCGACGGCTCGGTGCATGTGATCGATCTCTCGCAGCGGCAGTGGAAGCAAAGCTTCCAGGCCGGCACCGGCTGCGAGTCGCTCGCATTCTTTTAGCGATAGGCCGCACGCGCGCCGCTTTTCGTGCACCGACCAAATTCCGACAAATTGGCAAGCTTATACTGCCGTAGCGGAGTTATGGGGGGCCATTTCCGTCCGCGATCACGCGCACTCAGCGCCGGGGCGCTCCCAAGGAGAAGAGCGATGAAGAGGACGCTCGCGTCTTTGCTCGCGGCTGCGACAATCGCAACAACGCTCGCCGCTACGGCGACGGACGCCGCTGCATGGTACCGACGCGGATGGGGCTGGGGGCCCGGGGTCGCTGCTGGTGTACTCGGAGGATTCGTCGCGGGCGCCATAATTGCCTCGCGGCCACCGGGCTACGTTGTGTACTCGGGCTACGCCGAGCCGGTTTACGGGCCCGGCTGCTACTGGGCATCGCAGCCGGTCTATGACCGCTGGGGCCACGTCGTGGGCTACACAGGCACGCCGGTGCAGGTGTGCCCCGGCTATGCCGGACCTCCTCCGGCCGCCTATGCCCCACCGCCGCCCGAGGTCGCCCTGCCGCCGAAGTGAGGCGGAGGATGCCTGCCACTGATGCGATGGTGGACAGAGCAATAGCGCTGCTGCGGTCCTTGCATGCAGACATCGGCGCCTGCCGCAGATCAGGTCATGAGTTTGATGTCGACAATACTCGATTTGAGTGGCCCAACCTCGCCATTCTCGATGACGAAATAGGCGCGTTCCTGCGGACCGCAAATCGCGAGGCACGCTAACGCGCCCGCGCCCCGAGGCTGCGGGCCGGTTGCGCCCCCTGCTCTCTCAAATCCGCTCGCTCTCGTACGTGTTGCAGCTGTCGGGGTTGCCCGACTTGAGCCCGGTCATGAGCCAGCGCGTGCGCTGCTGCGCGGAGCCGTGGGTGAAGGCGTCGGGAACGACGTAACCTTGCGTCTGCTTCTGCAGCCGGTCATCGCCGATCGCCGAAGCCGTCTGCATGGCCGCCTCCACATCGCCCTCGTCCATGAACTGCCATTCCTTCTCTGCGTGATTGGCCCACACGCCGGCGAGGCAATCGGCCTGCAGCTCCACCCGCACCTGCAGCGCATTGGCGTCCGTCTGGGTATCCATTCTCTGCTGCATCTGCTGCACTCTCGGCAGGATGCCCAACAGGTTCTGCACGTGATGGCCGACCTCGTGGGTGATCACGTAGGCCTGCGAGAACTGACAGGCCTTGCTGCCGGCGTCACAGGCCCGAAACCTGCGCTCCAGATCGCGGAAGAACGAAGTGTCGAGATAGACCTTCTGATCGAGCGGGCAGTAGAACGGCCCCATGGCGGACTGCGCCACGCCGCAGCCTGAACGGGTGGCTCCGTCGAACATGACGAGCGTGGGCGGCTCATAACGCCGCCCGGACTTCTGGAAGATGTCGCTCCATACCTTCTCGGTGCTGCCGAGTATGGCCGACACCCGGTCTTTGATCTCGTCGGGCATGCTGGCCTCGGTTTTGCCCGGCGCCTGCTGCGGCTGCTCCTGCTGGCGGCCGCCGGTGAGGATGTCGGCACCGCCGATCAGTACGCTGGGGTCGACGCCCATCCACCAGGCGACGAGGGTGAGCAGGATGACGCCGAGGATGCCGATGCCGCCGCCGCGGCCCCCCGGTATACGGAAACCACCGGAGCCACGCCGGTCTTCCACATTCTCGCTGCGCGGCAACTGATCGATGCGCATGGGCCGGCCTCCTGTTCAGAGCTCCGCTGCGGACCCGGGCTCCTCAGCGGGCCCGGCCAGGCAGTCTGCGCCTCTGTTGTCGCCCGCGCAATCACCGCGCGCACATGCCGCGGTATGCAAATGCGGCGGAGATTCCTTCCCCCAAGCGGGTGGTGTCGCGCAGCAAGTCGGGGAGGGATCAGGCGACCTTGCGCTCGCGCAGATCGGGAGCGAGCGCCGCTTCTGCAATCTCGTCGGTGACGACGTTGAAGCGCTTGATCGTGTTGGTTCCGAAGGTGGTGCTGAGCGCCACGTCGGCCGCATCCCGCCCGCGCGCCATCACAATGCGGCCGATGCGCGGGACGTTGTGGCGTGCGTCGAACGCGTACCAGCGCCCCCCGAGCCAGACCTCGAACCAGGCGCTGAAATCCATGGGCTCGGCCTCGGGCGGCACGCCGATATCGCCGAGATAGCCGGTGCAGTAGCGCGCCGGAATGTTCATGCAGCGACAGAGCGTCACGGCAAGGTGCGCGAAGTCACGGCATACGCCGCGGCGTTCGATGAAAGCCTCGACCGCGGTCCGCGTTGGGCGCGCGTGCGGGTAGCCGAAACGAAGGTGCGCATGCACGAAATCGCAGATCGCCTGCACGCGCGGCCAGCCCGGCGGCGTGCCGCCGAAATTGCTCCAGGCCACGTTCATGAGGCGCTCGGTCTCGCAGTACCGGCTGCCGAGCAGGAACACCAGCGCATCGTGCGGCAGCTCCGCCACCTCGTACTGACGTGCCCCCGGCTCAACCGGATCGGGTTTCCCGGAGTCGACAACCACCACATCGGTGCGGATCTCGAGCCGGCCGGGCGGCGCCACCAGCCGGGTGCAGATGTTGCCGAACGCATCGAGATACCGCGTGGCCGCCAATGCTGGCGCAAGCTGCAGATGATCGGGCTCGACCAGGTCGCGCGCGCGTGAGGGATGCACGTTGAGCATGAGCACAGCGGCAGTCTTTTGGGCGAACTCGTAGACGAGCTCGAAACCCGCACGGATCAGCATGGATACGTCCTGGAATTTCGGCGAAGCCGGATACCGGGGTCGGTGGGCTGGTGCTGCCTCAGGGGCCGCTGCGATGGCGCGCATATGGGCGTGCGGCCCGAGCTTTGCGACGGGGAGAAAAGGGAACGAACTGCAAATACTTTAGGCGCTCATTTCTTGGGCAAAGCGCGCATGTGGCTGAGATTTATGGCTAATCACCAGCGCCAGCCCCACCCACCCCAGCCACCGCCCCATCCCCAGGACTGATAACTGCGCACGTAGACGCGCGACCGCTCGACGCGGCGGCGGGCTGGCCGCTCATCACGTGCTGGCCGCTCGTCCCGATCCCCTCTGGCATAGGCGCGCGAGACCAGGCGGTTTTGCGTATTGATGATCCTGCCTCGTCCATCTATGCGGAAGCATTCCGTGATCCTTCCGACGCGCTCATTTTCCTCTGCTTCACGCTTCGTGGTTCTGCAGTTCAGGAGACGCCTGGCCTCGGCAGAAGGCGGAGCAAGCGCCGTTCTTGGCGCGACGTGCACCCACACGGCCTTGATCACCGGCTCGAAGATCGGAACGGCAAGCCCGCCGCCGGTTGCGCCGCCGCCGAGCGTGCGGCGCTTGCCGTCGGCGTTGTCATAGCCAAGCCAGACGGCAACAGTGACCTCGTTCGTGAAGCCCACGAACCAGGCATCGTTGCCGTCGTCCGAGGTGCCGGTCTTGCCGGCGACGTAGGGCGCAAGGCCTGCGATCGAGTGCGCGGTGCCGCGCGCGAGCACGCCCTGCATCATGCTCTTGAGCTGATAGAAGGCAGCATGATCGACCGAGTTGATCGCAACCGGCGCGTCCTCGTGCCGATACAAAATCTCGCCGTCGCGCTCGATGGAGTCCACGACATAAGGTGCGGGCCGCAGGCCTTCATTCGCGATCGCCGCGTAGAACGCGGCGAGATCGATCGGCCGCACCGGCTGCGCGCCGAGCACGAATGGATAGTAACGCACGCACTCGTGATAGATCTGCGCTTCCAGCGCGAGATCGCACAGCCGGGCGAGGCTCGCTTCCGGCTTCTCCGCGATGCCGCCCTCGAGGAGATGCACGGTAGCAAGATTGCGCGAGCGCTCGAGCGCGCCGCGTAAGGTCAGAGTACCGCCCGAGCTCCCGTCATAGTTCTTCGGGGTCCAGTGGTCCTTGTCGCGCCCGCGACCACCGCCGATGGGCGGCAATGTGATCTCATCGTCCTCGACCAGCGTATTGGGCTGCAGCCCGGCACCGAGCGCGGCCAAGTAGCTCAGGGGCTTGATGGCGGAGCCCGGCTGGCGCACCGACTGGGTGGCGCGGTTGAGCTGGCTCAGCGGATAGGAGAAACCGCCGCTCATCGCAAGAATGCGCCCGCTCCGGTTTTCCAGCACCAACACCATCCCCTGCACGGTCGGCCGCACGCGCAGCTCCGCACGCAACGCGCCCTTGCCCTTGCCTTCGTTCAAGTGCACGAGCACGACGTCATGAGGCGCAAGCTTCTTCTGCGCCGCGGCGTTGTCGAGCGAAAGCGGCACAATGCGCCCGTCGGCGAGCCCCACCTTCCAGCTCTCGCCCTTCTTATTACCCGAGGGCTTTTCCACGATGACCGCCGAGGTCCAGTGCACGTCATAAAGCGGCAGCCGCGCATTCGCGAGCGCCTGCTGCCATGCCGGCTTCTTCTCGGGGAGCCTGCGCTCGGCGTCGATCTTCTTCACCGCCGCCGCGAGGCTTGCCTCGGGGCCGCGGAACTGCAGGCGGCCGGCGTCGCGCTCATAGCGCCACAGCCCCTCCTGCAACGTCTCCTCCACCGACCGCTGCAAGCCCGGGTCAATGGTGGATCGCACAGTATAGGAGTTCGCCGTGATCGTATCGATGCCGGCAACCGATTTTGCCTCGCGCGCCACCTGGTCGACGAAATGGAAGCCGATGTCGCGATGCGGGCGCTCATAAGGGATCATTGCCGGCAGCGCCGGCAGGCCACGCCCGGGCGGCTCGGGCGGCAGCATCCCATCCTCGCGCAGGCGGCTGAGCACGTAGGCAAGCCGCTCCTGGGCGCGCCCGTGATGGCGATCGGGAGAGTAATAATTCGGCCCCTTCACCAGCCCGGCAAGCAGCGCGCCTTCCTCCAACGTGAGTTCCTTCGCGCTCTTGCCGAAATAGCTGCGAGCCGCAAGCTCGATGCCCCACGAGCTGCGCCCGAGGAAGACCGAGTTAAGGTAAAGCTCGAGGATCTCCGCCTTGCTCAGCGAGCGCTCTACCCGCGAGGCCACCACCATTTCGCGGATCTTGCGCTCGTAGGTCAGGTCCTCGCCCACCAGCAGGTTCTTCACGACCTGCTGGGTGATGGTTGAGCCGCCCGCCGGACGGCCGGAATGGGCAAGATTGCTGATGAAGGCGCGGATGATGCCGCGCTCGTCGATCCCGTGGTGCTCGTAGAAGCGCTTGTCCTCTGCCGCCAGGAACGCCTTCTGTACCTGCTCGGGAATGTCGGCGAGCGTCACCCAGACCCGGCGCTGGTTCTCCTCGAACACCTCGGCAAAGCGCTCGCCCTTGCGGTCGAGCACGACGCTGGCACCGGGCAGCTTGAGCCCCTTGAGCTTGTTGTGGTCGGGAAGGTCGGTGAGCGCCTTGTTGTAGAAATCGATCACGTCGCCGAGGTCGACGGCGGGCGCGGCCACGGTCTCCTTCTTGCAGTACTGCCGATAGGCGGTGACAAGGTCGGCAAAATTGATGCCGCGGAAAGCCTTGCTGTCCCCGGCGACCGCCTGTGGATCGTCCATGGCGGTGGCAATCAGGTCATCGAGATTGATGTCCTCGATATCGAAGGCCTTGCGCATGTGGGTGCATCCCGCGCGCAGAAGCTCTCCCACCTTCTCCTGGTCGGAGACGCGATCGAATCGGGTCGCAACCTGCTCCGGTGCCGTCGTCACCTGGCTCAGCGCCAGCGCAGTGGCGAATATCTTGACTAGGAGTGTTTCCATGTCCCTTGCGGATCCCGCATGAGGGGCGAACAGGATGCCGGCTCAAGCCAGCCGTACAAAATGGCTTTTTGCGGAGCCAAGTTCCCTGCTTGAGAGGAATTATAGTCGCAACGAAAGGGGTCTGGGTGCGACAATTCGGCAACTATCGCCGGAAATCGTGCGCGTCCCGAGGATTCGGGAATTGTCTGGGATTTGCGTTAAAATTCTTCTGTGACGCCCCAGGAATCCGATCGCGTGCCCATCTTCCAAGGTAAAGAGGGCCGCCCCATGGGCGGCCCCTGGTCTTTCTCGGCCGACCGGCAACGTGCGGCGACCAGTTACTCCGCGGCCGGCAACTGCGCCGGCTCCGCCACTTCCGCCGCGGCGGCCCGGGCTGCCGCCTCCTTCTCGCGTTCCTCGAGAATGAGCGCATCGCGCTTGCCGGCAACCTCGCGCAACGTATTCATCATGGCGCCGGTGCCGGCCGGGATCAACCGCCCGACGATCACGTTCTCCTTGAGACCTTCCAGCGTGTCGATCTTGCCGTTGACCGCCGCTTCGGTGAGCACTCGTGTCGTCTCCTGGAAGGACGCAGCCGAGATGAATGAACGCGTCTGCAGAGATGCTTTGGTGATGCCGAGCAGAACGGGATGGCCGGCCGCCTCCTTGCGCCCTTCCTCCCGGGCTCGGGCATTGACCTCATCGAGCTCGATCTTGTCGATCTGCTCGCCCTGGATTAGCTCGGTCTCGCCCACGTCATCGATCTCGATCTTCTGCAGCATCTGGCGGACGATCACTTCAATGTGCTTGTCGTTGATCGAGACGCCCTGAAGCCGATACACCTCCTGGATCTCGTTGACGAGGTAGGCCGCAAGCTCCTCGACGCCCTTGATTGCCAGAATATCGTGCGGCGCAGGATTGCCCTCGACGATTGCGTCTCCCTTCTCGATCACATCGCCGTCCTGCAGGTGAATATGCTTGCCCTTGGGGACGAGATACTCCCTCGGCTCCTCGTCTTTGCTGCCAGGCTCAATGATGATACGGCGCTTGGCCTTGTAATCGCGTCCGAAGCGAATGGTGCCCGAAGTCTCCGCAATGATGGCAGCCTCCTTCGGCCGGCGCGCCTCGAACAGCTCCGCGACTCGCGGCAACCCGCCGGTGATGTCGCGGGTTTTTGCACTCTCGGTCGGAATGCGCGCGATGACATCGCCCGCTTTCACATGCGCTCCGGGATCGACCGAGATGATGGCATCGACCGCGAGCTGATAGCGCGCCTCTCCCCCGCGTGGGAGCTTCATAGGCTTGTTGTGCTGGTCCTTGATGGCGATGGCCGGACGCAGATCCACCCCGCGGTGCGTGCGCCAGTCGGTCACCACGCGCTTGGCGATGCCGGTCGATTCGTCCAGCGTCTCGGACATCGATTGGCCTTCGACCAGGTCTTCGAAGCCGATGGTACCCTCGACCTCGGTGAGCATTGGCCGCGTATAGGGGTCCCACTCCGCGATGCGCTGCCCGCGCCGAATGGTGTCGCCTTCATCCACCAGGACGCGCGCCCCATACTGGATGCGATGCACCGCGCGCTCGGTCCCATCAGGATCAAGCACCGCAATGATCATGTTGCGGACCATGGCGACGGTCTGGCCGTCCGAGTTCTTCACCACACCCTTGTTCTTGATCGTGATCTTGCCGTCGAAATTCGATTCGATGAACGACTGCTCCGAGATCTGGGCGGCGCCGCCGATATGGAACGTACGCATGGTCAGCTGGGTGCCCGGCTCGCCGATTGACTGGGCGGCGATGACACCCACGGCTTCGCCCATGTTGACGGGCGTGCCGCGTGCGAGATCGCGGCCATAGCAGCGCCCGCATACGCCGGACGGCGTCTCGCAGGTGAGCACCGAACGGATGCGCAGCTCCTGGACGCCAGCAGCGCGGATTGCCTCGACCTGCGGCTCCTCGAGCAGCGTGCCGGCCCTGACGATCACCTGATGCGAGGACGGATCGCGCACGTCCTCGGCCGCCGTGCGGCCCAGCACCCGGCTTTCCAGCGAGGCCACCACAGTACCGGCATCGATGATCGCGCGCACCTTGATGCCCGACGAGGTGCCGCAGTCCTCGCTGGTGATGATGCAGTCCTGCGCGACGTCGACCAGGCGGCGGGTGAGATAGCCCGAATTGGCCGTCTTGAGCGCGGTATCAGCCAGCCCCTTGCGCGCACCGTGCGTCGAGTTGAAGTACTCAAGGACGGAAAGGCCCTCCTTGAAATTGCTGATGATCGGGCTCTCGATGATCTCGCCCGAGGGCTTGGCCATCAGGCCGCGCATGCCTGCGAGCTGGCGCATCTGCGCCGGCGATCCGCGCGCCCCGGAATGCGCCATCATGTAGATCGAGTTGACCTCGGCGGAGCGGCCGCGCTCGACGCGTTCGACCGACGAGATCTGATGCATCATTTCATCGGCGATCCGATCGGTGGCTTTTGACCAGGCATCGACCACCTTGTTGTACTTCTCGCCCTGGGTGATCAGGCCGTCGTTGTACTGCTGCTCGAACTCTTTGGCTTCGGCGCGGGTCTTGGCAATGATATCCCACTTGCTGGTGGGCACCACCATGTCGTCCTTCCCGAATGAGATGCCCGCCTTGAAGGCGTGATGGAAGCCGAGCGCCATGATCCGGTCGCAGAAGATGACGGTCTCCTTCTGCCCGCAGTGGCGGTAGACCTGGTCGATCATGCTCGAGATCTCCCGCTTGGTCATGAGCTTGTTCACGATGTCGAAGGAGATCTTGGGGTTGCGCGGGAGCACTTGGCCGAGCATGACGCGGCCGGGTGTGGTGGTGACCCGACGCCGAATCTCATCGCCCTCGTCGTCCACTCCAGTCCAGCGGTATTCGATCCGCGTGTGCAGATCGATCGCCTTGCTGTGCAGCGCGTGCTCGATCTCGGCCATGTCACCGAACACCTTGAGGTGCTTCTTCTTCTCGTCGCCCTCGCGCATGATGGAGAGATAATAGAGGCCGAGCACGATGTCCTGCGACGGCACAATGATCGGGGAGCCGTTCGCAGGATGCAGGATGTTGTTGGTCGACATCATCAGCACGCGCGCCTCGAGCTGCGCTTCGAGCGAAAGCGGGACGTGCACGGCCATCTGATCGCCGTCGAAGTCGGCATTGAATGCCGCGCAGACGAGTGGATGCAGCTGGATGGCCTTGCCCTCGATCAGCACCGGCTCGAAGGCCTGGATGCCGAGACGATGCAGCGTCGGCGCCCGGTTGAGCAGCACCGGATGCTCGCGAATGACCTCGTCGAGGATGTCCCAAACCTCGGGCTTCTCCTTCTCGACCAGCTTCTTGGCCTGTTTGACTGTGGTCGAGAGGCCCTTGGCATCGAGCCGCGAGTAGATGAATGGCTTGAACAGCTCAAGCGCCATCTTCTTCGGCAGACCGCACTGATGCAGCTTGAGCTCGGGACCAACCACGATTACGGAGCGCCCGGAATAATCGACGCGCTTGCCGAGCAGATTCTGGCGGAAGCGGCCTTGCTTGCCCTTGAGCATGTCAGCCAACGACTTGAGCGGCCGCTTGTTGGCCCCGGTGATCACACGGCCGCGCCGGCCATTGTCGAACAGCGCATCGACCGCCTCTTGCAGCATACGCTTCTCATTACGAATGATGATGTCGGGCGCCCGCAGCTCAATCAGCCGCTTCAACCGGTTGTTTCGGTTGATCACGCGCCGATAGAGGTCGTTGAGATCGGAGGTCGCAAAGCGGCCGCCATCGAGCGGAACCAGCGGCCGCAGATCCGGCGGGATCACCGGCACCTGGGTCAGGATCATCCATTCCGGCTTGTTGCCCGACTGCTGGAACGCTTCGACGATCTTGAGCCGCTTGGCGACCTTCTTCTTCTTGATGTCGGAATCAGAACCCGCCAACTCGGCGCGCAGATCGGCCTGCATCTTGTCGAGGTCGAGCGCCTTGAGCATCTCGCGGATTGCCTCGGCCCCGATGGTGGCCGTGAAGCTGTCGCCGCCGAACTCATCCTGCGCCTTGAGATACTCGTCCTCGCTCAGGAGCTGGCGGTCCTGGAGCGGAGTGAGTCCAGGCTCGAGCACGACATAGCTCTCAAAATAGAGGATGCGCTCAAGCGCCTTGAGCGTCATGTCGAGAAGGAGACCGATGCGCGAGGGCAGCGACTTGAGGAACCAGATATGGGCGACCGGAGCCGCCAGCTCGATGTGGCCCATGCGCTCGCGCCGCACGCGCGAGAGCGTGACTTCCACCGAGCACTTCTCGCAGATGATGCCCTTGTACTTCATGCGCTTGTACTTGCCGCACAAGCACTCGTAGTCCTTGATCGGCCCGAAGATGCGCGCGCAGAACAGACC
>Ga0306920_100013009_pt1 | contig 11322 bp, 6 predicted proteins | sample flu12Cox44000170_FD_204666 | JGI IMG/M metagenome (GOLD analysis project Ga0306920, IMG submission 204666) | Lab enrichment of tropical soil microbial communities from Luquillo Experimental Forest, Puerto Rico - flux4day.12C.oxic.44.000.170 (v2)... | ecosystem: Environmental > Terrestrial >...
GGTGCTCGAATTCCTCGAAGGTCAGCGGGCGGTTGTCCAGCGCGGAAGGCATGCGAAAGCCGTAATCGACCAACGTCTGTTTGCGCGAACGATCGCCATGGAACATGCCGCGCACCTGCGGAACGGTCTGGTGGGATTCGTCAATGAACATCAGATAGTCCTGGGGCACGTAATCGAGCAGGGTGGGGGGAGCCTCGCCGGGCAAGCGGCCGCTGAGATGGCGCGAATAGTTTTCGATTCCGTGGCAGTAGCCGATGGTGCGCATCATTTCGATGTCGAACAGAGTGCGCTGCGCGACACGCTGAGCTTCAACAAATTTTCCCTGCTTCTCGAGCTCTTTCTTCCACCACTCGAGTTCTTCTTGAATGCCCACGATGGCGCGGTCACGCTGGTCCTGCGGCATGACGTAATGGGTTTTCGGGTAGATGGGGACGCGTGACAAGTCTTCGTTCCCGGCGCGGACTTCACCGGTGAGCGGATCGATCTGTCGGAGCGTGTCGATCTGGTCGCCCCACATTTCGATGCGATAGGCCTGATCCTCGTAAGTGGGATAGATCTCGATCATGTCGCCGCGAACGCGGAAAGTGCCGCGGCGCAGGTCTTCGCCGCGCTCGTATTGAATGTCGACGAGGCGGCGGAGGAGAGCTTCGCGCGAAGTCTGGTGGCCTTTTTCGAGCATGACCAGCATGCCATAGTAGGCTTCCGGCGAACCGAGGCCGTAGATGCAGGAGACCGAAGCGACAATGACGACGTCGCGGCGCTCGAACAGCGACCGCGTGGCGCTCATGCGCAGCTTGTCAAGCTCATCGTTTATGGTTGCTTCTTTGTCGATGTAAAGATCAGCAGACGGAACGTAGGCTTCGGGCTGGTAATAATCGTAGTAGCTGACGAAATATTCGACGGCGTTTTCCGGGAAAAACGCTTTGAACTCGTGATAAAGCTGTGCCGCCAGCGTTTTGTTGTGCGCCAGAACTAGCGCCGGGCGGTCGGACTGCTCAATGACCTTGGCCATCGTAAAGGTCTTGCCGGAACCGGTGACACCGAGAAGTACTTGATGCTTGTCGCCGGATTCGACGCCGGAGAAAAGCTGGTCGATGGCGGCAGGCTGATCGCCGCGAGGCTGGTAGTTGCTTTGCAGCTTGAATTTCATCGAAAGGATCTCCTGCCGGTTTGCCAGGCATGGCAGAAACTTTCATTATACGCTGCCATGCAAGCCCGGGAATTTTGCGAGGGCAGGGTGGTTTAGTGCTGAGGCGGTCCCTGAGCCTCGGTGAGCAGCAAGACTTCGAGATCACTCTTGGCGTCAACGTTGTAATGCACGCCGTTGGAGCCGTCGGCTTTGGCGACGGCAACGTCCATCTGCTGGGTGGCGTCCTCGGTGGCGCGCACGACGAGCCCGGTCGAGAGCGAGATGTAGGTGATCAGTTCGTTCGAGCCTTTGGCCGTGCCCATGGTCTTCAGTTCGTGGAGCTTGAAGTCTTCGGGCGTGGCGTCTTTGGGAGAAGATTTTTGCACCAGCTTGGCGATGGTGAGCAGCACGGCGCAATTGTCCGTCGGACCGCTCGAGAAAGTGGCTTCTCCGGTGCTGGACAGCTCGGCGGGACTGCAGGGCTCGTTGCGGATGTAAGAAGAATCCCGCGTCCAGCCGAGCGCGGCGATCGGAGAAGCGGCCAGCTCGGGTTGTTCGATTTTCCATTTATCGCCGATTTTTGCACGTGAGGAAGGAATTGCCCAAGCCACGGCAAACCGCGCCAGCCACTCTTGCCAGACCAGTTGTTGCTCGGGACTGAGACTGTCGAGGCCGATGACTTTTTCCGCAAGTCCTGCGGGTGAAATGGTGAATTCGACGGGATTCCCTTTTGGCGACAGGGGCGCCGCTGCAGACTTGGAACTATCACCGGCAGGCTTTGCTGCCGGGACGCCAAAATTATCGTTGAGGAATTGGCCCCGAGCATCAACCGCGAATCTGTCGCCGGCCGGGTGCAAGCGCAAAACCTCAATACGTAGCAAACCGTGGGCGTCGGTCTCGGAAGCCGTCGGAGCCAGAGGAACCGCGACACGACTCTCCGTCTTGACGTTTTTCGAGCTTCGGTAGCGGATGAGATAGGTGAGAGTTTGTCCGGCGTGCAGCCTGGGAAGGAGATTGGCACGCTGGTCACGCGAGGGCGCGGAGGAGGCTGCAGAAAGCAGCAGGCTCGTGAAAAGAAGAAGAGTGCGCTTCATCGGATTGGACCGTACGACCGAGGATACCGCGAAAAGGCCCGCGCCGAGCCTCGGTTGAAAAACAAATTCTACTTTTCCGCAGCCCTCAAGCGGCGATCGAAGAAATCGCTCGCGGCGTGGTACGCGGCCAGCCAGCTGCGGCTCAGAAGGAAATCATGAATTTCGTCCGGAAAGATGAGCTCTTCAATTTCGACACCTTTCTCGCGCAGACGCGCGGTAAGATCAACGGTTTGCGTGAAATAGACGTTCCGGTCATCGTCACCGTGAATGAACAAGACCGGAGAGTTCCAGGTGTTCACCGCGGCGACCGGGGAAGAGTCGTGCCCTAATTTGGTGAGCTCCGCAGGGATATTCTTTCCTGCCCAGTTGTCGGTGGGCCAATCATGCACGCCGTGGAAGTCCACACCAGCGGCAAAAAGGTCGGAGTTGCGGCCCAAGCCAAGCGCGGTGAGGTAACCACCGTAGCTTCCTCCCCACAGGCCGATGCGCTTGGGATCGACATCAGGCCGGTTTTGCAAGAGTTTCCCAGCAGCGACGACGTCCTGGTATTCACTTGCGCCACGAGCGGCACGGCCGGGCGCTTCGCGGAAGGCGCGGCCATAACCAATGCCGCTCCGATAGTTCAGCGCGAGAACGATATAGCCGCGGCCGGCGAGATACTGATTCATGGCGTAGGAATTCGAGTAATAGAACATGTAGTGCCAGCCGAGAAGCATCTGGCGAACTGGTCCGCCGTGAAGAAAAATCAATGCGGGGCACTTTTCGCGGGATTTCAGACCGGCAGGGACAAAAAGTTGGCCGTGCAGCTCGACGCCATTGGTGGATTTGAAGATGACCTGCTGAGGGCTGACAAGACGGTCCGAGGGAAAGTCTGTCGGCCAGGTGTCTTGGGCAAGTGCCGTGGACGAGTGGCTGGTTGTTAGTGTAGTAGCGAAGGGCCTGGCAGGACTGGTGGCTTGCGAACCGAGGTAAGTCAGGGTCCGGCCATCGTTGAGGGCAACCGGGCTCCACTCGATTCCGTTCCCGGAGGTAAGTTGCTGAGGGCTGCCACCGGCCATGGCTACGCTCCAAATATGGCGACGATCGACATCGCCGCAATTGGAGTTGAATAGAACCACCTTTTGGTCGGGAGTGAAGGACCACTGCTCCACTTCACAATTGCCGGGTGTGAGCAGCCTCGGCGCGCCGCCGTCGGCCGAAAGCGCGTACAGATGCTGCCAGCCATCTTCTTCCGAGGCCATCAACAATTGATCGTTGGCAGCCCAGTTCAGCACACCGCCGCCGGTTTCTTCGGCCATGTGGGGGAACGAACCCTGCGGGGTTCGGCTGCTATGCCATATTTGTTTCGCTAAGCAGGTATCGGCGTCGGCAACCCAGATGGCCCAGGGGTTCGGTTTATCCGGGGCAATGAAAACGCCTTGCGATGCCTCGCGCTCCTGAGCCGGTCGGCGGACAAAGGCGATGCGTTTACCATCGAGCGACCAGACAAAGTTGCTGTCGAAATCCACCGTCGGCGCAAGGAAAGAAATGGATTTCGTCGCCACATCGTACAGGGCGATAAAGCTGTGATCGTCTCGGGCAGTGACGAAGGCGAGTTTGCCGCCATCCGGCGACCAGTGCGGATCAGAATTGTGCCCGCGCACGACAAGTTGCTGCGGCTTCTCCGAACCCTCGAGTGGCGCGAGCCAGATTTGCCCGTCTTTCTCGTAAGCAATCGTTCCGCGCGAAGAAGCGTCGGGCGAGTGGCCCGCGTCGATGCGCTTCGGCTCGCCGCCCTCCCAGGCCACCGTCCAGACGGCTTGTTCCGCACCTGCCGGATTGCTGGTGGGATTGGGCACCTGTCCCGCTGAGTTCTTCTCGCCCCCGCGGACATACAAGAGCACATTCCCACCGGAGGAAAAACTCAGATCAGAAAGCTCCTGGCCGTCGTCCTGGTTGTATTTTGTGAGCTGCCGAGCGGGAAATCCTGGCGCTTCGGTAACCCAGACATTTCGTCTGCCCTGCTGATCAAAAACCCAGGCCACGCGACTGCTACCCTTCGCCGCCGTCAAGTCCGATGGAAAAGGCGCACTCAGGATCTGTTCGAGCGAAAACGGCTTCTGCGCTCTGGTGCTCGCGCAAAAGGCAAAAGCAACCAGGGCCACCGCCAGGGCAGAACGCTTCATTCCTATCCTCCTTTTAGTCCGACTGACTCCCGCAAACGCCAACGAAAAGCGAGTAGGCAAAAAGATCAATTTACGACCTGGGGTGCTGGAGTATTCTCTACCGTCAAACGGAGCTCATCGAGGGGCCCGGAGATTTTCAGGACATGTCTTTTTGCGGAAGCCTTTTTTGGCTTTGCTCTCGAGGGCTCGCGGGACTGCATGGACACACTCAAGTCCGCGTCCGACCCAAAACTCAGCGTACCTTGCACGGAAGTTTGCTCAAGAGCCGCATTCAGTTCGAGCCATTGCAAGACGATACCGCGATTGCGGATCAGAAAGGCGCATTCGCCCGCGGGCCATCGGGAGGTCCCGGAGTGGGCAGCGCCGTCTGCAATGCTGGCCGGCAAATCGAAGCCCTTGAGCTCAACTTGCTTCAGATTCACCAAGCCGCTCCCGTCCAGATTCAGGAGCAATTCTTCGCGCCCAACCCCTGCGGTCTTCAATTGCAGGTTTCCGGAAGCGGCGCCGCTCAAGCGGTCCGTCAGCCGCTCCGTTCCCGGCAATTTCGCAAGATTGACGTGTTCGAGGTCGGCTCTGATTTCATAGCTCGGCCGTGGCAAGAAGCTGGCATTGATTTTTGCCCGGACCCGGCCACCCGCCCATTCGGCCTCGGAGTTCCGCACGTCCAGCTTCAAATCACGCAGCGAGCCCTGGGCCACAACATTCTCCAGTTTCAGCTTTTCAACGGTCAAGCGAGCGATGCGCAGGCGTCCCTCGGCGTCGACGCGCCGCACCAGTTCGCTCGCCGGTGTTGCGGGAGTAACTTCTCCCAAAAAGGAATGCAGCAATCGCTCGAGCCAGTTCGGCCGCGAGCGTGGCCCCACCCAGCGATCCAGCTCAGCGGCATTCAAGTGGTCCACGTTTAGATCGAATTTCCAATTCGGGGCGGTATCTTCATCGGCTTTAGGCTCTTCTTCGATCTCTCCCACCCAATTCCCGCCGAAGCCTGCGACTCTCAGCAGACGTGCCGCGCGCCGTCCTTGGTTCCAGCCCAAGCTCGCTTCCGCTAGACTCAGTGGCTGGTTCAGACCGGCAACGGTCAGAGATCCTTCGTTTACCGTCACTGACCCATTCCAGCGCCCTTGGAATGGCTGCTTCCAGGTCCACTGGCTCACCACGCTGGCCTCACCGGTAAGTTCCCATCCGTGATTAACCCGTCGGCCCAGGGAAGTCGCAACCTTCAGAAAATCTTCGACCCTGGAAACGTTTCCCTCGATACTGATGCCTCCGGAGTCCGTCTTCAAATCCTGAGTAAACGTCAGCTCCGCGGCATTTTCGATCGCCGGCGCGCGGCGCCGCTTCGGCGCGATGATTTCGCGAGGATCACCGCCGAGTGCGACAGGCACGGGGCCGATCGTAATGCGCGACCGCTCGCGGCCGCCGTTGACGCGACCGATGCGGAGGGGCTCGACAAATCCCGGAATCTTAACCGTGCCGCCGTTGCTCGCGAGGGCCGCAGATTCGATCGACAGCGGCCAGCCATGCAGAATCATGCCCCCGGTAAAATATTGGTCGGCACTGACACCTTCGGCGACGTCGGGATGAAAGGCGCGATACCAGGCCAGCAAGTCCGAAGCCTGAACGCCCATCGAGTCCAGGCGCAATTCCATGGGGGTTGCGCTTTCCGCGGCGTAGCGGAGCTTTCCGCGCAGATTCGAGCGTAATCCTTCGACCGCGAATTGATCGGCAATGAGAGTCCCTGCTCCGACGTTCCATCGCCCGCCGACGTCGACAAGCAGGCCGGGATTGTCGGCCCGCTCGGTCAGATCCCAGCGGTGAATTCGCCCCGCGCGTGCCTGGACGGAATAGGTCCAGTCGCCCGGGCCGTCGTCAGCAGACGCAGTGCTCTTCGCCGTGGCCCCCAAAGTAAACAGACCACGGACGCCGTAATCCTGGCCGTGGAGAAGGCGGAAGACATCGGCGAGAGAGGCCTCGCCCCAGCGCAAGGTGATTTCCGCAGGCTGTAAGCGTGTGGAGGTCCCGGCCAGGTCCCCGTGCACGCGAATGATTCCGGTCGATTGCAGGAGAACGCCGCTGCGCCACGGCTGGGCTTCGAGTTGAAGTTCCCAGCGGCCAGGAGAGATTTGTTCGACGCTGCCGGAAACTCCAGTGAAGGCGAAGGGAAGTTTCTCTTCTTGATTCTTGAAATCGATCCGCCCTTCGTCAAATTCGATCTTTTGAAGGTGATTCACCGGAGGGACCGGGGAGGGCGGCCCATAAATGGACGGTCCTTGCGGGGAAGGGTTCTTCGCCCGAGGAAGCCAGCGCTCGAGGTTCCATCGACCTTCAAAGTTGCGCACCAAAATGAGGCTTGGCCTGCTGAAAGACAAGGTGCCAAATTCAAAATGGCCGCCGAGCAGGCCCGTCCATCGCAAGCCGGCGCTCAGATGCTCGGCGCGAAGGAAATACTCGTAGCCGAATGCGGGGTCTTCGCCCACGGTCACTCCGTCGGCGTAGAGTTGCGGACTTGGAAAAATGCGAGCATCGAAACTGCTCACCTCAACGGGCCGTCCGAAGGCCCGTTCGAGATGTGCGGTGAGGTAGGTATGCACGCGGTGCGACCGCACCAGGAAGGAGACGGCCACCTGCAAGGCACCAACCGCCAACACGGCGGCCAGGCCGACCTTCCACCATTTTCTCAGCTTGCCCATGCCCTTCGGAAGTTTAAGGAACTCTAGCCCAAAAAGGTACTCGGCACCACGGCAAAAGCTCGTCCGTCGCTAATGTACGGTATGAAGCATGCGGCTCCATCGGGTGCGCGAAGGCAGGTGCGCGAGCGTATCGAACACCCCTTCCAGCCTCGACCAAAACGTGCTTTCCCCGGTGTAATCGCTGCTCTTCGCTTCGACCGACCAATAGATCAAGAAAGGCCGCCCCATAATGGCGTTGCGGTCCACAAAACCCCAGAAGCGGCTGTCCCAGCTCTGATCGCGATTATCCCCCATGGCGAAGTACTTCCCTGGCGGCACGACAATTTCGCCGCCCTTCACAAAATTTCTCATTTCCTGCGCCCATTCTGGCTGAAGTTGTGAAGCAATCATCTGGGTTGGGGGCGGGGGAAAGTTGTAGTTCAGCGGATCATAGCGGGCCGAAGGATCGTGGACGACGTAAGGCTCGTTAAGCATCTTGCCGTTGACGTACACGGCCTGATCCACGACCTTCACACGGTCTCCCGGTAAGCCAATCACGCGCTTCACAAAATGCTGGTGTTCCTGATAAGGGAATTTGAAAACAATGATATCGCCGCGCTGGAGGGAGCGATACGGCAGGAATTTGTCATACCAGGCGCCGGTGCCGCCGAAAATAAACTTGTTGACCAGCAAGTGGTCCCCGATCAGCAGCGTCCCCTCCATAGATGCCGAAGGAATCTTGAAGGCTTGCACAATGAAGGTGGTGCCGAACAGAGCCAGAATCACGGTGACCAGCAGCGACTCCAAATATTCGGAAAGAGTGGTCTCTTCCCGACGCTCGCCGCGCTGCTCTTGCTTTGCCACCGGCGTTTGTTCCTCGGCTGGGGCCAGTGTTTGCTCGGGCATTCCGTCTTAGCCTTTCACTCCTGTCCGTTCCAGTTGTTCCAGGGCGCTGCGGGCAGCCTGCTGCTCCGCCTCTTTTTTCGTGCTGCCCTCGCCCCTCGCCAGGCATTCCCCATTAATCCAAACTTCGATATGGAAGGTTTTTTGATGATCCGGCCCGCTCTCCCCCGCCAGGCGATACTCTGCCGGCGCTTGCCCTCGCCCTTGCAGGAATTCTTGCAGCGCCGATTTGCGATCTGATTCGGCGATGCGCTCGCCGCGCTCTTCAAGCGCCTGCTCGAAAAGAACCCGCTGCAACAATGCCCTGGCGGCACTGAGCCCGGAATCCAGGTAAACGGCCGCCACCACGGCTTCGAAGGCATCGGCCAGCAGCGTTTGCTTCTCACGCCCCCCGGTTTTTTCTTCCCCGCGTCCCAACCGGAGGTGCTCTCCTAGGTGCAAGCGCCGGGCTGCCGACTCCAGCGAACTCGCGTTCACGATGCGCGCGCGGCTTTTCGAAAGCTGGCCCTCGGACCACTCCGGAAAAGCAGCCAGGAGATATTCGCTGGCAAGCAGTTCAAGGACCGCGTCGCCGAGGAATTCCAGCCGTTCGTTATCCGACAAATGTGTGGAATCCCCGGGTGCATCCCCACTAGCTCCGCGCAACTCGGGGATCGCCGAACTGTGGGTCAAAGCTCGATCGAGCAGCTCTCGATTCGAGAACTTGTAACCGAGGCGTTCCTCCAACGCCGCGTCGGCATTCCGCATCGCTTCCTGCATAATTCGGTCACGCTGGCGGCCCTGCTTACTTTGGCGCGCTCAGCTCCGTAGTACTCTTCTTCTTGGCGTCGTCAGCCTGCGCCTTGCAAACGGCCTGCATCTGCCCGGGTATGACCGCACACTTATTGAAAGCGTTGACGGCGTCGTCGAAATGCGAGGTGCTTTTGTTGGCCATCCCGAGCAGGTAGTAGTTGACGGGGTCGGGAGTCGGATCCACTTTCACCGCTTCAGCGAGCTCGGAGATGGCCTCCGCATTTTTTCCCCGCCGAATGTAGACCAGTCCCAGACCGCTGTGGGCCATGGCCAGGTCTTGGTTTTTCGCCGCGGCAAAGGCTTCATCGGTCATGTTTGGCGGCTTGGGAAGCGTGGGAGTGATCTCGATCGCCTGTTTTGAGTACTGTTCCGCTTTCGCGAGCAACTGGGTTGCTTCTGCCTGCGTCGTGTTCGAATGGATGTTGCGCGGAAGCGTCTGCGCCATGAGCGCGAGCGTGGACACGTCAGTGGGCGCTAGCGCAATTTCCTTTTCCCCGTATTCCTGCATTTTCTGCACTTGGCCGTCTTGCAAGTAAGCAAACACCAACGGCGCGTACACGCTGGACTTGTAGCGGGTCGCTGGGTATTTCTGGAGGAAGGCCTCGCCGGTTTGGATCTTCTGTTTTGCGTCGGTCATCGGCACGGCTTGGAACGCCTTGAAGGCCGCATCTTCTTCGGCGCTCGCCGGGGGCGCGGTGCTGTCCAAAGACAGCGGGGTGATGTCCGGCGTCTTGGACTTGTCGGTAGACTGGGCCGGCGGCTGGCTCTGGCTGCCCTGGCTGCTCGGCGAGCCCTGGCTGCCCTGTGCCACCGCCAGACCGCACGAGCCGATCAAGAATCCGCCCAGGGTCAGTGCTTCCAACCAAAGATTTGATTTCCTTCTCATACCATTTCTCCTATTCGGTCTCGTTCCCTACCCGCTTAAGGGTATCATTCGGCAATCACAAACCTACCTCAGGACACCTTCTTGGCTGGTTTCTCTACGCTTCCTTTGCACCCGGATTGCCGGCTCCCCGAAAATTCGGCGCAGGTCGTTAAGGGTCACCTGCAATGCTCGCGCTGGAGCGAGCGCCTGTCAGCCTGCTCGAGCCGCTGCCGCCGCAGAAACCTATGGCTGCGACGTAGGCTTGTCGGCTGCCGATGCGGCGAGTTCCTTTTGCGCTGCCCGCTTGGCTTCCTCCGGTCCGCCCGCGACGGCCAGGGCCGATTCGTACTCGGCCTTGGCCTCGGAGGCGTGCCCTTCATAATCATAAAGCCGCGCCAAGTAAACGTGCGACCAGGCCAGCACTCGGGGGTCGCCCGTGGCCGCGTGCTCTCCGGTGGTTAGCCGGCCAAAGACCTGCTTGGCGCGGGCGGCATCGTGATTCATGTATGCGACCACGCCCATACCAAACCAGGCGCGCGCCTGGTCGGGATACCTGGTCAAAACTTTCTGAAACGCAGCTTCGGCGGCGCGAGGATTCTTTGCGGCTATCTGCCGCTCGCCTTCGGTGAGCGCAGAGATGGCTTCGGCGTCGTTGGGAACGGTTGTCGGCAAGGCCTTTTTCGGGCGCGCTACAGCTTCCACCGCCGCACCGTCGGTCTCGGTCGCATCGGCAGGGGCGAAGGTTATCCCGGCTATGCGTTGGGCCTCCGCTTTTTCGTCGATGCTCCTGACCAAATCAGGGAAATACCGTTTCATCGAAGGCTCCGACTTTTCAAAGCCGCCAAACGCGGTGAAAAGGGGCCTTACCAAAACGTACCCGTCAGTGTCATTGCGGCTCAACCTCGCTTCCCGTTCTCCCGGTGACATCCGTTTCATTCGCAACTCCACGGCGCGGACGGTGCACTCCGCGAAGTAGGACGGAAAATCGTCCTTCAGGTCCTCAACGAGCCGCGGCGCTTTCGCCGCCGTGTCGTAGAGCGGTCGCTTGACCGCGATCACATGGGGATACATGAGCGGAAGCGGGTCCAGCATAAAGTGCAAGAATGCGTGTCGCACCACGTCGAGAGGTAGGTCTTCTGCTCCACTGAGCACCAGCGCATAGTGGTCGCCAAAATTCCTCACATTGGTAATTCGCCCTACCAGCGGCTCGACAACGATGTTGAATTTCCGCGGGCTGCTAGGATCGAGAATCTCTCGGAGATATCCGGTGGAGGTGTACACGATTTGCGTCAGCGGTTCCTGCAGGCGCTGGATTTCGCGGCTGTAAATCGGCTGCACTTGCCGCCAGAGCTCGCCAATCTTCTGTTCCTGATAGTAACTTGAAAGAAGTTCGCTGAATCCCAGAAGCGCGATCACATCGGGCGGCAGTTCGTCGCGCCGCAAGATCGGCTGAAACGCAGGAGCGGGCCCGGACACCAGCCCAAACCACAAGTATCTGGAAAGTGTTGCTCCTGGGTCGCGCAATTCGTGCTGCCGGTAGAACTGGCGAATGGCATCCACGGCTGGCCCGCTCTGCTGGCGCAACCGCTCGCGCAGCTGGGCACGGAAGGCGGTCCAATTGTCTGAGCTGATGTTCGATTCAAAACCCGAAGCGAGCAGCGCGCACATGGTGGTGAACATCGCTTCGCTGCCATCCACGGCGACG
>Ga0306920_100013010_pt1 | contig 11322 bp, 9 predicted proteins | sample flu12Cox44000170_FD_204666 | JGI IMG/M metagenome (GOLD analysis project Ga0306920, IMG submission 204666) | Lab enrichment of tropical soil microbial communities from Luquillo Experimental Forest, Puerto Rico - flux4day.12C.oxic.44.000.170 (v2)... | ecosystem: Environmental > Terrestrial >...
CGGCTGAGGTTCGCCTCCGAACTGAGCGGCCGACCCGTTTCATTCGTATCGCAAAGCGACCATAGGATCGACTCTGGCGGCTCGGCGCGCAGGCAGGTAACACGCTGCCATTGCCGTGAGCGCTACGAAAAAGGCAGCCAGCCCCAAAGTGGCGGAATCTGTCGGGCTGACTCCGAATAGCTGGTTAGCAATCAGCCGCGTCAAACAGAGGCTTCCCCCCAATCCAAGAACAATTCCCAAAAACACCGGGCCCATGCCTTGATGCAAAGTGAGACTTATGACCGACCGTCGTGATGCGCCTAAGGCGATGCGAATTCCGATCTCGCGGGTCTGGCGTGCCACCGAATAGGAGACGATTCCATATACGCCGATAGTTGTGAGCGTCAGCGCGAGCAGGGCAAAAAACTGAACTGACAGCATGGTAAAACGCTGAGGTGCGACGGAAGAATCGATTGCATTGTGCATCGTGTGAACGTTGAACATCGGCAGGTCTTTATCCAACGCACCTACCTCATCCCGTACGGTGCTTTCGATCTGACGCTCCGGGAGTGAGGAGCGGAGCACCAGCGAGAACATCCAAACGGCATTTTGTGAATCGCACTGATAGATCTCAGGTGTTGGCGGCGCGTCGAGTCCTGTAAGTTTCACGTCCTTGATGACACCGACAATTTCATGCCAGTTCGTGCTAATCGTTATTGGCTGGATTTTGCGCCCGACAGGATTTTCGCCTGGAAAGTACTTGCGAGCGAACGCCTGGTTGATGATTGCGGTTGTGGGGGAACTCGGCGTATCCAACTCGTCCGAAAAAAACCGTCCCGAGGCAAGCGTGATTCCCATCGTCTTGAAATAGCTCGTGCTGACTACCCTCCACGCCGCAGTAACTCTTTCGCCCGGGTCCGACGGTAAACGTCCTTCAATGGAAATGCCGATCATGGAATTCAACATGGTGCCGAAAGGGAGCCCATAAACGGTCGCAACGGTTTCTATGCCGGGGTGCGTCTGAAGCCCCTCACGGAGTTGTTTCACCAAGCGCATTCGCTGGCCGTCCTCTGCGTAACGAGGTCGAGAGGGGGAAAAATCGAAAGACATCAACTGCCCAGGCTCAAATCCCGGGTTGACTCGCACCAGACGCGCAAAGCCCTTTAGCATCAAAGCGGCGCCTGCGAGAAGAACCATGGCCAAAGCCACCTCAGCAACCACGAGGACCTTGCGAGAGCGGCTACGCACACGGCCTTCGCTCACCTTGTGTCCCGTGTCCTTGAACGATTCGTTAAAATCAAGCTTGGATGCAAGCGCAGCGGGAGCGATGCCAAAAACCATTGCTGTCAGCAGCGAAAGGATCATAGTAAAAATCAGGACTGACCCATCGAGGCGAATTTCATCAAGCCGCGGCAAGGTAACTGGCCCAAACGCGGCCAAGCCCGCAAGACTCCAACGGGCAAGTAGCAAACCAAGAGTGCCTGCCAGAATCGCCACCACCGTGCTCTCCACCAGTAACTGCTGCGCGACCCGCGCCCGAGTGGCTCCCAAGGCGCACCGAATCGTGAATTCCCTCTCTCGCGCCGCGTTTCGTGTGAGCGCTAGGTTGGCCACATTCGCGCACGCGATCAGCAGGACGAATCCAACGGCGGCGAGTAAAAGTTGCAAAGCAGGCCGGGTTCCGCCAACGATCTGTTCTTTGAGCGGTTGCACGTTCGCGCCCCAGTCTGAACCCCCAGGGGCTCGCGCAGCGACACGCCCGGCGATGGCAGTCATCTCGGTTTGAGCTCGCTCGAAGGTTATTCCGGACTTGAGCCTGCCGAATGTCAGAAAGAAGTGGTTTGTGGTCTCATCCATTGACCCCGGATAAGGCGCCCAGAGTTGGGGATCGACACGGCCCGTCGGCAGTCCGAAAATTTTCGCAGGATGAAACACCTTGAACTGCTGCGGCATGACCCCCACAACAGTGTAATTTAACCCGCTCAGCGGAATGCTCCGCCCGATGATGTTGCGGTCGCCTGCGAAACTTCGTTGCCAGGAGTCGTAACTCAATACGACGACCCGATGACCCGTAGGTGGCTTGTCATCGGCCACAAAAGTACGACCGAGCAACGGAGGGACGCCGAAAATTGAGAAATAATTCGGGGTCGCCCAGGCTGCGTGTAAGTGTTCGGGTCTTTCAAGCCCGGTCAAGGTTAACGAGGTATAGATCTGGCCGCCGAGTTCTTCGAAGACGGAGTTTTGTTCGCGCCATTCTCGCAAGTTGGCAGGAGTTACGATTACCTGCGCGAGGCCGCGCTTAAGGTTGGTTTCGCTTACAGTCACGACCTGATCCGGGTCGCGATAGGGCAGGGCACCCAGGAGAACCCCTTTAATGATGCTGAAAATCGCAGTGTTGGCCCCGATGCCAAGTGCCAACGTCAACGCTGCCATGGCCGTGAATCCGGGACTCTTGCTCAACATTCGGAGGCCAATGCGGACGTCCTGAGCCAGGTTCTCCGACCAAATGAGCCATCTCTGATCAGGAGATCCCGGCTGCACGATTTTCGAGCGACTGACGTTATGGCTCATGCTCCGGCGGAGCGTACGACCTGCGTGCAGGGGCGCAAGCCTTTGATCGTGAAAGCGACGCACTCAATTCTCCGACTGAGAAACCTGGATTCCAGTTCCCGATGCGAAGCCTCAACCAAGTTGCTGGAGTCGTCGTATCCGACCGGGCCGTAGATTCAAAGAAAGGCATGTTAAAATAATAGGGGTTAAGCACTTGACTCTTGTGGTTCTTCCATCAGTTTCGCCGCGTGCCGATAGGTCTCGCAAGGTTGGAAACGCGAATGATAGCTAATTTGCGGTTGAAACTCCATGGCCTGTGGCGCCACGGCGATTTCATGCGTCTGTGGTCCGGACAGATTTTGTCGGTGTTTGGCTCCGTGATTGGCAGCACGGCCATGAGCTTCACCGCGATTTTGTTCCTGCACGCCACACCGTTTCAGATGGGAGTCCTGTGCGCGCTGCAAACCCTGCCTGGCTTTCTGGCGAGCCTCTTCGCCGGCGCTTGGGCAGACCGCCTCCACCGCCGACCGCTGCTGATTGGGTCTGACCTGGGCCGGGCTGTGGTGCTCAGCTCCATCCCCCTAGCCGCTTGGTCTGGATTTCTTCAAATCCACCAAGTTTATTTCGTGGCACTGATTGTCAGCGTCCTCACCATCATTTTTGACATCGCCTACCAATCCTATCTACCTGGATTGGTCGAGAAGCAGGATCTAGTCGAGGGCAACAGCAAGCTCTCCGCCAGCGCCGCGGCGGCCGAATTCGGTGGTCTCAGCATCGCCGGTTGGTTGGTGCAAGCGCTGAGCGCTCCATTTGCCATCCTGATTGACGCCGGGGCTTTCGTCGTCTCTGCTGCTACCGTGGGGCTGATCCGAGCTAGGGAGCCGGCCATTATTGCTCAGCAGCACCCGGATATGCGCCGAGAGATTACCTCTGGTTTGAAGGAGGTTTGGCAAATGCCGCTGCTGCGCGCAAGTGCGCTAGCAACCCTAGTCTTTGGGCTGGCACGTGGAATTTTCGGGGCGCTGATAGTGCTCTATATGAGCCGTGGTCTGGGTTTCAATCCCGGTTTCCTGGGGATGATCTGGGCCATAGGAGGGGTTAGTTCATTCATCGCGGCAATCATTGCGCCACGCATCACTCGGCGCATGGGTTCCGGACCGGCGATGATCCTGGGCTTGGGAGTGTTTGGTGTCTCGCTGTTCTTTATCCCATTGGCAAATGGGGCGACGTTCCTGTCGGCGTTGCTGTTGTTCACGCAGCAACTCGGCGATGGCTTTTGTGTGGTCTATGAGATCAACCAAGTGTCTTTACGCCAGGCGGTCACTTCAGAACGCCTGCTCGGTCGTGTGAATGCTACGTTCCACTTCCTAAGCCTGGGGGCAATTCTGGTCGGCTCCTTACTGGCAGGAGCGTTGGGTGAGGTGTTAGGCGTTCGGCTGGTTTTGCTGCTCGGTTGCTGCTGCACGCTACTGGCCGTCTTGGCAATGGCGGCCTCGCCGTTGAGACGGTTTAAAGGTGGTATTGGGGCTTAGCGCCGCTAGAACGACAAGGGCCAAGTGCAAAGCGCTAAGCGATGCAATGCAACTCAACTTCACCAAAGTCGCCGTCTGAACGTAATCGCAGACTGTTTTCAAATAGCCGGTGCCGTTGCCGTCGACCGGCAGGGCACCTGCATAAAATAGCTTACTTCCGTATCTCTGGTCCAACCCGAAACCCTGGTGCACGGTGCGCGCGCCTATCTGAGCGCTGCGCAGGTAAGTTCGCGGCCAAGCCGTCGAGTTGCAGCGGGCCTGAAGACTGCAGCTAAAGCACCGCAACCGATGCCTCCAGCTTTTAGCAGGCGAGTTTAGTGTCGGTGGTCAGACGGTTATTGCCACTGCAGGTCACAGCGGTGCCGGCGAAGCGCGGGTGGGGCTGCAGCAACTGCCTGTCTTTTCTTCTTCTGCTCGTTTGTGCTCTCAAGCTTTTTCCTTTGCGCCCGTTTGCCATCAGGCCGGCAAGCGGACAACCCGCAGCCTGGTGACTTGGTGACTTCCAAAGGCCATTTCCCTCTAAGTTTCCAGAAAGAGAATTATAGGGAAAGGTAGGAAACAGGGTGTTGGAAGTCACCAAGTCACCAGTGGCAGCTCACCCACGCAGCGCTCAGTACATGCGGGCGCCCAAAAGCAATTTCCTATCAATTCAATTCATAAATAGCAGTCAGAGCGCTGAAAGCGCGCTCATCAGGGCAGGCCGCACATGAAAGCTCCGCGATCTTTGCCGGACGTGCGCATCCCCTGACAAAAGGTCCGTTCGAATTTGCCGTAGTCGCCAGGTCGAAGTGGTCGGTCTCAGACGTTGCAGAGAACGGTCAAGTTCCGCCCGGGCTCCCGCCTGATCCCGTTCGTGCGTTTTGCAAGCCAGGAAATATTTCGCTCGATCCAACCCGGTGAGGCCTATCCCCATTTTGATTTCGGCATCTCCATCCCCATAGCGCGGGGCAACGTCAAAGTAATTGACGCCTTGATCGAAAGCCTGATGCAGGGCCGCGGGGGCCATAGGTTCGCGTTTTGAAAGCTTCGCTAAACGGTCCGCCGTCTCCGCGATGGCGGGTCGGTTGCACTTTGTCCGAACGAAGATAGGGGCGAAGAATGCGCTTTAGCTTATTGCGGCCGTTGTAAATGAGCGATTTGGTGGCTGGAATTGTGGTTCCCAGGATCGCGGCAATACTTTCGTAGGAGATTTTGCTCTCCTGTAGCAGCAGGATGGCCGTCCGTTGCCTTTCGGGCAGTGCAGCCAGGGCCTCATCAAGTTTTTCAACCAACTCCGATTGCAGCAAGCTTTCCTGGGCGGTGGAGCTGTAAGTGAGTTCAGTTCGAGTACTCCATCGTCACTCCCCATCATTATCGTGCTCCAATGGCTCAGTCCGATGTCGCGCTCTGCGGCGGAGTTCGTTAAGACACAGATTCCGGGTAATGGCGAACAGCCACGTAGAGAAATTGGCTTGGAACCGAAAACGTCCCGACGCGCTGAACACCAGCACGAAAGCCTTTTGGGCAATATCTTCGGCTTCCGTCGGATCGTGAATGGTACGGACAGCGTAATTGATAACAGATTGTTTGTGCCTCTCGATTAACTGTTCGAACGCGGACAGGTCGCCACGTTGAAAGCGGCGGACTAGATGCATATCGCAATCGCCCGCAGATTCATAGGCCGTGCTGCAATCCAATTTCTGCTCCTTCGCAACAAGATTCCTGGCGGTCCTGCGGCTCACCACCCCTATAAAACACTGTGGATGCCTAAACGAAACCGGGCATAAAAACCTACTGTCATTCATTCGGCGCATACGTTTACGAGCATGAACTCATGAAAATCGACTCTTAAACTATCTGTGGATCATTGCGTAAACCGTGAATCAAAAGTGCCAACCCTCTTCAATCGGGTTCTGGCGATTCAAAGTAAAGAAATGATGCAGATTGCGGTGTAGCACCTCAAACGCCCGGCTGGAGGAACCGCGAAATACGCGAACGAGGGTCGGAAGGGAGAAGAGGGGTTGCTGCGAAAAGGCGCAGAAGAAAGTACGGTTGAGGGAAGTGGCAACCAGCTTATGCTTACTACTAGATTCGCTTAAGCACGCGCCAGGTCGAGCACTTAATGAAGTGCTGCATTCACGCCTGCATGGCCCCCGGATACGCTGGATTCGCGTGGGGATGGTTGACGGCTACTTGCTTCTCCTCGTTCAGGAAAATGGATTCACGGTTGGCCGCCATTTCCTGCAGCTTCGCGACGGCTTCAGGGTCCAGCGGCCGCAGGGCCCTGGCGGCCTCCACGGTCTTTTGGAATAAATCAATGAAACTCGTCGGGATCGCGGCCGCTACTCCTTTGTGTGAAAGGGCAAACCGCAGCGCCAGATCAATCTGTTTGGGTTCTTCAACTGAGCGATACCACCACTCACGATTTTTTTGACCTTCTTTAGGCCAAGTGCCCCAAGAGATGGGCTTGATCGAAATAATGCCCGCGCCCTGTTCGTTCGCCAGTGCCAGGATTTCCTTGCCGAAACCGCGGGTGTAGTACTCGACGAAGTTAATCGGGAACATAATCGTGTCGAAATTGAACGCCCTCATCGCTTCCAGAGCACCCTTCGTCGTATGCGCTGAAAAACCGATGTGCTTCACTTTGCCCTGGTCCCGTGCCTTGAGGACGGCATCCATGGCCCCTCCAGGCCCAAGAGCCTGCTTAACCTCTTTCGGGGTCACCAGGTGATGCAGTTGGTAAAGGTCGAAGTGGTCGGTCTTCAGCCGTCGGAGAGAACGGTCAAGTTCCGCCTGGGCTCCTGCCTGATCCCGTTCGTGCGTTTTGCAGGCCAGGAAATATTTCATTCGATCCAACCCGGTGAGGCCTATCCCCATTTTGATTTCGGCATCCCCATCGCCATAGCGCGGCGCAACGTCGAAGTAATTGACGCCTTGATCGAAAGCTTGATGAAGGGCCGCGGTGGCCTCCGGTTGAGCGCATTTGGCCAGGGCCAAGCCAGGAAATCCAACCACGGAAACCTTGGTCCCCGTACGGCCCAACATACGCCGCGGCAAAGGCGAGGTGTGGTCGCTTGCCGCAAAAACGCGTGACCCGCTCAACGCGGCCACACCGGCGGCGCTACTGACTGTCTTGAGGAATGAGCGTCTTTTCATGGATTTGAGAGTGGTGAATAGTCCTTCCATTCTGGCCGATCCTCCGCCTTTCTGCAACAAGGGCTTTCTGTTGGGTGGACTGAAACTGCCGGTTAACCGGGAAAGAGAGGAACCGCGAAATACGCGAAATGAGGGACGGCAGGCGGGGAGACGAACGCTAATGAACGCTGACAGGGAGATGGAACTCACACATGTCGGAATAGCGGTTGGTTTGGGGTGTGCCTTCGCTTTGACACGCTTGATGTCGAGCTTGCTGTTCGGAGTCGGCGCCACGGATTTGGCAACATTCTCATTGAGCTGTTGGTGGCTTAAGGATCGCCAATGGGCCATGGCAAATGGCCGAGGATTCAGGACCTGAGATCTGAAATTTCAGATGGGTGGATTCCGGCAAGCAGGAACGAATTCAGCGGCTAGGGGAGGGGATGGATGTTGGGCGTTCAATCTTTTGCTCCCCAGAGCCGGACGTACCAGTTCAAGAAGATGCGGACCCGTTCCGAGTGATTGGCAGTAATGCGGAGCGGACTGTAGAAGGCTCTCATTGCAGGTCGGGCGCTTGGAAAGCAATCACGAAACTTTATCGCCGGCCCAACGCTCAGGGCGTAGAAAAGAATGAGCGCGAACAAAACGGAGATAGACCACAACAAATAGCTGCCAGGCGAGACTTTCTCGGTGGCTGGGCGATCCACGGTTGGTTCGCGGTGATCCCGCATGGTTTCAGTTTATTGCTGAATTAGTGCTGGCGCAATTGGAGGCCCTTCAGGAGGAACGCTAATGAACGCTGATTTATGGCTGGTTTACAAATTGCGTACGCACGTTGCGCAAATTGGAAGTCGAACGGGTCGTGTCTGGGGCCGGTGATAGATATTTCGAGTGGTGGTTATCGCTCAAAGCGTGAAGGTGAGGGATCAGGGGGTGTCGGTAGCTGCGTGGGGTTGAGTGGAGGTAATCCGTTGGGCAACCAGATCCCGATGTACCAGTCCAGGGCGTGATCTATGGATCTGAACTGGTTAGCCATATAGAACATCGGTTTGTAGATCATAAACAGGGAGTCGGTCGGCACGCGCCCGTAGAACGTAAGTCTGTATGCGGGCCCCACACTCAAAACGTAGATGATTGGGAGCGCTAAGAGCATGCACGTGAGCACCAAAGCACTATGACCTCCTGCATCAGGTGTGCTGGTGTTTTGTTGCACGAGGCGAATTTAGCATAGATGCGTGGCTGGAGTAAACGCGTGGGCAGATACGAGGAATTAACCGCGAAAGAGATGAACCGCGAAATACGGCAAATACGCGAAAGGGGGGACGGAAGGGGAGGGGAGGGGTTGCCGCGCAAAGGCGCAGAAGGCGCGAAGGGTTTAAGTGCTTCTGATTTCACGCCCCCAACAGGCGTATTTTCAGCTGGCAGTTGAACGGTGTTGACCTAAGTTTGTTTCACGGAAATGGGAAATATGAGGAAGGAGCAAGGATTATGAGATCGAAGATGAGGCGCTGGAGGTTGTTAAATGCGATCGCACTCACGTCACTGGCATGGCTTCCCGCTCTGCAGGCGCAACATGTGCCCGTAGTTGAGAAGGAGCTGACGAACGGGATGCGCCTTCTGCTTGTCGAGCGGCACGATGAACCAACAGTCGCGGCGGGTTGGGTGGCGCATGTGGGCAGTTCCAATGAGCGACCGGGAATGACGGGGATCGCTCATTTGTTTGAGCATATGATGTTTAAGGGAACTCCAACCATCGGGACCAAGGATTATTCAAAGGACTTGAAAATCATCGCCGAGCAGGAACGCATCCGCGATGAAATGCGCGCGGAGGAGAGGAAGATGCGGGCGCTTTACCGGCGTGGCGAAATCGACGACTTGCTCAAACCGGAAAACAAAACTGATCGGTACAAGGAATTGGAAAAGGAGTTCGACAAACTCATCGCGCAGCAGCGGGAGATTTTGGTCAAGAACGAGTTTGATCGCATTTATACGGGTCAAGGGGCCTCGGGGATGAATGCATTTACGACGGAAGATATGACGGGCTACTTCATCAATGTGCCCGCGAACAAACTCGAACTCTGGATGTGGATGGAATCCGAACGCATCTGGCACCCGGTGTTCCGGGAGTTTTACGCTGAACGTGACGTAGTTTTTGAGGAGCGCCGGATGCGAACCGAATCTACGCCACTGGGTAAATTCGCCGAAGAGTTTAACTCGATGTTCTGGGAATCCTCGCCTTACAGCTGGCCCGTTGTTGGCTGGCCGTCCGACATCCCGGCCATTTCGAAAGCGCAAGCGGATGATTTTTACGCGACCTTTTACGCCCCGCAAAACCTGACCTTGATTCTTGTTGGAGATTTCAAGGCTGCGGAAGCGCAAGCACTGGCGGCGAAATATTTTGAGCGGATCCCGCGCGGGCCAAAGAACGCACCGGACGTCGTGACACTGGAGGTAAAACAGCTGGCTGAAAAGCGGATGGACGCCGAGGCTGATACCAACCCCCAGGTGGATATTCAGTGGCATACGGTGCCCTTTGAACACAAGGATTCATACGCGCTGGAAATTCTGGGACAGCTTCTCTCGACCCGCACCGGCAGATTGTATAAAGGACTGGTTCTGGGCAACGGCCTGGCGACCAGCGTTTACGCGGACCAAGGCTCACAAAAGTGGGCCGGTTTGTTCAGCGCCGGAGGCGAGGCTAAAGATGGTCACTCACCACAGGAAGTCGAACAAGGGATTTACGACAACCTGGAGATACTGAAGAAAGAACTGGTCCCGCCCGAAGAGTTGCAGAAGGTCAAAAATAACTTCGCCGCCGCCGAGTATCGGCGATTGTCTGCGAATTTCCCGATTCTCATGCAACTGATCCACAACGACGGCGAAGGAGATTGGCATGAGATCAATGAGGCGGGGGCTAAAATCCAGGCTGTGACCGCCGAAGACGTACAGAGAGTGGCTAAGACGTATTTTACCAAGGAGAACCGAACGGTGGCGATTTATACGCGCAAGCCGGGGACCGCAGTTCAACAAAAATCAGACCAGGTGAAACCATGAAATTTGCGATTTGCGATTTGCGATTTGCGATTTGGGGGGTGGCGACGTTCGTTGCGACAATGTTTGGTAATCCTGCGGCGTCGCAGGGACAGGCGGCGGTTGGGCAGGGCATTCCTGATCGGCCGGAAAAGCTGAGCTTTCCAAAGTTGGAATATGAGCCTCCGGCGCCGGAAAAGTACCGGGTCCAGCTTAAGAGCGGACCAGTAGCCTATGTGGTTCCAGATCGGGAGTTGCCGCTGGTCAACATAGTAATACTGGTCCGCACGGGGCAATACGTCGAGCCTGACGGAAAGCAGGGTTTGTCGGAATTGACCGGTTATCTGATCGCAAGAGGCGGCAGCAAGTCCAAAACAGCTGAGCAACTGGAAGAGCGCCTGGCTTTTCTGGCAGCGCGCCTCGATTCGGGCGTTGGCGAAAACCAGGGGAGCGTCAGCCTGAACCTGCTCTCGAAAGATCTTGAAGAGGGTTTGGGAATCTTGCGCGAGGTTTTGACAGCTCCGCGCTTTCAGGACGACAAAATCGCATTGCGCAAACAGCAAATGCATCAAGAGATGCAGCAACGCAATGACGACTCGCGCTCGATCGAAGGTCGCGAGGAAGATTTCCTGGCGTTCGGAGAACAGTTTTGGGCGAACCGCTATTCCACCGCGACCTCAGTAGACTCGATCACTCGCGAAGATATTGAGGGTTTTCATAAAAAGTGGTTTCAACCGCATAACTTTGTTGTGGCGGCCAGTGGCGATTTCGATCGAGACCAGATGATTCAGAAATTAGAGACATTTGCCGGAGAGACCCCTCCCCCGATTCCCACTAACACTGTATTCGCGGCATCGGGAGTTTACATCGTGGATAAAGACGTCAACCAGGGACGCGTTATGATGATGTTGCCGGGGATCATGCGCGATGATCCGGATTATTTCCCGGTGGTCATCATGAACGACATCCTTGGGGGTGGTGGGTTCACTTCTCGAATGATGAATCGCGTGCGTTCCGATGAAGGCCTGGCGTACTCTGTGCGTTCCAGTTTCCCGGGCGGTGTGTATTATCCGCTGCCGTTTTCTGCCGGGTTTCAATCCAAGTCGCGCACAGTAGC
>Ga0306920_100013012_pt1 | contig 11321 bp, 23 predicted proteins | sample flu12Cox44000170_FD_204666 | JGI IMG/M metagenome (GOLD analysis project Ga0306920, IMG submission 204666) | Lab enrichment of tropical soil microbial communities from Luquillo Experimental Forest, Puerto Rico - flux4day.12C.oxic.44.000.170 (v2)... | ecosystem: Environmental > Terrestrial >...
GCCGTCCGGGCCGACTTGGAGCCGGTGTGAGAATCCACCCCCGGACCCGGATCGTGCAGCGGGCTGAGCAGGAGATCGGGGACGCCGTGTCTAAGGCAGTCGGTCAGCATGATCTGACCTATGTGGAACTCACCCAGATCTTGGCCAGTGCCCAGCTTCACTGGGCTAAGTACGCCCTGCGCAGCGAACGTCATCCAGATGACCCGGACAAGGGCGGCGATGAGGCGTGACCGTCGCCACCTACACCCAGGCCCAGCCGGTCCTCAACGGCCAGGTGATGCCGGGCTACGTCCCGCTGCCCCTGCCCTACTACCAGGGGCTCACGTTCATGATCCACGGCCGGTCCAAGGCGGGGAAGTCCTGCCTGGCCGACTCCGGGCCTATCCCCCGGCTGATGATGGACGTGGAGGGCCAGGGGCTCTGGACGCCCAGCCGCAAGATCGAGTGGAACCCGCTACAGCAGAGTGTGCCCGCCTGGGACGGCTCGTGGGAGACGTGCCGGGTGATCTGCCGGGAGGCGCGGGTCATCCACGCGGCAAAGAAAGTCCTGGACAGCGGCAACCACCCGTTCAACAGCGCCAGCGTGGACTCCGTGTCGGAGATGCAGCAGCGCTACATTGACGAACTCAAGGGCACCCGGCCGATGGAGATCCAGGATTGGGGCTATGTGCTGCGGCACGTCACCAGCCTTACCCGGTCCTGGCGGGACCTGATCGTCCACCCGGTCAAGCCGCTGTGGTCGGTCAGCTTCGTCGCCGGGACGCACTGGAATGACAAGATCAAGAAATGGGCACCGCTGGTCCAGGGCTCATCTCAGGACTTCCTGCCCTACTACGTTGACGTGCTGGGCTACCTGGACATCTCCCAGGACAACGTGAGCCGCTACCTGACGATCGGCCCCAACCCCTGGTGGGAGACGGGCGAGCGGCTGGGTGGTCGGCTCCCGTTCCAGATGCAGATCGGATACCAGCCATGGAACCTGCCCGGGTACTCCGTGGAAGCCATGCTGACCCAAGTGCTAGGAGGCTAAATCATGGGACAGCCGTATAACCCGCAGCAGGCTCCGCCTGGCTACGGCCAGCAGCAGCAGCAGTATCAGCAGCCGCCCCCCGGCTACGGCCAGCAGCAGCAGCAGCCGCCCCCGCAGCAGTACCAGCAGGGTCCGCCGCCTGGCTACGGCCAGGGCTACGGCCAGGCCCAGCAGACCTACCAGCCGCAGGGCGCGGGGGTGGGTAGCTCGGCGGGCTACGACTTCCGGGCGCTGTACGGCGAGGCCGACCACACCGCCGGTCAGCTTTACGACGGCGGCACCTATGACGCGGTGATCGAGGCCAACGACTTCGGCCGCACCCGGGGCAAGGACAAGGACTGCTGGGTGATCAAGACGCGGCTGTACGGCCCGCAGGGTCCGCGTGGGATTCTCACCGGGCAGATCACGATCAGCCCCAACAAGAACGACGGCACCCGCAACACGGGCGGCATGGGCGGCATGTTCCGCGAACTGCACGCCATCGGCACCCCGGTCGGCCCGCCCCACGGCCCGCCCGGCGAGCAGCCCTGGTGGGACCTGGGCTGGGATGAGCACCGGGTGGCCCAGAACTCGATCGGCCGCCCCGTCCAGGTGGAGGTCAGCGTCAGCGAGTGGCCGGAGGGCTCGGGGCAGAAGCGCAACCGGATCGAGCGGTTCCTGCCCGCCCGCCCCGGCTTCGTGCCGCAGCAGAGCGGCCAGAGCCAGCCCGGCTACGTGCCGGGTCCGGCCATGGGCATGACGCCCGGCGGGCCGTACCAGGGTCCTCCACAGGGTCCTCCACAGCCTGTGCAGGGCCAGTACGCCGCCGCTCCGCCGCAGCAGTACGCCGCGCCGCAGCAGCCCGCCGCTGGCCCTCCACAGCAGGCTCAGGGTCCGCCCGCCAGCCCGCCGTGGCAGCCGGGGCAGCAGTTCCAGCAGCCGCCCGGCCAGCAGCAGCAGCAGCAGGCCCCGGCCTATGACCCGTCGCTGCCGCCGCACGCTCAGCCTGCCACCGCAGGACAGCCCGGCACGGGCCAGTTCACCCCGCAGGGACAGGCCATGCAGCCGGGGGTGCACGATCAGCACACCCAGCAGATGGCCCAGCAGATGGGGCCGAACGGCCAGCCGCAGTACAGCTACGGCAGCCCGCCGCAGACCACCACCCAGCCGGTCCCGCCCGGCTACCAGCCGCCTGGTGGCGCACCCCCGCAGGACCAGGGCCAGCAGCAGCAGCCGGGCGTGCCGCAGCAGCCCTGGCAGCAGTAGATGACCTGGAAGCACAAGCGGCACATGCCGTGGCACCCGCGTCATTGCGAGTGGGCTTCCTTAGCGTGGCCCCGGAGGCGGCTCATGGCTTGCCGGTCTGTGCCGTTCAGATGACTCCGGGGCCACCCCGCGTGCCCCGGCCCGCCGGTCAGGAGAATACGGCTTCCGCGCTGGTGGGCCGGGGCACTCCCATGTGGGAATAGAGTGTAAACATACGGTGTTGGACCGGGCGTAGGACAAAGTGTCCGAACCAAGGGAGAAGATCACTCACATGAGTGCAGTACAGCTAGCAGCGCGGAACGCGACAGCGGAGGATCTGGTCAAGATCCTCAACGACCAGAAGGCCCACAAGCTGGATGTGGTGGTGCCCGCGCTCAACATGCGAGCCCAGGATGGCGTGATCGCCGTCAAGGGCGCAGAGATCTCACCGGACGGTGTGACCAGCCTCAACGGCTCATACCGGCCCACGGAGATCTTCGATGAGGGTCTGTCCGCCAAGCTGGGCATCCCCCGTCAGTACCTCCGCAAGATGCGCGAAGAGCGCACCGACCTCTACGACAAGAACGTCAACGGCTGGCTCCGTGGCCAGGTGGACCCGGCGACGGGTGCGACCATCCACGCGGCCGACGAGCGCTCGTTCCTGCTCCGCCTCTTCCGGGGCGACAACGGGGATGAGGGCGTGGCCAGGGCGTTCCTGTCCGACCGCTACGGCATCACGATGGACAACCTGGACATCCTGACCGCCGTGATGAAGGGCATCCGGGATGCCGGGCAGCAGCCTCTCGTGCGGGTCACAGACCTGAGCGAGCGGGCGATGCGGGTCCGGTTTGAGTTCCCCGATGTCAACGCCCTGGCCCCGGGCCTGCTGAACGGGTACAAGTCCCCGTTCGGTGAGGGTGGCGTCAAGCGGGCGGGCGGGTTCGATGAACTGCGCCAGCAGTACGGGGCGCACCACATCTTCAGCGATGACACCGCGCCGATCGCGTTCATGGGTTTCGACCTGCGCAACTCAGAGACGGGCGGCGGGGCTTACTCACTGAGCCCGGTCGTGGAGATGGTCAAGTGCACCAACGGCTGGACGATCACCAGGGAAGGTATCCGCAAGGTCCACCTCGGTGCCCGGCTGGAACAGGGGCACGTGCGGGCCAGCGCCCAGACCGCCCGCAAGGCGGGCGAACTGGTGGCCAGCGAGACTCAGGACGCCGTGAGCCAGTGGCTCACCACCGGCTACCTGGAAGAGTTGATCGCGGGCCTGGAAGCCAAGGCGTCCAAGCCGATCACCTCCGCCTCGGAGACGGTCCCGGCCATCGTGCAGGGGCTCGGCTTTTCCGAGGATGAGGCCAAGGGCGTGCTGGACATGTTCATCCTGAGCGGCCAGCCCACCGCTGGCGGGCTCGCCCAGGCGGTCAGCGCCTTCGCCCAGACGGTCGAGGACGTGGATCGCGCCTACGAGATCGAACTGGCGACGGTGCCCGCGCTGGACGCGGCAGCCGCAGCCTGACAATAGCGAGGGGGCCGGGCTCCGGCCCGGCCCTTCGCATACAAGGGAGAAGATCAACTGTGAAGTACGAAGTGAAGTGGAACAGCTACGGCAGCAACGCCGTGGCCTACATCGACGGCCCTGGCGTGGAAGCGCTGCGGCTGGACCTGGGTGACAACATCGACACCGAGTCCATCGCTGAGGCGCTGGACGCCGCGTACACCGCTGGCCGCGAGGCCGAGCGCGGCGACGTGGCCCACTGGGCTCAGCAGGAGCTAACCCTGCTACAGCGCGATGGCGGCGGTGACCCGGCTCTGCGCAACCTCAGCCAGGAGCACGCCGTCCAGATCGTCATCAACCGGGCGACCGGCAAGGGCGACGGCTGGCGGCACGTCCTGGACGATGAGCCAGAGGTGAAGATGCCGGAGGTGCCCACCAGGTACGCCCGGGTGGGCAGGAGCCGCAGCGGCCGTCCTGACGCCAGCGAGGTGGCCGCCTACCTGCCCGGCAACTACCGGGTGGTCCATGCGGACAGCGACAGCATCATGATCGCTGGCGTGGACAACTCAGGCTGGACGCTGGACGGCTACGTGATCCCGCGCCTGGGCTCTGGGCTCATCACCGCCGAAGAGTGGACCGCCGACCGCATGGAGGCGTTCCTGGCGACGGCGGGCCGGAGCGAAGCTGACAAGATCGCGGAGATCGCGGCCGAGCGGGATGACGGGCGGTTCTGATGGCGGTCCTGACCAGCACAGAGCTACGGGTCCTCAAGACGATCAAGTCGGCCGGGGGCAACCCGCCCACCATCGGCTGGCTGGTCCACCAGATGAACCACGTCTACGGCGAGGTGATCACCAGCGCCAAGATGCGCGGCATCATCACCAGGCTGGTCCACGGCGGCTATATCCGCCGCACCGGCACCGAGAAGATGCGCTGGTACCGGCTGAGCCGGTACGGCGAGGGCTACGTCAGCGATGAGGTGGTGGAGTGATGAGGCAGATGTTCCGCTATGAAGTCCCGCTGGATGACCGCGCCTGCCAGATAGACATCAGCCGGGGGGCGCAGATTGTGCCCGCCGCCGAGATCATCGGGACCGGCAGCGAGGCAGTCCGGCTCTCATTCTGGGCCGAGCACGATGACGCCAGGGCCACCGATGCCCGGCTGTTCCAGGTGTTCGGCACCGGGCACAAGATCCCACCGGGTGCCACCTGGCGGGCGACCGCACCACGGGTGCGCGGCCTGGTGTTCCACCTGTATGAGGTGCTGGAATGAACCTCGGCGGCTACGGGGGCACGGCGCGGGAACTGAACCGCCGGTTCGCTGGCCGCCGGATCTCCCGCCAGCAGGTCCGGGCCTGGGCGCTGCGGGGCACGCACAACCAGGCGGGCCAGCCGTTCCCGGCCCCGGTCTATGAGCAGCACACCTACGATCTGGACGCGGTGGCGGGCTGGTACGCGGCGGGAGTGCCGCTCCGCCAGCTTGGCACCGGGTGGTACGTCCCGGAGGCGAGGGCCACACCTCTGACGGTGTGGTAGAATGTTTACGTGGAATATCCAGGTCAGACCTGGTGTTGTACGGAGTAGAGCCCCACACCGGGGCTCACAAGGGAGAAGATCAAATTGGACAGAGGCTACACCGGCTGGCTGGATGATCTAGCCAGCGGAGACAGCCTGGCGGGCGTGCCCAACGGGCACACCGAGCGGGTGGAGTACGTCCCGGTCATCAGGGACCAGTGCCCCTGCGGCTTTCCCGGCACCGTTGCCGAGTGCGCCGCCGCCGACCAGGACCGCGTGATCGCGGACCTGGACGGCGTGGAGCCCGGCCCCGGCTGCTGCACCCAGTGCGGCGGCACGGGGGCCGAGGTTCCGTGGGGGCAGCGGTCCCTGCTCTGCTGGGACTGCACCGACGTTCAGCTTGACCTGATGGCACTGGCCTGCCAGAGCGAATCTGGCCTGCCGGTGGAGGTGAAGCTGGCATGATCCACGCACCCCGCACCGTGTTCGGTGACGCACGCGATGCCGTTGTGATACTGCCCGCGCCTGGCCGCCCCAAGTGGGGCTGGGCGCGGGCGGTGCCCCGCACCGTGCCGGTAGCCGAGCCCGCCCGCAAGGCGGGCAAGCGCTGGCAGACCGATGACGGCTGGCAGGTCCAGACCGCCACACTGTCGATGACGCCCAACCCATCCCGGCATACCGACCCGCCGCGTCACATGGAGCCGAAGGACTACCTCAAGGTGTCCTACGGCCAGACCGTATGGGCCTGGGTGCCGACGCATCTGGACGATCCGGCGAGCAGCATCGGGCTCCGTGCCCTGGCTGCCCGGGACGGCTGGTCCGTCGATGACCTGGCGGAGGTGGCCCGGTGACCGGGCTGACGCGCCGCCAGCGCTACAGCGGCCCGCAGCGGCCGGAGTCGTGGCAGTGGTCACCGACCTACCAGCTATCGGAGCGCCGCGTCCTGGACGCGGACACCGAGTTCCAGGTCAAGGGAGTCCGGGGCCAGTGGTGGCACTTCGTCTGCCACGTGGTCAACCCGGGCAAGCCCGCCGAGTGGATCGACGGCATCAACGACCGGGGCTACCGCAGCTTCCGGCCCGCCCAGATCACCAGGACACGCAAGATCCGCAAGCGGGGAGTCAGCCAGTGAGCGGGCGGCTGACACCCTCCACCGAGGGAGCGATATGAGCAAGGCCACCAGGCACCGGGGCGGGCGTACCCTGCCCCGGCCCTGGGTGCCGCTGCGCCGCGCCACGGCGATCCAGAAACCGCACGTGGTAGAGAGGGCCAGGACAGACAAGGTGCTGGCCGACGTGCTGGCCGAGGGCGAGCAGGACGAATGCTGGCGCAACGATCAGTACGTGGTGATGGCCCGCCGTCACCCGGAAGAGGGCCACTACGTGCGGCTGTCGATCCGGCGTGATGACCGCAAGCCGATCCGGGACTGGCGGCACCTTCAGCAGATCAAGAATGACATCGCCGGGCCGGAGGTGGAAGCGATCGAACTCTTCCCCGCCGAGTCGCGGCTGATGGACACCTCCAACCAATACTGGCTGTGGTGCTTCCCACCCGGGGTCACCCTGCCAGTGGGCTTCCAGGGCGGCCGGACGGTGAGTGGCGTCGATGACGCTGACACCATGGGCGCGGTCCAGCGGGAGCCCGGCGAGTTCTGAAAGAGGGAGAAGATCAGATGACGATTACCGTGCGCTGGCTGGATGACACGATCCAGACCTACAAGAACGTGATCGCCAAGAGCGTCGATGAGGACGGAGCCCAGCTAACGCTCAGCGTGGCTGGGGCTCCGCCCCGGGGGCAGGCGGCGATCAAGCACATCCCGCTGGCCAACGTGCGCTGGTGGGGCGAGACAGGGGCGGAGTACGGGTGGTGATCAACCTGACTGTGCCGCACACGCTGCGGCCTGGCGATCATTTTGTCCTGCCCGGCTGGAACTATGACCGGCACTACCTGGTCACCGGGGTCCAGGGCCAGCGGATCACCGTTGAGCCCTGGTCCTGGTGGCGGGCCTGGCGCTGGCGGAGGGCACACCGATGATCAGGACACCGATCATGCCGTGGAGCGCCTGGGCCTGCTCGCTGATCCTGGGCGTGTCGGCGCTGTTCCACCTGCCCGGCTGGGCCTGGCTGCCGTGGCTGATCGCCGCGCTGGCCGTGGCCATGATCGGCACGGGAATCAGGGCGTTTACCGATACGTTGCACTACAAGGCGGCACACAGCCGCCAAGACAAGGGAGAAGATCATGACAAGACTGGTCCGATGGACCGAAGCTGAGCGGGCGGTGGAGGCCGACCTGGGCGTGAACGAGGTTCGTGCCCGGATCGACAAGCTGCACTGGCCCGACCGCTATGAGATCGTGGCCGCGCTCGCCACGCCCACCACGATGACGCCGGAGCAGGCCAAGCTGTGGGCGCAGTTCGGCAGATCGCTGGCCTTCGGCAGCAGGTACGAAGGCGACCGGATCATGGTGGACGGCTCGCGCATCGTGCGCGAGCGCAGCACCGACGAACTGGCCAAGCTGGTCTGCGCCATTGAGGTGGCGGCCAGGGCTGGCCGTGAGGCCGACGCTGCGGCCACCCCCGGCCGCCCGGCGACCGCGCCGGAAGAGCGGGGCTGACATGAGCGAGCTACACACCGTCTGGGAGCCGGAGAGCACCCCGGAGGCCACCAGCACCGGAGGCCCGCACACGGTCAGCCAGGGCGTCAAGGCGTGGGGGCCGTTCCGTGATGGCCGGTTCCTGGTGAACGTCGGCCACGCCGAGTACACCCCCACCCAAGCGCTGGTGCTCGCGGCGGTCATCGCCCGCGCCGCGCTGGAAGCCGGTGCCGCACAGGCCAAGCACGATCAGGGCAGCCTCCGGCTGACCGATGGCCACCTGCACCGCACGATGGTCAGCCACACCGACTGGCAGCGCCACGACGGCTATCCCACCCACCGGCACACCGATGAGGGCCGTACCGAGTGGGCCGGGGGCAAGGCCGGGGCTGAGCAGTTCATAGCCGAGATGGAGGCCGACCAGTAATGGGCATCTACCTCGGCCCTGTCCGCATCACCAAGCGCGGTGTCCGCGTGCGGATCGGACCCCGGATCGCCCGCCTCCATGTGGGGGCGGGCGGTAACGGGGTGTCCACCGGGTGGGGGCCGTTCAGCCTCTACCACGGTTTCCGCCGCCGCAGACGCCAGCGGCGGAGGTACTGAGATGGCCACCAGGGAGAAGATCGAGCAGCCGCCCGCTACCCCCGGCCGCAAGGTGCTGGATGAGCAGGCGATGCTGCACGACCAGATGGCTCACCCGAGCGAACTGCTAGAGCTATACATCAAGGGCTTTGCCCGCTCCGTCGCTGAGGCCAGGACGGGCGGCGGTGCGATCGACGGCAGCCCCGCCACCGGCCGGGAGGTGGCGGACTGGATGTTCCACCCCTACCGGCCGGACTACGGCGGGGTCAACGCCCGGACGTGGTGCACCCACGTGGCGAGGGACCTGTTCCAGTCCCGGACCTTCCAGGTGACCGCCGAGATGATGGACGTGGTGAGCGCCACCTACAACAAGGCCGCCGCTGACGACACGATGGTGATCACCGAGTGGGACCTGCCCGCGCCGTATGGGTTCGTGTGGCTGGACAAGCCGCTGGTGATCACCGATCAGGGGTTGCTGACGATCCAGGTCCGGGCGATCTCATGGGGCGTCACCCCGATGAACATGAAGATCAACGGCCGGGAGCAGGTGGACCAGGCCGTCCGCATCAGCACCTGGACCTACCTTGAGGACCCGGACCCGTCGCTGGATGAGCGCAAGCGGCGGCTCGGCATCTCACCGGATGAGCGATCGGCCTACGAAGATCTTGGGAACCTGTCTCTGTCACACACGCTGGTGCTGCCGATCGGGCACGTCCAGGCCAGAGAGCCAGCGGGCCGGGACGCCCAGGGCCGTGACTCCACCATCGGCTGGCTGTACGCCCTGTGGCAGTACATGGAGATGGAGATCACCACCACCCGCCAGGCTGCCCTGGACCGGGCGGTGATCCGGCGAGCCCGGCGCTCGCTGAAGCACACCGACGTGTCGATCGTGGTGCTGCGGCGGATCGCGGCGACCGGCGATGAGCCCGCACACCCGCGCAAGATCGACTGGACTTGCCGGTGGATCGTCGCCGGGCACTGGCGGCACCTGGACAGCTACCCCGATCACCACCCGCACCACGCCATCCCCGATCGCGGGGCTGGCGATCCGGTCTGCATGACGTGCCATGTCCGCATCACCCGCATCCGGCCCTACGTCAAGGGGCCGGACGGCCTGCCACTGCGGGCCGTTGAGCACGTCTACCGGCTGGCGAGGTGAGCCATGGGCGTCTCACCGAAGTGGGCCGACCGGAACCCGGAGTACAAGGCACGCCATCGCAACCGCCAGCGGGCACACCAGGGCAAGCAGGTCTACACCTCCGAAGCCGAGGCCAACGACGCCCGGGACTCGCTGTGGGCCAAGGGCCAGTACGGGCTGAACGCCTACCCGTGCAGCTACGGCAGCATCGGCCCGCACTGGCACCTCGGCCGCAGCCACAGCCCACGACGGGGGCGGCGGCAGTGAAAACCCACATGCGGCGGATCAGGGCACTGGACTACAAGCTGCTAGAGGCTTCGCTGTCGGTCGGCTCACCGGCCGCCGCCCACCGGCCCAGCAAGCACGCCAAGGGCAAGGCCAAGCGGAAGCGGAAGCGGAAGTGAGCTACCGCAAGCTGGGCTCGGTGCCGTGGAAGCGGCGCAACGACGTGCGGCACGAACTGCTGGGCCTGATCAGCAGCATGGACCAGATGCGGGTGGACATGATCCACGAAGAGCTAAACGCCGATGGGGCGCTGGAAGAGTTCGATAGCTGGATCGCCAGCCTCAAGGTGATCCGCCGCTGGCTGGAATAAACCCAGCCCCCTAGATGTTTACGCTATTGAAGCTGGTCAAGGTGGCCAGCGGACAAGGGAGAAGATCAAGTGTTTACCGAGACTCAGCGCCGCAGGCGTGGTCACCAGTTCATGCCCACCAAGGCTGTCCTGGCCAAGATCCCCGCGCTGTACGGCACCGAGGGCACGGCCACTGAGGACAAGATCGTCTGGGCGCACTACTTCAGCGCGGCGGGCGACTGGTGGATCACCGAGTACGACCCGGCAGAGAACGAAGCCTATGGCTACGCCAGGCTGGCCCAGTTCCCTGAAGGGGCGGAGTGGGGCTACGTGGACCTGGCCGAGTTGGAGCGGGTCAACGCCCACCACGGCCTGGTGATCGTGGAGCGCGACATGCACTGGACGCCCACCGCGTTCGGGCAGATTGCCGAGGCGAAGCGATGAGCTACCTGCGCCAGGGCGTGGAGTACGTGGACCGCGATGAGCAAAAGGTGCTGGCGGAGATCGCCTACCTGAACTCAGCGGGCCGGACCACCAACAACAGCCAGATCGCCCGGATCGTCCGGTTCCCCACCACCAAGGTGCGCCGGATCGTGGACGGCCTGAGCGCCCGCCGGTACATCACCGACGTGAGCAAGGGAGCCGCGCACCACTGGCGGCTGACGGACAAGGGCAAGAGCGCCAGGGCCGAGGGGGACCAGTGAAGTTCACCGAGTTCCCCCCGGCCCCGGCCGGGGATCAGCCCAGGCGCAAGCTGACGCGCAAGGAATGCCTGTCCAACAGCCTGAACATGGCCCAGGAGATCCCGGGTCTGCGCTACGCCGAGGGAATCGCCAAGAGCGACATGGGCCTGTGGTACCGGCACGCCTGGAACGTCAACGACGCGGGCGAGGCCGTGGACTACACCTGGCGGGAGACCGGCCAGCGCTACCTCGGCCGGGTCATCGACACGGACACCAAGTGGGCCGACACGATGAAGCGTGAGTTGTACCTGTTTGAGGATGAGCAGCCCTACGTGCCGGACGGCGAGCTAGGACTGGACTGCCACACCCGCGAGCAGGCGGAGTGGATACGCGAGCAGATGACCGCCCGGAAGGGGGTGAGTACAAGTGAGTGAGCGCTACACCGGCCGCGAGGTCGAGCAGAAGATGAGCATCGCTGAGGGT
>Ga0306920_100013013_pt1 | contig 11320 bp, 10 predicted proteins | sample flu12Cox44000170_FD_204666 | JGI IMG/M metagenome (GOLD analysis project Ga0306920, IMG submission 204666) | Lab enrichment of tropical soil microbial communities from Luquillo Experimental Forest, Puerto Rico - flux4day.12C.oxic.44.000.170 (v2)... | ecosystem: Environmental > Terrestrial >...
GCTGTATGGAGTTCCTGGTGCGGATGTTTGCCGGGGGGATGCCCGGCCACCTCGCTGCCCCACCCGCAACGGCACACCTCGCAGCCAGCCGCCCGGCATCCTTACGCTGCACAAACAGGCATAAGGAAGCGACATTGGGGGCCGAGCCCCCCGGAACCCCCACGATTTCCGGTTACAGTTCGCGGCAATGCTGATGTTCGTCACCAGCTTGGCACTGAGCTGGTGACGATCCCGTCGGCCATCCTCCTGCGCTTAGTCGGCGCGGAGGCTTTCGCCGATGGCGCGTAGGCCGATCAGGTCGTGCACGTCTTCTGGCTGCGCCGGCACCTGGGCAACGGGTACGCCCGGGTGCGCCGCGGTGAAGCGCTGGGCAAGACGGCGCTCGGCGGCGATGAGCTGCATCCGCTCGGCATGCAGCCGCAGTGCGGTCACCACGAGCGGGTACCGGGTGGCGTCGGCGGGTTCCCCGGCGGAAGCGCTAGGTATAACTGGTGGCGAACCGGCGGGGACGCCGGCGGGTTGCAGGGCCTCAGCCGCCGCCAGGCTTCGCGCGGCGGACAGCCGCGCCGCGGGGGACCGGTGCACCCGGTTGAGGATCAGCCCCGCCAGCGGCATCCGGTCCTGTGACAGCCGCTCCACGAAGTACGACGCCTCCCGGAGCGCGTCCGGCTCCGGCGTGGCGATCACGAGAAACGCGGTGCCGGGCGTCTGCAGCAGCCGGTAGGTGTCCTCGGCCCGTTCCCGGAACCCGCCGAACATCGTGTCGAACGCCGCCACGAACGTCTGCACGTCGCGGAGCACCTGGGCGCCGATCACCTTGGTGATAATGCCGGTGAGCATGCCGAACCCGGCGTTGACCACCTTCAGGTAGGCCCGCCCGCCGGCCCGGGTCGGCGCGGTAAGCAGCTTGATCAGCCGGCCATCGAGGAACCGGGACAGGCGCTGCGGCGCGTCGAGGAAGTCGAGCGCGGACCGGCTCGGCGGGGTGTCCACCACGATCAGGTCCCACTGATCGGTCCGCCGCAGCTGGCCGAGCTTCTCCATCGCCATGTACTCCTGGGTGCCGGCGAAGCTCGACGACAGCGACTGGTAGAAGGGGTTGGCCAGGATCTGCGCGGCCCGGTCCGGGTCGGAATGCGCCTCGACGATCTCGTCGAACGTGCGCTTCATGTCCAGCATCATGGCGTGCAGGCTGCCCTCGGCCGGAGCGCCCTGCGCCGGAACGCCCTGCGCCGGAACGCCCTGCGCCGGAGCGCCCTCTGGCAGCGGCACCGGGCGGGGCGTGTTGTCGAGCTTGGACAGGCCCATGGACTGGGCCAGCCGGCGGGCCGGGTCGACCGTGAGCACGACCACGTGCCTGCCGCGTTCGGCGGCCCGCAGGCCCAGCGCGGCCGCCGTGGTGGTCTTTCCCACGCCACCCGAGCCGCAGCACACGATGATCCGGGTGCGCGGGTCGTCCAGCAGGCGGTCGACGTCAAGCCGAGGCGGTGTGGTGGCCCGGTCCGTCACGCCGCCCCCTGGTCCTGCAGGGCCGCCGCCAGCCGGTACAGCCCGGCCAGGTCCATGCCATCGGTGATCAGCGGAAGTTCGTAGCACGGCTGGCCGGTGCCGGTGAGCATGCCCCGGTGCTCTCGCTGGGCCAGCACCTCCACCGAGTGCTCGCCCAGTTCGGCGGCGAGCGCGGTGGCCACATCAAGACCCCCGCCCGCGGCCAGGCTGCCGTCGATGCCAGCGGCCTTCAGGCCAAGCCCGAGCTCGTGCGAGTCGAGCTCGCCGCGGGCCGCGGCCATGAGGTCATCGTCGGTGAGCCCGGCGGGCCGGACCATGTTGATCATGATGCCGCCAAGCTGCAGCCCGCCGCCGGCCAGGCCGCGCAGTTCCGCGAGCCCGTCCAGCGTCTCCTGCACCGGCATCTCCTCCAGCACTGTGACGAAATGAACAGCGGTCTGCGGCGACCGGATCACGCCCTGCACAGTGTCAGCGTGGCCCCGGATCGGGCCCACCTTGGCCAGCCCGGACACCTCGGTGGCCACGTTCAGGAAACGGCCGATGCGCCCGGTCGGCGGCGCGTCCATGACGACCGCGTCGTAGAGGCGGTGCCCGCGGTTGCGGCGGCGGGTGGCCTCGACGGCCTTGCCGGTCAGCAGCACGTCGCGCAGGCCGGGCGCGATCGTGGTCACGAAGTCGACGATGCCGAGGCGGGTGAGCGTCCGCCCCGCGTGCTTGAGGTTGTAGAAGATCTCCAGGTACTCGATGAGCGCCGATTCGGGATCGGCGGCGACCCCGTAGACATCGCCCCCCGGCACACCCGGCGTCCCCGGCGCCACCGCCACCTTGCGTTCCTCGTACGGCAGCGGCGGGGAGTCGAACAACTGGGCGATCCCTTGGCGGCCCTCCACCTCCATCAGCAGCACGCGCCCGCCCGCTGACGCGAGAGCCAGGGCCAGCGCGGCCGCCACGGTGGTCTTCCCGGTACCGCCCTTACCGGTGACCACGTGCAGCCGCACGCCCTCCCAATCGGTGTCCCGAGCCCTCACGGCCTGCTCCCACTCCTCCCGCACCGTTCGCTAGTCGAGGCTATCCGCGCCCGGCTGCTGTTCCCGCACGCTCGCTTCCGGGGCACCGCCGCGTGCCGTTTCAGCCCTGTTTGCCTGTCCGCCATGACCTGCGGGGTGCGCGGCGCGGAGTTTTGGGCTCTGGCGCCGACCGGAATTGTCACTAGGCTGGGCTCACCGACAAGCGGCCAAGTTGGCCGCGCGCAGCGGCAGAAAAGGGGTGTTACCCATGCTCGCAGCGCTCCTTGTGGTCCTTATCATCATCGTCATCGGTGGGCTGACGGTCGTCGGCCGCTCGTTGCGGGTGGTGCAGCAGTACGAGCGCGCGCTGATCTTCCGGTTCGGCAAGGTGCTGCCCGAGACCCGCGGTCCCGGGCTGACCGTCATCCGGCCCGTCGGCGACCGGCTGCAGAAGGTCAACATGCAGATCGTCGCCATGGCGGTTCCCGCTCAGGAGGGAATTACCAGGGACAACGTCAGCGTGCGGGTGGACGCGGTGGTGTACTTCCGCGTCGTCGACCCGATCAAGGCCGTCGTGAACGTGCAGAACTACATGTTCGCGGTCTCCCAGCAGGCGCAGACCTCACTCCGGTCGATCATCGGCCAGTCCGAGATGGACCAGTTGCTGGCCGAGCGCGAGAGCGTTAACCGGGAGCTGCGGCGGATCATCGACGAGCCGACCGAGGGGCCGTGGGGCATCCGGGTCGAGCGGGTGGAGATCAAGGACGTCAACCTCCCCGAAGGCATGAAGCGGTCCATGTCCCGGCAGGCCGAAGCCGAGCGCGAGCGCCGGGCCAGGATCATCACCGCCGACGGCGAGTACCAGGCGTCCAAGCGCCTCGCCGCCGCCGCCAACGTCATGGCCCGCGACCCGGCGGCGCTCCAGTTGCGGTTGCTGCAGACCGTGGTCGAGGTCGCGTCAGAACGCAACAGCACCCTGGTCATGCCGGTCCCCGTCGAGCTGCTGAGGTTCTTCGAGAAGATGACGCCCACCGAGCGGCAGGAGGTCGGGCCCTCCCTCGCGGACACCGGCGACGCGGAGGTCGCCGAGGCGGAACGGGAGATCAGCGGCCTGGAGCCGACGCCAGAGATCGCGGCGCCGGCCGAGGCGGAACTCGTCGACCCGGAGATCCCGCCGCTTCCCGAGGAGGACCGCCCCGGCGAGCTGCCACCACCGGAGGCGCCCACGCCCGGCAGCACCGAGGCCGCGTAGCGCGGCGGGCCCGGTCAAGCCGCCGGTGCCGCTTGCCGGCCCCGGCGCAGGTCCGCACGCCCGCGGCAGAGTTTCAGACAGTACGCATCTCGCCGCCAACCGGGGTTGCACATCGCGGATGTGCCTGGGTGGCCAGCATGCAGGTGCTCTAAGGTGGCGCCATGGTGAAGTGGGAGTACGTGACGGTGCCCCTGCTGGTGCACGCGACAAAACAGATCCTTGACAACTGGGGCGACGACGGCTGGGAACTCGTGGCCGTGGTGCCGGGTCCCAGCTCCGAGCAGCTCGTCGCCTACATGAAACGGCCAAAGGAATGAGCGGCGGCCCGGGCGGCCGTGCGGGAGCCGGGTATGACTGACACTCCGGAGGCGAGGCTCGCGGCGCTGGGGCTGGAGCTTCCGTCGGTGCCGGCTCCGCTCGCGGCGTACGTGCCCGCTGTGCGCACCGGCCAGTACGTGTACACCGCGGGCCAGCTCCCCATGGCCGACGGCAAGCTGCTGCTGACCGGGAAGGTCGGCGCGCAGGTCAGCCCGGCCGAGGCGGCGGCGCTGGCGCGGACCGCCACGCTGAACGCGCTGGCCGCGGTCGCGTCGGTGACCGGCGGCCTGTCGGCGGTGGTCCGGGTGGTCAAGGTGACCGGGTTCGTGGCCAGCGATCCCGGGTTCACCAGCCAGCCACAGGTCGTGAACGGCGCCAGTGAACTGCTGCTTGAGGTGTTCGGCGAGGCAGGACGGCACGCCCGCAGCGCGGTCGGCACGGCGGTGCTGCCGTTCGACGCACCGGTCGAGGTCGAGCTGATCGTAGAGGTCAGTGACTGAACCGCCCGCGCCTGGGGCAGGCAGGCCGGCCATCCGGCTGCCGGCGCACTTCGCGGCCCGGGCCCGCGACGTGCTCGACGGCACCGTTCCCCCGGTCACGCCCCGGGACGCGGCCACCGTCATGCTGCTGCGCGCCCGGCCGGGCCCGCCGGACGGCGGCCGCGCCGGCGATTCCGGTATGCAGGTCTACATGCTGCGGCGCAGGCCGTCCATGGCGTTCGCGCCGGGAGCGTACGTGTTCCCTGGCGGATCTATGGACGCCGCCGACGACGACGAGGACATCGCCTGGGCCGGCCCGGACGCCGCGGAGTGGGGCAGATCGCTCGACGCCCCGGCCCGGCTCGCCCGCGCGCTGGTCTGCGCGGCCGTGCGCGAGACGTTCGAGGAGTCCGGAGTGCTGCTGGCCGGGCCCGCAGAGTCCGGCGCGAGACCGGTGCTGGCCGCCGCCGGGGACCAAGGCTGGGAGGCCGACCGCCAGGCGCTGCTGGCCGGTTCGCTCACGCTCGCCGAACTGCTGCGCCGCCGGGGCCTGGTACTCCGCAGCGACCTGCTGCGGCCATGGGCGCGGTGGATCACCCCGGTGACCGAGGAGCGGCGGTATGACACCAGGTTCTTTGCCGCCGCCCTGCCGGAAGGCCAGCACGCCAGGGACGTCGGCGGCGAGGCTGATGAGACCGCCTGGATGGAACCGCGCGCGGCACTGGCCGCGGCCAGCCGCGGCGAGATCGCGCTCTTCCCCCCCACCGCGGTCACGCTGGGGGAGCTGCGCGCGTGCGGGGAGGTGCCGGCCGCGCTGGCGGCGCGGCGGCGGATCACCGCGCTGATCCCCGAGGTCTTCCTGGCCAACGGCGCCGCGTGGCTGACCGTGCCGGCCGGCCTGGAGTACCCGCTGTGACGTTCCCCCTGCCCCCGCGGCTTGGGAAGCGCCGGCGCAAACCCCGTGATTTCACGGGTTACGTTTTCGCAAACTGTGACAAACCAGGACACAGGATGACGGTAATCCGTGAAAAGAGGGCTTGCTGAGATGTCCATCGACGGGGCGGGCACGGCGCGGGCACGGTGTGTCCTGGCACCTAACCCCTCGCCGATGACGCTCGACGGCACCAACACCTGGGTGATCGCCGAGCCTGGCTCGTCCCACGCGGTCGTGGTGGACCCAGGACCCGACGACGAGTCGCACCTGCGCCGCGTCTACGACCAGGTCACCGCGGCGGGCCAGGCGGTCGCCCGGGTCCTGCTCACCCACTCCCACCCGGACCACGCCGAAGGCGCGGCGACGTTCGCCGAGATGACCGGTGCGCCCGTGCTCGCCGCTGACCCCGCCTACCGGCTGGGCGACGAGGGCCTGGCTCCCGGAGACGCGATCACCGCGGCCGGCTGCGAAATCCGTGTCGTGGCGACCCCCGGGCACACCAGCGACTCGGTCTGCCTGCACCTCCCGGCCGACCGCGCCCTGCTCACCGGCGACACGGTCCTCGGCCGCGGCACCACGGTGATCGCGCACGACGGCAACCTGGCCGACTACCTGGCCTCGCTGGACCGGCTCAGAGCGCTCACCGACCAAGCCGAACTCGCGACCCTGCTCCCGGGCCATGGCCCCCTGCTGACCCGTCCCGCCGCCACGCTCGACTACTACATAACCCACCGCCAGGAGCGGCTGGCCGAGATCACCGCCGCGCTCGGCGCGGGTGACCGCACCACGGCCCAGATCGTTGCCCGCGTCTATGCCGACGTGGACCGTGCCCTCTGGCCCTTCGCCGCCTGGTCGGTCCGGGCCCAGCTCGACTACCTGAAGGATCAGAACCGGCTGCCGCCCGGCGTTAGCTACTAGCCGATAATCCCTCCACAGATTGGTGTGGCAAAGGGACGGGTGTCCGTTTAGGCTAATCTCGCCGCCAGCTCGCCGGCGTGAGCGGCACGGTGCGGGGGCTGTCCCGAGGGGATGAGGCTTGACCGGCACGTTCTGGGATCCTCATGGCGAGGCGCGGGCAGCGCTGCGGGTGATTGTCTCCGATCCGCATTACGGCGTCCCGGCATTGTCGAATCCGCAGATCGTGTTCAATCTGGTCAAGGACCTTCTGCCCGATGCGCCCCGCGAGGCGAACGTCCTGATCGCCGCGGCCGAGGCAAGGGTGGCCGGGCTGCTTGTTGATTACACCAGGCAGGGGATGGACCCCGGTACCGCCGCGCATCTGGTGACGGCGTATTTCGCGCACCGCACGTCGCTGACGCCGGACGCGTGTAATTGGGCGGTCAGCGAACTGGCGATCGCCCTCGGCATGAGCCCCCACGGTTTTGCCCCGCCCAGCGCCCCAGCGGCCGGTGCGGCCTGGCTGGATGACCCTCCGCCACTGCCTGCGACACCAGCCGGGATCGGTCTGCGACGCGCCGGCGCTCCAGGCGATTCAGGCAAAGTTGTAATCGCCCGTACGAACGCGGCGAGCATGCCAGTTTCCGGTTCGCCGGCGCGAGTGCCCGCCGAGCGGGCTAGCGCGCCCGGCGGGCCAGCCGCTCCCGGTCCAGGATCAGCACGGATTTGGCGTGCAGTTGCAGCCAGCCCCGGGCGGAGAAGTCCGCCAGGGCCTTGTTCACGGTCTCCCGGGATGCCCCCACGAGCTGCGCCAGCTCCTCCTGGGTGAGGTCGTGGTGCACCTCAAGCCCGCCGTCCCGTTCCTCCCCGAACCGGTCGGCGAGGTCGAGCAGCGCCTTGGCGACCCGGCCGGGCACATCGGTGAACACCAGGTCAGCCATCACATCGTTGGTGCGGCGCAGCCGCTGCGCCAGCGCGCGCAACAGGTGCATCGCCACGTCCGGCCGCCCGGTGAGCCAATGGCGGAGGTAATCATGGCCGAGCCCGGCAAGCCGGGCGTCGGTGACGGCGACCGCGCTCGCCGTCCTCGGCCGCGGGTCGAACAGTGACAGCTCCCCGAACATCTCTCCGGGGCCGAGCACGCTCAGCAGGTTCTCCCTGCCGTCGGGCGCGGTCCGGGTCAATTTGATCTTGCCGTCCAGCACGACGTACAGCCGGTCGCCGGCGTCCCCCTCGTCGAACAGCCGGTCCCCCCGCGCCAGCGCCACGTCGACAATCCCGGCCCGCAGCGCCTTGGTGCCATCCTCGTCCAGCGCCTCGAACAACGGCGCCCGGCGGAGCACTTCATCTGAGTAAGCCACGGGACCCTCCTTGGCACGTCCCTGGTCTCCAGTGTCGCGCATTGATCGGCGCGGGCGCCAACATGATCCCGCACGGAGGTACTGGTTGGTATGGGTAAAGCTGCACTGGTTAGGCCGGGTGCGCCTGTGCCGCGGCGCGCTTGCGGGTCGCCTCGATCTCCGCCTCCGCTGCTTCGCGGCCCACCCAGTTGAAACCCTCCGCGTTCTTGCCAGGCTCGAGTTCCTTGTACACCTCGAAGAAGTGCTGGATCTCCAGCAGGTCGTAGGCGGAGACGTCGCCGATGTCCTGCAGGCCCTCCATGCGCGGGTCGGTCGCCACGACGCAGAGCACCTTGTTATCGTCGCCCTTCTCATCCCGCATCCGGAACATGCCGATCGCCCGGCAGCGGATGAGGCACCCGGGGAACGTCGGCTCCTCCAGGAACACCAGGGCGTCGAGTGGGTCACCGTCGTCGGCGAGCGTGTTCTCGATGTAGCCGTAGTCTGAGGGGTACCGGGTGGACGTGAACAGCATCCGGTCCAGCTTGATCCGGCCGCTCGCGTGATCCATCTCGTACTTGTTGCGCTGACCCTTGGGGATTTCGATGATTACGTCGAACTCCACTTCTCGCCTCCCTCGGCGCGACAATGATTTGACTCCATCGCCAGGATGTGCGCCCGGCAGGCACGCATCTGGCAGTTCAAGCATCTCGCGAGAGGACGGCTGGTGACCAACCGCGCTGGCGTCACTGCGCTGGCCGCACTCGCGATGCTCAACGTGTTTACCCTGGGCGCGGGCGTGGCAGTCGCGAAAATGCTGCCCGCGCGGCTGGCGCTGTGGCAGATACCGCGGGTGGCCAGGGCTGGGCTCGCCGAGCCCGGCTCGGTGCTGGTACCGGCCGGTGCACAGGGGCCGGCGCCGAACCGGCGGCGGCTGGCCGCGGCGCTCGCGCCGCTGGCGGCGTCGCACACGCTCGGCGGGCATGTCGGGCTCGTCGTCACCGACCTGGACTCCGGCTCGGTGCTGTACTCCCGGCAGGCGGCATCGGGCTTCGAGCCCGCGTCCAGCGCCAAGCTGCTCACCGCCACGGCGGCGCTGAGCGTGCTCGGCCCGTCCGCCCGGTTCACCACGCGGGTGGTGGGCGGCGCGCACGGCTCCGTTGTCCTGGTCGGCGGCGGGGATCCCACGCTTGCCGCGGGCCGGCCACCGAAGTCGGACTATCCGCAGCCCGCCACGCTGGAGTCGCTGGCGGCCTCGACGGCCCACTGGCTGCGCGCGCACGGCGAACGCCGGGTCCGGCTGGGCTACGACGCCTCGCTGTTCACCGGGCCGCAGACCGCGCCCGGCTGGTCCCCCAGCTACATCAGCACCGGCAACGTCACCCCGATCGCCTCGCTCGAGGTGGACCAGGGGCGGCTGACCCCGGCGGGCACCCCGCAGGATGCCGACGACCCGAACAACTTCCGCCCCCGCTCGTACACCCCGGCGGCGGACGCGGCCGCGGCCTTCGCGGGCTTTCTCCACCGCGATGGCATTCGCGTGGCGGGGCGGCCGCACACCCGGCGGGCACCGCGGGGGGCGGCCGTCATCGCCGCGGCCCGCTCGCCCGTGCTGTCGGCCATCGTGGGCTGGATGCTGCGGGAGAGCAACAACGTGATCGCCGAAGACCTGGCCCGGCAGGTCGCCCTGCGCAGGGGCAGGCCGGCCTCGTTCGGCGGTGCCGCCGCCGCCGTCATGGCGGTGCTCGGCAAGCTGGGCGCCGGGCGGGGCGTGCACCTGGTGGATGGCAGCGGCCTGTCCCCGCAGGACCGGGTTTCTCCCCAGGCGCTGGCAACCGTGGTCCGGCTGGCCGCCTGGACCGGCCCGGCGGCGCTGCGGCCGGTTATCGCCGGCCTGCCGGTGGCCGGCTTCTCCGGCACCCTGGCCCCCGGGCAGAGCGTCTTCGGCAGCTTCGGCCCACCGGCGCTGGGGATGGTGCGCGCCAAGACCGGGAACCTGAGCCAGGTGGCGAGCCTGGCCGGGATCACCGACGACGGCAGCGGCCACCTGCTGGCGTTCGCGTTCATGACCGATCGCATCCAGCGGGCCAGCGATCTTACGGCGGCCGCCCAGGTGATCGACGCGATGGCGACCACGCTGGCGGGCTGCGGCTGTCACTAGCCGGGCCCGGCCGGCCGGGCCCGGGCTAGTGACGATAAGCCTGGCTAATAAGGCACCGCGTTCCCGCGAGCGGTTCACTGGCCGTACCGTGGAGTAGTGAGCAACGCACAGATGATCGACTGGGATCTGGCCACCTCTACCGGCGTGCGGTGGGCGCGGCCGGGACCGCAGGTCAGCCTGGCCGAAGCAAAGGCCGTGGTGGCCGAGTTGCATGGCCTGGCCGCCGCGGTGGCCGAGCCGGTCCAGCAGGTCACCGGAATGTTCAGCGCCGAAGAGACCGGCCAGGTGGCGGTCGTGGACCGCCCCGGCTGGATCCGCGCCAACATCGACGGTTTCCGGGTGGTCCTTGATCCGCTGGTTGAGCATCTGCGCGAGTCGGGCCGGGCTCCCGCGCCGGGGTCGGTGATCGCAAACGTGGGCTCGCGGGTCACCGGTGTGCAGGCCGGGCTCATCCTGGCCTACCTGGCCGGGCGGGTCCTCGGCCAGTACGAGCTCTTCCTCCCGCCGGATCCGGCGGCGCCCGAAGACAGCGCGCCGGCCGGCCGGCTGACCCTGGTCGCGCCGAACATCGTCATGGTGGAACGCGAACTCGGGGTGAACGTCCACGACTTCCGGCGCTGGGTCTGCCTGCACGAGGAGACCCACCGGACCCAGTTCACGGCCGTGAGCTGGCTGCGCGGGTACGTCCAGGAGCAGATGACCGACTTCCTGCTCGCCTCGGAGCTCGATCCGGCGACCATACTGAACCGGCTCAGGTCCGCCGCGGACGCGGTGGCCGGCGCGGTGCGCGGCAACGGCCACGCCGACAGTCTCATCGAGGCCATCCAAACCCCCCAGCAGCGAGAGATCCTCGACCGCCTCTCCAGCGTCATGACGCTGGTGGAGGGCCACGGCGACTACGTCATGGACGCTGTGGGCCCGCAGGTGGTGCCCACGGTCGCCGACATCAGGGCCAAGTTCAACGCCCGCCGGACGAACGCGGGCCGGGTCGAGCAGACCATCCGCCGGATCCTGGGCATCGACCTGAAGATGAAGCAGTACGCGCAGGGCTCCCGCTTCGTCAAGACCGTGGTGGAGGAGGCGGGGATGGACACCTTCAACCGGGTGTGGACATCCCCGCAAACCCTGCCCGTCAAGGAAGAGCTCGAAGACCCGCAGCTGTGGCTGGCCCGGGTCGGCGGCAACGGTGGTGCCGTAGCGCCCGGCGGCGGCTGACGCAGAGCGCCCGGTGCTCTAGTGGGTCCTCACCCGGCGGTCGCGGAGGTCCGCTCCAGCGTCCGCCGGTGTCTGGGCGAGTTCGCCCCGGGGGACCTTGTGCTCGCCGCCTGTTCGGGCGGTGCGGACTCGCTGGCCCTCGCGGCCGCCTTGGCGCACGAAGCGCCCCGCGCCGGGCTGCGGGCCGGCGGCGTCACCGTGGACCACG
>Ga0306920_100013015_pt1 | contig 11319 bp, 5 predicted proteins | sample flu12Cox44000170_FD_204666 | JGI IMG/M metagenome (GOLD analysis project Ga0306920, IMG submission 204666) | Lab enrichment of tropical soil microbial communities from Luquillo Experimental Forest, Puerto Rico - flux4day.12C.oxic.44.000.170 (v2)... | ecosystem: Environmental > Terrestrial >...
CCCCGGTGCTCCAGACGATACTGGCCGATGAAGAAGGCACGCCGACTACCCGGAGACCAGGGGACATCATGGCCGATCCGCTGCCCGTCGAGCAGCCCGATGAACTCAGCCCGCTGGATTACCTGCTGTTCCGCGGCGAGTCACAACCTGCGACACGATCGGCGTTCCTTGACGTGGAGATCCTCGACCGTCAAGCCGACTGGACCGTGCTGCGCGAGGCGCTCGACCGCGCCAGCCGGGTCGTAGTGAGGATGCGGCAGAAGGTGGTGACCCCGCCGCTCCCGATTACGCTGCCGCGGTGGGTCGTCGATCCCGACTTCAACCTGGACTACCACCTGCGCCGGGTGGCGCTGCCCGCCCCGGGTACCCTGCGCCAGCTCCTCGATCTGGCCGAGGTCACGCTGCAGTCGCCGCTGGACACCTCCCGGGCCCTGTGGGAGGCGCTGTACGTGGAGGGCTTGGAAGGGGACCGGTCGGCGCTGCTGCTGAAGCTCAGCCATGCGATCACCGACGGGCTCGGCGGACTCGCCCTGTTCGAGCAGATCTACGACGCCGAGCGGGACCCGCAGCCGCGGCCGCTGCCGCCGCTGCCCATCCCGCGCGACATGAGCGGCGACGACCTGCTGCGCAGTAGCCTCGAGCAGCTGCCGGAAGCGGCCCTGTCGGCCTCGGTGAAGACGCTGGGCGGCGTGTTCGGCGCGGTCGGCCGCCTGATACGCCACCCGTTGCCTACGGTCACGGACACGATCGGTTTCGCCGGCTCGGCTCTGCGCGTGGTCGGGGGGCTGCCGGCCGAGCCGTCGCCCCTGCTGCGCCGCCGGAGCCTGGTGAGCCGCACTCACGTGCTCGAGGTACCGCTCGCCGATCTGCGCGCAGCGGCCAAGGCGGTGGGAGGATCGGTCAACGACGCCTACCTGGCCGCGCTGTGCGGCGGTCTCGGACGGTACCACGAGACGCTAGGGGTGCCGGTCGACGCGTTGCCGCTGGCCCTTCCGGTCAGCCTGCGCACCGGCGACGACCCGGCGTCGGGCAACAGGTTCGCGGGCGTCACGATCGCCGCGCCGATGAGCGAAACCGACCCGGCCGAGCGGATGCGGCTCATCCGCTACCAGGTGATCGCGCGCCGGAGCGAACCGGCGATCGACGTGATCGGCCGGCTCGCGCCGGTGCTGAGCGTGCTGCCAGACGCGGTGCTGCTGCCGATCGCCGATCGGGTCACGTCGGCGGACGTCCAGGCCAGCAACGTACCCGGTTACGCGCAGGAGACCTTCCTGGCCGGCGCGAAGGTGGAACGGCAGTACGGGATGGGGCCGCTGCCCGGGGTCGCCATGATGGCGGTGCTGATCTCCCGGGCCGGCACGTGCACCGTGACCGTCCGCTACGACACGGCGTCGTTCGCCGTCCCCGATCAGCTCGAGAAATGCCTGCAGCTCGGGTTCGACGAGGTGGTCGAGCTCGGGCGGCCGCGACCGCGACCGCGCACGCGGTCCCGGCCCGTTCCGCGACAGGCCGCTGAGCGGGGAACCTCATGACCGCCGCGCCGCGCGGCGGCAGCGCCTGGCAGATCCGGCTCCCGGGGTCGGTCGCCGAGGTCGATGCCAGCCCGGAGGGCCCGCACGTCGGCGCGTTCTTCGATCTGGACGGGACGCTGGTGGCCGGCTACACGGTCGCGGCCGTCACCAAGGACCGGCTGCGCCGTCGCGAGGTCGGGGCGGGCGAGTTCCTGCACATGATGCAGCTGGCGCTGGCGTACCGGCTCGGGCGGAGCCAATTCGAGAACGTGATCGAAGGCGCGGTGCGTTCGGCCAAGGGGCGGCTGGCCGAGGACGTCGAGGAGATGGGCGAACGGGTCTTCCAGCAGTCCGTGGCGGACCTGATCTACCCGGAGATGCGCGAGCTGGTCCGCGCCCACCAGCGACGGGGGCACACCGTGGTGCTGAGCTCGTCGGCTCTGACCATGCAAGCCGAGCCGGTGGCCCGCTACCTCGGCATCAAGCACGTGGTGTGCAACCGGTTCGTGGTCGATGAGCACGGGATACTGACCGGCGACATCGTGCGCCCGGTCATCTGGGGCCCCACCAAGGCCACCAGCGTCCAGCAGTTCGCCGCCGATCACGGGGTCGACCTCGGGCTGAGCTACTTCTACGCGGACGGCGACGAGGACCTCGGCCTCATGTACCTGGTGGGTAACCCCCGACCGACCAATCCGGGACCACAGCTGACGAAGGTGGCGATCCGCCGCGGCTGGCCCATCCAGCGGCTGCACAGCCGGGACGCCGGCGGCCCGCTAGCCCAGGTCCGGACCCTGGCCAGCCTCGGCTCGCTGGGCCCGCTGGCCGCGGGAGCGCTGAGCATCGGCCTGCTGACCCGGAGCAGGCGTACCGGGGTCAACTTCCTGACCAGGTACTGGCCGGAAACGGTCCTCGCGCTGAACGGCGTCAAGCTGAACGTGACCGGGGCCGGGAACGTGAACGCTCGGCGGCCGGCCGTCTTCCTGTTCAACCACCGCAACAACTTCGACGTGTTCATGGTCGCCGCGCTGGTCCGGGACAACTGGACCGGCGTGGCCAAGATCGAGCTGGAGCGCAACCCGCTGATCGGCACGCTCGGCAAGCTGCTCGACGCCGCGTTCATCGACCGCTCGGACACCGCCGCGGCCGTGGCGGCGCTCAAACCAGTGGAGGACGCGGCGCGCAAGGGCCTGTCGATCCTGGTGGCTCCCGAGGGGACCCGGACGGACAGCCGGACGGTCGGCCCGTTCAAGAAGGGCGCCTTCCGGATCGCGATGGCGAGCGGCCTGCCGATCGTCCCCGTCGTCATCAGGAACTCCGAGGAGGTGGCGGGCCGCGACTCCTACCGGCTCAGTCCGGGTACGGTCGACATCGCGGTCCTGCCGCCCATCGACGTCAGCGACTGGACCCACGATGACCTGCCGAAACGAATAGCGCAGGTGCGGAACCTCTACGTGGATACGCTGGCCGACTGGCCTGCCGGGACGCCGTCATGAGCGAGCCGGACCTGGCCGGGCTGCTGGCGGACGGCACCGAGACGGTGCTGCTCACGCAGGCCTCGACCCCGGCCGAGGCGCGGCTCATCGCCGAGCGGATCGCCGCCGCGGGCGGGACGGAACGGCCGCCGGTCAGCCTCGGGCCGCCGGGAAGCCGGGCCGCCCGGCTGCCCGGCGCGCTGCTGGAAGGCGCTGAGGCCGTCCGGCTCGTGCCGGTCAGGGTGGCCTGGCGGCCCGAGGAGCACGCGGGCCGGCGCATGGCCCGGCTCGCCGACCTGCTGCCCGGGCAGGACCCGTATCACCCGAACGAGCGTCAGCAGGAGCGGATCCTGTCTCGCCAGCCGGACCGGGCCGTCGTGCTGGTCGGCGAGCCCGCGACGGTCGGCTCGCTGCGGCGGCAGTGGGCCGAGATCACGGGCGGCGGCGACCCCGCCGACTTCGGCTCCTACGTGATCCGCCGGGCCACGCTGGCGCTGGACCGGGCCGAGTACCAGCTGCTCGGACCCAGGTACAAGACGCCCAGCCTGGTGAAGGAGGAGATCCTGTCCTCGCGCAGGTTCCGTTCCGGGCTCCGCGGGGTCCAGCGCGGGCCGGACGAGCCGCCGCCGTCGCTGGCCGAAGCCGGCCAGATCCTCGACGAGCTGGTCGCGGGCTGGAGTCGCCGGCTCATCGACATCATGCCGAACCTCGGGCGGCTGATCTTCCAGCGCGGCTTCGACCCGCAGATCGACTACGACGATGCCCAGGTCGAGCGGCTGCGCGCGGCGATGCAGCGCTACCCGTGCATCTTCTTGTGGTCGCACCGGTCAAATCTGGACAACCTTGTGCTCAGCGCCGCCATGCAGGAAAAGGGCCTGCCCCCCGCGCACGTGTTCGGCGGCATCAACATGGCCTTCGGGCCGATGGGCGCCATCCTCCGGAGAGGCGGGGTGATCTTCATCCGGCGCTCGACCGGCGACGACCCGCTGTACAAGTACGTGCTGCGGGAATACGTCGGCTACGTGCTGGAGAAGCGGTTCAACCTGAGCTGGTCGATCGAGGGCACCCGTTCGCGCACCGGGAAGATGCTCCCGCCGCGGCTCGGCCTGCTGTCGTATGCCGCCGACGCCTACCTGCAGGGACGCGTCGACGACATCTTGCTGGTGCCGGTGTCGATCACCTATGACCAGCTGCACGAGATCGCCGAGTACGCGGACTACGCGCGCGGCGGGCAGAAGAAGCCGGAGGGCTTCGGCTGGCTGTACGGCTTCATCAAGGCGCAGGGCGCCCGCTACTACGGCAAGATCTACGTGCGCTTCGACGAGCCGGTCACGCTGAGCGCGTTCCTCGGGCCGCCGAACGGCCCGACCGCCACCGATCCGGCCGCCCGGCGGCTGGCCCTGCAGAAGACCGCGTTCGAGGTCGCCTGGCGGATCAACCAGGGCATGCCGGTCACCGCGACGGCCATCATCACCACGATCCTGCTGGCCATGCGCGGGACCGCCCTCACCTTCGGCCAGATCCGCCTCGGCCTGACCGACGCGATGGACTACCTGAACAGCCGGGCCATCCCGACCACGGCGAGCGCACGGGCGCTGACCGCGGCCGAACCGGTGCGGGCGACGCTCGACGCGCTGCGTCAGGGCGGGCTCGTCACATACGTGCCGGAAGGACGCGAGCCGGTCTGGCTGATCGAGCCGGAACATCAGCTCGCCGCCACGTTCTACCGGAACTCGCTGATCCATTTCCTGCTCGACACCGCGCTGTGCGAGCCGGCGGTGCTCCGGGCCAGGGACGACAGCACCGACCCGGTCGGCGCGTTCTGGGCCGAGATCGCCTGGCTACGCGACCTGCTGAAGTTCGACTTCTACTTCCGGGAACGCGAGGAGCACCGGCGCGAGGTGCGGCAAGAGATGGACCGGCACGACCCCGCCTGGGAACAGCGGCTCAGGTCGGGCCCTGAGGAGGCGGACGCCCTGCTGGCCCACATGCGGCCGCTGGTATCCCACGTCATCGTGCGCCCGTTCGTCGAGGCTTACCGGCTGGTCGCCGACGTGCTGGCCAGCGAGGACCCGCCCGACGACGACGCCGAGGTGATCCGGCGGGCGCTGGGCCTGGGGCAGCAGTATGTGGTCCAGGGCCGGCTGCGCAGCTCGGAGTCGGTCTCGGTTTTGCTCTTCCAGACGGGACTGCAGCTGGCCAGGAACCGCGGGCTGTTCGAGCCGGGCGAGGATCTGGCCAAGCGGCGGACCAGCTTCCTCACCGAGCTCCGCGACCTGCTGCGCCGGCTGGACCGGATCGAGGACATCGCCATCCGGCGCTACATCGCCGACGCCGCCATCGCCCAGAGGCCAGAGTTACGGGCCGGCCTGGACGGCGGCGCCGCAGGCGACCAGGTCCTCCGCGTCACCCAGGCCCCAGTCGGTCAGCGCCTGGACCGTGTGCTGGCCGGGCCCGGGCGGCGGATCGGGCAGCTGACCGGGGGTACGGGAAAACCGCGGCGACGGACACGGCTGGATCACGCCGTCCCCGGTGACGTAGGTCTGCCGCGCGACCAGGTGCGGGTCGCGGGCGGCCTCGGCCAGCGACAGGACCGGTTCCACGCACGCGTCGCTCCCGGCGAAGACGTCCGCCCACTCGTCCCTGGTGCGCTCGGCGAACCGCGCCGACAGCCGGGCGCGCAGCTCCGGCCAGTTCCGCGGGTCGGCGCGGTCGGGCAGGTCGGTCAGGCCGAGGCCGGACAGCAACGCGGTGTAGAACCGCGGCTCCAGGGCCCCGACCGCCATCCACTTGGCGTCCGCCGTCTGGTAGACGTCATACCAGGGCACGCCGCCGTCGAGCAGGTTGACCCCGCGCTCGTCGCGCCACAGGCCCTGGGCCATCAGCATCAGCGGCATGGCGAGCAGCGACGCCACGCCGTCCACGATGGCGGCGTCGACCACCTGGCCCCGCCCGGACGAGGCGCGCTCGACCAGGGCCGCGCAGATGCCGTAGGCCATCAGCATCCCCCCGCCGCCGAAGTCGCCGAGCAGGTTCGCGGGAAAGGACGGCGGGCCGCCGGCCCGCCCCAGCGCGTGCAGGGCGCCGGTCCGGGCGATGTACCCGATGTCGTGGCCCGCCGTCGCGGACAGCGGCCCGTCCTGTCCCCACCCGGTCATCCGGGCGTAGATCAGCCGGGGATTGCGGCCCAGGCAGACGTCGGGCCCGGCGCCCAGGCGCTCGGTCACCCCCGGCCGGAAGCCCTCGAGCAGCACGTCGGCCGCGTCGATGAGCCTGAGCAGCGCGTCGACGGCGCGGGGGTGCTTCAGGTCCAGCACCGCGGACCGGCGGCCGCGGTTCAGCAACTCCTGCTCGGGCCGGAGCCGTCCGGCGGGGCGGTCGATGCGCAGCACGGTCGCGCCGGCATCGGCGAGCATCATGGCGCAGAACGGCGCGGGCCCGATGCCCGCGAGTTCGAGCACCCGCACCCCGGCCAGCGGCCCGTGCCGCGGCTGCTCCGAACCTGGTCCCGGTCCGCTCATGTGGGCGCCACCTCCGGTGCTGGTCGGCCGTGGCCGGGTGCGGACACTACGGACCGTTCGGAATAAATAATTGTGAACCCTGCCTGCTGCCGTCAGATGTCGATACGGTCGGTCCCCGCGCGCATCCCTCCCAGGAGGCGGTCGACGGCGTCCCGTGACAACGATCGCTGCCAGTCGCTGAGCAGGCCCCGGACCAGGAAGCCTCCCGGGGCCGGCTCGACCGAGGTGAGCATGAAGCCGTCGGGCAGATCGGGCACGGACATGTGGAACGCCGGGGCCGGCAGGGACACGCGCCGGTCGAACAGGTACACGGCGCGGGGCCGCAGCCGGATGGACCGGCCCTCGGCGCCGGTTTCCATTTCCAGCCGCAGCCACGGCAGCCCCGCCACCCCGACCTGCGGGACGCCGGCCCGCAGCGTGACCTCGAGCCGCGGGGACACGCTGGCCAGCCACCGGGAGGCGAACGAGGCGGAGACGAATGCCTCGCAGAGCACGGGCGCGGCGACCAGTGTGGGCCGGGTGCCCGGGCGCAAGTGCATGTTCCGGGCCCGTATCTCCAGCCGCTCCATACGGTAGGGATCCCACTGGACGTCCAGGGCGTACACGCGGACCGTCCCGTACTGGCCCACGACCTTGGCCAGGTCGGCGCCGTCCACTGAGATGTCGGACAGGGTCATGGTCAGGTCGCGCCCGGAAAACCGGAACGTCTGCGTCCGGCCGACCAGCCGGGCCCGGGCGGCGTCCACCAACAGGCCGAACGGGTCCCCGGGCAGGGTCCCGGGCTGCGGCAGGCCGATCGATGCCGCCGCGGCCGAGGACATGGCGAGGAAGTCGGTCAGGTTCCGCTTCCACTCGTCGGTCCGCGAACGATCGAAGGGCCACCACTCAGCCATGGCGTCATGCTGACACAGGGCACCTGTCCGGGCAACGGGCCGCCCGCGCGGGAGGACGCTGACGTACCGTATGACCGTGCCGGGCGTGGTGGAGTGGGGCCCGGGCGGTGCGGGCCAGGCCGGGAGTCGTCGGGTGTGGACAGCGGTAACGCCGCGGGCCAGGGCGTGCTGCGGCTGAGGGAACGGTCGTTCGGGCCGGGACAGCTTCTGGTCATGGCGAGAGTCGGCCGGAGTCCGGGTGCGCGCGGTTCGGCCCCGGACGAGGTGGCCGCCATGGAACGCGTGCACGCGGTGGTGGCCGAGGGCGCTGACCTCGTCGACCTCGGCGGCGGGCCGGCCGTTCCGTTCGTCGCCGCGGTACGGGCAGCCTACCCCGACCTGGTGATCGGCATCGGCGCCTGGCGGCACGAGACGGCACGCGAGCTGTGCGCGGCCGGCGCGGACCTGCTCCACGACGTCGATGGCCGGCTGGCTGAGGTGGCCGCCGAATACGGCGCGGCCCTGGTGTGCGGCGACGCTGATGGCGCCGTGGCCAGGGGCGTGGATCCCTCGCGGGTGCTCATCGAGGCCGGCCTAGACGCCTGGCCTGCCCCGGCGGCGACCAGGCGGGTGGAGGAGCTGGTGGCGGCCGGGTGGCCCGTCCTGGTGTCCGTGGCCGAGCGAGGCCTGAACGCCGGGGGCGCCGGGCGGCTGGCCGCTACGGCGGTGTACGCGTGGCTCGGCGCCCGGGTGTTCCGTGCGGACCAGGTGACGCAGACCCGCCGGGTCCTGGACATGGTCTCGGCCATCCGCGGTGACCGCCCGCCCGCCCGGGCGGTACGCGGACTGGGATGAGGGAGGCTCTGACGCATATGCATGCAGCACATGGCATACTCACTCACGCTTTGCTGACATCATCAGCGACAAAGCCAGGTGTTTGGCTGGGCTCAGGATCAGGTGTTGAGGAGGCCCTGGATGGTCTTATCGGTGCCCGCGTCATCGCCGGCCGGCCGGGTGAGAACGGCCAGGACGGCGGCGACCGCCATGGCATAAAGATCGGAGGCGGGTTCCGGCGAGGCCAAGGGCACAGCGGGATCGATCTTGTAACGCAGGCCGAACCCGTCGACCAGGGCTTGAATCACTGCGCCGATGCCTTCCCAGTCCAGTGGCGGGCGGGGCTCGCGGCGGTGTTCCGCGAGAACTGAGCCGTAGATTTGCCCGGTAGCGCGGTCTATGGTCGCATATGCCCGCTTAAGTTCATCCGGGAAGCGCGTACGGCCCCAGGTCAGGTTCACCAGTTCCATGGCGTCCCACAGCGGGTTGCCTACCACCGTCTCAAGATCGCGCTTGGCAAGGTGCGCCACGGCGGCCGCGGCGTCCTGGCCGGCGCATTTGCCGGCGAGATCTGACAAGGACGCGAAGTCGGCCTGGTACGCCAACTCCCTGTCCTGCGTCAGGTGCTCGGCCAGATCGGTGCAGTACTCCTCCATGGTGGCCCAGTGGACGTAGAACGCGCCGGTTGACAGGCCAGCCTTCTCGCACAGGCGGCGGAGGCGGAGGGCGGCAAACGGGTTCTGCGTGGCCTGATCGAGCATCAGGTCGGCGCCGGCCTGCAGGAGTTGCGCCCGCGATCTCTCGCGGGCTTCTTCGTTCGGTCCAGCTTTGCGGGGCACGGTTCAACATAGCACATGCTAGGTATTTACATGACAAACATTTGTTATGTATCCTTCGCGTACCGGCACGAAGCCGACCGGCACCGGTCCTGCGCGGAGGACACAGAGCGGCCGCGGCGCAGGAGCATAGCCAGCGGCACCGCGGTGCGAGCCCGCGGCACCCGCGGCTGTTGCCAGACGGCGGTGCGAGCAACCTCCGCGGGAGGCAGTTGTGGGTTCACAAGGAGGCCGCGATCTGGCCCGGCCTGCTCCAGAAGGGTGGATCGCTGCCGTCCTGGCCCCGGGATTCTGCCCGGTGACCAAGGGGAGAAGGAATGCCATGTCAGTGTCCAGGGGCCCGCGCACCGGTCCCGGCCGCCAGGGCCTCCCGCGGCGGTGAGCGGGTGTGGCGGTCATGGTGGGGCAGTGGCCGATCGTGGGTCGGCGGCGCGAGCTGGCGGTGTTCGAGCGGGCGGTGTCCTTTGGTGAGCACGCGGGCCTGGTGATTCACGGCCGGGCAGGGGTCGGGAAGACGCGGCTGGCTGAGGAGTGCCGCCGGCAGGCGGCGGCAGCCGGTCACCCGACCGGGCGGGTGACCGGGAGCCTGTCCACCGTGCTGGTGCCGCTGGGCGCTGTGGCCGGGCTGCTGGCCGGCGGGCCTGGCCGTGCTGGGCCCGACGGGCAGCTGGACACGGCCGCCCTTTTTGACCAGACCCGCCGGGCCCTGCGCCAGCGCCACTCCGGCCGGCGCGTCGTGGTCGTCGCCGATGATGTGCCGCTGCTCGATGCCGCGTCACTGGCTCTGCTGGGGTATCTGGCCGCGCAGGGGGCGATCTTCTTGATCGCGACCGTGCGTACCGGCGAGCAGGTCCCGGACCTGATCACTGGCCTATGGCGGGAGGGGCGGCTGGAGCGGGTGGACCTGGAGGACCTTGGCCGCGCTGATCTGGAGACGCTGCTGTACCAGGTGCTCGGCGGCCCGGTCGAGGCTAGCGCGGCGCGGGAGTTCTGGGAGGTCACCAGGGGTAATCCGCTGTACGTGCGGGAGCTGGTGCTGGGCTCGGTGGACTCAGGGGCGCTGGTCGACCGGTCGGGGGTGTGGCACCTGGAGGACCCTGTCCCGGCCACGGCCCGGCTGGCCGACCTGGTCGGGCAGCGGATCGGGGACCTGTCCGCCGGGGCGCGGTCGGTGGTCGAGCTGCTCGCCGTGTGCGAGCCGCTGGAGCTGGGGTATCTGGAGACGGCCGTCCCGGCGGGGGTGCTGCAGTCGCTGGAACGGGCCGGGCTGGTGACGATCGCGGTCGCCGAGGGGGAGGTGCGCCTGGCCCACCCGCTGCATGGCATGGTGGTCCGGGCCGCCATGCCCAGGTCGCAGGCACGAGCGATCCTGCTGGCCCAAGCGGAGCGGCTGGAGGCCGCCCACCCCGTCTCCCCCCCGGCGGCACTGCGGGTCGCGGTGTGGCGGCTGGACGCGGGCGGGCGGCCGGACCCGGCCGTCCTGGTCCGCGGCGCCCACCTGGCCCGCTACGCGCACGACTTTCGGATGGTGAGGCGCCTGGTCGAGGCGGTGCCCGGTGCGGACCTGGATGCGGGCGGCGCGCTGCTGCTGGGCGAGGCGCTGTACGAGCTCGGGGCCTTCGACGCCGCCGAGCGGGTCCTCGCCCGCGGCCAGCGGCTCCCCAGCAGCGAGCACCTTGCGCTCCGCCTGGCGGTCACCCGGGCCAAGAACGCCCAGTGGGGCCTGTGCCAGCCGGAGAGGGCGCTGGCGATCACCACCGCCGCCCGGGCGGTAATCACCGCGGGGCCGCCGCTTCAGGAGCTGGTGGCCGGCGAGGCGTCGGTACTGACGTTTTCCGGGCACCCCGCCAGGGCGCTGGCCGTGCTCGAGCACATGGAGGGCGGCGACCGGCGGACCCGGGTCGTCCGGACGATCGCCGCCGCGCCCGCCCTGGCGCTCACCGGGCAGACCGCCGACGCGGTGAAAGCCGCCGAGGCCGGCTTCGCCGACCACCTGGCGCTCGGCGAGGAGCTGGCCATCGCCCACCCGGCCATGCACCTGGTCAACCAGGTGTTCGCGCTGGCCGAGGCGGGCCGGCTCGCCGAAGCCGAGCGGCTGGCCCGGGCCGGCACGGAGATCGCTGCCGCCGACCGGGTGCCCGTCGCCCAGATCTTCTTCGCCGCCAACCTGGGGCGGGTCGCCACCCTGCAGGGCCGGGTGGCGACTGCCCGCCGCTACTACGCCGAGGCAGCCGGATTGGCCGAGGCACACCGGTTCGGCGGCCCGCGCC
>Ga0306920_100013016_pt1 | contig 11319 bp, 11 predicted proteins | sample flu12Cox44000170_FD_204666 | JGI IMG/M metagenome (GOLD analysis project Ga0306920, IMG submission 204666) | Lab enrichment of tropical soil microbial communities from Luquillo Experimental Forest, Puerto Rico - flux4day.12C.oxic.44.000.170 (v2)... | ecosystem: Environmental > Terrestrial >...
CGTCGTTGAACCCGGTCGAGAGCGCGCGGCAAGCGCCAAATCCCGCCATGGAGATTCGGTTCACCGGAGATTCGGTGCCGCCCGCCACCATCACGTCCGCATCGCCCAGCGCGATCAGCCGCGACGCGTCGCCGATGGCATGGGCGCCCGTCGAGCAGGCGGTCGCAACCGCGTGGTTGGGGCCTTTGAGTTTGCAAGCGATCGAAACGTAGCCCGACGCCAAATTGATGATACGCCCGGTCACGAAGAACGGCGACACGCGGCGCGCGCCGCGCTCATGCAACGTCACAGCGGTTTCGCCGATCCCTTCGACGCCGCCGATTCCCGAGCCGATCATCACTCCGCTCTGGAACTGATCCTCGTCGCTCTCCGGTTTCCATCCGGCGTCGTCGAGGGCCTGGCGGGCAGCGCACACCGCATAGGTGATGAACTTGTCGACCTTGCGCTGCTCCTTCGGTTCCATCCATTGGTCGGCGTTATAAGTGCCGTTCGAGCCGTCGCCGCGGGGGATCGAGCAGGCGATCTTGCACGGCATGTCGGAGACGTCGAACGCTTCGACCTTGCGCGCGCCACTTCCGCCGGCGAGGAGTCGTTGCCATGTGGGTTCGACTCCGCAGGCCAGCGGCGTAACCATGCCCATTCCGGTGACGACGACGCGTCTCATCTCGGGTACCCGACCGCGCCGTTTTGCCGGCACGAATGAACCTGCCGAAGAGCAAAAGTCACTCCACCGGCAGGGGAGCGTGGCTCAATCAGGGACAAGATGGCGCGATCGGGGCCGGCCTGCAACGAGGCGGGCGATGGCATCCTTGGCTCTGCCGGTATTGCGGAGCGACGACGATCCCGTCCCGGACTTACATCCTCGGCGGGATTTAACTCTTGGCGTTCTTTTCCAGGAACTTCACCGCGTCGCCCACGGTGAGGATCGTTTCGGCGGCATCATCGGGAATCTCGCAGCCGAACTCCTCCTCGAACGCCATCACGAGCTCGACCGTATCGAGGCTGTCCGCACCGAGATCGTCGATGAAGCTCGCGTTGTCCGTCACCTTCTCGGCTTCCACTCCGAGATGATCGACCACGATCTTTTTGACCCGCTCGGCAATGTCGCTCATTTCATTCAACCTCGTGCGTTTTGGAAGTGGCTCGGTCGGTGCGGGGCCGAGCCGCTGCGACGTGGCCTCGTCGCATGGACGATGGCGTGCCGCATCCGGATCGCAGGCACACCGGGCATGAGGCCGGGCACCCGCTGACTGGTCGCCCCCAGCCGGGCCGGGGACCGGTTAACATACTTCTTTTGCATTGGCCAGCACCGGCCGGGTGAACTCCGAACGCGTCAGATCATCGCCATCCCGCCGTTGACGTGAAGCGTCTGGCCAGTCACGTAGGCAGCCTCGTTCGAAGCGAGAAACACCGCCGCCGCCGCGACTTCCTCGCCGGTGCCAAGCCGGCGCGCAGGCACCGCCGCCAGGATCGCCTCCCGTTGCTTCTCGTTGAGCACGGCCGTCATTGCCGTGCCGACAAAGCCGGGCGCAATGCAGTTGACCGTGACGTTGCGTGGGGCGACCTCGTGGGCGAGCGCCTTGGTCATGCCGATCATACCGGCCTTGGCGGCGGCGTAATTGCCCTGCCCGGCGTTTCCGGTGATGCCGACAACCGAGGTAATCCCAATGATGCGTCCGAACCGGCGACGCATCATGCCGCGCGCTGCCGCGCGCGCCAGACGAAAGCCGGCGGTAAGATCGACCGCGATCACTTGGTTCCAATCCTCGTCCTTGAGACGCACGAAAATGTTGTCCCGGGTGATGCCCGCGTTGTTAACGAGAATGTCGAGCTGACTTAGCGCCTGCTCCACGTCGGGCACCAGCTTCTCGACTTGGTCTTTGTCCGCGAGATCGCACCGGAACACGTGAACGCGGTCGGCCAACTCGACCGCGAGCGCGTCGAGCGCGTCGCGGCGAGTCCCGGAGATCGCGATGGTTGCGCCTTGGCGGTGGAGCGCCCGGGCGATGGCGCCGCCGATGCCGCCGCTTGCGCCGGTCACGAGCGCGGTCCTGCCGGTGAGATCGAACATGACTGGCCCTCCCGCCGTCACACTGCGCGAGCTGCCTTGACGACGGCGATGTCCTCGGGCGTTCCCACCGCGATGCCGGTCGCGCCGGCGGCGATCCGCTTGACGAGCCCGGACAGCACCTTCCCGGCGCCCACCTCATAAAACGTCGTCACGCCTGCCTGTGCCATGAAGGCCACGGACTCGCGCCAGCGCACGGTCCCGGTGACTTGCGCAACGAGGCTGAGCACGATCTCGCTCGGCTCTGACGCCGGGCGCGCCAACACATTGGCGACGACCGGCACCTTCGGCGCGTGCACCCGCGTTGCTGCGAGCGCCTGTGCCATGGCATCTGCGGCGGGCTGCATCAGCGCACAATGGAACGGTGCCGACACGCTGAGCATCATGGCGCGTCTCGCTCCGCGTTCCTTGGCGAGTTCGACCGCCCGTTCGACTGCGGCCTTATCGCCCGATATGACCACCTGGCCCCCGCCATTGTCGTTGGCCGCCTGGCACACTTGACCCTGCGCGGCTTCGGCGGCGACCGCGGCGGCCGCGTCGAACTCGAGTCCGAGCAGTGCCGCCATCGCTCCGACGCCGACCGGAACCGCCTGCTGCATGGCGCGCCCGCGAATGCGCACTAGCCGTGCCGCATCGGCCGACGCGAGGGATCCCGCCGCAACGAGAGCTGAATATTCGCCGAGCGAGTGACCTGCGACGAAGGCAGCTTCGCGTGAGACATCGAAGCCGGCCTCGTTCTCGAGCACACGCAGCGCCGCAACGGAAACCGCCAACAACGCCGGCTGCGCATTTTCAGTCAGCGTGAGAGTCTCGCCCGGCCCCTTCCACATGATAGTCGTGAGTTTGTCGCCGAGGGCGGCGTCGACTTCCTCGAATGCCTGCCGCGCCGCGGGAAAATTTTCGGCGAGAGCCCGGCCCATCCCCACGGCCTGGCTTCCCTGGCCGGGAAACGTCAACGCAATCGACATGCCCTACCTCGGAAAGGCCGGTAAGACACGCCGTTTGCCGTCATGTCAAGGATCGCGGCCGCGCGGCCATTTTTTTGCTGGAGCAGGATCTACGGCGAGGTTCTGGGTGCTGCCCCGCGTGCCGGCCCCGGAATGACCCCGGGCGGCCGCAGACTATCCGGGGGAACTATCGCGGCTGAGTGTTCCGCAGCCTTGGCCGGCGGCATCGGGCGCTTGGGCGGAAGCGGCACCGGCGCGGCGGCAGGTGCACTCGTTTTGCGCGGATCGCTCGCGTCGGAGTCGCCGGCACGCGCCGCCTGCTCGTCGAACAGCACGGTCTCGGCCGATGCGTCCCAATTCTCATTGTTGCCGAGGCCGTTCGCCGCCTTGAACTTGCGCAGCGCGACGCGCGCGGCGTTGTCCCAGGCTCCTTCGCCGCGACCGTTGTAATATCCAAGTGCGGCGAGCCGCTGTTGGATGCGCTGACCGTCGGCGCGATTAAGCGGGTTGATGTCGGCAAGCGGCGGCGGCGGATACGTTGTCTCGACCGTGGCGATCTCATCGTCACGCTGGCTCATGGGGGCGGCCACCGCCAATGTGGAGAACAACCGCACGACGGTTTCGGCGTCGAAGGCATCGTTTCCGAGCAGGCCGTTGGCTTTCTTGAAACGGCGCAGCGCGGCGCGCGAGCCGATTCCCCACGTGCCGTCCACCGCGATGGCGTAGCCGAGATCGCTGAGCCGGCGCTGCACGCGCGTCGCCACGTCGGCGCGTAACAGCGCGAGCGACGGGCTCCTCGGCGAGAGGCCCGCATCGCGATCGGGATCATCGGCCGCGGCTCGCCCCTGCGTGATCAACAGGGGCAAGCGTTCAACCGCGTCGCTCGCTCGCTCGGGCCTGACGGCGGCTGCGGGATCTGCCGCAGCGACTCTCTCGTCGACGTCGAGAGCAGCGAAGGCCGGGCGTTGCTGCACGGTCGTCACGATTTTGCGCCGCCAGCCATTCATCAGCGCGCGCCCCTCGACCTCGAGCAAGGCGCGGCGCCGGCCGGCTTGCGCCTCGACCGCAACCTTGTCTTCCGCGCGATAGCGAACTTTCGTGCAGCGTACGTTCCAATCTTCCACCAGCGCGTTGAACACCAGCAGATCGGCGCCCTTGGTGATCGGACCCAACGCCTCCAGCCGAATTTGCTGGAAACTGCAATAGCGCAGGTTCGCGCGCGTGAGCTCGCCTTTGGCATCGCGCAGGGGGCGCTCTTCCGCCGATTGCTCGGCACCCGCCGGCTGCGTCTGCACAATCGGAGCACCGTCTTCCGATGGCGGTATCCATTGAGTAAAGCGGCCAGACGCATAACTGAGACCCAGCGCCAAGCCGAGCGCCGCTGCTGCCAAGCCCATCCCCAGCTTGATGTTGGCACTTCGGGGAATTGCGCTGAGCCGTAGCCGGAGAAGGGCTTGCCGCAGGAGCGGCGCGAACGCGCGTATCCGCCTGGCGACGACCGATCGCAATGCCGCGATGAGATCAGGCCGAGGGGGCGCCCGTGCGACGCCGAGCGGAATCCCCGCAATCGCCTGCTGCGCGTGCTGGGCGATGTCGTGTCCGGAAGTAGGCGCCGGCGGTTGGGCGAAATCCTGCGCGGAGATTTGCGCGACGATCGACGCGAGCAAGTCAGCGAGCGGTTTGCCATTCGGTTCGAGCGTATCGATGCGGCTCGACACGTTGCCCCCTGCCCCGCTTCCGACGCGATCACCCGACCCTCACGCCGCGAGGATCGGCCACGCCTCCGCTCTTCACAGCGTGTCGACCCGATGGCCGCTACGCAACACGCTGAACGTATTTCCCGCGCGACACCCCCGGCCCATTGGCTAGCGGGCACCGGCAAAGAGAAACCTCACAGAAAGAAGGCGAGTAGCCCAGCCAGAGTCGAGCCAGCGATGAGCGTCCACCAGTCCCCGATGTCTAACCCGAGCAGACGCCCGTCGGTCGCGACGCGCACACGCATGGCACCCTCTTTTTTCTTTGCCGGTTCTTGCTTGTATCACCCGTATAGCATGCAGGAGCTGATTTGGCTGTTGCGGCAAGGCAACAGTTGAGGAAAATCGGACACACTATTACGGTCCTGTTACCTCAGGTGCTAAATAATTCTGATTTTCCAGAGGCTTTTAGCAATCCAACTTCGCTCCTGTGTCGCCGTGTTACGGTCGGTTACAATCTGTTTGGGTCCGAATTTGGGTCCAAGCTGGACGGGTGGCCGAGCGGCCTTAAGGCACTGGTCTTGAAAACCAAAGTGCCCGCAACGGCATCATGGGTTGGAATCCCACCGCATAGGAAGCCCGCTGGTGAGTCAGATCGGTCGGTCGCTACTCGCACCGGAAATTTTCGTTTGTCCGAATCCCGGCACGCGCTGGCGCGAGGAGCGGCCTCGGGTCATGCTGGAGGTGCCGATGCACCGCGGGGCGGAACATTCACGCGGGACGCGCGTAGAGCTGCGGGGTGGGCAACACGCCCGGTGCCCGATGTTCGACCCTCTGCATGATCGACGCAGGCTCGACCTGCTGCATGCGTAGGAGCGGGACGCGAAGCGCGTCGTTGCGCGCGGCAACGAGATGATCGAGGAAACCCACCGGCTCCTGCACTGGATCCGCCGGTTCGACGGCCCGCTGCTGGGCCCGCGGCCCTCAAATGCTGACAAGCGGGGTACTGGCCCCATTTAACCGCTAGTAGGCTACCTGTCGACCAACTTGGCCTCTAGCCCCCACCACCACGCGGCCTTCCGTCAAGGACTGCGTGACCTCGGTTACGTCGAGGGCCGCAACGTCTTGATTGAATACCGAGATGCCGAGGGGAAGGTCGAGCGGCACCCCGCTCTCGTGGCCGAACTGGTTGCGCTCAATGAACAGCCGTCCGTGAGAGTCCTGGGACTACTTCCTTGAGTAGGTCAAGACGTTTCGCGCCTAGTTCCGCGGAGAGAAGTGCCCCTCCCGTTATGTTGCCTCCGGGATGGGCTAGGTTAGCGATTAGTCCGGTCCCTACGGGGTCAATCGCGGTCGGAATGACGATTCCTAACGGCGAGGGCTGCAGGTGTCGTGCTGGTGATGACCACGTCAGCCTCCAGTCGAACCATCTCGGCCGCAAACTCCTGGAACCTCTCCTGCTTTGCCTTCCGCGTAGCGGCGCTCAAGCTCCTCGACGTATTTGTAGTTCTTGGGCGGCTTGCGCGACTTCGGCCGCTTGGCGAGGTGCCAGTATTGCTCGACCGCGGCGACCTCCTTGCCGTAGCGCCGCACCAATTCCTTCGGCTCGCCCTTTTCGTGCTTCGCCATGAGTCACCCTCCGGTTTACCGCGTGATCCGCTCGAGTTCGGGAAAAGCCGCGTAGGCCGCGCCCTTGCAGTTTTCGCCGGCAGCCTCGAGGTAGCGGTCGAGCTTCCCGCCCGCGTAGATCACCAGATGGTCCTTGACCCCGGCGTAACCGCCGCCGCCCTTCGGATTGAAACGCACGCACACCACGTAGCGGTCACCGGGACCGACCGGCTTGAGCGCCGGCTCGGAAATCGCCGCCTCGCGGATGCCGGTCGGGTCGTTGAGATAAGTGCGCAGATAGGCGATGAGCTCGCCCCGGTAGTCACCCGGGTACACGTTGGCGACGGCCCAGTCCGCCTTGCGCTGGTCCTTGGAGAGCTCATCGAGGGTCTTACCGCAGGCGGCGAGTGCCAGCGCGAGCAGAACAACCGACCTGCGCACCGCGACCTCCCCCATTGCTGCGATAATTTTGCCGCGACCGGAAAGGCGGGACAACCGCGGCCGCGCGGGCGGGCCGGTACCCGCTTGACGCGAGCCACGCCCTAAGCCAACCCATCAAACAACGCCTTTCTCAGAGGAAATGCAATGTCGGTCTCGACCGAACCCGCCGAAGCCTCGCTCGCCGACCGCTGGGCCGCAAGTTGCCATGACGTCATCGCTCTCGTCGGCCGGATCGTCATGAGCTGGATCTTCCTTTCCAGCGGCTTTGGCAAGCTTACCGATGTGGCGGCGTTTTCCGCCGGGCTTGCCAAGCGCGGCGTGCCGGCACCTTCGTTCATGGGGTGGCTCGGCGCGATCGTCGAGTTCGGCGGCGGCCTACTGATCCTCTTAGGCGTCAAACTCCGCTACGCCGCCATCCTGATGATCCTGTTCGTGATCGTCGCGACTCTGATCGCGCACCGCTATTGGGAATACCCGGTGGACCAGCTGGTGGCGCAAAGAACGAATTTCTGGAAGAATGTCACTATCGCCGCAGGCATGTTGTTCATGTTCCTCGCCGGCGCCGGCCGTTACAGCGTCGACGGAATCAGGAAACAGTGATCAGTAGTCAGTAATCAGTAATTGTAAATCGGCCTTGTGCCGAGGAAGCCCAAAACTTGAATGGCCGGACAAGTGCCCGGCCATTCTGATTACTGATTACTGGTCACTGATTACTGATCTACTGGTGCTTGGTCTGGCGCCACTGCAGGAATTCGCGGAACAACGCATCCCGTTCCGCCTGGGTGCGCGGCACGCTTTTGTCGGTACTGGTCAGGAAGCTGTTGAAGTCGCGCTGCTGGCCCTGATCGGCCATCACCGTGCGATGCTCGGCAAGCCAGTCGGCGGCCGGCTTGAACCGGACCCAGCCGGGAATCTCGGCCGACAGGCTCACCTCTTTCCATTTCGGATGGCGCGCGGGATCGTGGAACTGATCGATCTTGCTGAAGAAGTCGCGCGTGAATTTGACGAGCTTCTTATAGCGGGGCGAATTGTCCGACCAGTTGTAGACGGCGAGCAATGCCCGATTGGCGATCGTCGGCACCGTCGCGCCCTGCGGGATGAGCGCCGGATACATGTCGTGGGTCAACTCGGCCGGCAGGTAGTAATCGAAGATCGGCTTAAGGTCGTGGCTCGGCAGCTGACCCTGGTCGAGCGCGAGGAAATGAACGCCGTCTTCCGCCTTGAGTTTGGCGAGCGCCGCCTGCGGCGCGCCGGTGAGGATGATCATGGCGGCAAGCTCGCCGCTCTTGACCTTCTGAATCGCCTCGTCGTTGTCGTAGTTCGAACGGACGACATCGAGCTTGAGCTTGTTGAAGATGAAGTCGGCGCTGACCTCGGTCTGGCTGTCCTTCAGGTTGAAGTTGACCTTCTGGCTCCGCAGGTCGTCGTAGGTCTTGATGTCGTTGCGCGCCAGCACCTGGAACTCGGAATTGTACAGTTTGGTGATGTATTGAACCCGCTGCTCGATGTTGCCGTAGAGGCGCGGGTCGCGCTGTTTGAGGAAGCGCATGTTGTCCTCGTCGACCACGCCCATGTCGATGTTCTTGAGGAACAACACGTCGTTGAGGTTCTGCAGGCCGCCGACCCCGAGCACCGGCAGGATGCGCAGCCCGTCCGGACGCAGGTCGTTGAGCACGTTGCGCATGTCCTCGGCGAAGCGGGCGCAGGTGCACGAGAGACCCGATACGATGACGTTGACCGCGATGTCGTTCGCCTGGCGCTTCTTCTCCTCCCAGGAGGAGTAGGCGCTTTCGGCGTGAGCGAGGCGGAGCGAGGAGCCGAGGAAAAACAGTGAGCAAAGGGCGGTCAGAAACAACGCAAACGTAGCCTTAAGGCCGGCGCTGGAGATACGCATTACCTTCCTCCCGAGACTGGCGGCTTTAACGATTTGCGCTCCCAATGCGTCTGAAATTGGATCGGACTGAGAAGATTTTGTGGCTGCCGCCGCCGATGACACCGCCGAGCGCCGCGCACGCGTCGCAACGCCGCACGCCGCAAGCTTGAAATGTTTGATTGGTGGACGCAGATTGAGAAAGCACAAAGTTTCGAGTTTGCTTCAAAAGCCGCGGTTCTGCCTCTAATGCGCCATCATACGCGGTACCATGCGCCGTGCAGGCGTCGACAAGCGCATCAACCTTGACTGCCACCTCAAACAATAAGCCCGCCGCGCCGACATCCCGCCCCATTGATGCCGCGGGGCGCGCAAGACATAGTGGTTGTGTGCGCGCCGCGTACCGCCGAGGCAACGCCAAGGGCGCGGCAGGAGGTCATGCAACGCACCAAAAAGACGTGACGCCCGAAGTCTAGGAAAACCGAACGCTCAAGCCGCACCGGCACCCAGGCAAGAGACAACTCGCCGCCGCCGGAGCGCAACCGAGGGGAGATCTAAAGATGATCAATCGACGTACTTTGCTTGGAACGGCGGGTGCCGGCGCCGCGCTCGCGGGCGCCAGCCTCACACTGCCTCGCGTGTTGGGCGGGGAAGCCGAGGCGCAGCCGCTGTCGCTCAGCAAGGCGCTGCCCCAAGGCACGCGCGACAGCGCCACGCTCGAGGCACTGCCCGGCAAGAAGCCGCTCATCAAGCTCGCCTACCGGCCGCCCAATTACGAATCCCCGATCGAATATTTGCGCACCGGAATCACGCCCAACGACGAATTTTTTGTGCGCTATCACCTCTCCGATGTTCCTCAGGTCGACGCCAAGACGTGGAAGCTTTCGGTCGGCGGCGACGGCGCCAACGGCCAAGCGGCCTTCGACCTCGATGAACTCAAGCGCCTGCCCGCGGCCGAAGTGACCGCGGTGTGCCAATGCTCGGGCAACCGCCGCGGGCTGTTTCACCCGCACGTGCCCGGCGTCGAATGGGGCTACGGCGCCATGGGCTGCGCAAAATGGAAGGGCGCGCGGCTCAAGGACGTGCTCGACAAGGCCGGCCTCAAGAAGGAGGCGGTCGAGATCGTGTTCAACGGCGCCGATGGGCCGGCGCTCGATAAGACTCCCGACTTCGTCAAGTCGATCCCCGCGTGGAAGGCGATCGAGGAGTCGACGCTTGTCGCCTACGAGATGAACGGCGCGCCCATCCCGCACTGGAACGGTTTCCCGGCGCGCATCGTGGTGCCCGGCTGGACCGGCACCTATTGGATGAAGCACGTGGTGTCGATCAACGCGGTGACGAAGCCGTTCGACGGCTTCTGGATGAAGTCGGCCTATCGCATCCCGGTCGGGAAGTTCCCGGTGGTGGCGCGCTTTATCACCCAGGAGACCGCGGCCAACACCCCGATCACGGAATGCGTGGTCAACTCGCTGATCACGACCCACCAGGATGGCGCCCCGGTGAAGGCGGGAAGCCGCGTGAGCGTCGGCGGCATCGCCTGGGACGGCGGCTACGGCATCCGCGTGGTCGAAGTCTCGACCGATGGCGGCAAGACCTGGGCGGAAGCGACTTTGGGCCCGGACGCCGGCAAATACGCGTTCCGCACCTGGACCTATCAGTTCATTGCGCAACGCGGACAGATCAAGGTGACGGCCCGCGCCACCAACGCGATCGGTCAGAGCCAGACGGCGGCGTTGATCCTCAATCCCGCCGGCTACCATCACAACGTCATGCACTCCGTGACCCTGGTCGCGGCTTGATGGAGGCGAGCATGCGAGCACTCGCGATCGCGGTATTGGCCGCGCTTTTGGCGGCTCCCGCTGCCGCCGACGAAAAGCCCATCACCCTCAAGAAGGGTCCAGGGCTCGAACAGGTCGAGGCGAATTGCGGCGCCTGCCACAGCCTCGACTACATTCAGATGAACTCGCCCTTCATGGCGTCGGCCACGTGGGACGCCGAGATCAACAAGATGATCCATGCTTTCGGCGCGCCGATCAGTGAAGCCGACGCGCGCGCCATCGGCGATTATCTCAAGGCGAACTACGGCTCCGACCACGTAACGGAGAACAAATAACCGGAGAACGGACGACGGAGGACAGACGAAGCCAGGAGTTCCGGCACCTCGTTTCTACCGTCGTGCGTCCTCTGTCCTCCGTCGTCTGGTTTTGCTACGCTCGCGCATCACGGCCGCGCTGCGAATCTCGCGCGGCCGCTATAGCCGCGAGAGGCCCCCATGTACGCACCCGCCGGCGTGAAGACACACGCCGATTTCCCCATTCCGGCGACCATGAAGGCGTGGGTGCTGGGCGACCCCGATCAGCTCAAGCTCGTTGACAAGCCGGTGCCGGCGCCGCGCCGCGCGGAGGTCCTCGTGCGCATCGACGCGGTCGCCATCTGCGCCACCGATCTTGAGATCATCCACTACGGCTCGCCGGCGCTGATCCAGGGCGGTCTGCCCTTCAACAAGAACTTCACGCCCGGCCACGAATACATGGGCACCGTGGCGGCGCTCGGCCCCGGCGTCGACGAATACTCCATCGGCCAGCGCGTCACCGTGGAAATCCACGCCGGCTGCGGCCAATGCAAGCGCTGCCGCGAAGGCATGTATACCGCCTGCCACAACTACGGCCTCAACTACGGCGAGGTGGACAA
>Ga0306920_100013021_pt1 | contig 11318 bp, 10 predicted proteins | sample flu12Cox44000170_FD_204666 | JGI IMG/M metagenome (GOLD analysis project Ga0306920, IMG submission 204666) | Lab enrichment of tropical soil microbial communities from Luquillo Experimental Forest, Puerto Rico - flux4day.12C.oxic.44.000.170 (v2)... | ecosystem: Environmental > Terrestrial >...
GCCGGCTCACGCGCATAGAGTTGGAGGTGGCGACGCAGCTCGGCCACGCAAGTCTCCAGCACCCCGATGTCCTTCTGGACCTTGGTCATCAGGATGGCGCCCTCGAGCCCGGCGACCACGAAGCGCGCCAGGGCGTCGGGATCGACCTCGTCGGCGAGGGTCCCGTCGGCCCGGGCGCGGGCCAGCGCACCGGCCACCCGCGCTCGCCAGCCATCGAAGGCCTCGCAGAGCCGCCGCCGGAAGCCCTCGTGGCTGTCGGCCAGCTCCGTCGCGAGGTTCCCCATCGGGCAGCCCCCGACGCAGTTCCGGCTCCGCTGGGTGTCCAGGATGACCTGGAAGAATGCCTCGACCTGCTCGAGCGGCGGGCGGCGGGGGTCGCCGAAGACCGGATCCAGCGTGCGCTCGGCGAAGGACCGTACCAGCCGGTCGAGGATCGCGTAGCCCAGGTCCTCCTTAGAGCGGAAGTGATGATAGAAATTACCCTTTCCGGTACCGCTGTCGCGGAGAACGTCCTCGAGGCTGGTCCGATGGTAGCCGCGGATCTCCATGAGTTTCGACGCCACCTCGAGGATCTGCTGGCGCACGGGGGATCGTCCTTGTCCCATAACTGTACCAACCGGTCAGTACACTAGCGTTGGCCCCTGGGACTTGTCAAACACCCCGAGAGGCCGTCCACGTGAAGGACCCACTCACTCCCGGAACTCCAGGCGCTTGGCGGGGGGCGCCGCGGTCCGGTCGTGCTAGGATCGGGGGCGCCCAGACAGAGGGTCCGGAGCTCGCGGAGCTGCCAGAACTGCTGAATGAAGCCGGGCCCAGATCGTCCCAAGATCAGGAAGGGAGCCCGCCCGGAGTGAGCTTCGCGAAGCGCGTCCGCGTCCTGCTCCTCGTCCTCGCCGTGTCCGCCGCGTCGTGGCTGACGTCGGCGCACGCCCAGGCTCCGACCGGCCCACCCGGACCGCGAGTGGAAGCCCCGCCCCCGTCACCGGCTCCCGATGCCGTCTGGCTCGCGGGCCATTGGGACTGGCGGGGAAACGCCTGGGTCTGGCAGGCCGGCCATTGGGAGAAGAGCCAGGGCCGCTTCTACATTCCCGGTCGTTACCGGCAGACGCCGCAGGGCTGGGTGTACGAGCCCGGCCGCTGGCAGCACTAGCCCACCCCGCGCCCGCGGCCGCTAGAAGAGCGGGGTCGCGGCGCGGAACGCCGCGTCGACCAGCGGCCCTGGGTAGAGTCCCAGGGCCAGCACGGCCACCGCGCTCACCAGGATGACCAGCAGCAGCGCCGGAGGCACCGGCACGGGGGCGGCGGTGGCAGCCGGCGCGTCGATGTACAGGGCACGGGCGACAGCCAGGTAGTAGAAGAGCGCGACCACGGTCAGCACCGCACCGAGCAGCACCAGACCGTACAGCCCCGCCTGGGCGGCGGCCCACAGGACGTAGAGCTTGGCCCAGAAGCCCACCACGAACGGGATGCCGCCGAGCGACAGCAAGAAGACCAGCATGGCCAGGGCGAGCACGGGGGACCGCTGGGCGAGGCCCCGGAGCCCCTGGATCGCCGTCGTGCCCTCGCTCAGCTGGACGGTCTCGACGACCATGAACGCGCCCATGTTGGAGAAGACGTAGGCCACGAGGTAGAACAGGACCGTCCCGACCCCGAACGGCGTCATCGCTGCCACGCCGACCAGCAGGTACCCGATGTGGGCGATCCCCGAATACGCGAGGAGGCGCTTGGCGTCGGTCTGGCTGAGGGCGAGCAGGTTGCCGGCCACGATGGTGACCCCGCCGAGGAAGCCGGCCACGGGCGTCCAGGCCGCCCCGCCTCCCGCCACCCCCTCGACGAAGATCCGGAAGATCGCCGCGAATCCGGCCGCCTTGGGCGCGACCGACAGCCAGGCCACGAAGGGCGTCGTCGCCGCCTCGTACGTGTCGGGCACCCACATGTGGAAGGGGAAGGCCGCGACCTTGAACCCGATCCCGGCGAACACGAGCAGGAGCCCGAGCACCACCAAGGGATGACCGCGATCCGCCGCCCGGGCGAGCGCGGGGAGCGCGGTCGTGCCCGTCGCCCCGTAGAGGAACGACAGTCCGTAGGCGAACACGGCCGTGGACAGGCTTCCGACCAGAAAGAACTTGAGCGCCGCCTCGACGGCCCGCTCCTCCGACTTCGCGAAGCCGGCGAGGACGTAGAGCGGGATCGACATCAGCTCGAACGCGACGAACAGCAGCACCAGCTCGCGGGCGGACGCCAGAATCAGCATGCCCAGGAGGGAGAGGAGGATGAGCACGTGGTACTCGAGGCTCCGGCGCTCCGGGGCGGGACCCGGCCGCGCCAGGCCGCCCACCACCCCGAGGAGCGTCGCGCCGAGGAAGAGCCGCTTGAAGAAGACCGCCAGTCCGTCGACCTGGAACGCGCCCGCCGCCAGGGGGCCGCGGGCGTCGATCACGAGCGCCAGCGCCAGGAGCCCGAGGAGGCCGACCGCGGCCACCACCCCGACCTCCCGTCGGCGATCCGGTCCGGCGAAGAGTCCGACCGCCAGCACGACCACGATGAGGCCGCCCAGTCCGAGCTCGAGGGCCAGGAGCATCAGGGCAAGACCCCCAGCCGGTCGAGGAGCGCCACCACCGACGAATCGATTCGGGACAAGGCGAGCGACGGGACGAGCCCGAAGAGGACGACGAGGACCGAGAGGAGCACGAGGGCCACCCACTCCGGCCCCACCGCGTCCTCCATGCCCGCGTAGTCCCCGTGCGGGCCGGGAACGAGGGGTCCCCAGAAGATCCGCTTAGCCACCCGGAGGACATAGACGGCGGTGAGGAAGGTTCCGGCCACGGCCGGTACGAGCCACCAGCGGCTCGGGCCGTGCCACGTCCCGAGGAACGTCAGGATCTCGGCCACGAAGCCGGCGAGTCCAGGCAGGCCGAGCGAGGAGAGCGCCCCGAGCGTGAAGGCCGCCGCGATCCCGGGCATGCGGCGCCCAAAGCCGCCCATCCGGCCGATTTCCCGCGTGTGCGACTTCTCGTAGATCAGCCCGACGAGGGCGAAGAAGAGCCCGGTCATGATGCCGTGGGCGAACATCTGGAACACGGAGCCGTTCAGTCCGGTCTCGGTCAGGGTCGCGGCGCCGAGCATCACCAGCCCCATGTGGGAGACCGAGGAGTACGCGATCACGTACTTGAGGTCGGTCTGGGCCATGGCCGAGGCGGCGCCGTAGACGACGTTGATGGTCGCGATCGTCCCGACCAGGGGGGCCCAGTACTGGGCGGCTTCGGGCAGGAGCCCCATGGCCACGCGGACGACGCCGTAGGCCCCCAGCTTCATCAAGACGCCGGCGTGGAGCATCGACACCGCCGTCGGCGCGGAGGCGTGCCCGTCAGGCGACCAGGTGTGCAGAGGCCAGATCCCGGCGAGGATCCCGAAGCCCAGGTAGAGAGCCAGAAACACCCAGCGCTGCGTCGGCGTGGAGAAGGCCGTCTCGCCCAGCCGGACCAACGAGAACGACTGGGCCCCGCTCGCGAAGTAGAGGACGAAGATCCCGACGAGGATGAAGGCCGACCCCAGCAGGAGGTACAGGGTGAGCTTCATGGCCGCGTATTCCTTGGTCCCCACCCCGGTCTCCCGGAACGCCCAGGCGAACGGGCCCCGCGGGGGGACCTCTCCCGACGAACCCCAGATGCCGATGAGGAGGTACATGGGGAGTACAGCCAGCTCGTAGAAGAGGAAGAAGACGAACAGGTCGAGCGAGACGAACACGCCGAACACGCCGGTGACCAGGGCCAGCAGGAGGGCGTAGAACTCCTGGTCTCGGACCCGGATGGTCCAGGAGGCGAAGACCCCCCCGAGGATGATGATGGCGGTCAGGAGCACCAGGAGGGCCGAGATCCCGTCCACGCCCAGCTCGAGGCTGATGCCGAGGGCGGGGACGAGCGGATAGCGCTCCGGGAACTGGAACCCGCCGACCCCCGGGTCGTAGGCCAGGTACACGTCCAGGGCCAGGGCGAGGGTCACGATCGTGGCCCCGGCCGCGAGGCCCCGGACGGCCGCCGGGCGTCGGCGTCCGACCAGCATGATGCCGCCGGCCGCCAGAAGGGGCGTGAGCGTGATCAGCGAGAGCATCGGCCAGCCGCGCACGCCCCGCCCCTCCCACTCATGCCCAGGCCCACCAGAGGACGACCAGCAGCAGGAAGCCGGCGGTGACGCCGTAGAGGTAATCCTGGGCGCGACCGGTCTGGAGCGCCCGGAGAATCACGCCGGCCCGCAGGGTCCACGCGCTCGTGTAGTTGACGACCCCGTCGACCAGGTAGCGATCGAGCCAGCCCACCACCCAGGCCCCGCCCAGGACCACGCCTCGGTAGAGGGCGGCGTAGGCCCCATCGAGGCCGTAGCCGGCCTCCGCCGCGGACGCGAGCGGCCCGAAGGCCGCGCGGAGCCGCGCCCGCGACACGGCGCCTCGCTGGTAGACGACCCACGCCCCGGCGATGCCCAGGCCAGCCAGCGCCACCGACAGGGCGCTCAGCCACGCCCCGCCATGGGGCAGGGCGCTCTGCGGATCCCCGGTGACGAACGCGGCAAAGGAGAGCCCCCGCCAGTCCATGCCCAGCGCAGCGCCGACGACGGAGAGCGTGGCCAGCACCCAGAGGGGGCCGGCCATGACGGGCGGCGGGTCGTGGAAGGACCCCGTCGCCAGCCGGTCACCGCCAAAGGCCAGGAAGATCGCCCGGAACGTGTAGAAGGCCGTGAGGAGCACGGTCACCGCCAGGAGCAGGAAGGGTCCCCGGAGTCCCGCGTGCCACACGCCCGCGAGCACGGCCTCCTTGGACACGAACCCCGCAAATGGCGGGATCCCGGCGAGGGCGAGACCGCCGATCACGAAGGCTATGGTCGGGGTGGGCATCGCCCGCGCGAGGCGCCCCATGGCCCGCAGGTCGTTGGTGTGGGCGGCGTGGATGACCGCGCCCGCCGCGAGGAAGAGGAGCGCCTTGAAGAAGCCGTGGGTGAGGAGGTGGAGGAACCCAGCCGCGGGCGCGCCGGATCCCGCCGCGGTCATCATGTAGCCGAGCTGGGAGACCGTGGAGTAGGCGAGCACCCGCTTGATGTCCGTCTGGACCAGGGCCTGGGTGGCGGCGAGGAAGGCGGTCACCGCCCCCACCCAGGCGATCACGACGAGGACATCCGGGACGGCCGCGAAGAGAGGATAGGCGCGCGTGACCAGGTACACGCCCGCCGTCACCATCGTGGCAGCGTGAATGAGGGCCGACACCGGCGTCGGGCCTTCCATGGCGTCGGGCAGCCAGACATAGAGCGGGAGCTGGGCGCTCTTCCCGACGGCGCCCAGATAGAGGAGACCGGCGCAGAGGGCGAGGAACCCCGGCGGGAGCGCGGGCACGCCGGCCCGGACAAGCGTGAGGAAGTCGAAGGTCCCCGTCGTGCCCCAGAGGAGAACGATTCCGACGAGCAGCCCGACGTCCCCCAGCTTGGTGACCCAGAAGGCCTTGACCGCCGCGCGGGCGGCGGCCGGCCGGTCGTAATCGAAGCCGATCAGGAGGTAGGAGCAGAGGCCGACCAGCTCCCAGAAGACGTAGAGCTGGAGGAGGTTTGGCGCGAACACCAGGCCGAGCATCGAGAAGGCGAACAGGGACTGGTAGAGGTAGTAGCGACCGAGGGCCGCCGGGGGCTGATCGGCCAGGTAGCCCAGGGAGTAGAGCTGGACGAGCAGGGCCACCAACGTTACCAGCGCGGCCATGGTGGCGGCCAGAGGATCCACGAACACACCCAGGCTCGCGAGCGGCGCTGGGCCCGCCTGGGGGAGCCAGGGGAGCGTGAGGGCCACCTCGCGGACGGGCATGAGGCCGCCGTGGGCGGCGCGGACGCCGAAGACCCAGAGGGCGGACACGAGGCGCATGGCAGCCACGAGGGCCCCGGCGATGCCGAGGAGCGAGACGGCCGCGGCCACCCGGCCCCGGCGACGGAGCGGCGGACAGACCCCGAGGAGGAGCGCGGCGCCCAGGGGGCCGGCGAGGATGACGAGCGCCAGGTGCGTCCCGATCACTCGGGTCGGCCGGGTCGCGCCGCCGGCCCCCGCCGCCGGGCCGAGGCCGCGGGGCCGGGGAGGCGCCGAGCGGGCACGAGCGGCCGGCCGCTCATCCGCGCAGGAGCGTCAGGTGGTCCGCTTCGATGGTCCGGCGGACGCGGAAGATGACGATGACGACGGCGAGCCCGACCGCGATCTCGGCGACCGTCACCGCGATCACGAACAGGGCGAGGATCCATCCGGCGACTCCGGCGCCGTATCGGGCGAAGGCGACGAGGTTGATGTTCACGGCATTCAGCATCAGCTCGATCCCGAGGAGGATGCCGACCGCGTTCCGGCGGGTCAGGACCCCGAAGAGCCCCACGGCAAACACGAGACCGGCCAGGAGCAGGTAGGCCGTCAGCACGGCTTCGCTCCGGCCGTCCCGCGCTCGCCCGCGGGCCAGCCCGACGCCCTCGCTTCGCCGTCGGCGGCAAGGGCGCCCGTCACGGCTCCTCCCGAGCCAGGTAGAGCGCCCCCAGCAGGGCGGCGACGAGGAGGGCCCCCAGCACCTCGAACGGCAGGACCCAGGTGGTGAGGAGCGCCCGGCCGAGGGCGGCGGTATCGCCCGGGCCGGGGCCGGCCGCGGGCGTCGGGGCGCGCACGACGGCGAGCGCCACGGCCAGGAAGACCGTGCCCGCGACCAGCCCTCCCCCCACCAGGCCCCGGTTCATCTGGCGGATCGTCTGCCCCACCAGCCGCTCGGTCAGCATGATCGCGAACACGACGATCGTGACGACGCCGCCCGCGTAGAGCAGCACCTGGACGGCGGCCAGGAACTCGGCGTGCAGCAGGAGGAAGACCCCGGCCGTGGCCACGAGGGCCGACGCCAGCCAGAGGACGGAGTGGAACAGATTCCGGGCCAGCACGACGCCGAGGCTCGATCCCACGAGGACGAGGGCCATGGCCCCGAACGCCGCCGCCTCGCCGGTCACGCGGGCGCCCTCTCACCCGCGGTCGCCGCCCCGCTCACTCGGCGACCTCCTTCGCCGACTCGGGGCGGGGGGCGCCCTTCGGCGCGGGCGCCTGCATCGCGCGGAGCCCCGTCCCGGTAGCCCACGACGGCTGGAACTGGCGACCGAGGGCGTGGAGGCGGTCCTTGTCCAGGAGCAGCTCGCGGCGATCGCTCACCGCGAGGTCGAACGTCTTCAGCATGATGATCGCGTCGGTCGGACAGACCTGGACGCACAGCTCGCAGAACTCGCAGGCGTACAGCTCGAGGAGGAAGGTCTTGGCCCAGTTCCGCTTCGGGGCCTTCAGCATCTCGACCTTGATGACCTGAGGCGGACAGATGTACTCGCAAAGCCGGCAGCCGATGCAGTTCTCCTCCCCCGTCTGGGGGTCGTAGGTGAGGGCCAGGACCCCACGGAAGCGATCCGGATAAGGGCGGGTCACCCGCGGGTAGTGGATGGTCACCGGCCGCCGGACGAGGTTCCGGAGGGTGACGCCGAGCGCGATGCCAGCCGCCCGGGCCATGGCGCCGGCCGTGGCCCAGAGGCCCGGCTCAGCCACCGCTACCTCGAGCGACCACGACCGCGCCGGCCGCCAGGAGCAAGGCGACCGACACCGGCAGCAAGAACGTCCAGGAGAAGGTCAGGATCTGGTCGACCCGGATCCGGATGAACGACCACCGGATCCAGATGATCACCGTGAAGAGCCCGACGGCCTTCAGGATGAACCAGACGGGGCCTAGCGCCTCCGGCCCCGGTCCCCGCCACCCGCCCCAGAAGAGGAGGACGCCCAGCCCGGCCACCCCGAAGAGATGGACGAACTCGGCGAGCTGGATGAGGGCGAACTTCATGCCCGAGTACTCGACCCGGAAGCCGGCCACCAGCTCGGACTCCGCCTCGACGATGTCGAACGGGATGCGGTTCTCGGAGGCGAGGGCCGTCACCAGGAAGGCCACGAAGGCAAGCTGGCCCAGGATCGGCCACGCCACGAACCAGAGCCCGGCCTGGGCGTCGACGATGGCGCGGAGCCGGAGGGAGCCCGTGAGGACCACCGGGACCAAGACCACGAGGATGAACGGGACCTCGTAGGAGATGATCTGGTTCACCGCCCGCATGGCGGACAGGAGGGCGTATTTGTTGTTCGATCCCCAGCCGCACATGAACAGCCCGACGACCTCGAGCGAGGACGCGGCGAGGACGAACAGGAGCCCGATGTCGAGGTCGGCCAGGAGGAGGCGGGGCGCGAAGGGAATCGCGGCATACATGAGGAAGGCCGGCACCAGGAAGACGATCGGCGCCAGCGCGTAGACGGGTCGGTCGGCCGCCGCGGGGACGATGTCCTCCTTGAGCAGGAGCTTGACGGCGTCCGCGATCGGCTGGAGCCAGCCGTGGGGACGCCCGACCTCGTACGGCCCCACTCGGGACTGGAGCCGGGCCGCGAACTTCCGCTCGAGCAGCGTCAGGTACGTTACGAGCACGAGCACGCCGTTCAGGAGGAGGAACGGCGGCCCGACCGTCCGCAGGACGCCGCCGAGGCTCACGCCGGCGGTCTCATCGGTCCACCTCGCCGAAGACCGGATCGATCGAGCCCAGGATCGCCACCGCGTCGGCGACCTTGTGCCCCGGCAGGATGTGTCCGGCCACGGCCAGGTTCGAGAAGGAGGCGCCTCGCCACTTCATGCGATAGGGCTTGGTCGCCCCGTCGGACACCAGGTAGATCCCGACTTCGCCCCGCGGCCCCTCGACCCGGGCGTAGGCCTGACCCTTGGGCAGCTTGACCTGGGCCACCGACTTCACGCCGGGGCGGGACGAGATCGGACCCTCGGGCAGCCCGGCCAGGACCTGCCGCACGATCCGGATGGACTGCCGGAACTCGCTCATCCGCACCCGGTACCGGGCGAAGCAGTCGCCCGCCGACTCCACGGGCACGTCGAAGGCGAAGGCCTCGTAGGACGAGTAGGGCTCCACCCGCCGGACGTCGTGGGCGAGCCCCGAGCCGCGAAGGAGCGGACCCGAGACCCCGACCTCCTGGGCGAGCGCTGGCGTGATGACACCGACCCCCTGGGTGCGGACGAGGAAGATGGTGTTCCCCGCCAGGAGCCCCTCGTACTCGTTGAGCCGGCCCTCGATGACGGTCAGGGTCTCGCGGCAGCGGTCGGCCCAGCCGGCCGGCACATCATAGCGAGTCCCCCCCACCTGGTGGAAGCCGTAGAGGAGGCGCGCCCCCGTGAGAGCCTCGAAGAGGTCGAGCACCATCTCACGCTCGCGGAAGCAATAGAGGAACATGGTCGCGCCGCCGCCGAGGGCGCCGCCCATGTCCATGCACCAGGTCCCCAGCCAGAGCAGGTGGGAGGCGATCCGCTGCAGCTCGGCCACGCCCACTCGGAGCCACTGGGCGCGCGCCGGGACGTCGATCTGGCCGAGCGTCTCCGCCGCCCGCACGTAGCACAACTCGGCGGTCATCGCCGAGACGTAGTCGGTCTTCGACGCGATCGACGGGTACTGGACGTAGGTCAGGCTCTCCCCCAGCTTCTCGTGGCAGCGATGGAGGTAGCCGATCACAGGGTCGACGCCGACGATCGTCTCCCCCTCGAGGGTGAGGATCATGCGAAAGACGCCGTGGGCCGACGGATGCTGGGGCCCCATGTTCATGACGAGGCGCTCCGAGCCCCCGTAGCCGTACTCGAGGGTCGTCCGCTCGACGGTCTCCGCCATCGTGTCTACCGGAGCGGCGAGAACGATGTCGGGACCAGGAGCTTCGTCTCCATCGTCTGGAGGAGGGGGGTGGCTCTCTGGACGAACGCCTGCCACAGGGGATCGGCCAGGGCGGCCTTCCGCACCTCGGCGCGATGATTGGGATCCCGGTACCCCCAGAGGTGGACCACGGTGTTGAGGGGGCCGATCTCCGTCGACCATACCGCGACCGGAGACGAGTACTTCTGGCGGGCCGGCATCGCCTCCCGGAAGTGGCCGAGCCACTCCGTGGTCTTGCCGGGATGGGCCCAGTAGCTGCGCAGCTCGTAGACCCCCATGCCGGATGCCGGCCGGAAGGGGTACCAGTCCGCGGGAATCAGGATCATGGTCTCCTGGCGCAGGAGCGAGGGCACCGTGGCCGGGAGGTATTCCTTCACCCACCGCTCGTTCTTGGCGAGTGCGGCGCGCGCCGCGGTCCGAGCCGCGAAGTCCGCGTGCTCCCAGAGGTGGACGACCTGGTTCAGCGTGCCCAGCTCCGTCGACCAGTAGCCCAGGAGCTTCCCGAACCGGTCGCCGCGGATGGGAACGGCAAGATTGGCCACGTGGTCGATGTACTGGCCGAGCTTGCCGGGGTGGAGGGTGTAGGTCCGCAGCTCGTGGATCATCGGGGCTCCTCGGCGCGCGGGCGGATGAGCGGCGCCGGGATCCACCGGCGGCCGTCAGCGATAGGGGGCATGGCTCGTGTCGACCGCGTAATCCTTTCTCAGGGGAAATCCCTCCCAGTCGTCGGGCAGTAGGAGGCGGCGCAGATCCGGGTGGCCCTCGAAGCGAATGCCGAAGAGGTCGTAGCACTCGCGCTCCATCCAGAGGGCGCCCTTGAACAAGGGGGCGAGGCTTGGGCAGTGGGCGGGCTCCCGCGGGATCCGGGTCATCAGGGTCAGCCCGAGCCCGGTCTGGAGGCTCTCCAGTCGGCAGACCACATCGAAGCCCTCGGTCTTCCAGTCGACGGCCGTCAGATGGCAGAAGTAGCGGCACCCGAGGTCGTCCCGGGCGGCCCGGGCGGCCACGAGCCAGCGCTCGAGCGGCACGGTGACCACGAGATGGCGCGGGTCGGGGCGTTTCGGGTCCTCGCCGGCCGGCTCGGCGCCAAGGGCCTCGCGCACGCGGGCAATGGCGGCGTCGAGCGTCGGCAAGGACGCGGGCTCGCTCGTGGTCAGTCCGGCGGCGGCCCGGCGGCCTCGCGTCGGCCCGTCTGCTGGAAGGCGGCGACCCGCTCTTGGAGCTTCAGGAGGCCGAACATGAGCGACTCGGGCGTCGGCGGACAGCCCGGCACGTACACGTCGACCGCGACCACGCGGTCCACGCCCTTCACGACGTGGTATCCGTGGCGGAACGGCCCCCCCGAGTTCGCGCACGATCCCATCGATACACACCACTTCGGGTCCGCCATCTGGTCGTAGATCCGCTTGAGCATCGGGGCCATTTTGATGGTGACGGTGCCGGACACGATCATGAGGTCGGCGTGCCGGGGCGAGGCCCACGGCACCATGCCGAAGCGCTCGACGTCGAAGCGCGAGGCGAAGGTCGCCATCATCTCGATGGCGCAGCAG
>Ga0306920_100013022_pt1 | contig 11318 bp, 9 predicted proteins | sample flu12Cox44000170_FD_204666 | JGI IMG/M metagenome (GOLD analysis project Ga0306920, IMG submission 204666) | Lab enrichment of tropical soil microbial communities from Luquillo Experimental Forest, Puerto Rico - flux4day.12C.oxic.44.000.170 (v2)... | ecosystem: Environmental > Terrestrial >...
TGACGGCGACGAAGTCGTGATCGACGCGGTCGGTGAGTCCGAGCACCCCGATCAACAGGTGGAACTGATCTGCAACGCGATGTTGCCGGCGTTCGGCGACGCCGATCCCGCCGACATCGAGGGCGTCAACGTGCCGGCCGAGCTGATGTACACGACGCTCAACAACGCGGCGCCCCACGGCCATGACGTCCTGGTTCCCGCGCTGGCGCGGCTCGGCTTGGCGCCGCCGCTGCCCGAGGTGCTCACTGCGGCGGCGCGATTCGACGAATCGGCGATGGCGGTGGTGTCGCTGATCGATACCGGCGTCAGCACCACGGTGCATCCGCGCGTGTTGACGGTCGCCGACACCGCCTACGGCCGGGTCAGCATCACCACCTCGGCCTCAGCCGACGGCAAGGAGTGGCTGACGATCTGGCCGGCAACGCTGGCGGGTCTGCGCGACGAGCTGACGACCCTGCTGACCGCGCCGCACGCGGCGTCACGGTGAATTGCCGCTGATCCGGGCATCACGGCGTCGGTAGGGTTAGCCGCTATGCCGCTGAATTTGACGTCACGGCTGCAGGTCACGGCGCATTACTTCTGGAATCGTCGCAACGCCGCAGCGCTCAGCCATCATGGGGTGCGGCTGGAGTATGACCCCGAGCAGCGTCGATCCGCGGCACTGATTCTGGGCTTCACGTTCACACTGCTGGCGGTGGCGCTGATGTTCGTCCTGTCGTGGTTCAAACCGGCTGGACAGGTGGGTAGCTCGGCGATCCTCGCCGACCGCGACACCGGAGCCATCTACGTTCTGGTCGGCGGACGGCTGCATCCGGCGTTGAATCTGATCAGCGCACGGTTGGTTGCCGGCGAGGCCAAGAACCCCACGTTCGTCAAGACCGGTGAGCTGGCGAAATACCCCAGCGGGCCGACGGTCGGCATCGTGGGGGCGCCCTCGGCGATGCCGGTGCGCACGGCAGGCACATCGGCGTGGGCGGTGTGTGACACCGCGCCTGCGGCCACTGCGACCGCCTCGGCTGCGAAAACACCTGTGGTGACGGCGATCTCAGGACCACTGACGGTGGGCCAGCGTTCAGCGCCGCTGCGGATGCCGGACGCGATTTTGGCCAGCCACGACACCAAGACCTACGTCATCTGGGACGGGCACCGTTCCGAGATCGATTTGTCCAACAAGGCGGTGGCGCTGGCGTTGGGTGTCGATTCTTCGGCACCGGCCCCGATCCCGCTGTCCACGGCATTGTTCGACGCGCTGCCGGCCACCGATCCGCTGACCAGCCCGGTGGTCCCGGGCGCCGGTGCACCGGCACCATGGGACATCGCGCCGGGCGTTTTGATCGGCTCGGTGCTGTCGGTGCGCGACCTGGCGCAGCCCGGCACCGATGCGTTCTACGTGCTGCTGCCCACCGGGGTGCAACGGATTTCACCGTTTGTAGCCGCGCTGCTGCGCAGCGCGAACTCGTTCGGCGACGTGTTGCCGATCACGGTGGCCCCGGACCGGCTCGCGAAGATTCCGGTCGTCGACGCTTTGCCCGTGCAGTTCTACCCGGCGACCCGGCTGCACCTGGTGGACACCGCCGTCAACGGCACGACATGCCTGTCCTGGTCGAAGGGTGCCACCGACCGCGCCGCGCAGATCGGCGTGCTGTCGGGGCAGGGGCTGCCCATTCCCCTCGGCTCTGATCAGCAGATCCAGCACGTGGTGAAGGACTCCCGCCAACCGGGCGGCGTGGAGACCGACCAGGTGTTCATCGGCAAGGACGCGCCCAATCTGGTGATGGTTACCAGCGCAGCAGCCGCCGCCGACAGCAAGGAGTCACTGTGGTGGATCTCCGACCAGGGCGTACGGTACGGGATCGAACTCGACGACGAGTCACTCAGGGCGCTCGGAGTGTCACCTGCCTCGGCGCGACAGGCGCCGTGGCCGCTGATCCGCACGTTGGCGCCGGGGGCCACGCTGAGCCGGCAGGACGCGCTGACTCAGCACGACACGCTGGCACCAGTGTTCGGGGCCGAGGCGCTGCCGACGGAGTCAGCGCACTGACCGGTCGGAGATGACCGGTGACAAAAAGGTATCCAGAGTGAGAGCTTCTAGGACGGCATGGTGACGGATAACAATAGCGAGGCTCCCGGCGATCAGCCGACTGCGCGGCCACCCCAGTCTCCCGCGGATTCCCGGCCGACGGAGACGATTCCGCAGCCGCCGCCGGCGGTGTCCGGATTGGGCGCGGAGGCTCCGGCGTTCGGCCGCTGGACGGCTCCGTCCAACATGGATCGGCGGACGGACGTGCTGCGGCTGCGTACCGATCCGGCGGACTCGGAGACCGTGGAAACGTCGCGACCGGTGACGTCGGGCGATGCGATCGACCAGACCGTGCCCGCGCCGCCGCCGGCACCCGCGCCCATGAACTGGTCCTATGTGGAGGGCTTTCGGGCCAGTGAGCTGGTGCCGACCCGTAAGGTGCCGGCCGGTAGGGGCTGGCGGCGGGCGTTGTACCGCGCGTCGTTCGGGCTGGTCAACCTGGGCCCTGGATCCGACGAGCGCCGCCAGGCCGAGCTGGAGACCAAGATTCGGTCATTGTTGCGCGGACATTACAAGATCGGGGTGCTCGGCAAGGGCGGCGCCGGCAAGACCACGATCGCCGCCGCGGTGGGTTCGATCCTGGCGTCGCTGCGCCAGGAAGACCGGGTGGTGGCGATCGACGCCGACACCGCGTTCGGCAAGCTCGCCAGCCGGATCGACCTCCGCGCTGCGGGCTCGTACTGGGAGCTGGCCGCCGATCAGCACCTGCACAGCTTCGCCGACGTCCGCTCGCGGGTCGGCAACAACGCCGCCGGATTGTTCGTGCTGGCGGGTGAGGCCGCCACCGCGCGCCGCAGGATCCTCCACCCGCAGATCTACCGCGAGGCCAGCGCCCGCCTCGACCGTCACTTCACGATTTCGATCATCGACTGCGGGTCGACGATAGACTCCCCGATCACCCTGGAGGTGCTGCGCGACCTGGACGCGTTGCTCGTCGTGTCGTCGCCGTGGGTTGACGCTGCGTCGGCGGCCGGGCAGACCATGGAGTGGCTGGCCAACCGCGGCTACACCGGTCTGCTGCACCGAACCGTGGTGGTACTCAACGATTCTGACGGGCACGCCGACAAGCGGACCCGTTCGGCGCTTTCCGAGCAGTTCGCCCGTCGCGGCCAGGTTGTCATCGAGGTGCCCTTCGACGCCCATCTGCGCCCGGGCGGAGTAATCGACGTCGACAACGAACTTCACCGCAGCACGCGACGGCGGTTCGTCGAGATCGCCGCGGCGATCGCCGAGCACTTCGTCACCACGACCGACGGCCCGCGGGAACGGCGGTGACCTCGACGCAGCACGGCCCGACGTCGACGCCCGGCGCGCAAGCCCCACTGGTTCCGTCGTCGTGCCGGGTGTCCGTCCTGGTCGGCGACTCCCATCAGATCGACGTGGTGCTGCCCGCCGCGGTGCCGCTGGCCGCGCTGGCCGGTCCGGCTCGCGAAGTCGTCAATCGCGAGCTGCGCACCCGCGGCGATGTGGAACTTCCGCCCGGCACATACGAATTCGTGGGCGCGGCCGGGATGACGGCGCTGTCGGGGGATGCCTCGCTGGCGGCTCAGGGGGTCCTCGACGGCGACCTGCTGGCGCTGCTTCCGGCCGGCTCGGGTCAACGCTACGGGCCCAATATCGAGAACGTGTCCACCGCGCTTGCCCGGTGGGCCAAAGAACACGTTCCCGCGGTGTCGGCCACCGACGCGGTCCAGGTCGCCGTGGTGTTGGTGGCAACCTCGCTGGCGCTGGCCGCGCTGCTGTTGTGGCGGATGCGCTGGGCCAATGCGGCGACGATCGTGCCCGCGGCGGTGTTTGCTGGCGCGGCGGTGGCGCTGCTGGTCGCCGCGCTGCTGTGCGCGCGCCGTAACGGGCCGCGCGCCGCGATCGACGGCGCGGCATGGGCCGGCCTGATCGGTGCGGTGCTGGCCGGTGCGACCGCGCCGCCCGGTGCGCATCCCGGTGCGGCACACGGCTTTTTAGCCGCGCTGGTGGCCTGCGTGGGTGCGCTGATGCTGGCGCGGTTCACCGGACGGCATTGGAGCCCTGCCGCCGCGGTGATCACGGTCGGAGTCGCCGCAGTCGCCGCCGACGCCACGCGCATGTTCTGGCCCGTCCCCGGTCAGCGCATCGCGGTCGTCGTGCTGATCGCGGTGCTGGTGGCTGCCCGAATCGCACCCACGGTGGGGCTGTGGCTGGCCCGTGTGCCGCGGCAGAGCTTCGGCTCGATCACCGGACGTGACCTGTTCGCCCGCGCCCCCGGGCAACCCGAGGACACGCTTTCGCCGGTGGAGTCCGCGCCGCACGACGTGACGTTGCGCGGCAAGCAAATCGGCGAGGTGGCACGCCGCAGCAACCGGGTGCTTGCCGGCGTGCTTGCCGGGATCGCCGTGGTCGAGGTCGCGGCCTCGATCGCGGCGGTGAATCCCGGCCGCGGCGGTCAGTGGCCGCAGGTGGCGATTGTTGCGGTGGTGGCGCTGATCTTGGTGCTGAGGGCGCGCGCATTCCGGGCCCGCCGGCACGCCATCACGATGGTCTGCGGGGCGGCGGTGTCCCTGTTCGCCATCCCCGCGCACTTCGGTTTTGCGGCCGACCCGTCGGCGACGGCGACCGGGTTGTGGTGCGCCGCAGCGGTTGTCGGCGTCGCGGTGGCGGCGCTGGTGGCCGGTGCAGTGGTCCCGTCGCACATCTTCTCCGAGCCGGTCCGCGAGGCGGTGGAATACCTCGAGTACATCGGTTACGCCCTGGTCGTGCCGTTCGCGGCGTGGGCGATCGGGCTGCTCCACTACGTGAGGTATCACTGATGAGCCCGCAACGGACGATCACGCGTGTCGGCGGGGCCGTGGCCGTTGCCGCGCTGCTGGCCGCGCAGGTGCTCACCGCGCCGGCCGCGCTGGCGGTGGCCCCGCCGGTCATCGACCCCGCGGCGTTGCCTCCCGACGACACTCCGGGGCCGACCGAGGAGATGCGGCAGAACCAGGGGTGCGCGCAGCCGGTAGTGGCGGGCGACCCGGACGTCACGCAGGCCCCACCCGGCAACACCATGCTCAACCTCGCCAAGGCCTGGCAGTACTCGACCGGGGCCGGGGTGACGGTGGCGCTGATCGACACCGGCGTGACGCCCAACCCGCGGTTTCCGGCGCTGGCCGGCGGCGGTGACTACGTGCAGGGCCTCCCCAACGGCGGGCTGACCGACTGCGAAAGCCACGGCACCGTGGTGGCCTCGATCATCGCCGGCGCACCGTCCAATCCGGCTGTCCGGCCCACCGCCCGCCCGGCCAACACCACGGCACCGGCCTTGCCCCCGCCACCGCCGGCCAATCCGGCGCCGACCAGTCGGACCCCGACCCCTCCGCCCCCGTCCACGTCTACCGTGACGGTGACCGCCCCGCCGCCACCTCCAGCACCGCCGCCGGAGGATGGCCCACCCGCGCCGGACGCGCCGGCGTCCGGACCCGCCGACGGCAAGCAGCCGCTGGTCCCCGGTCCGCCGCCGGGCGCCCCCGACGGCATCGTCGGCGTGGCGCCGGACGCGACCCTGATCTCGATCCGCCAGTCCTCGGTGGCGTTCAGCCCGGCCCGCCCGACCCCTGAGGAGGCCCAGGGCCATCGCAAGGCGGGTGACATCCTGACGCTGGCCCGCGCGATCCGCCACGCCGCGGATCTGGGCGCGAAGGTGATCAACGTGTCGCTGGCCTCGTGCATCAACGCCGCCGCCCCCGTCAACCAGGACCCGCTCGGCGCGGCGGTGCGCTACGCGGCGATCGACAAGGACGCGGTGATCGTGGCCGCGGCCGGGAATCAGGGCGACCCCGACCAGCCCGACTGCGGGCAGAACCCGGCGTTCAACCCGCTCAATCCCGACGATCCGCGCGACTGGGCCGGGGTGCGCACGATTGTCACGCCGGCGTGGTTCTCCGACTACGTGCTGTCGGTGGCCGCGGTCACCCCTGACGGGCAGCCGATGCCCGATTCCATCAACGGGCCTTGGGTGTCGGTGGCCGCACCCGGGTTCCGCATCTTGGGTCTGTCCAGTGTCAACGGAGCGCCGGTCAACGCGTTGCCGGACCGCGACCCGGGCATGGGCGACGGGTTCTGGGGCACCAGCTTTGCCGCCGCCTACGTGTCGGGGGAGGCGGCACTGGTGCGCGCCAAGTTCCCGAATTTGACCGCCCACCAAGTGATCCGGCGAATCGTCGAGACCGCGCACAACCCGGCCCGCGGGGTGGACAACCAGGTCGGCCACGGGGTGGTCGACCTGGTGGCGGCGCTGACGTTCGACGTTCCGCCGGGGGACCCGCGCCCGGCCGAGCGGATCACCAACAAGCTGCATGTGCCGCCGGGCCCGCCGCGCCCGGATCTGCGGCCGCGAAACACCGCGCTGATCGGCGGTGCGGTCGTGCTGGCGCTGGCCGGCGCGATCGCCGGGGTGGTCGGGCTGCGCCGGAGGACACCGTGAAGGCTGCCACGGTGGCGGTGCGGCCCGCGCTGCCGGCGGTGGTGGCCGCCGAAGTGGTGGCCCTGGCCGCGTTCGTGGCGTTGCCGCCGCACCGGGCGGGGTGGTGGCCGGCGACCCTGATCTCGGTGCTGGCGCTGCTGGGCCTGGTGATCACCGTGCACCGCCGCAACGCGCCCGGCTGGGTGGCCGCCTGGGCGCGCTATCGCCGCCGTCGTCGCCGGCCGGTGGCGGTGGCCGCCGCGGTCGACGTGCCCCACGGCGGGATCGTGTGTGGGGTGCGTGTCGACGCTCATGAGGCGATCTCCATGGTGCGGGTCACCGGGCGCGCGTACGCGCCGACGCTGCTGCGCGGATCGACTCGGTCGCTGACGACCAACGTGCTGCCGCTGGACGTGCTGGCCGGACTGCTGGATCAGCCCGGCGGTCTCCGGCTGGCCGGCATCGATGTCGTCAACTCCGGCCAGCGGGTACGCCGCGCCGAGGGCTACCCGCCGCTGTACAGCACGCTGCTGGCCGACCGGCCCGCGGCGGGCCGACGCGACACCAATCTGATTGTGCGCCTGGACATCGCCCGCTCGGTTGCTGGCCTATCGTATCGCGGCTCGATCGGCGCGGCCGCCGCGGCGGCCACTGAGCGGATCGCCAATGCGTTGCGGCAGAGCGGTATTCGCGCCACCGCGTTAAGTGCCGACGACCTGGACGCCGCACTGGCTGACCTGTCGGCAGCGTTGGTGGCTGCACCCGCTCGACCCGACACCGACTCCGTGGGGGATTCCGCCAACGAGCACGCGCTGGGTGTTTCGGCGGCGCCGGCCCATCGTTCGGCGGCGGCACCCCAAACCCGTTGGCGCAGCGTGCATACCACCGCTGGCTATTTGAGCAACTATTATTTTTCCCCGGAAGACATCACGACCGCGGGGCTCAACCAGATGTGGGCGCTGCGCAGCGACGCCATCGTGCAGACCACAAGTCTGTCCAAAGATCGCAGTGTCGACCGCAGCCGTGGCGCTTCGGTCCTGATCTCGGCCATGGTGCGAACCTCCGATCCCCAACCCCCGCCACAGCCGCCGACGCTAACCCTCAACCCGCTACCCGGCGAGCAGTATGCGGCCATCCTGCGGGCGACACCGACCGCACGCCCGCGATCCACATTGCCGGCCGGGCGGCTCGATGACGTCGAGCCGCCCGACATTCCGATCGGCGCCACCGGCATCCTCGTCGGAGCCGCGTTGGGCGACGACCCGCTTGCCAGCCCGCCCATCCAGGCCGACGACCTGGTGATGCTATCGCTGACCGACGCCGACCGAGCGACCCGCATCGCCATGGACACCTCCGATTTTTACGTGCGTCAGCTGCTGATCCGCGCCGCGGCGGTGGGGGAGTGCATCGCCGTCTACTCGCATCAGCCCCGGCGCTGGGAGTCGTTGACCCAACCAAACATCGCGGTGGCCGAACGGCGCCGACCGCCACCGTTCGTGCCGACGATCACGGTTAACGATCGGCCCACTTCGTTGTCGGCGGCTGGATTGTCGGCCACCGTGATCACCCTTGGCCCGGCCCCCGGGGTGGGGTCAGCGCCCGACCTGCGGTTCGTGCAGACCTCGGAGTCGACGGTGCAAATCCACACCCCGGCCCAGCGGCTGGACGTCGCGATCGTGGCGTTCCGCCAGGAGCAGGCGTGGATGGGGCTGGCGTAGAAGCTGGCGCCTCCGATGCGCTCAACCGTCGCCTGCACGAGCGAGCTCGGCCGTGGCCGGGGTTTGGCTATTCGACCACGAATCCGGCTTCCTTGGAGGAAACTGTGAACCGTGCGGGCATCGCCTGGGAAAGGCACCGCACAAACCACAAGTTCAGCCCAATTGCCAGGAGGAATGATTAATGAAGTACGTCATGGCGTGGACGAGTCGGCTCGGTGGCTCCGGCAAGGACAATGAGGAGGGTGTGCGACGTGCCCTGGAACTGTTTTCAAAGTGGCAGCCACCCGCTGGCACGACGTTCCACCAATTCGTCGGCCGCCTCGACGCCGAAGGCGGGTTCGCCGTGGTAGAGACCGACAACCCGGCCGAGCTCCTAGACGGCACTGGAAAGTTCGCCCCCTTCAACGTATTTCAGATCTATCCGGTAGTCGACATCAACGAATGGGCGCAGACGGCGCAAGAAGGCGTGGAGTTCAGAGGATCTATCGGCTGAGCCACCCTGTGTGCGCGGGCTCAGGCAGTCACCGCGTCTAGCTCATCGATCTGCTGACGAATGTTGCGGCCGTGCGCCTCTGGTCGGCCATAAGGCCATGCGATCGAGGATGCCGTCACGCAACACGAAGGTGTGGAACAACACGGCGCACATGTGGGCGGTAAAGGTCACGAACAGCAACAACGCCAGGACGCTGTGGGTAAACCGCAACCCGGCGTACAACGTGATGTTGTGCGGCGCAATTCCGGGAAGATGGACGGGTCCATAGAGGACGACCGGGTATCGCGCAGCGGACAGCATCGTCCAACCCACCAGGGGTTGCGCTAGAAGCAACGCGTACAGCAGGTACTCCGACCACGTGGCGATCCGCCGTTCGGCGCGGCTCATCGTGGCCAGGAACGGCGGCGGCCGATGGGTCAGCCGGTTCGCGAGTCGGATCACGGCGAACGCGAGGATCGCCACACCCAGCGGCCGGTGGATGGCCAACAGCAGCGGGTAATAACTCAATGACGCCACCATGGTTACGCCGAGGAGCAGTTGGGCGATGAACATCGCCGCCATCGACCAATGCAGGAGCCGGGAGAGCGAGGTGAACCGCGCCGGGGGCGCTGACGTTTCAGTGCTCATTGAGCACCTGCGCGACGTTGACTGCGCTGGGCTGCTTGGGTTCTCCAGCTCGCCTGGTAAACGACCGAGCGTAAACCGCGGACCGCGCGGACAGCAGTGGGTCATCTGATGGTGCTATGCCGTCGGGGAGGACGAGGGGGTCGAAGTTGATGTCGCGCGCATTTCCGGGCGCCTCGGTCTGCACCGCGTCGATGGTGATCGTCCCGGTATCGACCGAGCGCCGTGAACTGGGCCAGGGTTTCGTGGCATCGTTTGTCGGGTCGCTGGGCTCGCCGATCGTGAGGATCAGCCGCCATGTCAACGGCCCGTGCGCCGCCGCTTCGATCAGCGCGTCGAACAGGTAATTTTGGGTTCCCCCACGCGCGGGGGCGGCGGCGGTCGCGCTCTGCTGCGGGACGGCGGTCCAGCGCACCGGCACCGTGACGCCCCCGTTGTTGGTGGCGTGAAATGCGTTGAGGCCGTGAAACGTGCTGTCCTGGAACCCCGGGCTGGGCGGGGACTGTTTGATGATCTTCATCGCGGCAGCGGTCTCAGGGTGGCGGGCCAGGAACGCCGACATCGCCTTCGGGTCTGGCTGGCCGGTCGCGGGCAGCGGCTTGGTGGCGAGCATCCGTTCATAGAAGCCCTGCGGGGTGCTGTCGGGAAAGACCGGAATGTTGATCATGGCGGTGCGCCATTGCTGACCGTTGGGCAACAGGAAGGTCAGCGCCAGGCCACGCACCGTTTCGGGCTTGTCGGCTTGGTCGGGCAGGCCGCCCGACAGTGAAAACCTGCCGATCACCGGGACGCTCCCGCGCGCGAACACCGCGGCCTTGCACACCTCGGCCCCGGCCCCGTTACTCGCAAACGTTCCGCTGGCGCTGAGGCCCTTGGCGTGGTTACGCCGAAACCCGTCGTGCAGACCGTAAACCTGCTGGAACCGGTCAGTGAACCGCGACGGGGTGAGCGCGTCGGGGGTCAGCCAGCCACCCGAATACGCAAACACGCCGACGTCCACCGCCGCGACGCCGCCAACGGCCGCCATCCCGATCAGGGCGCCCCGCCGGGTCAACGTCGCCCGGTTGAACCACCGATCCGGCGGGTTTTCGCGAGGGTGTTCATCGCGGCTATCGGAATCATCGCCAAGCTGCACCGCCCACCTTCCTTCCCAGTCCGCAACCTATCAATCGTGGCTGAGAGGCCGCGTTCCCGCGCTGTGCAGGACATTCAACGGCTCGGCGTGCTGGGCGGCGAGCGCCTCGACGGTCGTGCCCGCGACGAGGCTATCGAGCGCGGCCATCATGGTCGCGCATTCTCGGGCCGGATGCTCGGTCGGACAGCTCAGCGCGTGGGTCAAGAACAATTGCGCACCCCGCGCTTGGGCGATCACGTCGTCCAGTTCATCGATCTGTCGACGCACGGTCTTGCGCCATGACGCGCCTGGAGCGTCGAGCACCGCGGCCGCGGTCTGCAGCGGCAACCCAAGTCGGTGAGCGAGCTTGATAAACGCCAGCCGGCGCAGCTCCTCGGGTCCATACATTCGCCGGCCACCCCGCCGCACCTGCGGGCATACCAGCCCGCGCTCGTCGTAGTAGCGCAACGCCGACGCTGTCAACCCGAGCCGGGCGGCGGCCTCGCCGATGGGGATCACGTCCATGTGCGCTATTTGACTTCAAGCCCACTTGAACTGGCAACGTGGGGATCAACATCAAGCCGACATCACATCAATGAGGAGGAACCGCTGATGACCGTTTCACCGATCCAGGCGGTCAATCACCACGCCGAGCGGCCCGGCTTCGCGGGCCTCACTGGACTGCTCGCCGCCGCCACCATGCTTGTCGCGGGACGCTCTCGGGCACACCTGATCGTCGACCTGGCCTCGGTGTCCGGCACCGACCGTGTCGTCGACATCGGGTGCGGGCCTGGCAGTGCGGTCAGGGCGGCCGCGCGTCGCGGGGCTCAGGTAACCGGCGTGGAGCCGGCACCCGTGATGCGCAGGCTGGC
>Ga0306920_100013025_pt1 | contig 11317 bp, 11 predicted proteins | sample flu12Cox44000170_FD_204666 | JGI IMG/M metagenome (GOLD analysis project Ga0306920, IMG submission 204666) | Lab enrichment of tropical soil microbial communities from Luquillo Experimental Forest, Puerto Rico - flux4day.12C.oxic.44.000.170 (v2)... | ecosystem: Environmental > Terrestrial >...
GGGAAACTTCGGGAAATCTTTCGGACGCCAATCTCGCTCCGTAGTCACCTCCCAACTGTCGCATTTTTTCCCATGCCTTGATCTTCCAAAAAGGCGGTTGGTTGGCGAGTGTGTGTTCCAGATCCTGACCGACCTCCATGGCATGAACGCCGCGCGCAATGATCTGGGTGCCGGTGCGGCCTGCCCAATAAGTCATGGTCGAAATGCGAGCTTTGAGTGAAGCATCGGTCAGATTCGGATCAACCGCTTTTGCCAGCGGAATGAGTTTGTCGTACGGCGCCATTTTTAGATTGGCGCGAGACGACCCTAGGCCATCGAGGAGCGACTGCACTTCCTCGGCCATGCGAGGACCAAGTTGCTTAGTGATTTCGTTCATCACTTGATCGGGCGGCAACTGACCGCTGCGTGCCCTGCCGATAATATCCTCCACGCTGCGTTCTAATTCGAGTTCGCGACGGTCTACGAAATCGGCAAGACCACGCTTGGACAGATCTTTCAGTTCAGAAGCAGAGATTTGTCCCAAGAATTTTCGCTTGGCGAGGCCGTTGATCATGCGTAGATCGGCGTCCGGCTTCTCTTGCTTGATGCGTGCTAGCTCGGGCGTCATTTCTGCCGCTAATGCCTGCTCCTCGGCGGCGGCTACTTGTTTTTCTTTTTCACGCAGCGCTTGTTGCTTTTTTGCCTCTGCCGCTACTGCTGGATCTTCAGAACGGACGCCGTATCCCGGCAGTGCACCCGCCGCTTTCAAGCCCGCGCGTGTCATGGCGTGCGTGAACGGATCACCGGCCAGCGGTTCTTGATCTTCCGCTACCGTTTCAGCCGGCGACGGTGCATCAGTCGCAGTGCCAGTGTCGGCTTGCGCTGTTTGAATCGGCTGCGCGAGTGTTCTCGTTCCGGGCGGATAAGTCAGTGCCGGGTCTTTCGCGCCCGGGATCGGGCGTGGCTTGTCTGCTGTACCGGGCGGCAAAGCTCTACGTTGCGGATCGTAGGGATCTGGTTTCGATTCCGGTGGGCGCGTCGGATCAAACGGCAAATGCTGAAACGGCGCACCAGCTCCGGCCGGGTCGTTTTGTTCTTCTCTGGTTACTGGCCCAGGATCTCTATCGAGGTTGGGATCAGGCCCGGGCCGCGGTGTCGCTTGTTGAGCTTCTTCTTTTGCTTGGCCTTCAGCGGTGTCGGGATCATCAGGATCAGGCACGTCTTCGGTGTCGGGAATCGGCAACGGACCAGCGAGCCGCATCGGCCTTTTCTCAAATGGCGGCGGCTCGCGTGTGACCGGCATGCCCAGATCGTCTACCGGGTTCTGCATGAACGGGTTCTGTGCCGCTAGTCGTGCGACGTGCTCGTCGTCGGCGCGGTTTGCGGCTTGCAGGTCGCCGTGCTTGGCATCGATCCAATTGAGCATCTGAATCACACCGGGGATGCCGTTGTTATCCAGCGAATTGATCATTTTCTGATCGTTGTAGCTCTGCGCAATCTCCCGGATTTTCTGTTCCAGATTCTGCTGATCGTTAGGATCGCTCGATTCCGCAAATGCGGCGCGGTATTGATCCAACATTTCTTGCGTGCGCTGATCGAGATCCTTAGCGTGGCGCTTAGCATGCCCTCGGTGCTGCTTGGCGAACTCGCGCTGGCCTTTGTGCAAGCCGTCCATGAACGCCTTGACGTAGCGCCCCAAGCCGAGGCCGAGCAGCGCGAGCATCGGCGCACCCATCATGCCGAAGTCACGGCCGACGCCCATCAACACATCCGGTATTTGCCAGATCGGTGGCAGCATCGGGAATTGCCGAGCGGTACCCCAGCCTTCAGGACCGCGATTCGGCAATATCGGATTATAGAATTGCCGCCGGTTTGGCACCCACTGTGGCGGCGTTGGCGGCGGTGGCTTGCCTTGCTGTGGTGGCGCCGGTCGCGCTGTTGGCTGCGGCGGTGGTTGAGGCGGCGGCTGGGGCTGTGGCGCCTTCGATGGCGGCACAGTGGCCTCAAGCGATGCGAGTTGTTGGTTGTTTCCCAAAAAATTTTGCGAATCGTCGGCCGAGGGGCTAACTGGAGCATTGCTCGCGAGCTGCCAACTCGACGGTTGATCGGGCGCCAGATTCCACCGCCGCGGATCTTGCGGCGAGCGCGGGAATGGATTGAACGGATTGAACTCGATCGGTGCAGATGTCGGCTGCGGCGGTTCCGGCGGCGGCTGCACATTGGGATCGAACGCATCGCTCATGTCACACCCAATCTAAGCCGTATCGCTCCGCAAGCGATGCCTGATCGTCAGGAGCCATCGGGACGCCAGACATGAACGGCATCATTGCTGTTCGCTGGTTCGGCATATCGAGCCGCGGCGGCAACCGCTGTGGTCCTTGAGGCGTCTGCGGTGTTTGCGGTTGTTGAATGCCCATCTCGCGGAGCTTGGCGTTGACGCGCTGCTCCCACATGTCGGTGAATTGTTTGGCCGTCATGTCCGGACTGCCGGCATTGCGGGTGACAACGTTTGCCGCGTTGGCGCCGTGAAACTTACTAAGTACGTCAACCGCTCGGTCATTCGGATACTTGTACAGTGCAAGGCCACCGGCCTTACCTTGCTGATGCAAAACGTATTGCTCGGCCGTTGTTGGCGGGCGTCCCTGCTGCTGCTGAAAGGCACCGCCTTTGTCTGCTCTTTCTTGCCGGTATGCCTCCTGGACTTTTTGCGGGTTTCTTGCGTCGGCAGGAGTGCGTATTCCATATCGCGGTCCATCTGCTCCAAAGTTACCGAGTCCTCCTGGCCCGCCCCGGCCGCTGGTTTCAAGCTCATTGGCAAGGCGCGAATAGTTCTCGTCAGTGATGGGCTGAATGTTCATTCCACCTTGGGCAGTTTGCGCCCGCTGTGCTCCTTCTCGCCCGTAATTGCCGAGCGCACCCATGCGCTGATAACTCTGTGTCATCAGCCCGCGACGACCTGCTCCACCCTCGACATCGAAGTGCATCAAATCAGGGTGGTTAGCGCCGGTTTGCGGGTTCGCCATGCCGGATCCGCCCTCAGCGTTGAAAAACCCGCCCCAACCAAGCTTGCCGTTTAATTCAGGATGCAGCGATCGCTGCGCGCCCTGAACGTATTGCGCCAATTTGCTGTACATGCCGGTGCGATCGGCGCCCGAATTTGGAATAAGACCGTTCGGTCCTTCGATATGCACATCAACGGCATTGTTGCGTCCGTGCGGATCCTGGCCGCTGCGGTGGCCGTTATTGACCACGACTTTGTAACCGGGATTGTCGTTTTCGAATGCCTGCGCCGCAGCCGCAACGCTATCCTGAAGTCCCTGATTGACTGGGCCGAGTTGCCGACCGGGAATGATTCTCTGCTGCAGCGTCGGATAAGAACCGGGCGTTACCGCCTGTCCAACTCCCTGTGCTCCCTGTGCTCCCTGTGCTCCCTGTGCTCCCTGTGCTCCCTGTGCTCCCTGTGCTCCCTGTTGTGTGGCAGGTTGTCCTGGCAGCGCCGCGGCGGTCTGAGGGCCATATGGATACCTAGGTTGCTCGCCTGCCTGTTGGGCCATCTGCTCCATCGGTGAGCGTGTGCCGAGCAGCCCTTGGATGATGTCCGGAATGATGTTCTGCGGATTTTGTATGCCAGCGGATTCCGGCGGTGTTGGTGCGGGGCCGATCGTTGCCGGATCGCCTGCGGCAGGATGATCGCTCGGAGCCGGTATTGCCGCTGGAGAAGTCGCGGCAGCGGGTGCTGCTGTTTGATCCGGCCGCGAACTCTGTGGATAGGTGAAATCACGGAACGTCGGTTCGCTCCCTGCGCCAGCCGCGGGTGACGCTGGCGGTGCCGCGGGTGCTGTTTGTCCCCCAAAATTTTGCGCTTCCGGCGCGGACTGTGAGCCTGGGATTGCTTGAGACGGCTGCTGGTCCGGTGATACTGCCGTGGTGCTCACCGGCTGCGCTCCCAATGGCTGATCCGCCATGGTCGGTTGCTGTGTCGGCGATCCGCCGCCAAAACCCTGGCCCTGTGCCAGATCACTCAGCGTTGGCGATGCGGCACTCGGGCCGCCGCCGCCGCCCTGATCTTGCTTACCGCCTTGCTGCAGAAGCTTGACCGCTTGTTGAAGCGCCTGTCCGAGCTGGCCGCTCTGATCCTGCTGCTGTGTTCGCGAACCGCCACCGTAACCCTGGCTCCCTCCGGGATAGCCCCGATCCGATTGCGTGCCGCCGATCGATGCCGGCGTGGTGCCGGGACTCGGGGCCTGCGACTGCGGCGCACCAAGGTTGGGATCGCTGATGTACGGATCGGTATTCGCGAACGTGCCGCCACCAGGCGCCCCTGGCGCACCCGCTTCGGTCCAAGCATTGCCGGTATCCCACGTAGGCGGACCACCGAAAGCCATATCGCCGCCGGGGCCGCCAAGGCCGGTCATGTCGGGAGAACCACCCCCGACATCGCCAGCGCCCTTGCCGCCGCCACCGCCGCCGCCGAGGTCGCCGCCGCCGCCACCAAAGTCGCCGCCGCCAGCCATCATTTGCCTCCTGCCAAGGCTTTACCGATGGGAGCTATTGCACTTGCGGCACTACCAGCACCGCCCTTACCGCCGCCACCACCGCCGCCGCCGGTATTCTGTAGGTTGGCGTTCTGGATGTCGCCGATAACGGCTAGCGCTTCGCCGGGGATGCCGCCGGTTAGCGTTGGGATTTGGCCGAGGTCTTGCTGCTCAGCGGTGGGCTCAGAACCGATGCCGCCGCCAACACCAGCGGTGCCGGGAAGCATGCCCGTGCCGATATTGCCGACCCCGATGCCGCCGGCGAGGCCTCCGGGACTAGTCGGCGTCGCTCCCTGGCCAGAAAGCCCGAGCTGGGCATAGCGATTGACCATCGCTTCGGAACCGAGCTTTGCCGCTTGGCCAACAACTTGTTGATCGAACGGCGATACAAAACCCGGTCCAGGGCCGCCAGATTTGCTGGAGGATGATCCGAATCCCCCAGTGCCTAATCCGATGCCGCTGGGCGCACCGGGATTACCCGCAGCGATACCAGAGCCGCCGAATGGGCTGCCGGTACCGCCGAATGTGTCGAGGAACGTCATTAGCCGCTTTGCGTCCCGCCGCCTACGAGCCCGCCGACCCCTTGTCCGACCTGACCGGCAAGCTGCGTAAGACTGTTCTGTTGGTTTTGATTAAAGGCTTGCATCGCTCTGAAATCTTTGTCCGACATCTCCGCGAGTTGTTCGGCTTCCTTGAATCGGGAGCCTGCAATCCTCAGCGTTTCGTTAGTTGATGGCCCCATGCCTTCATGCGCAAACCGCTGCCGGTCGCCGATGACGTTTTCGCCGAATGTGTATTGCGCTAGCGCTTGCTGCTCGGGCGAGATGCCGCCGGCCGTGCTGGTCTTTCCGCCACCACCCATCATGCCGCCCATAGCGGACTCCTAAAAGCGCAGGCTATATCGCGGACTAATTTCTGTGACGCCGAGCCGCTTGGCGAGTGCAACAAGCTCAATGTCGGTGTCCGATGATAATCGCCAAACTGCACATCGGCGTTTACGCGCAAACTCGATCGAGTCACGCATGAGCTTGACGGCTTGGTAAAGCTTGCCGTCATCGGCGCAAACAAAGAGCACGATGGCTTCCGGTTCGGCCGGCAACCACGGCATCACACTGAGCATGCTGATTTGGAAAGCATCGCTCATGCGCGTTGCATAGAATGTCATCGGGGATTTTAAGACGATATTGCGAAACCAGTTCTCGGTGGTGCTCGAGTCGTAGCGGTTTGAGTACCTTTTTTTACAAATATAATTGAGCCAAGGAATATCGTGCTCGGTGATGAGCTGCGGTTCGCGATTTACCAGAACGGGAACGCCCAGTGCGGGGCCGGGGGCGGCGGTGGCATCTGCGGAGCTGGCAACATCGCGCTGCTCTCGATGAAGTGCTCCCTGTGATTCATGAACGTCCACCATGATCGGTTCCACGGATCAGCGAGATTGGCGTCTTTCATATTCGGCGAGTACCCGACAATGGCAGGCCCCAAATATGTACCCGGTATAGCATTGTCCGCGTCATCATGCGCCTGTTGGTGGTTGAGATGCCAGCTATCGGATGGACGCCGCACCGTTATCGGGTCGAGAATATAGGGGACGGCGGAAAAGCGAGTCAGCGGCGCCATCATGCCGAGGTAGATACGGTGGGCCATCGCGTGCTCGAACGCAAATACCGGATCATCAAAATTAAGCAGCGTCGGGGTAGTCATTACTCGCGGTCACGTGGCTTGCGGCCTCGGATCTCGCGCGACACTAGATCGGATGGCTGCTGCGGACCCCACACTGGCCAGCCCATCGGGTCTTCACCGCGCGGACTCACGCGATCCATGCCGAAATCAGTGCGTTCTGAATCTTCAGCAACAATAGCTCGGCCTCGCGGTCCAACGCCCTCCGACGTGCCGTAGCGAAGCGGACCAGCAAGACTGCGATCGACGCGTTCATACGCATCCGGTGTTACAACAAAAGCGTCAGGGTTGCCTTTAACTCTGGGCCACTCGCCCTGGCGGCCTAATTTCTGTGCCATTATCGTCTCCTGCGTCTTGCGCCGCGAGCTTTGCGGAGGTTACGACGTGCCGCCACTTTTTGCGAACGAGTTGATCGTCGTTTTGCCATCTGATGGATCTTTCTGGGTCAACAAGGCCGATACGCAACGGCACGTGCTCGCGTTGCAAAGCCGCGGCGACATCCTCAAGACACTCGCACACATAAATCGCGATTCCCAGTTCGCGTAACCGTGGAAACATGAGCTGCTGCGCCGCGGATGGTTTCTCACCGGGGCGTTTGAGTTCGATGCCAATGACTTTCGGAAACTGATAATCGCCGAGCTTTATCTCGTGACGACCAAACACGAACAAATCTGGCATTCCCGGCTTTAATCCGGATCCTTTGAGTCGTCCCGCCATCGCCTTGCTGAGTTTGCCCCATCCGGCGGGAAACGTGCTGTAAACGGCAGGCGGCAACAGTGCCCAGTCGAGATATTCGGCAACTGACTGATGCAGCTCGGCCTCGGTGGGCATAACGGCGGACTTACGTGAACTCACCGCCGCCGTCCTCGGCTCGGACCAGCACGAGCGCCGGGTCGTGGTGACCTTCTACCCGTCCGCTTGCCGTTCGCTCGTGACCAGTCCGAAGGATATGCACCGTCAGACCAGGGCATGCGCTTGCAAGGTCCGTAGCGTCCTGGGGCTTTATCGCGTCTCACGGACTCCTCCGTGACCGCCTCCCGCGACCAACACCTTGGCGGTGACCGCGATGTCGTCGCACCCGTGTTGACGGACGTTGGAAGCGGCCGAGCGATGCGGCACCAATGCCAGATCTCGGACCAAGCCGAATCCCTCTGGCCATTAAAGCCTCCTATCTTCTGTTTGCTGCGCGCAGAGGTCTGAACCCCTTGCGGTAAGAATAGAGCCGCGGCGTCCAACGTGGCAGCCGCCAGCTCTTAGGCTTGAGCGCCCGACTCAGATCCAGGCGCGATTTCGTGGCCACGTTAGCGCCTGTGTCGCGCCCTGATGCGCTTTGCTCGGCGGGTCATCTTCAGGCGATGTGATCTACGGCGTGCCATTTTATTTGCTCCTAACGCCGAGATTTGCGACCGCGACGCTTACCTCTCCTTTTCCGTGCCATTGTTGTTCTCCTTATTAGGCACCAAAGAACGTACGTTCCTCGCCTGCGATATGCAGGCGCTCAATCGTAAAGTCAGCTGAGTGAGATTGCAAATCGATCTCACCCCAGATCCCGGCGCCTTGGATCGGACACGGGATGATGTCGTAGCGGGCACCTCCGGTAAGATCGAATGCGATATCTTCGCTACCGCCAGGAACGCCGCCGCCGCATGTATACGTGCCGGTGAATGATACGCCGTGGCCGTCATTGTCGTGCAGCTCCATGTACATTCGCTTGAAATTCTTAATGGTCAACATGTCCTGGCCGCTCTCGCCGCGCAGCGCCTTGCTGGAATATCGCTTGATCAACGTCGTATCGGGCTGTGCAAACAACTGATAGAGCGAGGTGCCGTCAGTCCCGTATGGGGTCATGATGCTATCCTGCTCGTAATAGCCGATGTTGGTCAGCTCGAGGCCCTGTGACGCGACGCTCCAAAACGGCTGGCCTTCGACCGGATGCCACATCAGCAATAAATTTCTGGTCACGCCGAATGGATCGGTGAATCGTCCATTGAGCAAGACGACGCGGAAATTAAACATCGTCGCCGTGGCGAATGTTGGCAAATACTGCGACGTATCGAGCGTCAGCCAAAGATTGGTGATCTTATTGCCGACCGGTGACGCATCGCCACCCGTCGTCATGAAAATTCCGGCGCCGTTGGCCTGAATGAAGTGACGCCCCATGCGACCGACCGGCCGCGGGAAACGATGGCCGACTTGCGGATCTAAATTCGCGTAGTTGAATGCTGTCGAAAATGGCGCGGTCGCGGTGCCAGTGCCAGTGAGCTGCACGTTAGAGATAACATCGGTGGAAGAGTCGCCAAAGACGTAGAGGTACCCTGCGCTCTGGGCGAGATCCATAAACGTATACGTCAGCCGATCGCCAAAGTAGCCCATAGAGCCGCCGCCCCCGGTCGTACTGAAATCGGCCCCGTTCGATGGTGCGGAGAAGCTGATGACATCTTTGCCGGCGACCCATAGCCTGTTGTTGTAAACCTCCATGGCGTAGATCCCAGGCAGGCCATCGGGCATTGGGAATGGTGGCGCTTCCGGCGTCGTCTCGGCCGCATCGGTCAGCCAATCCGGTGCGTTATCTGCTGCCACACCGCCACTCGGGTTACCCGGCTGCGATAGTGTCGTGCCGTCCCACGCGAATAGCCCAGCAGGGCTACCGAATAACACGCCGCCAACCTGACCGGCGACATTGCCGAAGAATTGCGGCCTCCAGACTTTACAGCTCATCCAGTATTGTGGTGCCAACGGCTCCCACACGGCGGGCGCGGTAGTCGTTGATGTGTTTTTGGTTGCTCTTATCTGTGTGACGGTCAGGTAATCGAGATCGACTTGATCGATTGTCCCATCTGACAAAAACATCCAACCGAAGCGACCGGGAGGTGGCGCTTGGAATTGCGGCGTGACTGAGCCGATGAATCCAAAGCCCATACGTAGAATGAATTTCCCACTTGGCGCGGTGTAGATCGCCGGACCACGCCCCCAACACGAACGAAATGAACCGGGTCCGATCGCGAACAGATTCTCGTTCCACCACTCTTCATCATCGCTGATGCTGCCGCGCCGTGTTTGCTGATTGAGTCCCTTCCACGCCTGCAGCGTGCGGATTGCGGGCGGGTTTGCGCTTTGGATGGCCATGCGGCTTGATCCTCACGATACGATAGGGCTCGCCGCGCTCGGCGGTGATGCGTTGACCACGATAGCAGAGCTTGCAGTTTATTTGATTTATATGCGCTTTGATCACCGACACATCCGCGTCTTGCGGATGCAGCCAATACGCTAACGCAAAGAGTTGTTCTGCATCGCGCGGGCGCTCTACGATCAGCGCATAGAGCTGCCGCTGCTTCTCTGTCAGTCGGAGGATCGGCCTCATGCGGAACGTATAACAGCACCGTACGGCGTTTGCAGCATCGTCGGACAAACCACCGCGGCGGCGAACGGCATATCTGTATTAAACATGGTCGCCATCATCTGCGCGTCCTGCGCGCGTTGCTGCTGCATCAGCGCCAATACCGCGGCCCAGTAGGAAACGGCATCGACCCATGGATAGGGGATCGGCTCCGGATCGTTGTCGGTCAGGAGATTCTGCGGCACGCAGCTCAGATCGAGCTCCATCGGCATTTTCGCGCCCGGGATTGGTGCCAGATAAATCGAGCCATATTGGCCGTCGCCGAACTGCGCCCACCAACCGGGCTCGCTGATCACACCGTAATAAGCGCCATTATAAATCCTGAACCGCGCTTGGAAGTCACTCCACACGATACGGTGCCACATTGGCTTCCAACCGCCGACGCCGATCGCGATCGAAACCGATCGAACTGCCAGCACGCTTCTGGCGCCTGGAAGGTCGGTCTGCACTTGAGAATTCCAAGCGCTGAACGGATAGATTTCTTGGTTGGGGATTGTCGTTGTCTTGACCAGCAGCCTCAGACAACCCGACGCTGCGGCGACGCGCCGGCGCGAGCGGTTGATGAAATTGTGGAGAGTTGGCGCTGGGAAAAATTGGCCCTGTTGGTCGTTGAGGTGCTGCTGAACCTGGTTTGTGTACTCTGAGAGCATGGCGGTGGCTCACATAGCGGTGGGGTTCCCCCCAACAGTCCAGTGCCCGGTGCGCGGCTCTCTGTTTCAAAGGGCCATGGAAACCGTGGATACGGAAATTCGCCACCCGGCGGCCAGAATGCATAGCCCGGATTAAAAGGCCGACGAACACCATGCCACGTTCGATAGCCGGTAGTCCAAAACGGCCCGCAAACTGGTGGCCAGAAAAATCTGGACATGTCTTATGGTCCCGGATCTGGCACTGTCGCGCCGGCTTGCACGATCGGCGCCAGCGTCGTCCCCGGCCCTGGGATGGTGCCGAGCGGCTGCACCGGGAATGTACCTAGCGTATTGGTGATGCCTTTGATGATCACGCCGGTGCTTGGTTTGCTGCACACCAAGTTAAGGGCCGTCAGAGTCAGGCCGACGCTCGCGATCTGACCTTGTGGGATTGTTGAGTACCATCCTGTCCAACTAAAATTGCAGTCTTCGTGAATCACCAGGGTGATGTATTTTGAATTAAAACCGATCGCAGTGCCCTGCGCCAGATTCAAGTCAAAAAAGATCGGCGTGTCACCTAACAACAAACCGCGGAAGCCGGAATTGACGGGATCATCCTTGCCCCATCGCGATGACGGATCGTTGTTGTATCTTTCGACCGACATGAAATCTGTCAGAAGTTGAGTCCAATCTTCCACCGACATCACGACGAAATCGAGCGCTTCGCCGCCGGAATGCTTCACGGCTTTAAGCAACTCAGGAATGAAAGCGGAACGTGTTAGGACCGCGCCTGCAGCCGGAATTACTAAACCGCCCCATGTCGGATACGTCGCGCGACTCAAGCCGCCATACACATCGACAGTCGTGCCGTCGTCGTAGGCGTCGGGGAGCCCAAACATTTGCAGTACGTTGCCGCCATTCGACGCGAACAACGACGTGGACAATTGACGCAGCGCTGAATTTTTGGTGTCGTTGAGCTTCAACATCAAACGAGAGGCGACTGCGATCGCATCCTGAGTCACAAGCTGTTCGAGGCCGAAAGATGTGACCGGAGTCGCCAGTGCGCACAGATTGAACTCGGCATTGACCGTCTGGGCTAC
>Ga0306920_100013026_pt1 | contig 11316 bp, 10 predicted proteins | sample flu12Cox44000170_FD_204666 | JGI IMG/M metagenome (GOLD analysis project Ga0306920, IMG submission 204666) | Lab enrichment of tropical soil microbial communities from Luquillo Experimental Forest, Puerto Rico - flux4day.12C.oxic.44.000.170 (v2)... | ecosystem: Environmental > Terrestrial >...
GAGGCTTTGCCCCGCTGGTCAAGAAGCCGCTGGATGCGGCCGAAGTGCTTTTGGTGAACAAAGCGTCGCTGATCCTCGCGGCCTTCCCGTCTTGTTTCACCAAGTCGCCCGGCTGATGGGTGCGCAATCGCTGAGCGATGCACTCGCGCCGCTGGCGGGGAGCGTACAAACAGTCGTCTACGCGGCAGGACCTGAAGGCAGCGCCCTTCACACCACAGGCCACGTCGCTCTCGGTGTTTTCCTGCTCGCCGTAGGCTCAGCCATCGTCGTAGTCGTGTGGATGGTGGGACACGCTTTGGACGTCCTTGCCTTGGTGTGTCCGTTTCCTTTCCTGGATTTGCTGCTGAAGGGATTCCGCAATGCCATCTTCGTGGCCCTTGTGGCGACGACAGCGATAAACTGGAAGTCGGGCCTGGCAGCTTCATTGGCGCTGATCCTGGTCTCTCTCGCGCTGGTGGGATGGGCCTACCGCCTCCTCGTATTTCGTGTCCGATTCTCTTGGGACCTGCTGCGAGTGCTGATCACGGAATGGCGCTGGGTACCTCGCCCGACAAGCCGATTTTTGCCTTCGCCGCCCGTCGAATGGCCAGTATCCCGCGTCGAACTTATGGCAAGCTGTCGCGTGACTCGGAGGGAGCTCTCGTTTTCCAATGCCGCCGCTTTGGCGTGGGGCCGGGGCGCGGCCTGCGGTTGGGGAGCGCGTCCGAGTACGAGGTCGGAAAGGGGCTGCTCTATCCAAGCCTCGTGTCCCCCAACGCCGACCGTACCAAGTACCGGCTGATGTTCCGTCTACTGCCGGGCTACGTGGGCTCGGAGGGAGCAGTGCAAGCCGCCCTGGGCCTCGCCGGCGTAAGGGACATCCGGTGGTCGAGGGGACTGCTCTCCTTCTGGCAATGGGTGACCGGGGACTCAGAACAGGCTGCGCAAGTGCCGGCGGGGCCCTGACCGAGCTGTGCCTCAGCCTGACGGCGGGGCGAGGCAAGGGAGACTGGTGGCGCCCCCAAGAGTCCCGGCTGCATTCCTTGCAGTTGCCCAGCAGCTTCGGAAACGGCAAATAGGCGTTCCGTCCGGAGCTAGGAACGACGCGTCTTCCGCCGTCTTCGCCACGGTTCTCCTGAACCCTTCCTATTTTCGCATTCCTGTAAAAAGGGCTTGACTGAGGGTCTTCTGTGTGTATTATTACACTCATATGAAGATTGCGCCCAAGGGTTCACAAGCCGCCCGACTCCGCCAACGCAAGTTCGAACTCCTCCGCCGCTTCCCCATTCCCGCCGACTTGCTGCCCGGTTCGCTCGCCCTCACCCACCGTCGTTGTGGTCAGCCGAGTTGCCACTGCGCGGCAGCCAAGAAGGGACACCCGGTCTGGTCTCTCACCTTCATGGCCGGGGGCAAGAAGCGCGTCGAACGCATCCCCAACGAATGGGTGGAGGAAGTTCAGCGCTTGGTCGAGGCGGGCCGGGAGTTTAAAGAGGCGGTGGCCGAGGTCTTCGCCGCCAACGCCCAACTGCTGGCCCTGTGGCGGAAGCAAAGGGGCTTGTGAAGGAGCCGACCCCGCGTCGCCTGCGCAAGTACGTGGCCCAGTGTCTGGGGCTGAAAGCCTATTTGCGATGCCCCGGTGATGGCCGTTCGCAAGGGCGCACTGCCGCCACGGCCCTGCTGTGGGCTTTGTTCATGGGAGTGTTGCTGCGGCGCGCCGCCTTCGCCGGCATTGAAGCCCTGGTGCGTTCGCGGGCCCGGCGCGCCCTGGCCGTCTCCCAGAGCTTCGGCGATGACGCCCTGGGCTACTTCACCGAGCGGCTCGACCCAGCGGTCACCCGGCAAGCGGCGGTCACCGCCCTGCGTCACACCAAGCGCCACAAGGCCTTCGACCACTGCCCCTTCATCGGACTAGCCCTGGATGGAACCGGCGCCGGACGATCGCGCCAAAAAGGCTGTGATCTGTGTCGTCCCTGCCGCAACCAGAAAAGGGAGATCCTCGGCTACCATCACCAGTTGGTCCTGCTCAGCGTGGTGGGAACCGCCCTGACGTTACCCTTGGATGTCGAACCCTACGGCCCTGGGGATAGCGAGTATCTCGTGCCGGTCGGCGGCTCCTCCGCCGTGTCGTCGGCAACCTCGGCCGCCGTTTTGCCGACTACGTGGTGGTCGATGGAGACTACGCCACCGCCCCTTTTCTGCACGACGCTGGGCATCTGGGACTGTCCGTCGTGGCCCGCTTGAAGAGCAACCTGCCCGAGTTGTTCGCCGCCGCCAAGAAAAGGTTCTGTCGCCAGCCTCCCCACCAAGTCTTCCGTCACGGCAAGGACCGGGTGGAAATCTGGGATGCCGACGACTTTGACCCTTGGGAAACGCTGCGTTGGGAAACCGTGCGCGTGGTCTTTTACCGCCAGCACAAGCCCGACGGCGCGGTGAACGAGGCCTACTAGCTCACCGACTTCCCTCGCCACCGGGTTAGCAGCTGCACCCTCTTCCTCAGGGCCAAGAGCCGCTGGGAAATCGAGAACCAGGCCTTCAACGACGCCAAGAACCGCCACGGCTTCGAACATATCTGCCACCATGAGCGCCACAGCCTGCTGGTGGTCTGGCTTCTGACCTGCTTGGCCCTGACCGTGGAACGGCTCTACCGGATACGTTACCTACATCGGGCCACCCACCCGGTGCGTGCGGCTATCGATCTGCTCCTGCTTTTTCAACTCAGCTTGGGCATGTCAGCGCCGACCTTCACGGACTCCAGTTGAGAACTTCCCTTCTGCGGTCGCTCTGCTTTCGGTTTATCGGCCCCTCCTGGCACCCCACCTGATCGTGGGGGTCTCGGCAAACGCGGAAAAAGGGCTTTGAAAAATAGGTGCTAGTCGGCTGTTCCGTCGCGAATGGCCCAGAAGCCGTGATTCGGCGCTTCCCTTCGTGGAGATTCCGAAGCTGATGTCAGGTCAGCGAAGAGCTTGACAATCTAAAGGGGTGTGGTATAAGGCCCTCTGCGATCCGTTGCTGAAATCGGTTACATACTGATGTATTGCAGCACCCAAGTAATCTGCCTTACAACGATTTGCTGATGCATCCCTGCACGATTTCATTTGCTGTCGAGGCTTTGGGTCGTACATGAACTGAGGAGGTCGTTATGCCGCGGAGAACCAAGAGGCTTTTCTTGCATTGTCTGTCTCTCTGCCTGCTTGCACCAGCAGCGAGTATGGCGCAGAGTACGAATGCGTCCTTGAGCGGCACGGTCATGGACAGCACAGGTGCCACGGTACCTGGTGCGGGATTAACATTGACAGCCCAAGAAACTGGCGCGGTGGCCAAGTTCAAGACCGGCAGCGATGGCCTGTACCGCTTTGACAACCTCCCGATCGGAACTTACAGCCTGCAGGTTACGGCGAGCGGTTTCCAGACCTATCTCCAGTCGGGTATTAAGGTCCACCAGGGGGACAGCCTTCGGCAGGATGTTTCCCTCCAGGTCGGGAGTTCGACCCAGCGCATCGAGGTGTCTGCTACCGCCTCCCAACTAAACTACGAGACGGCTGAACACAAGGAAGGTGTGAACCCCGAGACCATCGGAGAGTTGCCCTTGCTGGTTTCGGGAGCGATCCGTTCGGCCGGCAACTTCGTCAACTTGCTCCCCGGCGTAGCCAGGGGTGCAGGCGACACCACCACGGACCGGATCAACGGATCACAACAGTACGCTGCGTCTGTAGTGCTCGACGGAGCGAGCCTTCTTAACCCCTCGGGCGGTAACGGCATGTGGTCAGCCGTGTACGATTTCCCACAGTCGCCGGACAACATCAGCGAGCTCAAGGCGCTCACGTCGAACTACTCACCCCAATACGGCGAGAGCGCCGGCGCCACCATCATTATGAGCATTCGCTCCGGAACAGAGCAATTCCATGGCAGCGTTTTCGAGTATCACCGAAACACGGTCATGAACGCCCGCCAGTTCGGCGTAGCGGAGCGGCCGAAGGACATTGAAAATGAGTTTGGCGCCAATATCGGCGGGCCCGTAAAACTCCCCCTCCTCTGGTCGGGAAAGAACAAGACCTTCTTCTTCTTCAACTTTGAAGACTTTCGCATGGCCGGTGCACTGGCGCGCCAGACGATATCGATTCCCTCCATGAAGGAGAGGCAAGGGGACTTTTCCGACTGGGTCGATCAGAATGGGAATCTGATTCCAGTCTACGACCCGGCCACCACGCGGCCTAACCCCAATTACAACCCAAGCCAAGCGACTGGGCCGGGCAACCTTCCCTATCTCCGCAACCAGTTCATGGGCTGCGACGACCATACGCCCAATGTCATCTGCCTGACTGACCCGCGACTTCAGAGCTCGCTGGCATCGGCGTGGTTCAAGTTCCTGCCCAATCCCACGTCGGCGGGGCCGCTCAACAACTACCTGGCCCCACCTGTACCCTCCGGCTTCCTCAACTCCCCTGCGTACACGAATACGTTGAAGCTCGATGAATACATTGGTGACAAGGACCACATCTCTGCCTCAGCCTACTTCAAGTACGTCTTGCCCACCACTTTCAGTTTGCTTCCAGCCCCTATCAGCAATAGCGGCCTAAGCTACAAGCGCACTCTGGTGGAACGTGTGAACTATGACCACACCATTCGACCCACTCTACTCAACCACCTCACGCTCGGCTATAACAACGACGGGTTCTGGGGAGGTGGCATCGATGGTCCCTATGGGAGCGAACTGCCGCAAATCCCCGGAGTCGCCAGCCACGACTATCCACCGCAGCTTACGTTCGCCAACGGATTTGCCCAGCTCGGCAGCGGACAGGGATTCGCGAATAAACAACCCTGGCCCGCGCCTGCGGTGATGCTGAATAACATGATGACCTGGGTGAAGGGCGTCCACACGTTCAAGTTTGGCGGCGAGTACCGGGTCACTACCAACTCTTTCCATTTGAAGACGGGAGAGAGCGGTGTGTTCAACTTTAGCAATACCGAGACGGGCTTGCTTGGCTTGCCTAATAGCGGAAATGCGATCGCAAGCTTTATGCTGGAGCAGGTCGACTCGGGCTATGCCGTTTTCAAGTCCGTGGATGACGTTTATGCTCGCGCCCATCAGGGAGCGCTTTTCTTTGGCGACACATGGAAAGCGACGTCGAAGCTTTCCCTGGACTACGGAGTTCGATGGGAAGAAGATACCGCGCCTGTGGAATTGCACAACAATTTCTCGTTCCTCGCTCCGGTCGGGTCGAATCCCGGAGCCGACAACCGGCCGGGAGCGCTCACCTTTGCCGGCTACGGGTCGGGACGGTGCAATTGCCGGCGTCCCGAGGTACCTTGGCACAAGGGATTTGCTCCTCGGCTTGCATTCGCCTATTCGCCCCGGCCTAGCAGCGTGGTACGGGCGGGATACGGGATTTTCTATGACATGGCCAATATGCCAGGATGGGAATCCGGCATCAGCCAGGATGGATTCAACATTACGCCATCTTTCGGAAGCAGCCTTGGAGGGATGGATGCGGCCTTCCTTCTGAGCCAGGGTCTGCCGCAGAATTTCACCAAGCCTCCCTTTATCGATCCAAGTTTCGATAACGGCCAGTCCGGGCCCATCTACCGCCCGGCGAATGCCAATCGCTTGCCTTATACTCAGCAATGGAACCTGACCGTAGACCACCAATTCACGAACAACTTCTATGTGAGCGCTGCCTACGTGGGTACTAAAGGGACGCGCTTGCTCTCGCAAGAGGCGGCAATCAACACTCTCAACCCCCAATACCTGGCGATGGGCACTCAATTGTACGACCTGTTCTCGCCGGGGCAGACGACGCTCGACGGCGTCCCTGTACCATTCGCCAGCTTTGCCACGACGATGCAGGCCTGCGCGCCTTCAGTTGCACAGGCACTACTGCCTTATCCACAGTATTGCGGCGCTCTCTACGGAGCTGACGAAAATGCCGGGAACTCTACCTATCATTCGTTCCAGGTAAAGGCAGAGCATCGTTTCTCGCACGACCTCTGGTTTCTTGGCTCCTACACGCTGTCGAAGACGTTCACGGACTCCGACTCCAATCAGCCAGGATCCGGCGGGATTTTTTCTGTTTTTGAGCGGCAGCGCAATAAGTCGCTCGCGGTGGGCGATGTTCCCCAGGTACTGGTGGCGTCGCTCGTCTACGGTCTACCCTTTGGCAATGGCAAGCGCTGGCTATCGGGAAAGGGCTTTTTGAGCAAAGTCGTGGACAACTGGACACTAAGCCAGGTGTTTACGGCGGAATCGGGCCTTCCCTTCATGATTCGATCCAGCACATGCAATGTCCCCGGCCAGTTTGGGCTGTCCTGTGTGCCCGGTGTTCTGCCGGGAAAGAGCCCGTTTGCCCAGCCCGAAGGCGGTTTGAATCCCAATCTGCCACTACTGAATGTGAATGCGTTTGAGCCTGCGAACAGTTTCAATTTCTACCCAGGTCAAGGGCCAAGGGTCGAGAACTTCAGACAGCCGGGTTATACGGACCAGGATATTGCTTTGGAAAAAAGGATTGCGATCAAGGAAAGAGTGTCACTTCGCCTGAGGGCCGAGTTCTTCAACACGTGGAATTGGCATCACTTCAATTGCGTCGGCTCGACCATTTGCAGCGGCATGGCTTTCGTCAACGACGTCGCAAGCCCGGCGTTCGGCACTTGGAATGGCAACGTCACCAATCCAAGAAACATACAGTTGAGCGGACGAATCGACTTTTGAAGGACTCATGAAAGATGTCCGGCCCTCGAACGCCACCCACTACTCCCTGGGGTTGGACGTGGGAGGCACAAAGATTGCCGGCGGCGTGGTTGCCTTTCCTTCTGGTGAGGTGATTCTGAAACGGGTCATCCCCACCCTGCCGCAGCGCGGCGGACAGGAGCCCTTGAATGACGCTGTCGCACTTGCCGGCAACCTGAAGGAAGAAGCGTACAGCCGCGGAATTCGCATCGGCAGCGTTGGCATCGGGGTGGCGGAGCTCGTCGATGCTCGGGGCTCTATTACCAGCGACCAGACGATCCCGTGGCGCGGTGTGCCGGTCGCCGAGGCCTTTTCGCACCTAGGGCCAGTCGTGGTTGAATCCGATGTGCGGGCTGCAGCCCTCGCTGAGGCGATTCTGGGCGCGGGCAGATCTTTCGCACTTTTTGCTTACATTACCGTTGGTACGGGGATCAGCTACTGCTTGGTGCAGGAGCAAGTCCCTTTTGCAGGAGCGCGAGGCAGCGCACTGGTTCTCGCCACCGCACCGCTGACGACGACCTGTACAAACTGCGGCGAAGTCGTGAACGAGATCCTGGAGGAAATTGGCTCGGGACCAGGGTTGGTGCGCGGTTACAACCAACGGGTTCATGGCAACGTCGCTACCTGCGGTGAAGACGTCGTCGCGCGGGCGGCGGAGGGCGAGGCGGTGGCCGCCGAAGTTGTGCTCCAAGGAGGGAGGTCTCTAGGGAACAGTGTGGGCTTTCTGATTAACATCCTTGATCCGGAAGCGGTAGTCGTAGGTGGCGGACTTGGCTTGGCGGGCGGCCTTTACTGGCGCGCTTTTGAGACTGCCACGCGTGAGCACATCTGGTCGGACACTGCCCGAGACCTTCCCATTGTGCCGGCCGAGCTAGGAAAGGACTCCGGCTTGATTGGAGCGGCGGCTGCCGCATGGAAACGGGCAGCGCGACGCCTATGATGGAAACTCTAAGGGAGAGACTGAAACGCGGCATTGTGCTCGGCGACGGCGGTTATTTGCTGGAGCTCGAGCGGCGGGGGTATGTGGACAGCGGCTCCGGCCGCGAGAAGGTAGGGACCGGACGGGGTAGCGGCCAGTTCACCCCCGAGGTGGCTATCGAGCATCCCGAAGCGCTCCGTGAACTGCATCGTGAATTCCTACACGCCGGTTCCCGGGTGCTTCAGGCACTGACCTTTTTTGCAACGCGCGAGAAACTGACGCGGGCCGGGTACGGTGCCCACACGGAGGCCATTAATCGCGCAGCAGTGGGCATTGCCCGGGAGGTAGCCGCTGATCAAGCACTCGTGGCCGGTTCCATCTCCCGCACCCAACTCTTCGAGCGCGAGGGGCCATCCGCAGCCGCACACACTCGCGACCTTTTCACCGAGCAGATCCGATTTCTCCAGGATGCGGGTGTAGACTTCCTGATTCTGGAAACGTTTTTCCACCTGGAAGAGATGCTGATTGCCGTGGACAGTGCGCGCCAGACGGCGCTGCCCATTGTGGCGACGCTCAGCTTCCGTCCCCAGGTTACTAGCACCGCTGACGGCCGCTCGCCTTCGGAGTCCGCGCGCATCCTGGCCGACAAGGGAGTGGATGTGGTCGGAGCCAACTGCGAGCAAGAACCAGCACGGATGCTCCCCATCCTGCGCTCGATGAGAGAAGCGGTCTCTATTGACATCGCCGGGCAACCAGCAGCCTTTCGCACTAGCGAAGCTATTCCGTGCTTCACGCGCCTACCGGAATTCCCTGACGAGCTCGAGACGATCCAGGTGTCGCGTACGTCGTTCGCCTCATTTGCTCGTGAGGCGCGAGCAGAAGGCTTCAATTACATCGGCGGATGCTGCGGCTGCAACCCTGCATACATACGGGCAATGGCACAAGGCCTGGCTACACCACCACTGGAAAATGCAGGAGGAGACAAATCATGAGCAATGGACTTACGACTGATCGCCGAGGATTTCTGAAGACGGTTGCGGCCGCGAGCGCAGTGGCGGAAGCGCGGTTCGCCGATAGCCCTCTCAGCGCCGCCGGAGGGAAGATCAAGGTGGGTCATATTGGTTGCGGAAACGTGGCGACTTACAACTATCTGCCGGATATGGCGGCGTGCCCGTACATCGAATTAGTGAGCACCTGCGACATCATAGCGGCGCGGGCGGAACACTTAGCCAAAAAGCACAACGTACCCCACTATTACTACAACATCGATTCCATGTTGGCAGGGGCGCCTTTCGACCTTCTGGTTAACACCACCTCCATGCCGGCCCATTTCGAAATAAACCTCCAGGCACTGGAAGCGGGCCGGAACGTTTGGTGCGAAAAGCCCTGCGCTCTGCGGGTCACGGAATACAAGCAACTCCTCGAAATGGCCCAGCGCAAAGGGGTGAAAATTTGGCCTGCGCCTACGGTGGTGACCAGTCCGCAGTTCAAGTTGATGGCGGAGACCATTGCCAGTGGCAAGCTGGGGAAAATCTACAGCGCACATGCGGTTTACGGCCACGGGGCCGCCAACGAGCACTTCCCTTGGTCGCGCTGGTTCCTTCAGAAAGGCGGAGGGGCCCTTTACGATTTGGGGGTTTACAATGTCGCGACCCTTACCGGCTTGCTGGGGCCCGCGAAGTCAGTGGTAGGGATGTATGGTATCTCGACTCCCATACGGCCCGTGTATCCGCCGGACGGACCTACTGGAGAGGTCTACGTGACTGCGGATGACAACACCATGCTCATAATGGAGCACGACAACGCCGTCTTCTCGCACGTCCAGACGGGGTACACCTACTTCGGCGGAGACGACACCACCGATTACACCATCGACTTAACCGGCACCGATGGAATCATGCACCTGGTCGGATATGATTGGGCCCCGCACGGAGTCGATATCGCCTATCGAGGACACGAAAAAGTGGAGCGGTTCTGCACGGATCCCGGCAAGTACCATTGGAGGTATGGGGCTTCATACATTGCCGAGTGCATGGCGACCGGCAAACAGAGTCTGATCACCGCAGAGCACGGGCTGCACGTTTTGGAGGTGATGAATGCTGCGTTGGAGTCCCAGGAGAGGGCCCGCCGGGTTAAGGTCGAATCAACCTTCAAGTGGCCGATCATCAGTTGAGATACCCCTTAACATCTCGAGAGCAGATGCTGCGAGCGCTCAAGCGTGAGGCTTGCGATTATGTGCCCTGCTGCTTTATGAGTTTCACGGCTTTGCGGAAGCGAGTGAATGAAGATCTGTAGGCCTTGGTCGAGGCCGAACAGGCCCTCGGCTTGGACTCGATGCTGTTCCTTCCGACGGCTTCGCGGTTAGAGCGGCCGGAACATCCTGACCTGCGCGGTTCGGTCCCGAGGTGCAGTGGCGCTCCTGGCAGGACACGGGGGCGAATGGCACGCGGATCTTACACCGGGAGTTCCACACCCCGGGCGGCGATCTGTCAGCCAGCATACAGATCACCGACGACTGGCCGTATGGCGACCAAATCCCGTTTGTGGCCGATCATTGTGTGCCGCGCGCGCTGCGACAAGTGGTCACAGGCAGGGCGGACCTGCCGGCTTTGGCGCATCTTCTTGTGCCACCCACCTCGGAGGATATCGCAGCGTTCCTAAAGGAGGCTGAACGCGCCCGTGCCTTCGCCGACGATCGTGGAGTCTTGCTGGCCGGCGGGTGGGGAGTAGGCGCAGACATGCTGAACTGGCTGTGCGGCATGGAGCAGTTGATGATCCTCACGCAGGCGGATCCGGATTTGGTTGCCGATTTGTTCGAGATGGTCCACCTATGGAACAAGCGGAGAATGGAGGTGGTGCTTTCAGCGGGTGTTGACCTATACATCCGCCGAGCTTGGTATGAAGGCTGTGATTTCATTCCGCGTAAGTTCTACCGCGAGGTTGTGCTTCCCAGGCTGAAAGCCGACGCGGACCTGGCGCATGAGAAAGGCGCCAAATTCGGCTACATCTGCAGCAGCGGCCTCCTGCCCATGCTGGACCATTATCTCGCAGCCGGCATCGATGTTCTCATCGGCCTCGACCCCGTTCAGGGCACCGGCACGAATCTGCAAGAGATCAAAGCGAAGACAGGAGATCGGATCTGTCTGTGGGGTGGCGTTTCGGGCGCCATCACGGTGGAAATGGGGACCGAGGCCGAGGTGCGCTCTGCGCTGCGGCAAGCCTTGCGCACACTCGGGCCGCAGGGCTTCATTCTCTCTCCAGTCGACAACATCACCGTCGACGTGCCGAAGACGTGGAGTAACCTGGAGGTTTTCCGCGAAGAGTGGCGGTTACATCGAGGCCAGTGTGGCTCGATTAGGCCACGGGAGGAATTCTTGAGCGCGTAGTACGAATTCCCTTGATGGTGGAGTCCCTCGCACAGGCTCCTGACGCGCTTTTTGTGCGCTACCCCCGCGCTAGCTCTGCGGTTATGCTTACAATGCTTTCCTCCAAGCGGGAAACGCCGAGACGCCGCTCGTCTTCATTGCTAGCCCTGGCAGGGTTCCTGGCCCTGGGACCTGCGCATGCGCAAAATCGCAATGAGCCCATCGACGGGCTGGTGACCCGGGGAGTCTCGTTGTTCAAGAGCGGTGATCTCCGAGGGGCCGAGGCTGCTCTCAAGCGGGCACTCGAACTTAGCCCCAATTCCGTAGAAGCT
>Ga0306920_100013027_pt1 | contig 11315 bp, 8 predicted proteins | sample flu12Cox44000170_FD_204666 | JGI IMG/M metagenome (GOLD analysis project Ga0306920, IMG submission 204666) | Lab enrichment of tropical soil microbial communities from Luquillo Experimental Forest, Puerto Rico - flux4day.12C.oxic.44.000.170 (v2)... | ecosystem: Environmental > Terrestrial >...
CTGACACGCCGCCGATTCATCTCCGTCGCCGCTGCCAGCGCGGCGGTCTTTAAGCTGCCCCGTCTCTCGGCCGCTGAATACGACCTGCTCATCCGAGGCGGCAGGGTCATCGACCCGTCCAGGCGGTTCGATCAGGCCGCCGATATCGCGATCAAGGGGGGGAAGATCGCCGCCGTCCAACCGAATATGGCCGCGTCGGCAGCCGCCGAGGCGATTGACGCGACAGGCAAACTGGTCGTGCCCGGGCTCATCGACATCCACACGCACGCCGGGCGAGAGAAAGAGGATCCCAGCCTCTGCCTGGCCGATGGCGTGACCTCGCTCGTCGACGCCGGATCCGCAGGGTCCGACGCCATCGAGGACGTCGTCGCGGTCGCCAAGGCGGCGACGAGCCGGATGCGCGTCCTGATCAACATCTCGAAGAAGGGCGTGATCCCCGAAGGCGACCTGATGAACCTTGCCAACGTTGACGTCGCCGCGACCCGAGCGGCGATTGAGCGGCATCGCGACGTCATCGTTGGTATCAAGGCAAGGCTGTCGAAGAACGTCGCGGGCACGAACGACGTGCCGGCGCTCAAGCTCGCGCAGCAAATCGCCAAACCACTGAATATTCCAATCATGATTCATATGGGCCAGACCGTGTCGCCGCTGCCAGACATTCTGGCCATCCTGAAGCCGGGCGACATCGTCACGCACATGTACGCGCCGCCGCCCAATGGGATTTTCGGTGAAAACGGCAAGCTGATTCCGGCGGTGGTGGATGCGCGAAAGCGCGGCATCTGGTTCGACTTCGGCAACGGGCGCGTCGATCACTGGACCTGGGCGATCGCCGAGCATGCGATGCAGGAGCGTGTGATGCCCGACACCTTCTCGACGGACTGGGGACAGGCCGCACGCACCGACCAGGTCTTCAACTTTGGAACCGTGATGTCCAAGTTTCTCCTGCTCGGTATGCCGCTCGATGGCGTCGTCGCCTGTGCCACGTCGAATGCTGCCCGGACATTCCCCGCGTTCAAGGGCCTCGGAACAATCCGACCAGGCTCTCCGGCCGACGTCGCCGTCATGGAACTTCGCCAGGGCAGCTTCGAGTTCGAGGACAACTACAAGGGCAAGCGCACCGGTACACAGAAACTCGTGGCGACAGCAACCGTGCTTGGCGGCAAACGCATCTAGTACGTTTTCATTTGTATGTAGTGCGGACCTTTAGGTCCGCTTCGCTGGCAGGCCTGAAGGCCTGCACTACACACAATCGAAAAACGCTGTAGCTCTTCACTCGGCGCGCAGCGCGGTCAGGGGATCAACCGAGGCGGCACGCCGCGCCGGCAGCCAGCACGCGACGAGAGACATCATGAGCACCAGCGCGCTCGTCGCCGCAAACGTTGCCGGGTCGGCCCGACTGACGCTGAACAGTGACGCGGCCAGCAGCTTCGTGGCGGCGAATGCGCCGATCGTGCCGAGCACCACGCCTGTAACCGCGAGCACCAGCGTTCCGCGGACGATTTCAGCCACCACCGTCGCCCGTTGAGCTCCGAGCGCCACGCGCACGCCGATTTCCGGAATGCGGCGCGTCACCATGTACGACAGCACGCCGTAGAGGCCGACCGACGCCATCAGCAGCGCAAGCGCGGCAAATACGGCCACAAGCGTCATCTGCGTGTTGCGGTCGAGCACGTCTGCCGCAAACACCTGCTCCATCGAGCGCATGTTCGCCACCGGCTCGTCCTGATCCACCTCAGACACGGCGCGCCGGACCGCCGCAGCAAGCGCCAGGGGATCGCCAGTGGTACGCACGACCAGATGCTGCGGCCACATGAACGGGATGTTCACGGCAACCTGGTACGCCGGGAAGTACACTTCCGGTTCGAGCGGCCTGTCGAGCCCTAGCTGACGCACGTTAGCTGTGACGCCGACGACGGTGAACCACGGCACGCCCGGGAGCGGAAGACGGAGGCGCCGGCCGACAGCATCCTGACCGGGCCAGCGCGTCGCCGCGAACTGCTCGTTGACGACGACCGTGAGCAGCGCGCCGTCGCGGTCGCGCGCGTCGAGATGTCGTCCGCGGACGAGTGGAACGCCAAGCGTCTGAAGATAACCAGGCGTGATCGAGCGATTGAGCGCCAGGTGTCGGATGATGTCCTCCGGGCGCATCGGAGGCTCTCCTTCGATCACGTAGGCGGAGCGGCCACCTTTGAACGTCAGCGGCGGGTAGTTGACGTATCCCGCGCCGGTCACTGTGGGCAGCGTCCGCACTCGATCCAGCACGCCGGAGTAGAAAGCGGACCGCGCGGTCACGGTGTCGTACTTCGACGGCGACAACATGGTCTCCGCGATCAGCAGATGGGACGGCTCGAACCCTGGTGGGACCGCGAGGACCTTTGCATAGCTCCGTAGCAGCAGTCCGGCGGCGACGAGCAGCACGATCGTCAGCGAGATTTCCGCGACGACAAGGGCGTGTCGTACACGCTGTGTCCCGGGGGCGCCCGTCAGTCGATTCGTGCCGGCCTTGAGCACGGTATCGAGCGGAACACGCGAGGCGACGAGCGCCGGTCCGGCGCCGAACGCGAGCACGACGAGCGTTGTCAAGGCGACGGAGAAAAGCAGCACCGGCACGTTGAGCACCGGTTCGGTGCCGAACGGTAGGCCGCCCGGTACCAGCCGCGCGAGGTATCTGAACGTGAGCGTTGAAAGCGCGATGCCGATCGCGGCGCCGGCGCCCGTCAGCAGGGCGCTCTCGGTCACGAGTTGACGGACCACTCGCGCGTTCGCGGCGCCCAGCGCTTTGCGGAGGGCGAGCTCTTTGTGCCTGGTCGCAGCGCGCGCCAGCAGCAGATTCGCCACGTTGACGCAGGCAATCAGCAACACGAGCACGACGGCGCCGAACAGCATGGCCATCGCGGGTCTGGCGGGCCGGGTCAGGTACTCATGGAGCGGCGTCACCGTTGCCGCGACGCCCTTGTTCGAAGGAAACTCCTGCGCGAGACGCTGCGCGATCGTCGTCATTTCGGCTTGCGACGTGCGCAGGTCGACGCCGGCCTTGAGCCGTGCGACCACGTACATGACATACGACGTGCGCACGGCCAGTTCATTCGCCGTGAAGCGTGCAGGCACCCAGAGTCCGGCGTTCCTCACAGGGAACTGAAAATCTGACGGGACGACGCCGACGACGGTGTGTGGCAGCCCGTTCAGCAGAACGGTCCGGCCGACCACGCCTGAATCGCCGCCGAACAGCGACCGCCAGACGCGTGCGTCGAGCACGACGACGCCATTTGCGTCGGGCCGATCGTCGTCAGGCGTCAGCGTTCGCCCCACGATCGGCTGCATCCCGAGCACGTTGAAGACATTCGCCGTGGTCCGCAGGCCTTCGAGTTTCTGCGGCGCGGCGATTCCGGTCAGGTTGTACGTGGCCTGTGTCATGGCCGCCATGTCGGTGAACGATCGACTCTGTTCCTTCCACGCCGCGTAGTCCGCGGGCGTGGGTTCAGTCAGGGAATACGGACCACCGAGCGAGGAGACGTCGTCCCACACGAGCATCAGGCGATCGGGTTGTGGAAACGGCAGCGGCTGCAACAGCACCGTGCTCACCAGGCTGAAGACGGCCGTGTTTGCGCCGATTCCGAGCGCCAGAGTCACAATCGCGACGATGCTGAATCCCGGCGTCTTGACCAGCACCCGTGCTGCGTAACGGAGGTCCTGCATGGTTTTCTCCACGAACGGGAGGGTTTGTCGGTCGCGGTACGCCTCGCTAACCTGCGAGAGCCCGCCCAGCGTCAGCCGCGCGTGGCGGCGGGCCTCGTCGGGCGTCATACCTGCGCGAACGTTGTCGGCGATGTGCGCGTCGAGATGGCCGTTCAACTCGTCCAGGATGTCGACATCATTCCGGTGACGGAGGAACGAACCGACTGCCCTCGAGATGAATTTACGTAGCCCCGTCTTCATAGAACCCCTGGCACCTTTGGAACCGCGTTAATCGCTACTCGTCTCGCAGCGCCACCAACGGGTCGACGCGGCTCGCGGCGTGGCCTGGTACGTAGCACGCGACGAGCGCAGCGCCGGCGATTAACGCGACCACTCCGGCCATCGTGGCCGGATCGGTGGCCGTCACGCCGAACAGCAGCGATGCGATCGCACGCCCGGACACGAGCGCGATGACGAGGCCGATGAGGATCCCGGACGCCGTCAGGCCGAGGCCCTGGCGGAGGATCATGCGGAGGACGGCTTGCCGCGTCGCGCCGAGCGCGACCCTGATGCCGATCTCACGACGGCGCTCGGTGACCATGTACGACAGCACGCCGTAGGTGCCGATCGTCTTCGCCGCCGGCGTTTGCCCCGGCCGCCACCGACGGTCATGCGTTCTCCTGACGACTACGACGCTTCGTTGGGCGAGAGAAACCGCGCGAGGATGGCCTGCGTCTGCTCCCACTCGCGGGCTTCCTTGGTGACCTGCTTCTTTCCGGCGCGCGTGAGTTGGTAGAACTTCGCCCGGCGGTTGTTGTCGGACACGCCCCACGTGCCCTTGATGTAGCCCTCCTGTTCGAGCTTCAACAGCGCCGGATAGAGCGTGCCGTAGTTGAGCGCCAGCAGGTGTCCGCTCGTCTGCTCGATGCGCCTCGCGATGCCATATCCGTGCTGCGGTCCCATCGTCTCGAGGGTTTTGAGAATCATGAGGGCCAGCGTGCCCTGCCAGACGTCGGTCTTTTCCATTCGTCACCACAATGTGGTCATTTGGCGATCGGGTGATTTGGTGATGTTGAAATCACCAAATCGATCACGAAATCACCAAGTCACCAGATGCCTCGATTCATCGTTCTTTCAGTCATCCACGATCCAGCCGTCGCGGAGGTGAATCACGCGTGAGCCGTATGACGCGTTCACTTCCGAATGCGTGACCTGGATGATCGTCGTGCCCGCTTCGTTCAGCTTGCGGAACAGCTCCATGATTTCCTTGCCCTGGGCCGAGTGCAGGTTGCCGGTCGGCTCGTCCGCGAGAATGACCTGCGGGTTCGCGATCACGGCACGCGCGACGCCGACCAGCTGCTGCTGTCCGCCCGACAGCTGACTCGGATAGAGATCCTTCTTCCCGACGATCTGAAACCGATCGAGGATGTCGGCCACCATGCTTTGGCGATCCTTCCTCGAGATGTTGCGATATGAGAGCGGCACGTCGAGGTTCTCGTACACCGTGAGGTTGTCGAGCAGGTGGTAGCTTTGAAACACAAACCCGATGTGGCGTTTGTGCAGCTCCGCCCGCTCTTTCTGCGACATCTTGTGGACCGGATAATCGAGAAACAGGTATTCGCCCAACCACGCCGCATCGTGCATGCCGAGAATGTGGAGCAGCGACGACTTGCCTGCACCCGACGGCCCCATGATCGACACGAACTCGCCGGCCTTGATCTCCGCCGTGATGCGCCGAAGGACAAAGCTCCGGCTCGCGCCCTGCGCGTACGACTTCTCGAGATTGCGGAGCGAGATGAGCATGCGTCAGGCCGTGGGTTCAGGCTCCTCGACGACGCGGCCGTCGAAGAGGTAGATGCTGCGCTCGGCGTGGCGGGCGTAACGCGGATCGTGCGTGACCATGCAGATCGTCGCGCCGGACATGTAGAGCTCCTTCAGGAGCTCCATCACGGATTCACCGCTCTTCGAATCCAAGTTGCCCGTCGGCTCGTCGGCCAGCAGGATGACCGGCTCGCCCGCCACGGCGCGGGCGACGGCCACGCGCTGCTGCTGGCCGCCGGAGAGCTGGCTCGGCAAGTGCTTGGCGCGGTGCGCCATGCCGACGCGCTCAAGGGCCTCATTCACGCGCTGCCGCCGCTCGGCGGGCCGCATCCCCCGATAGGTGAGCGGCAGCTCGACGTTTTCGAAGACGCTCAGATCGCCAATCAGGTTGAAGCTCTGGAAGATGAACCCGATCTCGCGGTTTCGCACGCGGGCGCGCTCCCACGCCTTCAGATCGGACACCTGCCGTCCATTGAGGGAGTAGGAGCCGTCCGACGGGGAGTCGAGCAGGCCGAGAATCGACAGCAGCGTCGATTTGCCGCATCCCGACGGCCCTGAAATCGCGACGTACTCGCCCCGGCCGATCTCGACGTCGATCTTCGCCAGCGCGTGCGTCTCGACTTCGTCGGTGACGAACACTTTGGTCACGCCTTTGAGCTGGATTACCGGGGGCATCTCTGATGTCTGCATCATCACGCGACCTCGATTGAATCGTTTAGTGATTTGGCGTGTTGGCGATCGGATTGGCTGATCGAGCGATCACCACATCGCTGTATCGCCAAATTGACCGATCCGGAGGATTCGCGCTCATTGCAAACGAATCCGGTCTACGGCGTCCCAGTTCGACATATCCGACAGAATCACCTGATCGCCGGCGTTCAGGCCCGAGACGATTTCCACCTCGTTGACGGATGTGCGGCCAAGCTTCACCTGTACACGTGTGGCGATGCCGTCCGGTTGCAATTTAAAGAGACCGATGGCGCTATGCTCCTGGCCGCTCGCCGGGCGCCCGACTTTCAGCACGTCAGCGAGCCGCTCGAGCTCCACCGTGCCGTCCACGCTCAGATCCGGCCGCGCTCCCGTGGCTTTCGGCAGCGGTCCGTCGAAGGAAACGTCAACAGTCACCGTGCCGTTCTGCACTGACGGATCGATTCTGACCACCCGGCCCGTCACGATGCCGTTGCGTGTGTCGACGTTGGCCACCTGACCTGGCTGCACGTCTTTGGCCTGGGTTTCGGGAATCTTGAGCTCCGCTTTCAGGCGTGCGGGATCGGCGACGCGGGCGAGATTCGTGCCCGGCATGACCTGCGCACCCACTTCGACCGGCACGACCTGCAGAACGCCGGCAATCCCGGCTCGCACGTGCAGCGCGTCGACCTGGTGCTGCTTGAGCTGCACTATCGCCTGGGCCTGGGCGACCGCCGATTCCTGCGTGGCCAGGCGTGCCTGGTTCGACTCGGTGTAGCTGTCGAGCTGCTTCTGCGAGATGGCGAAACGCGCGGCCAGTTGCTCGGCATCGAGCTTGGCCTGCTTGAGCGTGAGGTCAGGGACGAGGCCCTTGGCCGAGAGCTGCTCGTCGACTTCCACCTGCATGGCGGCCTTCTTCGAGTCGGCCGCGATGGCCGCGGTGGCCGCTTCCTGCGCGAGGGTGTCGTTGCGGACCTGCACGCGGAGGCTGGTCAGGCTTGCCTCCGCCCCTTTGAGCTTGAGCACGGCGTCCTGCAGCTCCTGGTCGAGCTGGGGATTGCTGAGCTCGAGGATCACGCTTCCGGGTGTAACGGTGGTGCCGGGCCGGAGGACGATGCGCTCGACGCGCCCTTCGGTGGTGGCGGGAATCCACCGGATGTCCTCGGGCACGAGTGTGCCCTGCCCTCGCACGTCGCGGAGCATTGGCCCGCGCTTGACCGAATCAATCCAGACCGTCGCCCGCTCCACCCCCTGCGCGGCCGGCTTCAGGCGCGAGACCCCGACCGTAATCAGCAGGATCACGGTCAGCGCCGAGACGCCGTATACCGTCCGGCGGATTCGCTTGCGGCGCGTCTGGTCGGGTCTGGCGATGTCCATAACTCAGGTCCTGGTTCCAGGGTTCCAGGTTCAAGGTTCGGAACCTGCGAGCCCCGAGCCCCGAGGCGCGAGCCTCGAGACTGGTGGTTAGACGGAGCACCCGGGCGAACGGTTCGTCTGGGATGGCCATAGAGAATTCCACAAGCCCCTATGGGAACACAATACGTCAGACCTGTTGACGGGCCACAGGGCCAGGTGCTAGTGTCCTGTTGACTTTCAACAGAAGGGACGGCCCATGGCCCCGGATGCAGACATCCCATACGGCACGCTCGATTTGATGGTGCTCAAGACCCTCGATTCGATGGGGCCGCTCCATGGCTACGGTATCGCGCGCCGCATCGAGCAGGTGGCGCAGGGATCCCTGGCGCTGAACCAGGGCACCATCTATCCGGCGCTGCTGCGGCTGGAACAGAAGGGCTGGATCAAGAGCGAATGGGGCGCGAGCGAGAACAACCGCCGGGCGCGGTTCTACGAGATCACGCGCGCGGGAAAAAAGCAGCTCGCCGCTGAAACCGAGAGCTGGCAGCGGACGGTCGCCATCGTCACTCGACTGCTCGAGCACGAACCATAACAGCGATCACGAGGTTCCAGGGTTCCAGGTTCCAGGTTCCAGGTTCAAGGTTCAAGAGGTTCGATGACCTTCATGCGCGAGGCTCTTGCCCGGCTTGCATCGGTTTTTGGCTGGCGTCGGGGCGACGCGGATCTCGGCGAGGAGATCCGCAGCCACCTCGACTCGCTGGCCGAACAGCACGTTCGGTCGGGGATGTCCGAACGGGATGCGCGGCGCGCCGCTCGGCGCGACTTCGGAAGCGTGGCGCGGACGACCGAGGAATACCGTGACCAGCAGGGCGTTCCGGCGCTCGACGCGCTGCGGATCGACGTTCGACACGCGCTCCGCGTATTTCGCAAGAGTCCGGGGTTTACCGCAGTCGCCGTGCTGACGCTGGCACTCGGCATCGGCGCCAACACCGCTCTGTTCAGCGTCGTCAACGCCGTGCTGCTTCGGCCGCTGCCGTATACACACGCGGATCGTCTGCTGGCCGTGTCCGCCACGACGCCGACGCGGCCGCTCAGCCTGCTGTCCTACCGCGAGTACCTCGCCGTTCGGGAACAAGCGTCGTCGATTGAGAGCGTCGGACTGTGGCTCACGCAAAGCGTGAACCTGACCGGCGGCGAGAACCCGGAGCGAATCACCGGTAACTTCGTCACCGGCTCGTTCTTCCACACGCTCGGCCTGGCGCCGGAACGGGGGCGCTTCTTCACCGAAGACGAGAGCACACCCGGACGGACGCAGCCCTTCGTCGTCGTGTCTCACGCGTTCTGGCAACGGCGCTTTGGGGGCGCGGCCTCCGTCCTCCAGGAAAGGCTCTCGCTGAACGGAACGTCGTTTGCCGTGATCGGCGTGCTCGCGCCGCCCTTCGATGCCGCCGCTGTCCCCAATCGCGGCGGTCCGGTCGAGAGCGACGTCTTCATTCCTGCCGGCGCGTTTCCCGGACGCAATGATCTCTCGAGCCTCGGGCCGTCGCTGCTCGGCGTGGCCCGCATGAGGCCCGGAATGACGGTGGCACACGTCACCGCCGACTTCGACGTCATCGCGCGCCGCCTGCGCGCCGCCTTTCCCGAGTCCGAGAGCGACCGCACACCCCGCGCGGTGCCGCTGCAGGAAAGCCTCGTCGGGAGCTCGCGAACGTCACTCCTGCTCCTGCTCGCCGTGGTCGGCGCCGTGCTGCTCGTCGCGTGCGTGAACGTCAGCAACCTTCTCGTGGCGCGCTCGTTGGACCGCCGCCGCGAGATCGCCGTGCGGATGGCGCTCGGCGCCGGACGGATCGCCGTCGTCCGCCAGCTGGGGGTCGAGGCTGCGCTGCTCACAGCAGCCTCCGCCGCGCTTGGACTCTTCATCGGGCGATCGTCTCTCGGCGGCCTCACGGCTCTCGGAACGGGGAGTGTTTCGGTGCCGCCAGTCATCCCGCTCGACAGCCGGGTGCTGCTGTTTACGCTCTTCGTTTCGATCGCCATGGCGTTTGTCTGCGCGATTGTCCCGGCGTTCCGCGTCGTGGGACTCGACCCGGCCGGTGCGCTGCAGGCCGGCGCGCGCGGATCGACGTCGGCCGGGCGCCGCACGCGCGAATCGCTCGTGGTGGCCGAGCTCGCCCTGTCGATGGCCCTTGTCGCCCTCACCGGGTTTTTCCTGAAAAGCCTGCTTATCGTTGAACGCACGCCGCTCGGATTCGAGCCCGATCATGTCTTTACGTTGCAGTTCCGACTGCCGCCGGCGAAGTACCCTGGCCAGCCGGACATCGCGCGATTCTTCACGGCAACGATCGAGCGCGTGCGTGCGATCCCTGGCGTCGAGTCGGCGGCGCTCGTGCGTGCCGTGCCGCTCAGCGGCAATGGCGGCGACACGCCGTTCATCGTCGAGGGCCAGCTGGTTGCGAAGGGGAGTGAGCCGCTGGCGCGATACCACCTGGTCACACCCGACTATTTCAAGACGATGCGGATTCCGGTGCTGCGGGGCAGGGATTTCAGCGACCGGGACGATCTGCAGTCGCCGCTGGTGGCGGTGATCAACCAGACCTTCGCCCGGACTGTCTGGCCGGGCGACGATCCCGTCGGGAAACGCATCAAGACAGTCGACCTTCCCGACTGGATCACCGTCGTCGGCGTTGTGGGGGACGCGAGGCACGCGAGTCCCTCGGAACCCGCTCGCCCACAGCTCTACGTTTCACACTTTCAGAATCCGCAGATCTTCACCTCTCTTGTCGCGAGAACCTCGCAGGCTCCGATGGCGATTGCGAACGATGTGCGGCGCGCGATTTGGTCCGTCGACAAGGATCAGCCCGTCTGGGCGGTGATGCCGCTCGACGCCATCGTCGACGCCGTGCGCGCGCCGAATCGGACGCTCGCGTTGCTTGTCGGGCTGTTCGCGGCGATGGCCGTAACGATCGCCGGCGTCGGCGTGTACGGCGTGATGTCGTACTCGGTGTCGCAGCGGACGCAGGAGTTTGGAATCCGGCTGGCGCTCGGGGCGCCGGCCGTCGCTGTCAGACGGGACGTGCTGGTGCGGACGCTGGCGCTCGTGGGCGTTTCGGCAGTCGGCGGTCTGGCGCTGGCAGTCGTCGGCGCGCGCGTCGCGGGAAGCCTGTTGGTCGGCGTGGAGCCATCCGACCCATCGGCGCTGGCCGCAGCCACGCTGACGCTCGCGACGGTGGCGCTGCTGGCTTGTTACGTCCCTGCGCGTCGAGCGAGCCTCGTCGATCCGCTCGTCGCGCTGAAACAGGAATAGCGATCACGAGGTTCCAAAGGTGCCAAAGGTTCCAAGGGTTCCAGAGGTTCGATTCGCGCGCACCTCGATCTCCTGAGCTCTGAGCACGTGCGGCGGGGGCTGTCGCGAGTGGAGGCCCGCGCGGCGGCACGGCGCGATTTCGGCGGCGTGGATCAGATGAAGGAGCTGTATCGCGATCAGCGCGCGTTTGCGGTTGTTGATGCGGTTGCGCAGGACGTCCGGTACGCCATGCGAACGCTGCGCAGGAGTCCGGGCTTCGTGGTCGCCGTCGTGCTGTCTCTGGCCCTTGGCATTGGAGCGACCAGCGCCGTCTTTACCGCGCTGAACGCGTTGATGCTGACGCCGCTTCCGGTCGGCCACGCGTCCGAGCTCTTCCACTTGACCGCGCAGAGCACGAATGCGGCCGCTGCCGTGGCTCCGGCGCGCTTCTCGTACGAAGCCTTCACCGGCTTCCGGCGCGCCGCGCTGATGC
>Ga0306920_100013028_pt1 | contig 11314 bp, 13 predicted proteins | sample flu12Cox44000170_FD_204666 | JGI IMG/M metagenome (GOLD analysis project Ga0306920, IMG submission 204666) | Lab enrichment of tropical soil microbial communities from Luquillo Experimental Forest, Puerto Rico - flux4day.12C.oxic.44.000.170 (v2)... | ecosystem: Environmental > Terrestrial >...
TGCTGCCGAGCCAATTGAACTTGACCGGATCGAAGCGCACGCCGATCGGCTGCAACAGCGGCGTGGTCGGCATGCCGTTGAAGGAAGCGCCCATCACCGTGCCGTCGAACGGCCCGGTGTGGTAGAGCGCGTTGGTCATGGTGAGGCTGCCGGCGCCCGGTTGATTCTGCACGACGATGGTCGGCTGGCCCGGGATATGCGCCGCCAAGTGGCGCGCAAGCAGCCGCGCATTGATGTCGTAGCCCGAGCCGACGCCGACGCCGACCACGAGCCGCAGCGTCTTGCCGTGGAAGAAGGCGGCGACGTCTTCCTCCGCGAGCGTCGAGCCACCGGCGACAAGCGACACGGCGAGAGCGAGCAACGCGCGTTTCATTGTTGCGGCGCCGCCAGCTAGAGCCGATCCGCCAGCGCGGCGGCCGTCTCCTTGCCGGGCACGACCGGAACGATTTCGAAGTCCATGAGATCGGACCACTCCGCGACCCACTGCTGAAGGAGAGTGATGTCGTCGCATTCCATCAATTGGAAACAACGACCGAGGTCAGCCGCGACCCAGCTGTTCACAAACGCCAAACCGTCGGGCATGAGCCGACCCTTTTGGCGGAGCCTCTGGTATATGGATTTACCGTCTTGGTTCCGGAATTGCTCGATCACCATGAACAGCATGACAAGTCTCGTGCGTTACCGAAGCTGCATCACGCCGCGGCGCGCTCTTCGCCGGGCTCGAGCGGCAGCTTCACCGGCTGCCGTGCAGGCTAACGCAAGCCATTGAGCCACGGATAGAAACGGCCATTTCGATTGTGAGTTTTGCAGCCGGTTTTGCAGATTATGTTCGCTGTCTGGCCCTGTTGAGTTGGTCGATAAGAGCCTTTGTCGTGGCAGCCCTGCCAACGTACTTACGGATGATCTTTTCGACGTGCTCTTCCTCCCACGCCAGAATCTCGGCGATGACTCTGATCGGAATCCCGGCGGTGTAGAACATCGTCGCGGCAGTTCCCCTGAGGTCATTGAAATGAAGGTCTTGATCGGACATGCCGGCCTTTGCCTTGGCGCGGGTAAAGCCGTCATCGTCCCACGGCCGATGCAGACTGTTGGTCAGGATCGTAGTGGAGCACTTCGGTATGCGCGCCAGGACGGCCCGGAGGTCGTCATAGAGCGGAATAATGGCCTCGCGCTGATACCTGCTCTTGCCGGTGCTCAAAACGGTTGAGTCTGCTCCGATGTGGCTCCAGGAGAGCCGCAGGAGGTCGCCGAGACGGAGCCCGGTGTAAGCCGCTAGGTCTACCGCATGCGCGATCTCGGGCCGACACGATGCCTTGATCCGCGCAATGTCGGACTCCGTCCATATGATGTCCGACCGATCACCACTGTAAAGTTGCTTGATGCCCTCGCAGGGATTGCCGGCGATCTTGCCCATGGGATCGACAGCGTAGGCGAGGAGGCGGGATAGCACCTGCATGCCGTAGTCCGCCGTCCGTGGTTTATCGGCCCATTGGCTGCGCCAACGGCGGATTACCGGCCTGATCTTCTCCGGCCGGTCGAATTGCGCGATGCGAAGTCCACCGAAATAGTCGCCGATGCGGTCAAGCCAGCGGCCCCAATTCCGCTTGGTGCTGTCGGCCAGCGTCTTGTAGTCATTGCTCGCCTTGTACGCCGTGATGACGGCCCGGAAGCGGTTCCTATCGGGCGCCCGCCGCTCCTCTGCGGCCGCGTTGTAGGAGGCGATGAATTCGGGCGATCCCGGCTCGCCGTCGAGACGCGGGCCGCCGCGCCACGCATACCAATAGGTCCGATCCTTCGCGGTGACTTTGGCGATGCCCTTAAGCTCGATCCGCATGATGCGCCTCAAATTCTGCCAGCTCTTGATCCAGGTCATCTTGCGGGCTCGTCCCCGGCTGCCGCGTCACTAGCACAATCGTGCCATCCCTGCCGATTTCAATGCGGGCGATATGCACACCAGCCGCAGTGACGGCCTTGACCGCTCTGGTCACGTCCTGCTGCCGGAATGTGGAAGGGGCGCGGGCCATGCGGTTACCCTGAGACCGGCTTATCGGCGGCGCAGGCCGCTTTGGGCGCCCGATAGGAGAGCCCCACTGCGCGTCCTCGCTCGCTGTCGCTCCATGGGGCCTCGCACCGCGAATGCAGCCAGATGCCATCCGGGCGGGCGGGCCAGTCCCAGGGATGCAGGGGGTCGGCCCGCGTGGCCGGAGCTCCACAATGATCGCAAAGATGGGCTGTCGTTTCGTGGTCAAATTGGCCTTGCGCTCCGGATTGCAGCTCCCGATCCGTCCAAGCGTCCAAACCCGCATGGCTGTAAGACAAGTTCGCATTTTTCGATCCGTCCGGAGCCGCTGCTTGGACGGATCGAAAATTGCAAGAAGTGCCCATTCCATAGGGGTTTGGACGCTTGGACGGATCGGAAGGGCGAAACTGGTGCGAAGACGCATCTTGACCAGGAAGATAGGCTACCCATGCCTCTTCGAAAGCGATCCGGATGTATCCCTTGGCGTCTTTGAAGCCGGGGATGTGCACCGTCTGGGGGATGATGCAGAACGGCTTCAGCAGCCCAGCCAGCTGCTTCTGCGTCAGCGGTCGCCCGCGCCTCCATTCGGCCCATGGCCGCTCCGGGTCGGCGACCAACGCAGCCACCAAATCAGCCGAGGACATGGCCTCCCCATCACCGAACGCCTTCTGGATATCGGCCAGGAGCTCGATGTTGATCGAAGACGATTCGTGCCCCTCGCCCGAGAGAAGGCAGGCGGCTTCCCGCGCTCGCTGCGGCCATCCGCTGCCAGCCAGGTCGGCGATGGCTAGCAGGGGCCGCCAGTTGTCAGCGGCGCGGTCATGCAACACCTCAGGGATGTCCGGGTCTGGATCTGTCAGCTTCTCGAAGTTATCGGCAGCCCACCGCGCAGCCTGCCGGCGCAACGTAGCAAATTCGTCACTGTCGCGCTTCCGCAGCCGCGCAACGGCAGCCGCCTTCGGCTTGCGTTGCAGGGTTACGATAATTGCCCGGTCCTCAAGCGTGTCGGCGAGCTCGCGGATAGTAGCGATGGCCTTTGGCGCCCAGGTCGAGAAGCGCTGTGGCTTATACTCGCCGTTGATCTCGACATTGCGGATGACATGCGCGGCCGCCTTGGTGTGGCCAGAATTGAGGATGCCGCGCATCTGTTCGTTGTCGCGCAGGAAAGTGTCGGCTTCATCAATGAGCAGAGTCGGACGAGTCTCTTGGACATAGCGAAAGACCGCACTGGCCGAGATGTTACTCGCCAGTTCCGAGCGAGGCGTGAGGTAGTACAGGATAATTCAGCACGCTGGTCTTGCCGCAGCGTTTTGTGGGCGAGACCAACACCATGAAGGGCGAAATATCCCCCGCGTCCATCGTCCACGCGTGCAGCGTCCAGAGGGCTAGCGCCTCTGCCGCTCCCTTGGGCAGTACGATGTAGCGAAGGAGCACTTTCTCGATGCCATCGAGAAGCTCCGCGCCAGACACAGGCGTATGCCAGGGCTCGACGTGCCAATGCGGCAGCGCGGCGGTATTGTTTTTGGTGGCTTCGGCACGGCGGCGGCGTACTAGCTTATCTAGCGCAGTAACCGGAATCCCGAGCGACTTCGCGTCCGAGACGCGGCACCTTTGGTAGGCGAGTTCACCCAATCCGGCCAGCGCGACCACCTTTGCCCGGAGGTCTTCGTCGCAATCCTGTTTGGGTTCTGCTTTTGGAACGGCTGCTGTGCAAAGAAATTCTGCGACTTTATTTAGGCCAAACTGCGCGGCCATGTCGTTAAAATCAGTGGCCTTCTCCGGCCGATCGCTGCCGAACTCGGGAACCACGACCTTCGCCCCGATCTGCGCCGCAGCTTCATTGGCCTTGGTCAGACCGGGATTGCCCGCGGTGCGATAGTCGTCGTCGGCACAAATCACAATCGGAGTGCGCGGAAACTTTTCTCGCAGCGTCTTCGCTACCGACGGTATGTTACCAGAATTGAATGCTACGACCACTGTGGCGCCAGTTGCCTCGTGCACGGTAGCACCGGTGGCATATCCTTCGGCGATATAGAGCAGCTCCTTCGGCGCGCCACCGATCATGAAATGGCCGCCACCCGCTTGGCCACCTTTCAGGAACAGCTTTTTGCCGTTCGGGTCTATGAATTGCAACGACCGGAGCCTGCGATCTTTGTCACGCACTGGAACCAACAAACGACCGCTATGGCATTTGAGCCCATAAGATTTGACCCGCTTTTTCAACAAGTACGGGAAATCGTCCGTAACCTCCGCGGCCGCAGCCCAAAGCTTTTTGGCTTTGTCCGCCGTCTCGTTCCAAATTTTCTGCTGCTCGGCATTGTGGGCGTGTCGCGCGCCTTCATAGAATTGTTGCAGTTCGGCGCGCTGCTCGACAGTTAGGGAAGTTTCGGACTCGGCGCACCATGTTTCATTGATGTTAGTGCGCCAGTCACCGAATGCACCTGCTGGGAGGCCGTCGAGATGTAGGACGTACCAGCCGGCGGCATCATTCCGATTACCACTGCTCGAAAAGCGATGGATCTTGCCATCCGCCACGATATTCTTCGGCGGCTCAATCCCCGCGGCCAAGATGGCATCCCGGAATTGTTCAATCGTGTCACGCATTGGCACAATTTCTCGAAAATAGCGGCGGGCAATGGACCCGCCGCCAAACTGCTCAGAATGGAATTTCATCGTTCGGATCGTCGGCCACCGATGTGGTTGGCTTCTTCTGAGACACCTTCACGCGGGTACCTAGTGTCGGCTCGCCGCCGAACTCGACCGATTTGGCGACCAACACAATCTGGGCACCTGGCCAGTTTTTCGGCGGCCCAAGGGCCCTGCGAATCGTGCTCCAGTTGGTCTTGTTCAGGACCAGAGGCTTCACGTTTGCATCGGTAAAGCGCAGCACCGGACGCAATTCCTTCTCGCGCCCGATTATTTCGCCATCGATGCTTTTGATCGTGACGACCAGCTCTGCGCCCTCTTCTCCGAGGTGTTCCGTCGCCTTAAAGAAATTGGATTTGAAGTAGTCTTCAGTGTCCAAGTCGTGTGCCATGGTCATCTCCTGATGATTGGCGGGTTGGTGAGGTACGCACTACAGAGCTTGCCGGTCCCCGCGCTGGAGCGCGGATATTTCTTGATGAGACGGATCGCCGGATGCACGCTCTTGAGCGAGCTGGATCGCCCGCCAAAACGTGTAGCCCTCCGCGCGTCGAACGATCACCCACAGAGCGTTGCTGTCAGACGGCGGCCATGGCTGGCCGTCAGGGCTGTCGCTGGTGACGCTGTGTGAAATTTTGATCATGGCGCGCTTCCCGTTCCCCCTGTTCCGCAGCGATATCGAGCGTCAAGGTCGGCTGAGGGGGACGGAGTCGAGGCCGAGATCATCGATCGACCTCCGCGACGGCAATGAGATCTAGCGCGGTACCTAGCAGACCCGACGCGCGGCCTTGTGAGTCACGGGACAAGGCTCGCCGGACCACTTCCGGATCGGCGCCGCATTGCACCGCAATCGAGAACACGATTGCCGAGTCGCGGGCGTTCGTATCCGCTGCGCTGTTGCTCTTGTGGTTGTTGAGAAACAGTTCGGCGATGGAACCGTTAGGAAACCGGCCGACAGTGCACGTATAGCGTAGGCCAGCGACCGTGAGCTCGAAGGTCTCGGCGAGCCGGCGGTTGGCGAGGCGTCGGCGCGTCATCGCTCACCTCCAGAGGAGGCGGCAGCCGCGCTTTGCGTCGGGAACATCCCGACCTCGAAGCTCGCCTTCCCGCGTGCATGGATATGCCCGAGGCATTCACGGCCGACATAGAACGCGACCAATGCTTGAAATGAGACGGGTGATGATTTAGCTTGCCAGTCGATCCGCCGCCCAAGCGTATCGACCGTCCGGGCTTCGGCTGCCGTCGCTGCGGCGCCGGGGCCCGCGCTTTTGCAAGCCACTGGTCACGCCGCAGAGGACTCGTCAGCCTTGCGCTCTAGGGACGAGCGAAGCTGGTGGTTGATTTCGGCGTTCACTGATCTGAGCGAGCGTCTCGCGGTCTCTTGCAGCTGCCGCAGCAGAGCCCCTTCAAAACGCACCGTCACTGAAACAGGGTCGTGCAGAAGGTTTTTTGCAGTTGTAGTAGCCATGCGCATGTCTCCATGTTGTCACACGGAGGGACGCATGATTTGTGAGGGCAAAAATAGCCGTCACGAAAAAATTGGCGCAACGATTTCAGCGCGACGATTACTTCGCGCATAAACGCCCGGAATCCCGACATTATTTGGCTATCCGTCAAAAATCGTAGCGGTGGGCGGTAGGCGCAACGATTTCAGCGCGTTACGCGCGAGGATTTCTTCGGCGCCCCGGGCGGGGCCTTTGCCTCCAAACCTGCCTCCTCTCGCGCCCTTGGCCAGACCCGACTCTGAAAACCGCGGCCGGTGAGATTGAACCCCTCTTGACGACACCAAGACGCAGCCTCGCCACGTGTCAGATTACGATGGCTACTAAGATGCGAAGCGAGGGCTTTGATAGCGGTCGTCTCTTTGGCCGTCACGGCCAATACGGGATGGCTTTCTTGCGGCTCGAACCGCGGTGGTGATTCCGGGAGATGATGCCACGCGCGCCAACGTTCGAAAAGCCTTCGTGGGAACCAACAATGCCTCAAATATGATCGGCCATGCTCGTTGTCGTAGTTGTTATCAATCGCATCCTGTAGCCATTTGCTTGTCATTTTCCCGTGAGGCCAACTGACTCCTGGAAATACGAAGCGCACACGTGAGCGACCGCGTTCCACAAAGTTGTCCGCCAACAAGTCGCGTTCGAGCATATTATATGCATTCTCACCTAACCACTCGGCGATTTCGGCAAATGAGATCCACTCGCGCTTGCGCCGCTGCTCTTCTTGGAAGCGCCTGATGCGCTCCTCATCCCATCGCGCCGCCTTGCGGGCGCTCAACATCCTTTGTCCGCGTGGTCGCTTGCCTGTTTCGAAGCGCCTGATGCGCTCCTCATCGCTCAAAATCCTTTGTCCGCGCCGTTTGATGCGTTCCTCATCCCATTGCGCCGCCTTGCGGGCGCTCAACATCCTTTGTCGGCGCCGTGATCGATTGCCTGCCATGCGCGCACCTCGCACCGCACCAGGACGAGCGACGCGGCAACCGAAGGTGCGATCCGGCTTTTCGGGCTGCAGACCCTAGCCGCGCCGCAGGTTGTTTACCGTGACTGTTCGAGCAAATCGAGTCCGCAGCCGAGCGCGCTAGCTTGCGCCGCGATCCATCCGCACTGTGACCTCGCGAGCGCGAACTCTCAATCCACCGGTTTCGGAGGAAGTCCCAAAGCAGCCAGCGATTCGCCCTGGTCAACGCCCGCCCGCGAAGCCGACGACCTACCACGTCGGGAAGTCGACTGTGATAGGGTGCAGCTCCAAATTCCACAGCGAGGACAACATGCGTGCCTATCAACTGCCGAAAGGCGGCGCCGGCATCGATGCGCTGGTCAAGGTCGAGCGGCCCGATCCCAAGCCGGCCTATCGTCAGGTCGTGGTGAAGGTTAAGGCCTGCTCCCTCAATTTCCGCGATCTCGGCATTGTGCGCGGTACTTACCGGATGCCGGTGCGCGAGAATGTCATTCCGCTATCGGACGGCGCGGGGGAAGTCATCGAGGTCGGTCCCGGTGTCACCCGCGTGAAGGTCGGCGATCGCGTCGCCGGGTGCTTCTTTCAGCGCTGGGTCGGTGGCGAGGCGCCTGCCGATGTCCACGCAAGCGCGCTTGGAGGCGGTATCGACGGCATGCTTGCGGAATATGCGCTGTTGGAGGAGGACGGGATCGTAAAGCTTCCAGGGCACTTGTCGCTGGAGGAGGGCGCAACTCTCCCCTGTGCTGGCGTCACCGTTTGGAACGCGATGATGGAGCACGCAAAGCTGATCGCCGGCCAGACGGTATTGTTGCAGGGCACCGGCGGCGTCTCGATATTTGGCCTCCAACTCGCGCGCACGATGGGCATTCAGGTGATCATCACGTCGTCGAGCGATGACAAGCTCGCGCGTGCGAAGGCACTCGGTGCCAATCACGGCATCAACTACAAGAGGACGCCCGACTGGGAGAAGGCTGCACTGGGGCTCACCGACGGGCGTGGCGTTGACCACGTTGTCGAGGTCGGGGGTGCCGCGACGCTTGCCCGCTCGTTCGGCGCCATCCGCGTCGGCGGCAAGATCAGTATGATCGGCGGCCTGAGCGGCCCTGCCACTGAACTCAATCCGGGACTGATCTTTGCCCGTCGCGCCAACGTGCAGGGCATCTCTGTCGGCTCGATGCAGATGTTTGAGGCGATGGGCCGAGCGATAGCGGCGAGCGGCATTAAGCCGGTGGTCGATAAGGTATTCCCCTTCGATGAGGCGCAGGCGGCCTACCGGCACATGGTCTCCGGAGCGCATTTTGGCAAAATCGTTATCCGCGCAGCGTGAGCAGGTTCTCGTTCCGGACGCCGGGCGGGCCAAGAATAGAACATCATCCGGTCGCGCCTCGCGAGGAGGGGGTGAGGCAAAAGTCGCCCGGCGGGCCGATTGGCACGAGGGCGCGTGGGGTCCGTTTCAGATTTCGATGAAGTGTGGAACGATCGGTTCTGATTGCAATGAATTGGGGATCGCAGCTTGGTTGCCTATTCAGGCTTCAGATTGGCTGCTTTGACCACGCTACCCCATTTCTCAGTTTGCTCGGCGAGGTACTTTCCGAATTCGGAGGGCGAAGCAACAAAGGGAGAGGAGCCCAGGTCCGCAAGTCGGGCCTTCAACTTTGCGTCGGCGATGCCCGCATTGATCTCCTTGTTCAGCTTGTCGACAATCTCGGCGCTTGTGTTTCTTGGAGCGCAAACACCATACCAGGCGCTCGCCTCATAAGCCGGTAAGAAATCGCCCACGATGGGGGTGTCTGGCAGCGCACCGGAGCGAACCGCCCCGGTTGTCGCGAGCGCACGCAACCTGCCGGTACGGACGTACTCGATCGATGAGGGTAGCGGGCTGAACAGCATCTGCACTTGGCCACCGAGCAGGTCGGTCAGTGCAGCCGCTGAACTTCGATAGGGCACATGCACCATGTCGACGCGGGCCATCATCTTGAATAACTCGCCAGCCATATGAAGTGACGTTCCGCTGCCGGCCGAGGCATAACTGATCTTGCCAGGATTGGCCTTGGCATAGGCGATGAACTCGGGCACTGACCTCGCGGGGAACGACGGATGAACCTCCATGCCGAGCGGCTCGCGACTGATCCCCGCGACGGGGGCGATGTCGCGCAAGAAGTCATAATTGAGATTGCCGTAGAGTGTGGCGTTAACGGCGTTCCCCATGGAAGCTAGCAGCAGCGTGTGCCCATCGGCCGGCGCATGCACGACAGCCTCGGTCGCGATATTGCTGCCGGCGCCTGGGCGATTCTCGACGATGAACTGTTGGTCAAGCCGATCGGACAGCCATTGTCCTATGAGGCGCGCCAGGATGTCGGGCGCGCCACCAGCCCCAAAGCCGACGATGATGCGAACAGGCCGTGACGGATAGGCTTGCGCCAGGGCAAAACGCGAGGCCGCCGACAGTGAGACGGCACCAGCCGTCAGATATAAAAATCCTCTACGGGGAAGCGTCATGAGGCCCTCCCAGCGCGGCTTTGCAACTGGAGATTAGCAACCCTTGCCCGCGCATTACGAGAACCTTGTCGACACAATCATCCGTCCCGTAGCTTGGTCCGATCAGCGGTCGCGAGCGAAGTTGAGGTGACCACGATGGGCTTCATGGACATGCGGGAGTGGATGAGCCTTCTTGAGAAGGTGGGGGAACTGCGACGGGTCACGGCCGAGGTCGACTGGGATCGCGAGATCGGCGCCATCGCCAGGCGCGTGCTCGAGAAGAAGGGGCCTGCGCTCCTGTTCGAGAATATCAAAGACTACGGCAGCGGTCGCTGCACCCAGCTCTTCGTGAGTGGTCTTGGTGCCCGCTCACGCCTCGCTCTCGCGCTGGGTTTTCAGCGTGAAGTCGCTAATCGCGAGCTCGTCCAGTACGTTATGAAGAAGAACCGCGAGGCGATTGCTCCGGTCGTGGTCGCGACGGGGCCGGTGAAGGAGGTCATCATCCGGGGCGATGCCATCGACCAGACGGAGTTTCCAGTCCCGAAGTGGCATTACCTCGAAGGCGGGCGCTACATCCACACGTTCTCCGGCATCGTGACGCGGGATCCGGACACGCGCGTGATGAACGTCGGCATCTATCGTGGAATGATCGGCCGCAAGGATACGGCGCCGTTCCTCCTCATCAAGGGCGGGCAGCACTGGGGCGCGCACTTCGTCAAGTGGACTGCGCGCAAAGAGCCCATGCCGGTCGCGTGCGTGATCGGTTGGGATCCCATCATGCCGTTCCTGGCCGGTTCACCGGTTGCGCCAGGTGTATGCGAGTGGGACGTGATGGGCGCTTATCGGGGCGAGCCGGCGCAGCTGGTGCGTTGCGAGACGGTCGATCTTGAGGTTCCGGCGAGCGCGGAGATCGTCATCGAGGGGACCATCAGCGACGACCCGGCGACCTACGAGACCGAAGGGCCATTCGGGGAATTCACCGGCTATGTGTCGGACCTCCCCACGCCGCGCCCGACCATGAAGGTCACGTGCATTACGCACCGTCGCGATCCGATCTTCCGCGGCTCGCTCGAAGGCACGCTGCCGGGTTCCTACAGCGAGAACAGCGTGATGTCCTCGGTGCAACGCGCCGCCATCGCCTGGAACATCCTGAACGGCGCCGGCATTCCCGGCATCCTCGACGTCTATGCGCCGCCTATCACCAACGGCGTCAACATCCGGGTTCAGATCAAGAAGCACTACCAGGGGCAGCCAAAGCAGATCGCGGCGGCGCTCTGGGGCAACAGCGCCGCCCAGTATCGCTACAAGCACGTCATTGTGGTGGAGGAGGACATCGACCCGGCCGACGACGAGCAGGTGGAATGGGCGCTCGCGCATCGCGTGAACGCCGGCGAGGGCGGGGTGGTCATCTTCCCGGGGATCTTCGGCTCTCCCATCGATCCCAGTACCCCGCTGGAGGATCGCGACGTGGCGCAACTCGGCACAGGGCTTTGGAACCGGATGCTGGTCGACGCAACCCGCTCGTGGAAGAACCTCTGCCGGCCCGAGTGGGACGGCGAGCGCTTTCCGCCCACCGTGCGCCCGTCGCCAGACGACGAGGCACGCGTTAACGCCCGCTGGTCGGAGTATGGGCTCGGCGACTTGTAGAGCCGATAAACAATCTGCTCTCGCTCGCTGACGAGGTGATTGAGTGAACGGCTTATGCTGCGGTGCATG
>Ga0306920_100013029_pt1 | contig 11314 bp, 9 predicted proteins | sample flu12Cox44000170_FD_204666 | JGI IMG/M metagenome (GOLD analysis project Ga0306920, IMG submission 204666) | Lab enrichment of tropical soil microbial communities from Luquillo Experimental Forest, Puerto Rico - flux4day.12C.oxic.44.000.170 (v2)... | ecosystem: Environmental > Terrestrial >...
TCCGTTGGAGGCGTAACATTTAGAGCGCAACGAGCGGTCAAGCCGGGTGTCACAGGCTTTAAGACCACGCCCATGTACCCTCGCCCGAGCTTTCACCGCGAAGCTGTAATCGCGAACATCCAGCCCATCAGGGTGGCGTCGGAGATCTGGTTCCGCTCTGTTTGGTCGAACCCTCCCACTCCACCAACGGTGGTACGTAGTCGTTTCTGTGGCCTGGGCAGGACGGGAAGATCGTGGACTTAGGGACACTTGGCGGCAGCGGATCAGAAGCGATGGCGATCAATGACAGCGGCTACGTTACAGGTGCGGCCCGCTTACCCGGCAACACGGAATTTCATGCGGTTCTCTGGGGTAATGGAGGAATTCTCGATCTCGGCGTTATCCCAGGAGATCTATGCGATGAGGGCATGTCGTTGAATTCGCGACTGCAGGTCGTTGGGTACTCCAATCAGGCTACGTGCCACGGCCCGCACGCGCACGGATTCCTGTGGGAGCATGGCGTGTTGTTCGATCTGAACCGACTGATCGTCAACGATACGGGGTTGCAGGTGATCGAAGGAGTGTTCATCAATGAACGCGGAGAGATAACAGCAAATGCAGTCACCCCGGAAGGCAATACTCACGCCGTCGTGCTGATCCCCTGCAACGAATCTCATCCGAACATCGAGGGCTGCGACTACAGCCTTGTGGATGCGGTCCCCGCATCTCAACGACCAGCGGCAACAGCGATCCAGAGCCATCAAGGCCCTACTGCTGTTCTGCAAAGACTAGGCACCCGGCGATTCAGCATCAGGCGACCGTGAAAAGGCGCTGAGGCGCTTAGAGGAGAAACGCTAGAGTTCGAAGGAGAGCAACATGAAAACGCGCTCTTACAGTTCGATCCTCGTTACCACGCTGTTCGCCCTAACATTTCCGGTTTCCGGCAGCACGACCTCGCTCACCGTGACGCATTTTTCGGTACGGGCGGACATGGCGGCGATCGTCGGGGGCACACCCTTTAGTCTGGCCGTCACCGCGCTCGATGCGGCCGGGAGCCCCGTGGCGAGCTTTTCCGGAACGCTCGTGTTTTCGAGCACGGATCCACACGCCGTATTGCCGCGCGCGACTGTGGTTGATGCTGTCAGCGAGACATTCATCGTTTCACTGGCATCGCCAGGTAGCCAGACGATCAGCGTCTCCGCAGCGAACGGCGCCATCAGAGGAACCTCCAAGCCCGTCGCCGTGACGGCGCGACCGCGCCTCCTCGTCACGACCTCTGCACTCCCGGAGGGCACAGTCGGAACTCCGTACGGCTCGGCTATCGAAGTGTTCCAGGAATGCCATTGGAGTCCGGTCCTTGGCTGGCACTACGTCTGCCTGCAAATAGACCTCGCGAAATGCGAAACGCTTCCGCGTTGCCCCCTGCAAGGCGGGATCAGCCCAATGCCGTGTTGTCGCGCGCACTGGAATGACATTGGCTATCCGCTTGCGGCGTCGGGGGCTGTAAACGGCATTACGTGGACATGGTCGGCGGCACCGAACTCTTCCGTCCCCTCGGGGCTCACGATCGACGGTCACAATATCGTCGGCACGCCGGCAGCTGGTTCTGCCGGCAACCACCTGGTTGTCATCGAGGCGACTGATGGAGGTTTGCCGCCTGCCCACACAAGTGTTTCTCTGCCGATCACTATTCGACAGTAGGAATCAATAGCTCCAGAGCCTGCCTTCTCAGGCCTTGTTAACACTCGTGCAAGTCAGTACAGCGAATAGCATCATCCCGGTAAAGCACGTCAACATTCCAGATTTTACGGTTACCTCCCTTTGCTTATCGCATGCACTTGCAACGCCCGCTTTGCCACGCTTCATCTTCATGAGAGGTGAGAGACAGACCTTAGACACGGGCGCTTCCAAGCGCCGTGGATCGCTCTTCGTCGATTTCCGCGCAGCGGGATGCCCCACGGTCATATGCGGCGGCAGCCACAAGCACCACGACGGGACCTGTGATCTCGAGCTTCAGTGCCAGTTTCTGCGCCATATTTATCGTGTGCGGTGGAGGGGTTAAGGTAATCCTCACTGCAACTGTCACGAGCGTGGCGCCTATTGCCCATGTCCAGTTCTTCATAAACGGCCGCTTGTACAGAACTCTGACTCAAGGACCCGTCCGGGTGTGGGCGCCTCTCAGCGGGCTGCGACAGGTCTTCAAGGTGACCGCCACTGATGTGGACGGGCGGACGGCGACCAAATCAATCACCTGCCTGAGACTTAAGTGTAATCCGTAGCCCGTCGCGGGCATCGAACACTACCAGACCTACCAAGGAATCGTCGTCACCCCGGTTGACATGCCTGGTGGGCCCTCCACCGCGCCGGTTGCTAGGACTGGAAATGCGAACTCAGACGAATGGCAGCGAACTGCGCTGGATAAACTGTTCTTACCCGCTACGCCTTCGGCGAAATAGCTCATTGTGCCATTCGTGGACTATGTCGGCTTAGATGCACCGGAGCCGCCCAATACGAGAGCTAATGACACCGAGCGGGATTCATCTCTCGCCAACGCAAAGCCTAGAGTGTCCATGTGATGGCAACTCCGGCGACGCGTGGCTCTATGGGGACGCCACCGAATGCCGGTGACGGAGGGCCGGGCGGCACGGGTGCACCGGGGCCGGCGGTGTTTGCCGTGTACGGTCCTCCAGTGTTGAATGTGCGCTTGTCGAAGAGATTCTTAGCGTACAGGGCAATGTCATAGCGTCCCTTCATCATGCGAATCTCAATATCCACCCAAGAGTAACCCGGGATCAGACCCACTGGAGGAGCCGTGGTAAGCGACGAGTACTGCGGAGCTATGTAGCGCCAGCTGCCGCTCAGGTAAGAGGTCCATTGACCAACGTTCGGGAGACGGAAGTCCAGGGTCGAAACCGCGGTCCATGTCGGTGAGCTCGCCAGGCGTGCACCCGTCAGGATGCCCGCCGCGGGCACCGCCTGCGTCGCATACGCATCCGAGTAGGCGGCGCCAAGGGTCAAATGTATTGGCTCCACAGGCCAGTACGCCGCCGCGACCTCTAGTCCTTTGCTGGTCACCTTGCCGGCGTTGGTGGTGTAGGTCAACTTGCCGTCTGCCGTGGGGACTTCGAGCTGCAAATCGGACCAGTTGATCTTGAACACGGTGAGCTCGAGAGAAGCGCGCCGGTTCAGAAGCTCCGACTTCACACCGACTTCGTAGTTTTCCATCGTATCGGAATGAGTTTGCGTGGGGATCTCGGGATAGCCGGGCAGGACCGGATTCGGGGTCCCGGGACGGTACCCGCTCGCAATTCGCACGTACGCCATCGTGTCTCGCTGTGGATGCCAGCGTGCGCTTGCCGCGTAAGTTGTAGGTTTCTCCGCCGACCGCTCGATCGAGCTGCTTTCAGGGAGGTAGATACTCGGCGGAATGTAAGTTTCGATGCGTTGCCTGTTCGTCAGCCATCGAAGTCCCCCAGTGACGTCGAACCTGTCATTGATGCGGTACGTGAGTGTGCCGAACACCGCGGTCTCCGTGTAAATCGACGGGATCAGCGCCTCGTAAAACGGATTCAGGGCGGGGATGAGGTTCAGATGACTGTCGAGCGCGTCGGCATACTGATGGTTCGATGCTTCCTCGTTGTCGTAGTAAACGCCGGCCTGCCATTCAAAGCGCTGCCCCGCTCGAGAGACGAGGCGAATCTCCTGCGAAAACCGTTCCACCTTGGCGTAGAAGCGCGATCGATTGAGCATCGAAGTTACATTCGGATCAAGAAGCGGCTGTAGGTAGCCTAACACTTGGCTTGAGTCCTGGACCCAACTGAGCCGCTTGTCCGAATAACCCGTCGCCGACACGACCTCGAAATGCGGAAATTGCCAGTCCACCGTGGCGGAGACGAGCTTGACATCCGTCGAGAATGGCTCTGGAACGGCATGTGGGTACGTGAGATAGCCGCCAACCCAGCCGCCCGGCCGGTAGTAAGGATCCTGCGCGGTACCGAGCAGCTCGGCGAAAGTTCGGGCATCGCCGTCAGAGTCGGTGCGCTGGTAGATCGCCTGGAGTCTGACGTGAACTCCAAGCCGCGGCTGCCACAGCAGCGCGAGTCGCCCGCCATATTGTGAGAGCGAGTTCTCATGGGCCAACCCGCGGAGCGGATTTGCCGTGTATCCCGGGGTTTCCTGAACGTATGCGCTTCCGCGGATGGCAATTTCGTCAACTATCAGCGGCGCGCTGGCGGAGCCGCGAGCGGCGAAACCGGGTGAACCGCCGTTCTTTATGTCGAAGAGATCGCCACCGAGCCTTGCGTCCAGCACGGTCAGGCTCGGATCCTTCGTGACGTACTTGAGCACACCGCCCATGGAGTTAGCACCATACAGAGTGCCCTGAGGTCCACGCAGGATCTCGATGCGTTCGATGTCGTACGGAAGCAAGTCAAGCGCGAACAGCGACTCGCCGGTCCATGAGGCGCTCGATCCCACAGACACATCGTCCACGACTGTCGCGACCAGCGATCCTGAGCCCATAGCCGGCAGTCCCCGCAGCACGATGCTGGTCTGACCGGGACTCCCGCCGGATGTGATCACGAGGCCCGGGGCCGCCGCCGCCAGATCGACGAGGCTCGTCGCATGCAATTTCTCGATTTCAGCGCCGCCGATGACGCTGACAGAGGCGGCCACGTCAAGGGAGCGCTCGGTGCGCCGTTCCGCGGTCACGACAACTTCCTCAAGAGGACCGGCGTCGGATGGAGCCACCTCTGCCCCGCGGATAACATGGGGCACAGCCGCGCCGAAGAGTGCAGTGATCAGGACACCGCTGTGTCGGCGGATGGGGCTCATTCTCCGGTGTCCTCAGCCTCCGGCCAATTGCGGTGTTCCGCGTGCCACGCTACCTCTAGGGCCCCTGCGCACCCTTAGGTCGTCCGCATCAAAAGTTCTCGAGCATCCAAATGTTGGCGGTTTTCCTGTTCTGGTAAATCCCCAGGTGCTTGCCGTCCGGGGATGGAAGTCCAAAGCAGGTTCCCGCAGAGTCACATTTGAAAAGCTCCTGCGCATTGCCCTGCAGATCCACATGCAGCAGCACAGCGGCATCGTCACGATAAGTCGTCACGATCAGTCCCCGCCCATCAGGCGTCCATGCAGCCCCTATCCGCACGTTCAACCCCTTGACGGGCAACACGCGTGCCGGATCACCACGCAGCGAAAGAATTCGCAGGGGTCCCGCCGGACCCACGCTCGTGCTGACCCATTGGCCATCCGGCGACAAAGCAAAGGCCAGCGGCGGCGGATCCTCATCCCGGTTGGGATAGCGATCGAAGCGCAGCAGCTCACTGCCCCGCACGCCGGTTGCCGGATTGAAGGCAGCAACGACAATCTCTTTGCGGTTCGCCGTCGGCTCAGCTGTCACGCACAGGGTTGCCGGCGCCCGTGCACAGGAAAGGCCGCTTCCCGGAGCCAACGAAAACAACTGTTCTAACTCTCCGCCGCTGATCGGGACACGCCAGATTTGCGGCCGCGTCGGTGTTGCACCCGGCGGGAGCGGATAGACCGCAAGAATGATCCACTTTGCATCAGGAGACAGAAGCGCATCGCCGAGCAACGCTCTCTCAATGCGGGGGACGATCGGCTCTGCGACGTCGGTGTCCAGGTTCTGCCTGTAGACTGCGGAATAATCCCCGCGATTGCTTACGATGATCGCCGTCCGGCTGTCCGCGGTCCAATCGGTGATTGCTTCGTCACTCTCGTCCAACGTGAAGTGTGCAGCTTTACCGATGCGAGTGGCATTGGCTTCCAGGTCGGCAACATATGAGGTGCCAGATCCCATGGACCGAATGAACGCCACGAGCCTGCCGTCGGGCGTCGCGCTGGCGCCGTACACCGAGGCGCCCACCACGTCTGTCAGCCGTCGGGCCTCGTCGGTCAACCTGCCCGAGCGGGTATCGAACCGCGCAATCCAGTACGTGCACGTTCCTACAAGAATACAATCAGCGTAGATCAGGCGTCCATCGGGCAACCATACCAGGTCGGACTTAGTCCTCATTGCGGACTCGTCCATCACAGTTGCCACAGGCCCGCCGTGCAGGTCCTGCGTCACCAACGCATTCCCAGAATCGTCGGTCGTCATATATGAGATGCGGTTGCCGCCCTGGAAGAACGACAGGCAGCAGACTGCCCTGCCTTCGTCCACCTGGATGACCCTGCGCGCCTGCTCGCCGTTCGGCCCCATGACCCACAGTTCGCGCTCGCCCAACCGCCCGCTATCAGCTCCGAAGGCGACCATTGACCCGTCCGACGAGACTGCCTCGGCGATCGCTGTGTCGCGAAGCTTGCGTGGCGGTCCACCGGTCACAGGAATCACCCAGACCGTGCTGATGCTGGTGCTCAGTGGCCCCCAATTGGATTGTTCGGTCGGCGGATGGGACGTGGCAATAAACTGTTTGCTGTCCGGAAACCAGGCGTAGGCCGATATTTCCCAATCGACTTTCTCATCCCGCAGCGCTTCGGGACGCGCTACCAGCTGTGAGCTGTCGCTGCCGATGAGCTTGACGTGCAGACCCTTCGTATCGGCGTACGCGAGGTAGCGGCCGTCCGGCGAAAGCTCGCCGGATGAGACCGGGTTTTCCCAGGAGTTAGTGGTCAGCTGCCGCACTTTGACATTCGGCGGTGCGACCGGCGTTGCGTGCTGCCGCGCAACCCAAATCGATGCGACAGTGATCAAGAGTGCAAGGCCGGCCGCTGCGGCTATCCAGCTGCGATGCGGCAGCTTGCGGGTTGCTTTAGCGCGCAATGCCTCCAGATCCGCCCGCACCTGCCCGGCCGTCGGGTAGCGAGCATCGCGGTCCCTTTCAAGACACTTGCCAAGGATCCTTTCGAACTCTGCCGGTAGTGTTGGATTAACGCGCCGGAGAGGCGCAGGGCTCTGGTGGAAAATTGCATCATGGAGTATCGGTTCGGTCGCTCCCTCAAACGCCCGGTGGCCCGTGGCCATTTCATAGAGCACCAAGCCCAAGGAGAAGATATCGGTGCGCGCATCGAGCTTCTCGCCGCGCGCCTGCTCGGGTGACATGTAGGCAGTCGTTCCGAGAGCAGCACCGGTGCGACTGAGAAGCGCGTCCGGCGTCGACGCCAGACGGCTGACCTCTCCTTCACTATGTTCTTCAGCGAACTCAGCACCCGTAGATTGTTCACCATCCGCAAGTTCCCCGGACGTGGGCTTCGCCAGCCCGAAATCCAGGACCTTTACTTGCCCTTCCTTGGTTACAAAGATATTCGCCGGCTTGATGTCGCGGTGGACGATGCCGTGCTGATGTGCAGCATCCAACGCTTCGGTGATTTGAAGCGCCAGATTCAGCAGCTCTGGCAAAGCGAACGGTGGACGCGCCGGACCGTTGCGGGAGATCACCTCGCGAAGTGTCTGTCCTTCGAGCAGCTGCATCGCCAGGAAGGGTTGCCCGGCGTGCTCGCCGAACTCGTATATGGGACAGATGTTCGCGTGCTCGAGCGCGGATGCCGAGCGCGCCTCACGCTCGAAGCGGCTGAGCGCCGCCGCGTCCCGGGCGAACTCTTCCGCGAGGAATTTCAGCGCTACCTGACGCCCCAGCTTGACGTCCTCGGCGCGGTAGACCGAACCCATGCCGCCGGTATCGATGCCACCCAAAATCCGGTAGTGCGAAATCGTCTCGCCCACGAGGGGAAACGCCACGGCGTCGAGACCGCTGTGCACTGCGGACTGTAGGTCGTTGGCAGCTCTTTCGTCGCTTGCCAGCAGTACCTCGACAGTCCCCCGCAATTCCATATCGCCAGCGCACGCCTCCTCCAGAAAGCGGGCGCGTTCCTCGGCATTGCACTCGCAGGCGCGGTGAAATAACTCCTCAATCTGTGCCCAACGCTGAGCGTCCAAGGAGCACCTATGGAGTCTGCATAGCGTGGTGCAGCCAGGCCTCTGCCATTCGCAGGTCGCGGCGGGCAGTTTCAACGGACACGTTCAGGGACCGTGCTATTTCCTCCATGCTGAGCCCAGCAAAGTAACGCAGTTCGATGGTTTTGCTCTTGCGCGCGTCGATCCTCTCCAGATCCTTGAGGCTGGCATCGAGCGCCACGAGCGCACCGCTGCGGTCCTCTTCAAAGCTGACCACCTCTTCCAGCGGTACCGCTTGCCCGGCTCGCTTCTTGGCTTTCTTTCGACGCGCGTGGTCCACCAGGACTTGTCGCATTACGCGGGCAGCAACCCCGTAGAAATGCGAGCGGCTTTGCCAGTCCGGCTTCGACTGCTCGACGAGACGCAGATAGGCCTCATGGACCAAGGCCGTCGGCTGCAAGGTGTGGCCCTTTCGTTCGCCCCGCAGGTAAGCCGCGGCAAGTTGGCGGAGCTCCCCGTATACGAGCGGCATGAGTTCAGCCTCGGCTCGCTCGGCACCGTTCCGCCATTCCGCGAGCAGCCGCGTCACTTCATGGGTGACTGACGATCTCATCGCAAACGCTGCCCCCTGCCGAAGCGGGATCTCTTCTCGCTACGGGTTGGAATGCCCGATTTCTACTTCCTTTTGCGCATGTTTGTTTGTGAATCGTCAGCGCGTGACGTTCCTCGCCATGCGGGCTTCTGACAAAGAATGCGCGGCTGCTGGCGCATAGTCGAGTTCTGTCACTGAATCGAGCGTTTGGAGTGCAATAAGTCAATTTAAAAAGAGCGCCCCGGCTTCGATGCGGCAACGCAGCAATGCAGGCACGGGAGAGCAAGACGGCGCTTGGCGGCGAACATCAATGGGACTCCGTTGTGAACAAGACCTTAAATCGACTGACCTTCGCGTACGTGTTTTCCCTGAGTGACGATAGGAGGCGCTATGAACCCGCGGCTCTCCAACGGTAGTGCCACGCTTTTCGCTGCCTTGGCGATGCCGGGGTTGTTCCTCTGCGCATGCGGCGGAGACAGCGGGAGCACCTCTGCCACGCCCGCCCCGACTGTCAGTATAGGAATTTCACCAGCCAGCGTTCCCGCGGGACAACCTGCGATGCTAACTTGGTCCTCGAATAACGCTTCGACGTGCCAGGCCAGCGGTGCCTGGACAGGCTCCCAATCAATGAGCGGAAGCCTCGGGGTGTCGCAAGTCACGCCTGGTACCTACACCTACACACTTGCTTGCTCATCGAGCTCAGCCGGTGCGGCCTCCAGATCAGCCACGCTCACCGTTACGGCTCCCACGTACCATTTCAAGGTGGAAACGGACACACCCGCCGCGGTCGGCGGTACGCCGATGGCTCTTACTGTCATTGCAGTCGACGCCATGGGCAATGTCATGTCGAATTTTTCCGGGACGCTGCAATTCAGCAGCACTGATCCGCATGCCGTGCTGCCAGAACCCACCATCGTCACTGAAAACAACGACTCGTTTATCGTGTCCCTGAGTAGTCCGGGCGCACAGACAATCACCGTGTCGGATGCTGGAGGCACGCTCATTGGAACCTCTGACCCCATCGATGTGACTGACAGGCCAGCTCTGGTCATCACCACGCTTGCGCTTCCGCAGGGCAGAGTTGGCATTCCATACGGGTCCGGCATGGAGGTCTACCGTAGCTGTGTCTGGAGTCCGGTGTTAGGCTGGCACTACGCTTGCACGCCCATTACTCTCGAGATGTGTCGGACTCTCCCGGCTTGCGGAAGGAGAGGGATCTCTTTTAAACCTTGCTGTTCCACCGAGCCTAGCTACGTCGGCGCCACACTTTCGGCCACCGGCGCCATCAACGGCATAAAGTGGGCCATCACGGGCGCTCCGAACTCCTCCGTACCTCCTGGACTGCAAATTGAAGGCGATAGCCTCGTAGGTACGCCGCAATCTGCGGGGAACTACGAGGTCCTCATCACGGCCGTGGACAACGGGTTACCTCCCGCCGAGACCAGTGTCTCCCTGCGATTGGTCGTTCAATAGTAGCGGGAATGCCCGATTTTCTGCTTCACTTTGCGCATGTTTGGTTGTGAATAGTCAGCGTGTGACTTTCCTCGCCATGCGGGGCTCCGGACGAAGAATGCTCGTGCGGCCGCGGCTCATCGCTGGGGTGCTGGCGGTAGCACTGGGCCTGAATGGCTGCGGTGGGGGCGGCCAGTCTAGCGCTCCTCCAACGAACCCCAATCCTGTTCCTTCCATTGTTACGACCTCCCCGAACAGCAGCAAGCAAGGCGGGATGGGATTCAAGTTGAGCGTGATTGGCTCGAATTTCATCCCCAGCTCGGCAGTGCAATGGAATGGCAGCAATCTGCCGACAGCATTTGTAAGCGGCGGTCTGATCACGGCCGACGTGCCAGCCAGCGCGGTGTCAAGCGCAGGACCAGACACCATCACGGTTATGAATCCCCCGCCGGGCGGGGGAGTCTCCAATTCCACCAGCTTCAGCGTACCTTGCATGATCGCTCCCCCAGCGCCCGCGGCGGCCCAAACCCGCGCTCGCATCGGAGCTTACTACTTCGATGGCTGGTCCGGTCCGATGACGAATTTTCACTTCAACGGATTACCCTACGGCGACTTCAAGGACAGAGAACCGCTTTCCGGCTGGCAGGACAACAGCGAGTGCGCCGTGGAGCAGCAACTCGCGTGGGCGCACAACTTCGGCCTGAGTTTCTTTCTCTTCGAATGGTACTGGAATACGCCAGTCACCGAGCCCGGGGACAATCTCAATTCAGCTCTGCAAATCACACATGCCCTCCCCGACCGCCACGGCATGCAATTCGCCATCGTGTACGCCACAGGTGGACCGTTCGACGTGCCGGCCGCCAGTTGGCCCTCCGCGGTGGAGGAGTGGGTCAGCTACATGACCGATCCGGACTATGTGCGGGTGAATGGGAAGCCGCTGTTTGTGATCTTGAATATCGACGAGATGCGCAGTGTGTTCGGAACCTCAACTGCAGTGCGAGCTGCACTTGACCGGTTGCGTTCCGCCGCCCAGGCAAAAGGCCTTCCCGGTGTCTACGTGGTGGGGAACTTCGGAGTGGACGAGGGTTCGCTCGGCCAGGATCCGTTGTGCTGTGGCTTTACGACCGTGGGAGAGGATGGGTACGACGCTGAACAAACCGGCGCGGGTCCTTTCACGGCTCCGCCGGTGAGCGGGATGGTTCCTTACTCCACCATGGCGGACATCGCCCACTGGAGTTGGGACGAATCGAGACTGCACAGCCCGATTGCCTCCGTTCCGGTCTTCCTGGACGGCTGGGACCCGCGCCCCTGGGATGAGCGATCGAGCGCAGGAATCTTGATGTGGTATAGCAGGAGTCCCCAGGAAGTAGCTCAGCTGATGAAAGACGCGATTGATTGGGCCAACGCCAATCCTGCACTCCGCTTGGAGCCGTCTCCCG
>Ga0306920_100013030_pt1 | contig 11313 bp, 11 predicted proteins | sample flu12Cox44000170_FD_204666 | JGI IMG/M metagenome (GOLD analysis project Ga0306920, IMG submission 204666) | Lab enrichment of tropical soil microbial communities from Luquillo Experimental Forest, Puerto Rico - flux4day.12C.oxic.44.000.170 (v2)... | ecosystem: Environmental > Terrestrial >...
TGCGGGACACTCGTCATATGTCGTCAACATCGATCGGCCAGGCAAGCGACACGGCGGGTGAAGAAGCGATCGTGCGGCATCACTATGATCGCGAAGACCGCCAACCCGCTGGCCGAAATCGGCGCAGAAGCAGTCGTACGCTGCCGTCCGCTTCTGAGCGGCCCAGCCCTCATCCGCGCCGTCGGTTAGCAACATAGCTCCCTTGGTACGAGCTGACGTGAGTCTGATCGCGGTTTGATGGTGACGACGAGGCGCGAGAATTGTTCGCTGTCAGCGGTTCTTGCCCCTTCGGTCCGATCACCGAAAGGTCAGAAGAAGTACCGAACGCCGCCACCGATCTGGTTGAACGAAGTGTGTCCCTGGAAATACGGCGCGATATAGCCGCCTTGCGTCTTCGAGTAGTCGAATGCCAGGTAGAAGTCGGTCTGCCGGTCGAAGCGGTAAAAGGCGGCGCCGTAGACCGTGTTCCAGCGCCCGCTGGAGGTAGAAGTGACCCCGTTCGTGAGGTCGAACGGCTGCAGCGTCGTTCCCCCGCCAGACAGGCCCGCGTTGTGGGCGTCCACGCTGTAGTAGGCCAGCGCGTAGTCCAGCTTGCCGCCTGGGTAGACCTGGGCCGACAGGGTCCAGACGTCATCTTTGCGCTTGCCGACCGCGGCCGGCTGTGCGATGTCGGCCCGGATGAAGCCGCCGTTGAGGCGCAGCCACTGGACGGGGCGGACGTTGCCCCCGACGCTGTAGACCGACTTTCGGAATCCGTCGTAGTCGGCGAACGTTCCCGCGACGTTGGCATGCCAGATGTCGCGTTCGCTGTTGTAGCCGAGACCGATGGTCTGCTGGGTGCTATGGAGGCCATGACCGGTGTCGACGACGTCCGTGCCCCCCGCGCCGGGCGAGGTGTCCTGCAGCCCGCCGAACTGGAGTCCTGCGTAGCTGACGACGCCGCCCCAGTCCTTCTTCCACACCACGCCGGAGTCCCAGCGATTGCCGGTGGGCGAGCCGGAATACTCCATCAACTGGTACATGGTCTGGTTGTTCATCCAGCCACCTTCGTCGTAGCCGTTCCGGGCGCTGCTAAAGGGGTTGGCCCAGATCATGTTGATGTCCCGGCCGGGCGAATCCTGGCGGCCGATGGTGAGCTTGCCAATCGCCGGGCTCGCGAAGCCGATCCAGGCATCGCGATTGAAGATGATTGGCGCGGAGAACCCGCCGTCGAAGTTGCCGGTGGGCAATTCGAATTCGCTCTCCAGCCTCATGATGAGCTTCGTCCCGGTGCCCGCGTCGAGCATGTGGCTGCCGTTGAAGCCCCAGCGGTTGCCGTTCATCCACGAGACGTCCAGTCCCGTCCAGCGCCTGTTCGTAGCGCCGTACGACCCCCCGCCGGTGTCCGAGCGGGGGTTGGCGTTCGGGCCGCCGGACGACGACGAGGCGATCGTCAGGTCGATCAACCCGTAGACGCCCAACGTCGTCGTGCCGGTGTCGATCACGCGATAGCCTTCCGGTGTATCGCTCAGCGTGAGTCTGTCGCCGGGCCGCGCATCGGCGACAGGGCCGGCGACGACCGTCGCGGCCGGCGCCTTCGCAGCGGGTGCCGACGCGGGCGTCGCCGATTGGATCCACGCCTTCAAGGCATCGATCTCGCGCTGCTGCTGGTCGATGCGCTGTTTCAGAGCGTCGACCGAGGCGGCGGGTTCCTGTGCGAGCGCGGCGGACGTGACAGCGGCAAGTCCCACCATGGTGAACAGGCGCGACCTGGGCCGCTTCTGAAGCGCATGCATCATCGTTTGTCTCCTGGTTCGTCAACATTGATCCGGACCGCGGATCGCAGCCGGCCACCCTCATGCGGGGTGATCAAAGTCTGAGTCGACGAACAATCGAGAACAATCAACTTGCGCGCTGGACATTTAGCCTGGCGCTAAAGGCAATCTCCTGCAGGCGCGAACAACAGTTGCTTCGCCGAAGGCCGAGGTATCCCGCGCATGCGAGCGGAACAGCTGGCCACGCGATGTGATCGTCGCGTGCTGCGAAGCGATGCCAAGGCGGTTCACGCCTTGAAGGTTCGACACGCAGCCAGCAACGCGAGCAGGTTGGGATCGCGCTCGCGCGTGCGCAGGAAGCACAGACCGATACGCTGGACGATCCGGTACCTGGCCTGCATGGGGATCAGCACGACGTTCGACGGCAGGACCGATCGGATGCGCCCAGGCAGCAGCGTGCAGCCGATGCCGCCATTGACCAGGTTCGTGAGAGAGAAGATGTCGGCCGTTCGCATCACGACGTTGGGCGTGAAGCCGGCGATCCTGAACGCCTCGACGAACCCGTCGTACGTCACGTAGCCTTCCGTGAGGCTGACGAAGCTCTCGTCGACGCAGGCGCTCAGGTTGACCTCAGCCATGTGCGCGTACTTCGAATTCGCGGGAGCCGCGAAGAGCACGTCGTCATCGTGCAAATGCTGCGTTTCCACATCGATGGCGTCGTCGGGCAGGCCCATCACGGAGGCATCGATCGCGCCGTCCCTCAGCCTTTGCAGAAGATCGCTGTTCGAGCCGAGGACGAGTTCGGCCTGGAGGTCGGGCTTGCGCAGTTTGAGGCCCATGATGACCGCGGGGATCGTTCCGCTCGTCAGCGAGTAGAGCGACCCGATGCGGATGCGATCCGCGTCATACCCCGCAACTGTTCGGGTCGATTGAATGCCGTCGACCATCGCCTTCAGCACATCGCGCGCGACTTCCGCCAGCACCTGGGCTGCTTCCGTGGGCTGAAGGTTGCGACCTTCATGGCGGAAGAGGGCGCAACGCGTTCCAGCTTCAAGGGTATGCAGTGCCCGGTGAACGCTGACGACGCTGATGCCGAGTTGCTCAGCGGAACGCGCCAGATTCCCCGCCTCCATGAATGCAAGAAGGATTTCGAGCTTGCGAAACGTGATCTGTTCGTCGATTCGCGGAATCATGGATGGTGCCTGCTGTTCAGCTGACTCACTCGGGTTCGCTTGGACCGTCGCGGAGCTCACGTGGTGCCGCGGCCCGGCACTAGACCGAATGGGTGCCTACCCATCTTGCGATCGCACCGACACTGTGGAATTCGTCGCACGACCTGGCTGGCGTGTGCTCGTATCGCTCGTTCCACATCCGAGCCAGCGCATTTCCCGGGCCGATCTCCAGCACGCACGTCGGCTGTCGTGCGCGCAGAGAATCCATGCAATCGCTCCATTGAACGGCACCGCAGACTTGTGCCGCCAGGGCCGCCCGCGCCTGTTCCGTTCCGATGCACAGCTGGCCAGTTGAGTCGCTGATCAGCGCTGTTCGTGGCCTTTCGAACTTCTCGCCCACAAGGATCCGCGCGAAGCGTTCCGCCGCCGGCAGCATCGCTGGCGTGTGAGAACGTACATCGACTGCGAGCCGGGTGCACCGCGCGCCCTGTGCTGTCAAGACGGATTCGGCGCTTTCGAGAGACTGCACTGCGCCGGCAACGACGACGCTGTGACAGCCGTTTCGGATGGCCACGTCCAGGTGATGGCCCTCGCACACATGGGCAAGGGCCTCGCGCCCAATCCCGCTCACGCCCATGAGCGAGCCTGGAGCGATCGCGGCGGCCTGATCCATCGCCCGTGCGCGGGCGAAAGCCAGATGGAGGGCGGTTCGAGCACCGAAGACACCCGCTGCGCAATACGCGGCGACCTCCCCGACGCTGTACCCGGCGATGGCGATCGGCACGGGAAGATGTGGCGACAGCTGCGACCACGCCGCGAGCGCCGTGCCTGTGAGCAGCAGCTGCGCGTTCGCGTTGCGACGAGCCCAGCCTCGGTCGTGCAATGAGGCACGCCAGTCCGGCCTGCCCAGCATGGCGCTGGTCTCCCGCATGAGGGCGTCGTCATCGGCCAGCCAGCTCAGCATTTGCGGATGCTGAGATCCTTGCCCCGAGAACACCAAAGCAAAGGTCACGCGCAAGGCTCCGCGAAAGAATCCAGCAAGCCCAGGTGCAGCAGCCAGCAGGTGGCCGACAGCGTGTCAGCCGCGCCTCCCGGCGAGAGGTTCCGGCGCACGAAATCCGTTCCGATTCGACTCGCCTCGGCGAAGCCATTGCGGCGAGCGGCACCGCCGGTCTCGAGAAAGGCGCGCGCGGTCTTCTGTGCGTAGCGCAGACCATCGATCCCGCCGCGATGGGCCAGGTTGCTGTCGTCGAGGATCGCCATGACGTGGAACAAGGTATCCAGAAGTGCGGCCTCGCGGCCCATGCCTCTCGTCAGCGCGTCGTGAAGGGCCGGGAGCGCGGTCTCGAACAGCGCGGGGAATCCGGCGGCGGCTTCCTCGGGGGCGCCCCGAAGGCCGTAGCGGCGCGCGGCGATTCCGCCAGGCAGGGATGATGGTCGGCCCGCACGCTCGAGCAGCGCCGGCGCCCATCTGCCCACCAGCGCACTGCGAATGGTCGCTGCACGCAGCGGCATGCCCTGCGCCAGCACGGAACCCGCCGCGGCGCAGAGCAGTCCTAGCATGAAGATGGCGCCGCGATGCGTGTTGACGCCGCCCGTCGCCCGAAGCATCACCCCCTCCGCCTCGATGCCGCGTCGCTGGAGCGCGATGAAGTCCGAACCCGTCGCACCGAGCCAGGCAATGTCCATGAAGTAGCCGCGCAGCGCCGAGATGCTTCGCAGGAACGTCCGGGCATCCATGTCGCGGTGGCTTCCGGTGTCCACCAATGTCACCAGCCCCGGCTTTGGGGACAGGGCCAGCTCGTCATAGAGTGCCAGCGCTGCAAGCCGCCCCAACGTCTCGCATTGAGGCCGGACTCGAGCCTCATTCAGAGCGGTCTCGGCCGCCTGTCTCATTGCCGCGCTCCAAATTCGAGCGCTTGGTCGCGCAGAGGGTCTTTCGCCAACCTGCATCCGTGCAATTCCTTCACCAGGACGGCGCTCGATCGGCCGGTGCGCAGGGCGATCCATTCGCGCCAGGCCACCGCCGCGCCGTTGGGGAAAGCCAATTCACCGTCGAGCCGGGGATCCGACATCTGCCAGCCATCCAGCAACGCTGCCACGGCGTCGGCATGCGCGCCGTCCTGAACCCGCAGGCAGATGTCGATATCGGATTGCCGCCGTACGTACGACAGTCGCGTGACGTGCTCCCATCCATGGCTTCCGTGGATACGCGGCGTCGCGCCGCAGGCTTCCAGAGCCGAGCACAAATCTCGCCATGCGGCCCTCGTGGCTACGGGCAGCTGCCGCTCTACCAAGCGGCCCTGCGGAAACTCGTCGAACACCATGAGATCGCGCTTCGGAACTTCCATCGCCAGGCGCCGCCGCCGCCACTTCGCCGGGGCCGCGAGTCCTAGCGAGACGGCATCCGTGCTCGCTGATTGCGCATGCTGCCGCGTCACCACGAGCGGCAGTCGATCGTCCGCCCACCAGGCCAGGCATTCCCGTGCCTGGGCGTCCCACGGCGCATCCAGGATCTGCCGCCACCCGTCCCGGGTGAGCCAGACGAGTTGATGGCGATGCAGGCAATGCTGGGGCACGGCAGCATCCTTCATGCGGCATCGAGGACGCGTTGCGCGACGTCGGCCGCCAGGCGGCGACCGCCTCGTGCGGCGCCATCGCGAGCCCGCACGTCATCGGTCGAGGCCTGCGCGAGCGCTTCCCTGAGAGCGGCCTGCAGGTCGCCTTGCCAGAGCCTGCGGACGCCGCCCATCGCCACGTAGTTCTCGACGCCGGGCGCGAAGACGGGATTGCTCCGGGACAGCTGGAGCAGCATCGATTCGGGCAGCTTGGTCACCCGCGCCATCGCGGGAATGCGCATCACGCGGATCTCGGCCTCGGGCAGCGCGTCGCAGGCGTCCGCAATCAGGCCGGAAGTCAGGAAGCCGCCGGACAGGGCCTGGTCGTACACGAGGCCGATCACGCGGTGGCCCCGGCGCCGGGCCAGATCGATCGACATCCCCAGATGCGCCATCGCGCGGTTGATGCCCAGGAGCTCGTCGCGCCGACGCAGTTGCTGGCCCTGGGTGTCGATCAGCAGCAGGATGGCCCGCTGCGGGTGCGACGTCATCGTGTCGAGGACGACGCGTGCCTGCGCGAGCGCCAGGCCGACGCCGATCGGCGCATGGTTGGTCGTGCCGACCACCGCGAGTTCTTGTCCGTCGAACCGTGCGGTTCCGACCAGCAAGTCGCCGTCCTGCCGGATGCCATGGGAGTCGCCGAACAAGGTCGATGCCAGTTGCTTCCAGTCCATCGTCATGCCTCCTGCGACGTGCGGAGCGTCCGCACGCTCTCGACGTCCAGATCGGGAATCCGGACGGCATCAGCCACGCCCAGGGCCGACCACAGCGCCACCGCGTCATCACCGTCGGTCACTTCGGGCAGGACGGTCAGGCGCGCCGTGAGCAGCGCATGCTCCGCCTCGAGCCTCTCTAGCGTGACCGGACGGGCGTGACGCACTCCCTCGATGGCCGCAGCCCGGAAAGCCGTCGTGTCGTCGTCGACCAACGCGTCGCAGTCGCCCGTCAGCCAGCGATGCTTGCCACCAGTGGTGCGCCACACGAGCGCGCGATCGCGCGAGTCGAATTCGTCCACGCCGTGCGAGGCCTCGATGACTTCCGGCCCCGACATCGACAGCCGCCCCGCGTCGCTCATCACGACGTGGTCAGCACAGCGGGCGACCAGCCCCATCCCGCCGAAGCAGCCGTTCGCCCCGCCGATGAGCACGATCACCGGGATGCCCGCCGCGCGCACGTCCAGCACGGCCCGCATGACCTCGGAGACCGCGATGAGGCCCGCGTTCGCCTCGTGCAGCCTCACGCCGCCGGATTCCGCCAGCAGCAGGACTGCTTCAGGACGATCACGCAGCGCCCGCCGCAGCAGGCCGACCAGCTTGGCACCGTGCACCTCGCCGACGCCGCCGCCCATGAAGCCGCCCTCCTGGCTGGCAACGAAGACCTCGTGGCCCGCGAGCGTGGCCCGCCCGATGGCAACGCCGTCGTCGAACGAGGACGGCACGCCCAACTGGGCGAGATGGGGGCTGGCGATTCGCATCGCGGGAGGCAGCCATTCGTGGAAGCTTCCGTCGTCGACGATGCGCTTCAGGCGCTCGCGGCCGGAGCATTCGAGGTAGGAGGTGGTCAAGATGTCAACTCCGAGACGGCCTGTTCGAGGCGCAGGCTCACCACGGCCGGGGTAGCACCCATGTCGCTGATGGAGATCCGCACGCCTGCCAGCGGATGCCGTGCGTGGAAGTCGCGGGCCACGGCCTCCCAGATCGGCCCGAATCCCCGCGCCGACGTCTCCACATGCACATGACATTCGCTTCCCCCGGCCGGCTCCAGCAGCACCTCGAGGTTGCCCGAGCCGACGACGCCGACAAGCACGGGATCGAACGTGCCAACCGGAAGACGTCCGGCGAAGGAGAAATCCAGGGCCTCCAGCCCGGGCGTGATGTCGCTCATCTCGCGGTACTCCTCACCAGTTCCGGAAGCGCCTGGGCGGCGCGTACAGTCCGCCGGACGCGCGCACGAGGTCGTGCATGCTGCGCGCGGCCAGCAGGTTGCGCGTCGCCAGCCGCGCGTCGATGCCCAGATCCTCCGGCCGCCGCACGATGCCCCGGTCCCGCAGGTTCTCCACCATCGCGCGATCGCGCGCCAGACCGACGGCCGTGTAGCCCGCCACGGCGCGGATCGCCTGCTCGCGCTCCTCGTCGCTGCGGCACAGCAGCAGGTTGGCGATGCCCTCCTCGGTGAGGATGTGCGTGACGTCGTCGCCATAGATCATGACCGGCGGCAGTTCCATGCCGGCCTGCTCCTGGAGCGTCCAGGCATCCAGCCGCTCGACGAACACCGGCTCCATGTGCTCGCGGAAGGTCTCGACGATCTGCACCACGAGCTTTTGACCCCTTGGTGTCGCCGCGGCCCCGCTGCGGCCCGTCCGCGCCTCGCGGCCAGCCTTGAGCCAGGCTGCGCTGCCGTGTCGCCGTCCGCGCGCGTCGGCACCCATGTTGGGTGCGCCGCCGAAGCCGGCGATGCGACCCAGCGTCGCGGTGGAACTGTTGCCGTCGAGGTCGATCTGCAGCGTCGAGCCGATGAACAGATCGCAGGCGTAGTGGCCCGCCGCCTGGCAGAACGCGCGGTTGCTGCGCAGGCTGCCGTCGACGCCGGTGAAGAAGACATCGGGGCGGGCGCGGATGTAGTCCTCCATGCCGAGCTCGGACCCGAACGAGTGGATCGACTCCACCCAACCCGCCTCGATGGCGGGGATCAGCGCCGGATGAGGATTCAATGCCCAGTGTCGGCAGATCTTGCCGCGCAACCCGAGCGACTCGCCGTACGTCGGCAGCAGAAGCTCGATAGCGGCCGTGTCGAAGCCGATGCCGTGGTTCAGTCGCTGGACGCCGTATTCGGCATAGATGCCCTTGATGGCCATCATCGCCATGAGCACCTGGATCTCGCTGATCTGCGCCGGGTCGCGCGTGAACAGCGGCTCGATGAAATGCGCCCTGGGCGCGGGCACCACGAAATCGACCCAGTCGGCCGGGATGTCGACGCGCGGCAGCGCCGCGCTCCTGCCGTCGACCATCTCGTTGACCTGCGCGATCACGATCCCGCCGGAGAACGCCGTCGCCTCGACGATGGCCGGCGTGTCCTCGGTATTGGGGCCGGTGTAGAGGTTGCCCTGCGCGTCCGCCGCCTGGGCGGCGATGAGCGCCACCTTTGGCGTGAGGTCGACGAAGTAGCGCGCGAACAGCTCGAGGTAGGTGTGGATGGCGCCGATCTCGATGCGGTTGGCCGACACCAGCTTGGCGAGTCGACCGCCCTGCGGCCCCGAGAAGCTGAAGTCCAGGCGGCTAGCGATGCCTGTCTCGAACACGTCGAGGTGCTCGGGGAGCGCCAGCACGGACTGCACCATGTGCAGACCGTTTACTCGTTGCGGATCGAGCCGCGCGAGGGCCTGTGCGAGAAAGTCCGCCTGCTTCTGGTTGTTGCCCTCGAGGCAGACGCGGTCGCCCGGCGCGAGCACGGCCTGCAGCAGGTCGACGACGGCCTCGGTCGCCACCACCTTCCCGGCAAGGCGGGCACCGAGCGCCTCGCGGGCGCGGGTCAGCCGATCCGCCCGATCGATGGCTTTGGTGTTCCAGGCGCGGCGGTTCATGGGCATCCCTTCAGCCGCGCACCAACGCATTGGTCGCGAAGTAGAGGATGGACGGTCCCAGAAGGCAGCCGAGACCCGTGTGGAATGTCGCCACCAGGGCGCCGTAGGGCACCAGCTTGCGGTCGGTGGCCGCCAGCCCGGCCGAGACGCCGCTGACGGTGCCGGCGAGGCCGCCGAACACCATCGCGGAGCGTGGCGTGCGCAGCGCGAGGAAGCGCGCAGCGACGGGCGTGCCGACCATCACGATGATCGCCTTCACGAGCCCGGTCGCGATGCTCAGGGCCATCACGTCCGAGCTGGCGCCGATGGCGGCCCCGGTGACCGGGCCCACGATGTAGGTCACCGCACCCGCTCCGATGGTCGTCATGCTGATGGCGTCCGAGTAGCCGAACGCGCGGGCGATCAGCGCGCCGACCGTGAATGGCAGCAGCGTGCCCAGCAGCAACGAGATGGCGCCGACCAGGCCGGCTCGTCGTGCCTCCGTGGCCTGCACCTCGAAGGCGGTGGCCACGATCGCGAAGTCGCGCAGCATGGCGCCACCCATCAAGCCGATGCCCGAGAACAGCGAGACGTCCGCCAGGCCTTTGTGCCCCCCCGAGACCTTGCCGCCCCACCATGCCAATGCAAGACCGATCAGGATCGCGATCGCGGAGCCGTGGACGCGGCCGAACGTCAGGCGTCGAGACAGTTGGCCCGCGAACAGGACGACGAACCCGATCAGGGCAAAGGCGGCGACGAGGCCGTTCTGCGCAAAGGCCTTCTGCAGGATCTCGGGCATGGCGTTCACTCCGCTTCGGTCAGGAGGGGGTTGGCGCTCGACGCGCCGGCGGTCGCATCAGCGGCAGTGCGCTCGGTGCGGTTGATCGCGGCGATCACGCAGGCGCAGACGACGACCGCGGCGAGCGCTCCCAGCAGGGCCACCGGCCCGCCGCGCAGCGCGGCGACGACATCCTGCTGCGCGGCCATGGCGACGACGACCGGGATGTACATCGCCCCCCAGTACTCCACGCCCAGTTCCGTCAGCTTCGGGAGGATGTCGCGCTGGTGCATGTACAGGCGCGCCGCGATCAGCAGCAGCATCGCGATGCCGACGCCGCCCACGTTCGTCTTGACGCCCAGCGCCTGCCCGAGCAGGTCGCCCAGAAGGATTCCGAGCAGATGGCAGATGGCCAGCAATGCCGTGCCGTAGATGATCATGACTTGTCTCCAGGTGAAGGGCCGCCGGTTCGAGATGCCGGGCTGTATTCCCTGGGACAGGAAGTTATCGGCCACCGCCGGGCCGATCAATGACGCTCAACGGGCGATCGTTACGCCCAGGGTAAGCGTTGGGCTTCGCCTGGCCTACTTCGCCTGAAGTTGGCGGCAGGCCGCCAGGAGCGCGAGCAGGTTTGGGTCGCGCTCTCGCGTGCGTAGGAAGCACAGCGCGATTTCTTGCGCGACCCTGAATTTCGGCTGCAGGCGACGCAGCACGACATTGGCCGGAAGCACGGATCGGATCCGGCCGGGCAGGAGGGTGCACCCGATGCCGCCGCTGACCAGGTTCATCAGTGAGAAGATGTCGCCCGTGCGCATGACCACGTTCGGCGTGAAGCCGGCGACGCGGAAGGCCTCGACGAAATCGCTTCGTGTGACGAAGCCGTCCGTGAGGCTGACGAATGGTTCGTCGGCACACGACGACAGGTCCACCTCGGACGCCTGCGCATGCCGTGACGCGGCCTGCGCGGCGAAGAAGATCTCGTCGTCGAAGATCGGCAGCATTTCCAGGTCTGCGTCGTCTTCGGGCCTCCCCATGATGGATGCGTCGACCGTGCCGTCGCGTAGCTTGCGCAGCAGGTCGGTGTTCGAGCCGAGGACGAGCTCCGTCTGGATATCGGGCTTGCGGAGCTTCAGCGCCATGATCACCGCGGGAACGGTTCCGCTGCTGAGCGAGTACAGGGAGCCGATGCGGATCCGGTCACCCGCGTAGCCGGCCATCAACTGGGTCGCGCGCAGGCCCTCGGCCATCGTGCGAATGACATCGCGCGCCACGTCCGCAAGCACATGAGCCGCATCGGTCGGGATCAGGTTGCGCCCTTCATGGCGGAACAGCACGCATCGAGTGCCCGTCTCGAGCGAATGCAACGCCCGATGCACGCTGACGGCGCTGGTGGCCAGCTGCTCGGCTGCCCGCGCGAGGTTGCCGCTGTCCA
>Ga0306920_100013031_pt1 | contig 11313 bp, 10 predicted proteins | sample flu12Cox44000170_FD_204666 | JGI IMG/M metagenome (GOLD analysis project Ga0306920, IMG submission 204666) | Lab enrichment of tropical soil microbial communities from Luquillo Experimental Forest, Puerto Rico - flux4day.12C.oxic.44.000.170 (v2)... | ecosystem: Environmental > Terrestrial >...
ATTGCCGATGCTGATCACCGGTCGCGGAATTAACCCTTAATTAGCCTCTCGGCGACAAATAATGCTGATTGGTCAATAGGTTGTGCCAGGTGCTAGACCCTAAAATAAACGGCCAATTAACGGCCCGGGCGGCGCCCAGAGACTCCCAGACAGGGTGTCGGTGCGATGATCTACCTGAGCCTTGCATGCAACTTAATGACCAACGGCGGGGCGCCTATCTGGCGCCTTCGTCGGGATTCCGCGGGATGGACCTGATCTATCGCCAGTTAAAGAAGCAGCTTCCCCAACCTTAGTCGCCGGCAATTCAAATTTTCGCTTGCGCGCTGCAAAGTGCGCCAAGCAAAAAGGTTGGTGCTCAGTTCAACCGCGCGCGGATGATCCGACCCAAAACCTCGAGCGCCGCGTTGATCAAGCTGTTGATCGTCTTGTCGCTGATGCCTTGGCCGTAACGGTCCTTTAGGACCCTAGCACCGTGCAACCGTGCCACGGCATTGAAGTCCAGTTCGCCGGCGGTACCGTTCCGCAGCTCCAGAAGACCTGCGATCAACACGCTGCCTTGCTCCTTGGTCTCGGCGCTCATGTGACCATTCATTTTTCCGCGCGCCCAGCACTCCCCCAGACCCTGAGCGAACAGGCAGGCGGTCGCGGCGACCAAATCGCCGATGAGCTGTTCAACGGATGGATCGAGGGTTTGGGGCTTCTGCGGGCGGGACGGACAAAGCGACGAGTGCAGCAGCATGGTTGGCACCTTTGGGAATGCGGGCACCATGCCCGCTGTCCGCCACGTAGGCCAGGGCGTGGTGGTGTTTGCAGTAGGACTTTTCGGCAATTGGATCCCCGCAAAAGTGAAAATCGGGGTGCCGAGGATCGCCATACGGCCAGCGGCAGGCAGTTGGGGTGAGCGCGCATACTTTTTCGGCGGCGGACAGGCTCGGGACGGTGGGGAGCGGTGCGCACACCGCGGATTTCAGCCGCGCGGGTGCCGAGTCGACTGTCGGCACGGAGACACGGGGCTCGAGTTCAGAATCGGCGATCGCGGGCTGGGGGTCTGGCGCAGCGCTTCCGTTCGTCTGGGTAGGAGCGGCGGCCTCCTCGACGTCCCGGACCGTGATTTTCTGGGCGGCCAGCAGCTGCAACAGGATTCCAACCTCATACGGAAGCGGCCGATCGCCGACAGTCCAATGGCTGATGCCCCTTGGGGAACGCGAGAGCAGCTTCGCAAGATGTGCCCGCGACAGGCCGAGCACCGTGGGGATCGCGCGCAACTCGTCCGGGGTCATCGCCCTTCTTGACCAAATAGTTTCCTGAGCATCAGTGTAGCGGCCGACGTGGCGGCTTCGACGCGACGCCACGCCGGCCTAACCTCGACAACGGATAGGGCCCGTGTCATGGCTAGCGACCCAGATAGCACAAATCGTTGGCTGATATTCACCCCCGAGCTGACCGCCGACACCGGGGTCGGGGCGGAGGAATCCGAACCAGCGGTTGTCGAACCGGTACCTGCTCAAGGAGCTGCCGAGGTCCGGCCAGAAAAATCGGCGCCACCTGATAAGCCGGATGAGCCGGCGCCTTCCACGTCTGATGCCCTTGAGCGCGATACCGAGAAAACCCCCGCAGTAAACGCACCAACGTCAGAGGCGGAGACAGCATCTACTCCAAACACCGAGACGACGCCGACCGCAGGCGGTGGCCCGGTCAACGTCGGTTGGGTCGATCCGGCGATAACCTACGCCATTACGGAGCAGCTGAGCAGCCGACGCCAATCAATTGGGCGGGCGCTGACTCAGATGGCTGCACGTCAGGCGATGGCGATTCCTCCGGCCCGCGGGCCAGCGATCCTGGCGGCTTGGGGGCCGGTTCTGAAGGGGGCGCCCGCCCTCGCGGAGTGGTCGGAGGATCAGATACTCGCGTGGATCATCTCGAGGCGCGAGACAAAGTTGACCCCCGAAATGCCGCCAAAAATTGAATGGGCCAGGCAAGAGCTAACCAAAGCGGTGACCAAAGAGCTGAACAAAATGTTGGCCCAGTCCGTCGCGATTGATCATGCCGTACTGCAAGGGCAAGCTCCTCACGGACTGAACGAGGGCGTATTTCGTATTTCAGGGCTTCGCTCCGGAGCGCTGGCCCACTTCCTCAGAATTGGATGGCTAACCCCGGAAACCATCAAGTGGGACGACATCACCGGCGATCCGGAGGGGGTCAAACGGTTATGGCCCGCCCGTGAGACGAACACGCTGGCGGATCGGCAGCTTTATGCTGAAGACGGGTCTGAGCCAGCAGCGCACGCCAAAGAGTCGATGCCTGAGCCGGCCTCACCTGTCGAGTCTGAGCCGGCTCTACCTACGGAGCCGCCACATGTCGAGCTAGCGCTCGTCTCAAGCGCACCCGAGGTCGAATCAAGGACGCCGCTACCTACTACTCCTCCGGATGAACCGACACTCGATCAGGTTGAATCGGACGCATCCGATAACTCAGCAAGACCGCCTAGTGTCGAAAAGCTAAAAGCCTTTGTTGCGACGTATATTAAGGATACCAAAGCTAGCGGGAAGGTCCCGACGAAACAGGGTCTCTGCGACGCAGCCCGAGACGCCCTTCCAGGCGCAACACGAAAGCGCCTACATGACGAGTATGAGAAGCAGACACCAACTCTCTCTCCCGGGCGCCCTCGTAAAGAGCACAAATAAATTCGCCGGGAAATTCGCCAAGAAACGCACCAAGAAATTCAAGAGCTTTGCCAGGAACTTAGCCAAGAAATTCGCCGGGAAATTCGCCAGAAAATTCGCCGGGAAATTCGCCGAAAAATAACGTCGGCGAATTTGCGATTAATGACATCCGATTCCGCCGGTGGCATCTTCAACTTAACATTCGGCGTTGGTTAGTAAACATCGGCAGCGCCGGCTTAAACAGCTGGACTACGAAATGCCTCGAAGCTCGACCTATAATCCGACCTGCACGATCAATTTTCAAACCGATGAGCGAATGCGGGACGCTCTTCATGCCAAGGCGCGGCGTCAGGAACGCAGTGCGTCCGCCATAATTCGGCTAGCAATCCGCGCCTGGCTTGACGGACAGACTGTACCATCAGCAACGGCGCGGCAACATGGCGGGCGGAAGCCCACGGCGAGGGTCTTGCCGCCGCAGGACAAAGTGATCAGCGCCACGACCAAGAAGTCGGATGCGTTAGGTGCGTCGCCGTCCGCTCACAGCAGCGCTCGCGCCCCGCCCTACTAAGTCGAATTTTCCGTAACTGCTGAACTGAAGCCGCCGCCGCGGCCACGGGAAAGCTTTGGCTCAATTCCGAGAACGCCATGAATCATCGCGAACGCCTTCCGAACCGACGCGCCGCCGAGACATTTGAAGTCGAGGTCAACGGCCTGCGCTACACCGCGACTGTGGGCCGATTTGCTGATGGTCGCATTGGCGAATTGTTTCTCGCAAATCACAAATCAAACTCGCAGGCGGACACCAACAACCCGCGATTCAAGCATCGCACTCTCATTCGCCGTTCAGCACGGCGCGGACCCGCGCGCGATCTGCCGCGCGCTCTGCCGCGACTCACACGGGCATGCCTCCGGCCCGCTCGGAGCCGCGCTCGATCTCCTACTCGGCAATGAATCATGAACACAAACGCGCCGCCCGTCGAATCCGTTCATTCGCGTGCTGGCGGAGCCGCGATGCAGCCCCTGACGAGCCCGACGATGGGTAAGCACGAAACCAGCCGCGCAGATGAGGGTACCGAAACGTCGCCCCTCATCGCTATCATGAACGGCGGCGCTTGCACTGGATTTCTTATCAGTCGCGGCCCGCGCGGCGTGGAAGCATTCGACAAAGCCGAAAAATCCCTCGGCACTTTCTCCGACGCGCCCAGCGCCGCGACTGCAGTCGAGAGATCAGTCGCGCCAGCATCGCCGCTTGGCGAGGCTCATTCCAAATTTGGCGGCAGCGTCGCGGCGCGCGTTTTGCGCTGCCCGGCATCCGTCGGTCTCGTCGCGAAAGTGCCCGAGTATCTACGTCGGGTATCCGCTTATGCCGATCGCGGCACAGCTTTGCACGCAGCGATGGTCCTTCTCATCGACGAGAAGGAATCGCTTGAAAGCCTCGTCGGCAAGATGATCGGCACCTACACGGTCGCCGCCGACGATGTCGAGAACGCCCTGCGGCCGGTTTATGCCTATGTAGCGCAGCTCCTCGACACGCCGGGGGCGGAATTCTACCTCGAACGTCGCGTCGCCTTTCCAACCATTGCCGGCGCCTTCGGCACCGTCGACCTGCTCGTACGCATCGGCAGCACTGTCTACATAATCGATTTCAAGTTTGGCAGCGGCGTGCGCGTCCTCGTGCTCTACCCTGACGGCGACGAGGACGTCATCAATGCGCAGCTCTTGTTCTATGCCGCGGCGGCGCGCCACTCGCTGCGCGAATTCTTCGCCGGGGCCGAGAGCATCGTTCTGACGATCCTCCAGCCCATGTCGGTTGATATCGACGCCGAGATGGTCTCGTCGGTCACGGTGACGCACGCCGAGCTGGATGCGTTCATCGCAATCTATCGCGCCGTCTGCGAGGAGGCGCTCTCCGATGCGCCGCACCTGGAGCGAGGATCGTGGTGTCGATTCTGCCCGGCAAGACCGATCTGTCCGGCACACACGGGGCCGTTGCTCGACCTCGCCCAGTTCGTAGCGCCGACGCCTTTAGCTTTTGATGGGGCGTTTGCCACGCCGCCCGCGAAGGAGGCTTACCTCCGGCTGCTCGCCGACGGGCTCGACCTCATCGATGCGGTGAAAGACCTTCGCGTCACGCTACACGATCAAGCGAAAGCCGCCTTGGAAAATGGCGATCTCGTACCCGGCTACGCGCTCTCAGCGGGTCGCGCCGAGACGCGACGATGAACATACGACGATAGCTGCGTTAGCGCGCCTCGGTCTCACCCACGACGACATCATCGCCAAGGCGATGCGTTCGCCGAAGCAGGTCGAGATCCGCGCCAAGGCGCGCAGCTTGAAGATTCCGACGAAATTGATCGTTTCGCGCCGCTCCGGGGTCTCCCTGGTGCGGAGCGAGAACGTGCGCGTCCCAGTTCGCGGGCGGGACGAGATCGCACGATCTTTCGCCGCGGCGCTGGAGGCATTCCAGTAGCAGGAGAATGAACATGATTGTTAAGCCTGAACATGACTACAACGACCATCGCGATCACGACAATCGGCGCGATCACGACAACGACAATGACAACAACGAGCGCGCCGTCGCCTCCGCGCCATCTGGAGGGGCGCTTGCCCACCCTCTGGCGGCGCTCGGCAAGACGCTGAACGCCGTCGACACAACTTCCATCGTCGGCGGTGCTGGCATGCCTATGCTGAGCTTCAAGCGGGAAGGTGACGGCACCTGGATGTACGGTCAGAGGCGGACCGTCATCGAAGACGGCAGCCGTTGGGCGGTCAATCCAACAACGTTTCGGTGGGGCTACATCGCCTTCACCAACGATAACAAAGTGGCCGGTGAGCGCCTCGTTCCCGTCAGCCAGCCCAAGCCTGACATCATGGAGCTTCCTGACAAAGGCGATGCTGAGTGGCAAGAACAATGGACAGTAAATCTCCAATGCGTCGATGGGACCGACGCCGGCACCGACGTGGTCTACAAGCCGACGACTGTCGGCGGCCTCCAAGCGGTTGCCGCGATGATCGAGACGGTGCGCGACCGACTCAACGGCGGCCAACATGACGGCAAAGTCGTGCCGATCGTGCACCTTGAGAAGTACAGCTACCAACACTCGCAATACGGGCGCGTCTGGAATCCGCTGCTGACTGTTGTTGATTGGATGCCACTCGACGGCCCAGTGCCGCCGTCGGGGCCGGGGAAGCCGGTTGACGCCCCAGCGTCGGCGCCTACCGAGCAACCGCGCCGCCGGCGCGTCGCCTAACGCCGACACGCGCCTAGACAAGCGAGGCCGACCTGCAGGCGGCCTCGCCTGACCTTTTGAGAATTTAACGCGATGTTCGACCCTGACTTTTGGTTTGATTTCGAGGCGGCCAGCTTGCTCGACCTGAAGGCCGTCGGGACTCTCCGCTATGCCACTGATGTCTCGACGCGCGCAATCGTTCTGGCCCATGCCGTCGGCGACGCACCGGCTCTCGCATGGCATGCCGACGGCGCGATCCTCGATTGGGACCGCGCGCCAGACGATCTTCGCGCCGCCTTCGATCGTGGCGGGATAGGCGCTGCGTGGAGCGCGAGCTTCGATTCCAACATCTGGAATTATTCGACTCTCGGATTTCCCTTCCTTCCGCCGGAGCGCGTACTCGATGTGATGGTGCAGGCCGGTGTCTCCAATCTGCCGACCGATCTCGAGAGCGCTTCGCGCTATCTCGGTGGCGCCGGCAAACAGAAAGACGGCAAGAAATTAATCAAACTGTTTGGCATCGAAGGTGCAGATCCCCGCGAACATCCCGATGAGTGGCTGCGCTTTCTTGCCTATGCACGGCAGGACGTCGAGGCGATGCGCGACGTCTACCGCCGAACGCGCCCCCTGCCGCTCACCGAATGGCAACAATATTGGGCGTTCGAGCGCATCAATCGACGGGGCGTGATGCTCGACATGCCTTTCGTGCGCGGCGCCGCGGCGCTCGCTGCCGAAGACGCCACCGCCATTGGCCGCCGGCTGCGCGAACTGACCGGCGGGGCCGTCACCACGGTCGGGCAGGCAAAACGGATCGCCACCTGGCTGCACGATCAGCTTCCCGACGCGGCGATGCGCGAGGTGCTCATCGTCGGTGTCGCTGCGGACGACGACGTTGATGACGATAACGACGACGACGAATGACGAGCAGGACGCGGAACTGGTGCTCAGCCTGACGCGCGAGCGCGTCGAGCGTCTACTTGTCATGCTTGACGCGAAGCGTGCCAACGGCGGCCTTAATGCTGATGAGGCAAAGGCCCGTGAGGTCGCAGAACTGCGCCTGTTTGGCGCCGGGGCGTCGCCGAAAAAGTTTGCCCGCCTTGAAGCGCAGCAAGTCGATGGCGTTCTGCGCGATCAATACCGGTTCAGCGGCGGCTTTCAGACCGGGCGCATGTCTAGTCGCGGAGCCCAGATCCAGAATTTGACGCGCGACGTTCTTGGCGAAGAGGGTGTCGCAGAAGCGCCACTCGTCGACGCGATCGCGGACGGCTGCAGCTATGCTGAATTGGCCGCGGCGAAGCCTGTCGATGTGCCGGCGGCGCGCAAATTAGCTTTGCTTGGACGTCCTGCTCTCATTGCGAGTCCGGGGAAAGTGTTTGTTTGGTCGGACTGGTCCGCGATCGAAGCGCGGATTACGCCTTGGCTGGCCGCGTCGGAAGACGCTGAAAGGGTGCTCGACATCTTTCGCGCCAACGATCGCGACCCGACGCGACCAGACATCTACACTATCGCCGCCGCCGACATCCTGCATAAAGATCCAAATGCGGTAGTGAAGACGGAACGCAGTATCGGCAAGGTCAGCACGCTGGCGCTCGGCTTTGGCGGCTCCGTCGGAGCACTGCAGGACATGGCGCTGAGCTATCGCATTCACTTCGATGACGCCGAGGCGCGTCGCATCGTCGATGCCTGGCGCGACGCGAATCCATGGGCGCGCGAATTTTGGAATGCACTTTGGGACGCCGCGATGCAGGCGTGGGAATTGCCCGGCACTATTACCACCGCAGGCCGCACCGCCTTCGTTTTTCACGCGGACTACCTTGGTGGTTCCCTTTTCATGGCGTTGCCATCGGGAAGGTTGCTCACCTACCCCCGCCCTCGCTGGCGTGATGTTGACGTGCTCGACAAAGACGGCAAGCCGACCGGCGAAAGGCGCACGGAATGCTCGTTTCGACGCGGCCATGGGCGCGTGAAGCTATGGCACGGGACGCTCTGCGAGAATCTGGTGCAGGGGACCGCTGCCGATCTTCTACGTAATGCAGTAACGCGGATCGAAACGAATCCGGCGCTCGCGTTCATGCCGATCCGCATGACGTGCCACGATGAAATCGTCACGGAAGTCGACGAGGCGCGCGCCAAAAAGGCAAAAGCAATTCTGCGGCGCGAGATGCTGACTGCCCCGGACTGGGCTGAAGGTTTGCCTTTGCAGTCAGAAGAGTCCGTCGCTCACTATTACACCAAGAGCAAAGTTGCGCTTCATGAGGATAAGTCATGAACGCGCCTTTCCTCGCGCGCGTCTTGCGTTCGTACCAGCAGCGCGCCGCGACGTATTTGTACGAGAGCGACGCTGTGTTCCTGATCGCGCCGCTCGGCGCCGGCAAAGGCGCTGCCGCACTTACAGCGTTCGCTGATCTCGTTCGCGACGAGCACCGCCGGCATGCGCTTGTAATTGCCCCGAAGCTCGTCGCGACGACTGTGTGGCCGGCCGAGATCACAGCCTGGCCGCACCTGGCGCATCTGCGCGCCGCCGTCCTCAACGGCAGCCCTGAGAGCCGGCGGGCACTCCTCCTCTCCGCGCCGACGCGCGAGGTGACGGTGATCGGCGTCGACCTCGTGCCCTGGCTCGTCAGCGAACTCGCTGCTTTTGCAGACGATCACCCGTTGTTCGATGTACTGATCATCGACGAGACCTCGCGCCTCAAGGACCCAAGCGGCAAGAGAGCGCGCTCGCTTTCGAAGATCGCCGGGCGGTTTCGCACGCGCTGGGGCCTGACCGGCACGCCGCGCCCAAACTCCAGCCGGGACCTCTTCATGCCCGCGGCTATCATCGCCGACGGCGCGCTGTGGGGCCGCGCCTTCGTGCCCTGGCAGAAGCGGCACTTCCGGCCGTGCGATCCGTTTGGTCGTGAATGGATCGCGCTGCCGGGGGCGGAAGCGCAGATCGCTACCGACTTTGGCACCGTCGCGATGACGGTCGCCGACGAAGACATGCCGGACCTGCCGCCACTCAACATCGTCGAGACGCGCGTCAAGCTGCCGGACGCCGTGATGGCGACCTACAAGACGATGGCGCGAGAGCTCTTCGCCACGGTCGAAGGGCGCGCGATCGAGGCCGCCTCTGCGCTGATCGCGACCGGCAAGCTGGCGCAGCTCGCCAACGGCTTCCTCTACGACGCAGGCGCCGACGATGCGGTTTCCGTCCATAGCTTCAAGATCGACTGGCTGCGCGAGCTGGTCGAGAGCCTGGATGGCGAGCCGCTCCTCATCGCCTACGAGTTCGTCGAGGACCTGCGAACGATCCGGCGCGCCTTCGCAGAGGTGCCGGCGCTCGGCGGGCGGACGAGCGCGCGCGCGGCGTCGCAGCTCATCGCGGCGTGGAATACGGGGACGCTGCCGCTGCTCGCTTTTCATCCGGCCTCGGCTGGGCACGGCCTCAATCTGCAGTTCGGCGGGTCGCGGATGGCGTGGCTGTCGCCGAGCTGGTCGGCTGAACTCACGCAGCAGGCGATCGCGCGCATCTACCGGCCGGGGCAGACGCGGCACGTGACGGTGCACGTCTGCGTCGCGGCGGGCACGGTTGATGAGATGAAGCGCGACCGGGTGATTGGAAAGATGGATGCACAAGAAGCATTCCGACGGCATCTGGAGCAGGTGTGATGCAGGAACGCACCGCCTTCCGCCTGGCCATGCTGACGAATGGTTATTGGCCGCTCTTGAACGATTGCAAGAAGGCGATCGAGACGGGCTGGCCGACGCGACGTGTCAACGAAACCGAAATACTGTCGTGGGACCGCAGCGCGCTCGCCTCGACGGGCTTGAAGATCGACGGCGATCTCGCGGTGATCGACGTCGACGTGAAAGACGCTGGTCTCGTCAACGCCTTAGCAGGCGCGCTCGACGCGCGTTTCCCCAAGCTATTTGCGCACGGTCTCGTGCGCCATGCCGGCGGGCCCAAGGAAGCGTGGATCGCGCGCGTCGATGCGCCGTTTCGGTACATCGCCTCGCGGCGCTGGTACCGCGGCAGCGACCCGGACGACCCCGCAACGCCGAAGCATATGGTCGAATGCTTTGGCTCGTTCGGGACGCGACAGTTCGGAATTGACGGGCCGCACACCCGCGACCGGGGCGTGGTGATCAGCAGCTACAGCTTTGCCGGCGGGGCCTCGCCGGCGACGACGCCGCGGGCGTCCCTGCCCGTGTTGCCAAAAGCGGCCTATGCGGCGGCTTGCGACCTTTTTGATGAGATCGCTATAGCAGCCGGATTGACCGCCATCAAAGCAGAGACGAAGCAGGGCAACGGAGCAGCGCGCGTTGTCTACGATCTCGTGGACGACATGCTGTTTGAAAACGAGAGCGGCGCTTACCGGCTCGACGAGCTTGAAGACGCGCTGTGCGCTGCGCAACACGAAGGCCGCGATTTGCGGGTGACGTCGTCGTTCCTTGGGTGCGGTACGAACCCAACAAAATGCATCGTCGGCTATGCGAGGCGGAACCGCTGCGTCTGCATCCACGATTTCGAGACCGGGCTGACGCATATGCCGGCCGACCGGGCGCCGTCTGCGCGGTTCGAATTTCTAGGTCAAATGCTAGCGGGGAGCCCTTTTCGATGAACAAGCACCACACCCTCGAGGCGAACCACAATACGTTCGACGGCGACGCCATCAGTCGAGCCGACCGGGAATTCCTGGCGAGCCTCGGCGATCATCCGCTGATGCGACACCCGCTCTACAGCGTGCCGCCGCCGCCGCGACCCAATTACGACGGTTGCATCACGATTGCCGAAAGACAGACGGCGCAGGAAATGTGCTTCCCGGCCGCCCTCGATTGGATGCTGGTCAATTACGCCTACTACGCAGGTGCCTTCATGGGCAAAGGCGGCATCATCTCGCTGGTTGACGGCAAGATGGGAACGATCGCGAGCCTGCGGGGTTTTATGCAGCCCTACGTGATCGTGGAAGAAGGCCCGAGAGGCGGGCTCAAGAAGACATCCGTCGTCGATGTCTGGATGACGCATCCGCGGCGGGCCAACATCGACAAGGTTCAAACTCGTTCCGACAAGCCGCGGCCGACGTTTGAAGAGAATGGCGAAACTGTCTTCAACCGCTATTGGCCCCCGGCGCACCCGACGGGCGGGGGTGAGATCGCGACGTTCGAGACTTTTTTCGCGCAGCTCGTTCCAGACGAGAAGGAACGAGCGTGGCTGTGGAACTGGCTCGCCCACAAAGTGCACCGACCATGGGTGCCGATGGTCGCGGTTATCATGGTGGCGGAAGAGTTCGGGTCGGGTCGCGGGACGCTGTTCGATATCCTCGAGTTGTTGTTTGGTGAAGACTACGTCGTGCCATGCTCGTTCGGCGAGCTGACGGGGGCCACGGCAGGGGCGCGCTTCAATGCGCGGCTGGCCGACGCGCTCGTCGCCGTCGTCA
>Ga0306920_100013032_pt1 | contig 11313 bp, 11 predicted proteins | sample flu12Cox44000170_FD_204666 | JGI IMG/M metagenome (GOLD analysis project Ga0306920, IMG submission 204666) | Lab enrichment of tropical soil microbial communities from Luquillo Experimental Forest, Puerto Rico - flux4day.12C.oxic.44.000.170 (v2)... | ecosystem: Environmental > Terrestrial >...
ATTCACGCTGCCGACGGCGCTCGCGCCTGTCGCTTGGCACGTCCACGAGCTCGTGTACGGCTACGTCCCTGCCGTCGTCGCTGGCTTCCTGCTGACGGCTGTGCCGAATTGGAGCGGTCGCTTGCCGGTGGTCGGCGCGCCGCTCGCATCGCTGTTCGCCTGCTGGCTCGCCGGACGGGCGGCCATCCTCTTCTCCGCCTGGATCGGGCCGATTGCGGCGGCCGTTGTCGACATGGCTTTTCTCGCTGCTCTCGCCGCGGTCATCGCCCGCGAGATCGTTGCCGCACGCAACACGCGCAATCTCAAGGTTCTCATCCTCGTCGCGCTGCTACTCACCGGCAATGGGCTTTTCCATCTCGAAGCCATCGCCGGAATCGGCAATGGACACGGCACGCGCCTCGCAATAGCCACGGCGATCTTTCTCATCATGCTCATTGGCGGCCGCATCATCCCGAGCTTCACGCGCAACTGGCTCGCGCGGTGCGCCCCAGGCCGCCTGCCGGCACCCTTCGACCGATTTGATGTGGGAGCGATGGCGATAAGTGGAATGTCGCTCGCAAGCTGGGTGATGCTGCCGGCGTCTGTGATCACGGCGGTCTCGGCAATCGCCGCATGCGCGCTCAACGTTGGTCGACTTTGCAGATGGGCCGGCGAGCGGACCACGGCCGAGCCCCTGGTCTGGATCCTGCATGTGGCCTATGCGTTCGTGCCGATTGGCTTTGGGCTTCTCTCGCTCGGCATCCTCGCGCCGGGGATCGTCGCGCCGACGGGCGCGCTACACGGCTGGACGACCGGAGCCATCGGCCTCATGACACTCGCCGTGATGACCCGTGCGAGCCTCGGTCACAGCGGGCGACCGCTGATGGCCACTCGCTCGATCCAGCTCATTTATCTCGCTGCGCTCGTCGCCGCTGTTGTGCGCATCGCCGTTGCGTTCCGGCTCATGCGCGAGCCGATGCTGCACCTCTCGGCAACTGCATGGGTGGCCGCATTCGGCGGCTTCGTCGTGATCTATGCGCCGCTGCTCTGCACCACACGGCGCGCCTGAGGCCGCCGCGGCCCGATCGACCGAGGAGTGATTTCGTGGCCACCGCGACGCCCGGCAGCCTCGTGCGCTGGCATTACCTGTGGTATGTCGCCGCGGCGCTGGCCGTGATGATCGTGGCGATCACGAGCCGCCACCTCTGGCCCTTGAATTTCGTCCATGTGCTCTGCAGCCTGCTGTGGACCGGCATCGACCTGTTCATGGGGTTTGTCCTAGGACCGATCCTGCGTCGGCTGGACATCGGCGCCCGACGCGACATCGCGCGGCGGCTGACCCCGCGCACCCTGTTCCTGATGCCGACGATCTCGATCATCGCGGGCACCACCGGCTGGTTCCTGGCCGTCGAGCTCGGATATACCTCGCTGCCCTGGCCCCAATTCGGCTGGGTGGCGGCGGCGCTGGTGCTGGTCACACTGATGACGATCCTGGGGCTCGGGTTCCTGACGCCGGTCAACGTGTGGGTGTGCCTCGAGCTCCAGAAGGATGAGCCGGATCTTGATGCCGTGGGGCGTTGGATGCAGCGCTACTTCTATGCCGTAGCGACCCAGGGCACGATGCAGGTTGCCATGATCGTCATCATGACCCGGTTCCGTGTCGGCCTTTGAGAGCCTGGTCGGGGCACCCGGGGTCTAGAAATTACAATGCTCAGCGGGGGTTGCAGGATGCGTGCCCGTAGGTCGCTCGCCGCCGGCGGGCTTGCGGTTCTTCCGGTCACTAGTAGGTTATCGGAAAGTCGGGGCGACACTGGCACGGATGAGACTGACCCTGTTTTCCCACGGCCAAGACCCACAACAGTCCTAGGCTGCATCCGAATTTTGGCGATGCAGCATCTCCAGCGGCCCTCATGATAGATTGAATGACAAGCGACCGTAGTTGATCAGCAAACAACCTGACGCAGAGGTGATCCTCATGAAAATTGGGATATCGCTCTTTCCGACTGACTACAGCATCATGCCAACCGACCTTGCCTCCGCGGTGGAGGAGCGTGGCTTTGAGTCCCTCTGGTTCCCGGAGCACACCCATATTCCGACGAGCCGAAAGTCCCCATGGGGTGGTGGCCGAGAACTACCGGATGTCTATAAGCAATCGCTGGACCCGTTCTTGGCGCTGACGGCGGCGGCAGTGGCAACCAAGCGCATCAAATTGGCGACCGGCATCTGCCTCGTGGTCGAACGGGACCCCATCCACAATGCTAAGGAGGTGGCCACGCTTGACTACCTGAGCGCCGGGCGATTCCTGTTCGGCATAGGCGGTGGGTGGAACGCGGAGGAGATGGCCAACCACGGTACCGATTTCAACACGCGCTTCGACCTGATGCGGGAGCGCATTGCGGCGATGAAGACTATCTGGACGAACGATGTTGCCGAGTACCATGGCCGCTACGTCAATTTCGAGCCCATGTGGGCTTGGCCCAAGCCGATGCAGAAGCCGCACCCGCCTATCATCGTCGGCGGCGCGTTCCCACACGCGGCAGGGCGCGCCATTGCCTATGGCGATGGGTGGATGCCGATTGGGGGCCGGGGTGCGGATATCCTCTCGCTCTTGCCTCGGTTCCGGCAGATGGTCGGCGAGGCCGGGCGTAATCCTGACACCGTGCCGATGAGCGTCTTCGCTGCGCTCCCTGACGTTGAGGTTCTTAGAGGGTATCGCGATGCAGGCATCGATCGAGCGGTGCTCCTCATTCACACTGCAGGACGAGACGCCGTGCTTCAGAAACTCGATGAATGTTCAAAGCTCATGCGCGGCATCGCCTAGCGATGCCGCGCATTGCAAAGCAACATCCATCAGCATTGGAGGAGATCTACAACGTCGAGAAAAATATGCGGCTCTTCGAGGAGGCCAATGCCCGATTAGGTTGAAATTTTGGGCAGAACAGGCATCCACAGCACTTTGCCGCAATCGCTCACGCCCGTTTATAGCACTTTCTCACCGTTGCGCCGCCGGACGCGATGACCGGAAGCGGACGCGGTGGCGTTCACAAGCTCTGCCTTCCCCAGTTCCCCTATGGGTCACGAGCTGTCGATCCACCACCCTGGACAAAACAGCAACCTAGCTACCGCTTACCCTTCAGCTGCGGACCCGCGCCGGCGCCCCTGAACGATGCACACTCAGTGCCAGTACCAGACGCGTGCGCCGCAGTATCCTCCGTACTCGGGTTACTAAAGAGACACGGGCGCACCGGCAGACCGGAAGGCGGCCCACGGCGATTGACACGCCAGCTTTAGCGTTCCGAGGCGCGGCTGGTCGTTGAGGACACGGTCGCGCTACGCTCGCGGTGCGCAACAGTGTCGACGCGTTTCTGACTGATGTGACCGGGCTGTTAGCCTGAAGTTCCTATTAGCTGAGGAGCTCACGACACCCGAGGTCGTCGATGGCAAGGAAAATGCGCTCGAGATTATTCCACCAGATCACCGGCGGGATCTTGCCGTTGGCCTGCCAGATGGGCGTCGCCTGCCATAGGGTGGACAGGCGGTAGTCCTCGTCGAGCGCCTGCCGGTCGTAGCCCCCACGCCGTTCTCGACCAGCGCGGTGTGAAAGCAATCGAGGAGGGGTCGCTCCATCTGCCGCCGGCGCTCGGGATATCAGTGCATGGCGATCAGGTAGGCCAGATCGTCCGTGGCGACATCGACGCGCGAGCAATCCCAATCGAAGAGACGCACATCGCTGCCGCAGTTCCAGAAATGCGCATCGCTCTGGACAAGAAGCGGACAGACCCGAGAGTTACGCAATGTGCCCAAGCGCGGGCTTCGGATCGACGCGCTCGGCGCGTCTCTTGTCCCCCTAGATAGCTTGATGCCCTTGCGGTCGCTTGTCCTCCGCTCCCGCCGTGCTCCCCGCCGCGTCACGACCTCAAACCTCGGGGAGTGCGAACGACATTGCGCGGCACCCCCGAAGGGATAGAGTGTCAACACCGCGGCGCGGACAGCCGCGATAGAAGGAGAGCGCAATGCTGGTGTCATCCATGCGTGCGACAGCCATGGGGCTCGCCATGACGATGGTGGTGAGCCCCGCGACCGGCCAGGACGCCATCCGCGTCGGCTCCTCAATCCCCCTCACGGGCAACCTTGCCTTCTTTGGACAGCATTCGCGTTGGGGCGCTGAATTGGCGATTGAGGAGGCCAATGCCGCCGGGGGCGCCTTGGGCCGCAAGATCGAGTCCGATTTCCAGGACAACCGCTGCAATCCGGCCGAGGCCGTAAAGAGCGTTAGCCAAATGCTGAGCGACAATCGCTATGTCGCCATTCACGACGGCCTGTGCAGCTCGGTCATTCTGGCCATCATGCCACTGATCGAACGGGCTGCCATCCCACTGGTCGTGGCCAACGGCTCGGCAACCGCCATCGCCGAGAAGTCCGGCGTTGGCGGCAACAAGTGGACCTTCAAAGTCAATCCCAGCGATGCGAGCCTTGCCGCCGCGCTCGTTGGATATCTGGTCGCCAAGATGCCCGAAAAGTCCAAAAGCATTGCGTATCTTGGAGAAAGCACCGATTTCGGGCGGAGCGGCTCACAAGGCTTCGAGATTGCGTTGGCCAAGCGCGGATTGAAGCTCGCTTCCGCCGACTACTATCAGCAGGGCACTGCCGATTTCACAGCAGTGTTTACCAAAATACGTGCTGAGCGTCCGGCGCTGCTCGCACTCTATGCTGTTGGCGCGGACTTCCAGAATGTGATCCGCCAATACGTAAGCTTTGGCATGAATATCCCCCTGACCGGTCGTGTCCTAACCGATCAGATCCCGCCGGAAATCCTGCAGAGCGGCGTGCTGGACGGCACGACCTCGGTCCAACCCTATGTGCCGGAGGTGGACACGGCACAGAACAAGGCATTCTCGGCCGCATTCCAAAAGAAGTTCAATAGCCTGCCCAACTTGCTCAGCCGCGAATCCTACGAGACAATGCGCGTCCTCATCGACGCGATCAAACGCGCCGGCAGCGCCGAGCCCGCAGCGATCCGCGATGCACTCGAGAAGACTAGTCTGGAGAGCATGCTCGGTGCCACGCTCGAGTTCGACGCCAATAATCTTGCGCATGACAACGCGGTGATCATCCAGATCAGGGGCTCCAAAATCGAAGTCATCGGTCTCAACAAGACCTGATCGGGAGGCACCTCGGTGGGACCAGGCGTGGATCTCGGCTTGCCTCTGCAGCTTCTGATCAACGGCCTTGTGCTAGGGGTGCTTTACGCTCTGATTGCAATGGGCCTTGCGCTGATCTTCGGGGTGTTAGAGATCGTCAATTTCGCGCACGGCGAATTGTACATGCTGGGAGCCGTCGCGGCCTATTTCCTGACGACATCGCTCTCCGTAGGCTACTGGGGTACTATCGCGCTGACGACCGCAGGTGCCGTTGGTCTCGGCGCCCTTTTCTATGAAGGGCTGCTGGCATTCATCGCCGGTCGGGGCTTCGAGCGCAGCATCCTGCTCACGCTCGGCGTCTCGATGGTGCTGCAAAACGGCGCACTCTATGTCTTGACAGCGACACCGCGCATGGAGACCACGCCCTATTCCTACCGCAGCGTCATCCTGGGCGACGTCAGCATTCCGCTGCTGCGCGTCTTCGCGCTGGGACTGGCACTTCTCGCATTCGCGGCGCTGTATGTGCTCCTGCATCACACCCGCATGGGCCAAGCGATTCGCGGCGTCGCGCAGAACCGCGCCGCCGCGCTCATGGTCGGTATCGACACGCACGCCGTGTCGCGACTGGCGGTCGCCATCGGGGTCGGCCTGTCGGGGCTTGCCGGAGCGGCGCTGGCGCCCGTCTATTCCGTACATCCGACCATGGGCGTGGCATTCGTCTTCAAGGCGTTTGCGATCGTGATCATCGGCGGTCTCGGCAACCTGCCGGGATGCGCGGTGGCGGCCATCCTGCTCGGCCTGCTGGAGAGTGTCGTCGGGGGCTTCTTTTCCCCGACCCTCGTGGACTCGCTCGGCTTCCTCGCCATGATCATGCTCCTGCTCTTCAAGCCTGAGGGTCTCTTTGGGCGCGGTGTGCGCCTATGAGAGCGGCGTGGCGCTGGTCCGCTATCCTCGGCGCTGTGGGCGTCTCCGCCACCTTTCCGCTGTGGGCTGGAAGCCCCTACGGTCTGGAGCTCGGGATCTCCGTTGCCCTCTTTGCTGTGCTGAGCACCGGCCTCAATCTGGTGTACGGCTACACCGGACTCCTGTCTTTCGCACAGGTGGCCTACTTCGGGATTGCCGGCTACACGAGTGCGCTGCTGTGGACCAACTTTGAGTTTCCGATGCTGGCGGGGGCGCTGATGGGCGGGCTTTTGGCCGCATTGCTGGGCCTGCTGATTGGCTATGCATCGCTGCGCCTTTCGCGGCATGCCTTTGCCATCGTTTCGCTGAGCCTGGCGCTGCTTTGCCAAATCGTTTCGCGCGACTGGGTATCGCTCACTCGCGGTCCCATGGGAATTCCCGGACTATCTGCGCCAACGGTGGCGTTTGCCGGCATCGGACAGGTGAGCTTTGATCGGCCGGCCGCCTTCTACTACCTGATGCTGAGTTACGCGATACTGGTGCTCGCGCTCCTCTACCGTCTGGTGCACTCGCGCATAGGTCGCGCATTCCTGGCCATGAAACTCAACCAGCCGCTGGCGGAAAGCCAGGGCATCGACCCTCTCGGCTATCGATTGCTCGCGATCTCAATCTCCGCGGCGGTGACCGGCATCGCCGGAGGGCTTTATGTTTTCCACCTCACGATCGTCGACCCCTCGATCTTCGACTTCTACTACACCGAGGCGATGCTGATCATGGTCATCATCGGCGGGCCCGGAAGTTTCTGGGGCGTGCTTGCCGCGAGCCTTGCCTTTTCCATGATTCCCGACCTCCTGCGGTTTTCCACGGACTTGCGAATGATCTTCTATGGCATCGTGCTCGTCACCGCGATGCTGGCGTTTCCGCGCGGGCTCGGTGGTCTCCTGCCGGCGCGCATCGCGGTGCCATGGCGGTGCCGGGCCCAGGCATGACCCGGTCGGCGCTCAGCACGCCGCTGTTGGCGGTGCGTGGCCTCACCAAGCGGTACTATGGCCTGACAGCCGTCGATGGTCTCACCTTCTCGGTTCCGGCACGCAGCATCGTCGGGCTTATCGGGCCCAACGGCTCCGGCAAGACCACGACCATCGACTGCATCAGCGGATTCCAGCGGCCGGATGCTGGCGAGTGGTCACTCGACGGCTGCAGGCTGACGGGGCTTGCCCCCTATCGCCATGCCGTCGCCGGACTGACTCGCACCTTCCAAGCCGTGCGATCCTACGAGGAACTGACGCTGATCGAAAACCTGCGAGTTGCGGCCCAGGAGCATGACGGGCACGGCTGGTGGGCCGCGTTCATGGGGTCAGAAGCGCTTCGCCGCGCCGAAGCGGCAGCCGAGGCACGCGGTCGCGACCTCCTTTCACTCGTCGGCTTGAGCAGCTATGCCGATCATTCCGCTGCCATCCTCTCCTATGGCCAGCGCAAGCTGCTGGCGATTGCCGCTGCCCTGATGCCGCACCCCGACCTCATCCTCCTCGATGAGCCAGTGGCTGGTATCAACCCAACGATGATCCGCAGCATTGAAGACATCATTCGCCGCGTCAACCGCGAGGGCATCGCGGTGCTGATCGTCGAGCACAACATGCAATTCATCATGAACCTGTGCCAGCACGTTGTCGTGCTCGAGCAGGGGCGCAAGATTGCTGAGGGACCTCCGGCGCTCGTTCGCAGCGACCCGCGTGTCCTTGCGGCCTACATCGGCACGGCTCCCGAGAGCGCTAGCGATGGCTGAGGCGTCCTCGGCATTGGCGATCGAGGAGCTGGTCGCGGGCTACACCGACGAGCCCGTGGTGCGGGATTTCTCGATGCAGCTAGCGCGCGGTTCGATCACCACCGTCATCGGTCCGAACGGTGCCGGGAAATCCACGCTGCTCAAATCGATCTACGGCACAACGCGCCTGTTCGGCGGGCGCATCCTTTTCGAGGGTGAGCCGATCCAGCACCTCGCCCCTCCGGGCCGGCTTCGGCGCGGGATCGGACTGGTCCCACAGGGGCGTTGCAATTTTCCGATGATGAGTGTTGAGGAGAACCTGGATCTTGCCGCTTACATCCTGCCGCGTGCGATGGCCAAGCCGACGATCGAGCGGATGTTGGTCACCTTTCCTAGCCTGCGCAGCAAGTGGCGCGTGCTTGCCGGAAACCTCAGCGGCGGTGAGCAGCAGGTACTGGAAATGGCCATGGTGCTGGCCACCGGTCCTAAGGTTCTGCTCCTCGATGAACCGTCACTTGGGCTGTCGCCGGCCAATCTCCATCACGTATTCCGCACGATTCAGAGCATCCGAGATCAAGGGGTGACCATCTTGATGGTCGAACAGAACGCCGCCGCAGCACTGCGCATCTCCGACATCGGGATCGTCATGGAACTGGGCCGCAAGTCGCTCGAAGGGGCGGCGGAGAGCATCCTGGGCGATCGGGCGGTCCGCGCCGCCTATCTGGGCGAGGTCGCCTCGAACTGACTGCCGACGCGGCCGACGCCAGGCGCGCGCCCTGGTCTTGTCTGCTGCCGCAAGTCCTCATAATTGCCCACGACCGCCCGGAATCGCCGTGCTGGGCGTTTGGGCATGGCCTCGAGGTGCGTCCGTTCGGCATTCACGTTGTTCTCATCGAGCCGGGCTCAATTCGCACGTCATTTGTTGAACACCATCACGACGCAGAAACACGACGCGACGCGTATGCTGCCGAGCGCACGCGCGTGCTCGCCCAGATGAGCGATGCGGATTCACCATGGCAGCCCTCCAAAGGTGGTCGCCCGCGCCGTGTTGCGCGCCATTAGAGCGAGGGAGGCCGGACATTCGCTCCACGGCGGGCACAGGCTCTCAGGGCTGCTGAAGGTCGCCCGTACGATCTTGCCCACGTCGCTGTTTGACAAGGCCGTGCACAAGACCTTCGCAATGGATCATGCCTAGCCAGTGGGATGGTCCGTAATACCCCCAGAAGCTGTCGGAAAAACTGCGCTGCCGTCGACGGGGAAAGGGTGCCAATTTCTGTCGTGAGCACGTGCAGCAACGTTCGTGGACAGAGGCTTGACCTACTCGATCACCTCGTCGGCGCGAGCGAGGAGCGAGGGCGGGATGGTGAGCCCAATCGCTTTTGCAGCCTTCACATTAATAACGAACTCGAACTTCGCCGCCTGATAGATAGGAATGTCCCCCGGCGATGCACCATTAAGGATTTGAGCAATGCACCCCGCCGCATGGGTAAACAGATCCACAGCGTCGACCGAGTAGGCCATGAGACCACCGGGGCGTTTGCTCCTTCACGACCGAGGACGGTGCCGATGCACCGGGCGTCCGAGGCTCGCCGCCAGACCTTTGATCAACCGTGCTTCGACTTCCGGCGTCACCACATTCGCCAACTCGGTGCGTGGGGGTGGCTGCCGGTCGGGCGGCGCCTGCGGCACCGGCTGCCCCTCCCGCAAATCCGTTCTCGACGGCTCGGAAGGCGCTGCGCTCGGCCCCGCCTCTTTAGGCGCTTGCTCCGTCACGACTGAGGACGGATTACTGGCGCACCTGCGAGAGGCGCAACTCCCGACGCGATCCGCCACCTCCAGCGATTGAGACGCTGTCTGCGCCGCGGGAGGGCGCACAGCACGGACGGCCGGAGCGAGATAACTGGGCCCCCCTCGCGCGCACGCGATGAGCCTTAGTGCTTCGCGGCACACTTGGCCTCCTTTTTCAGCGGCGGCAACAGCTTCTGCTCATACTCGGCAACCTCGGCATGCAGCAGTTCGATGGCGCGCTCCAGCTCTTCGTCGTCGGAGCGCGTCAAATGCGCCCGGTTTGCCGATCTCTTTCCTATCCACAAACATCCCTTGCTCTTTCCCAAGGAGTTCGAGCGCCCGGTTGGCGACACTGCCCTCATAGCGGTATTCGCGGGTTGGGAACGCCCTTGGCATCGAGCACGGGCTGCGCCTGCATGGCGCGCTCTACGTTCTGGATGAGTTTGTCGATGACCCACTGCTTGGTCAGCACTGTCCTTTCAACGGCTTGCGCCTTCAATTCTTCCAGGCGCGCTTGGACTTTAACGTCCTTTAACAGTCGCGTGGCTGCAGCCGAAGCAACTGCAACCGATTTTGCCTTATAACCAGCAGCCAGATAGGCTTCGCCCTGACCCTTGCCCCTAACAAGTTCCTGGACGAATTTTTCATGCTGAAGATTTTGTAGTGCTGCCATGGTCGGACTTGCGATGGTCGAAACTTGCCCTTGATGTGGGCGTTCAGATGCTTACCGACGCTCTCGGCGGCGCAAAGATCATCGAAGTGCTGCTGGGTGCAGCCTTCGTAGTGATAGATGCCGCCCGACTTGTAGCAGACGACGAGGGTGCGCGTCACCGGGTCGTAGCCAACGATCGGAACGTGGAGCGGGCGATGGAAGCCGTTCCCCGTGCTCGACGCCGCCAGCAAACCGATGGGCAAGTACGTCGGAGGGGTGTCGCGGCTCGTCTGGTGATCAGTGATTGACCTGCCCCCTTGCCGCCAGCGCTTTGGCATGAACGGCTAGGACACGCAGGAAGCCCTCCGAGTCGCGATGATCGAAACTGCCCTCCGTCTCCATCGAGCTATCGAGCGTGTAGAGCGAATGCTGATGCGGCGCGCTCTGTGGGTGCGATAGGTCATCGCGTCGAAGCACATTATCTTTGGTCCTGATAATGCCGATTTGAGGGACCAATTCTGCAGATTAAACGTCTGCGTTTTAGACCTGGGGGGCTAACCGCGTCTATGTCAGCTTACGAAGCACTGCGGACCTTCGGGAGATAATCCACGGAAGCTATGTGCCAATTCCTGTCGTGAGCAGGCGCAGCAAAGTGAGTGTATTGGAGCTGGGCCTACTCAATCACCTCATCAGCCCGAGCAAGCAGCGACGACGACACCGTGAGCCCGAGTGCCTTGGCGGTTTTGAGGTTGATGACGAGTTCGAACTTCGTCGGCTGTTCAATTGGTATTTCGCCTGGGTTTGCACCCTTCGCAATTTGATCGACGATTTCTGCGGCGCGTCTGTAGATCGAAGCGATATTGGCTCCGTAGGCCATGAGGCCTCCTACCTCCGCGTGCTCTCGCAGGACAAACATGGTTGGGATGCGACTGGATAACGCGAACTCAGCGAGGCGTTGGCGATCCCGGAACACGGTTGGGGAAGTCATGACAACCAGGCAACCGCGATCTTCTCGCGGGGCTTGGGTGATAGCCCTTGCATAGTCGTAGGGTTGTTCGCCCAGGTCGATACCAACGACTTCCAGG
>Ga0306920_100013033_pt1 | contig 11313 bp, 8 predicted proteins | sample flu12Cox44000170_FD_204666 | JGI IMG/M metagenome (GOLD analysis project Ga0306920, IMG submission 204666) | Lab enrichment of tropical soil microbial communities from Luquillo Experimental Forest, Puerto Rico - flux4day.12C.oxic.44.000.170 (v2)... | ecosystem: Environmental > Terrestrial >...
GAAGCCTATGAGCTCGGCCTCGGCGAGCCGATCCCGATCTCCGCGGAGCACGGCGAGGGCCTTGCCGACCTCTACGCCGCTTTGCGCGCGGCTCTGCCGCAGAAGACGATGCCCATCGGGACCGCTGCTTCGGCGGTCGAACTGGCGCAAAGGCCCATCCGGGTCGCGGTGGTGGGCCGCCCAAACAGCGGAAAATCGACGCTGATTAATCGCCTTCTTGGCGAGGAGCGGCTCCTCACTGGAGCAGAATCCGGCATCACCCGTGACGCAATCGCGATCGATCTCATCTGGCAAGCGCAGCAGTTTCGTATCTATGACACCGCCGGCCTGCGCCGGCGCTCCCGCGTGGTCGAAAAGCTGGAAAGGCTCTCGGTTGCAGATGCGCTTAATGCGGTGCGCTTTGCGGAAGTGGTGATCTTGCTGATGGACGCGCAACAACCCTTCGAGGCGCAGGATCTGCGCATTGCTGACCTCGTCGAGCACGAGGGTCGCGCACTGGTGATCGGTCTCAACAAGTCGGACCTCGTCGCGACCGGCGGCGCTGCCGTGGAACGACTGCGCTCCGAGACCGATCGTTTGCTGCCGCAGGTGAAGGGCGTGCCCGCGGTGCCGGTTTCAGGGCTTCTGGGGGAGGGCCTCGAACAGCTGATGCGAGCGCTCGTAGATGCCCACGGAGCCTGGAACCGGCGCGTCGAAACCAGCGTGCTCAACCGCTGGCTAGCGGACGTCGTCGCCTCACATCCGCCGCCGGCCATCTCTGGGCGCCGGATCAGGCTCGACTACATTACGCAACCGAAGACGCGTCCTCCAAGCTTCGTTCTGTTCACGAGCCGGGCGGACGCGGTGCCGGACACGTACCGGCGCTACCTCGTGAACAAACTGCGGGAAAGCTTCAACCTTCCTGGAACACCGATCCGGCTTGCCTTGCGCGAGAAGAAGAACCCCTACGCTAGCAAGGAATTACGACGCGCGCGCAAAAGGGCGTGAAGACCCGTATGTCGCCGCACGTACCGCGGCCAACAAGGCACGTTATCAGGCCAACCAAGCGGCGGTGGCCAAGGCCGCGGCTGCCAAGACCGCATCGGCGAATAGCAATACGCATTCATGGCCTGGTTCCGTGCACCCCGCAGTAGCTTCGGCGGCGCCTCGACCGTCACCGCCTTCGCCTCCGGCGAGATCATGGACGTCGACGAGCTCCAACAAGCCCTGAGGCGCTCGGAGAGCTCAGGACGGCGGTTGAAAATCGAGAAACCGACTCTGGGGGTAGGAATAAAGCCTGCCGTTCTCTCGCATGTGCGGCAGGCATAGCTCTAGGAGCTGCTGGGCCGGCTTGTCCGGCGTCTCCAGTGTCAGGGGATCCTCGCCTGGCATTGCCTGGGCGCGCATGTGCGTGCGGATTGCGCCCGGCCAAAACACATTCACCCGAACATTGGTGTTTGCCGATTCCGCGGCATATGTGCGTGCCAAAGCTTCCAGGGCTGCCTTGCTCACGGCGTACGGCCCCCAATAGGCGCGGTCCTGCGAGGTGATCCCAGAGGAAACGAACACGACTCGCCCCGCATCGGAGAGCCTCAACAGTCGGTCCATGGTGCAGATGAGACGCCAATTGGCGGTGACATTGACCGCCATCACCTCCTCCCATGCTTTTGCTTCGACGTGAGCGAGCGGTGATAGCGGCCCGAGCACCCCGGCGTTGCCGACCAGCACATCGAGGCGACCAAAGCGTTCCTGCAACGCTGCCGCCAGCCGATCGATGCCTGCATAGTCCCTGAGGTCCAGCGGAACGAGGGTTGCCGATCCGCCCAATTCCTTAACGGCATCGTCGAGCTCTTCGAGGCCGCCGATGGTGCGTGCAACGGCGATGATGTGTGCGCCGGCCTTGGCTAGGACGAGAGCGGTGGCATAGCCGATGCCGCGCGAAGCGCCGGTCACCAGCGCGACCCGATCCGCGAGAGGAGGGGGCATGATAGCGAGCTAGCTCGCCTCTGCGAGTAGCGATAATTGATGCGGCGAGGTGTTGCGCTCCGTTTGGTCTGTCAGCGGCGTCGGGTAATCGCCGGTGAAGCAATGATCCGTGAACTGCGGCCGCACCGGATCGCGTCGCTCGAAGCCCATGGCGCGATATATTCCCTCCACCGAAAGGAAGGCGAGCGAGTCGGCGCCGATCAGCTTGCGCATGCCTTCGAGATCGTGGGTTGCGGCGAGGAGGTTCTCGCGTTCAGGCGTATCAATGCCGTAGTAGTCGGAGTGGGTTATTGGGGGGGAAGCGATTCGAAAATGGACTTCGCTGGCACCCGCCTCGCGCATCATTTGCACGATCTTGCAGGAGGTCGTGCCGCGCACGATGGAGTCGTCGATGAGGACGATACGCCGGCCTTGAACGACGGCGCGGTTGGCGCTGTGCTTGAGGCGCACCCCGAGCTGGCGAATCTGCTGCGTCGGCTCGATGAAAGTTCGACCCACATAATGATTGCGGATGATCCCGAGCTCGTAAGGAATACCGGACGCCTGTGCATAGCCGATGGCCGCAGGAACGCCGGAATCAGGCACGGGAATGACCACATCGGCGGCGGCCGGAGCCTCGCGGGCCAGTTGCGCACCCATGGTCTTGCGCACCGCATAGACCGAGCGGCCGCCCACGATCGAATCGGGCCGCGCAAAATAGATGTACTCGAAGATGCAGGGTCGTGGCGCCATGGGCGGAAAGGGCTTATGCGTATGCATTCCCTCCTCGTCGAAGACGACGACCTCGCCGTTCTCTACATCACGGACGTACTTTGCCCCGATGGTGTCGAGGGCGCAGGTTTCTGAGGCGAGGATTGGCCGGTCGTCGAGCCTGCCGATCACGAGCGAGCGAATCCCGAGCGGATCGCGAGCGCCAACGAGCTTCTTATTGGTCAAGCCGACAAAGGCATATGCACCTTCGAGCTGGCGCAGCCCCTCGATGAAACGGTCGATGAAGCGATTACGCTTGGCCCTCGCGACGAGGTGCAGAATCACCTCGGTATCCGTTGTCGACTGCATGATAGCGCCTTCCCGGACGAGTTGGCGCCGCAAGCTCAAGCCGTTCGTCAAATTGCCGTTGTGGCCGACTGCAAAGCCGCCGGCATCAAGCTCAGCAAATAGCGGCTGCACGTTGCGCAGAAGGGTTCCCCCAGTCGTGGAATAGCGCACATGCCCAGTCGCCGAGGCGCCGGGTAGTCGCTCGATGACCTCACGCCGTGAAAAGGTGTCCCCGACCAGGCCCAGCCGTCGCTCGGAGTGAAAGCGCTGGCCGTCGAATGTGACAATGCCGGCTGCTTCCTGGCCTCGATGCTGCAAGGCATGCAAGCCGAGCGCGGTGATGGCGGCAGCGTCGGGATGCCAAAAAATGCCAAATACGCCACACTCCTCGCGCGGTCGATCGTCGTCGAGATCAGCCGAGTTTGCGCGAGCGTCGGCGGCGGGGGCATGGGAGGGGGCTTCCGCCATGCGGTGCTTCTCCTGATCCGATGCCCGACCTAGTTGGTGCGTCATTCAACGTTCGAGCGAGGTGGTATCCGGCCAACGCGCATGAACCTGCAAGCTCGCCGGCGGATCAAGGCTTGAGCGCTGGCCAGCGGGTGATTCCTCCTCTTCCGGCTTCGCCTTCTTGAACCTCTTGGAGATGGTGGCATCGAGGTCCTCGGGCAACATCGACGTCAGCTCATCGCCGACATACCGCAACAGCTCCTTTGATTTTGCGCTGCGGACCCATTCGGGTTGGCTGCGGTCGGGAACCAGCCAGGCGAAGAACAGAAAGGCGACCACCACAATCAACAGTCCGCGCGCCAGCCCGAACAAGAAGCCCATGGTACGGTCGAGCGGGCCAATGCGGCTGTCGAGAACCATGTCCGAGAAGCGCACGGTGAGCACGGAGACGACCAGCAAGGTCGCCAGGAAAGTACCGCCGATCACCACCGCATAGGCAACAATGTCATTATTGAAATACGTCTTCGCCACAGGGAGCAGCTTCGAGAACGAATAGAGCGTCACAAGTGCTGCGATCGCCCACCCGGCGATCGACAGAACCTCGCGCATGAAACCGCGAATCATCGCGAGCAGCGCCGAGATCAGCATGACTCCGATCAGAATGATGTCGAGAAGCGTGATGGGCATGGCGCGAACTCTCAAGATACTACCAGAACGCTGTCGGGAATCGGCAAGCGCAGTTTACCACGCCGCCGGCCGCGAAGCTTGCCCCGGCGCGGAGGAGCACAACGCTCGGCTGGGGCTGTATAGCCCCCTGTGGCCTGCGCGTCATCCGCCATATCGCGCGGCAAAGGGGTCGCCCCGTCCGGACGACGAGCGTGCTGATCCCATGATTTCCGCAACGAGGCTTGTGAGCCTGGCAACAAAGTCGAGCGATAGTGCTTGCTCTCCGCCCCCCTCGGAGCGCGCCGCTTCCGGCACGATGGCGCGGATGAATCCGAGCTTCTGCGCCTCCTTCAGCCTTGCGGCTGACTGCGCCACAGGGCGCACTGCGCCGGAGAGCGAAACCTCGCCGAAATAAACGGCATCAGCGGGCAGCGCCGCATTGGCGAGCGAGGAGACAAGCGCAGCCGCGGCGGCAAGGTCGGCAGCCGGCTCCTGGATGCGCAGTCCGCCTGCCACGTTGAGATAGACGTCATGACCCGAAAGGCGAACCCCGCAGCGGGCTTCCAGGACTGCGAGTAACATTGACAAGCGATTGGGATCCCAGCCGTTGACCGCACGTCGCGGCGTGCCGAACGAGGTCGGGGCTACCAGAGCCTGAATCTCAACCAGCAGTGGCCGAGAGCCCTCGATCCCAGCGAACACGGCCGTGCCGGGAGAGCCGAGATCGCGCTCTGACAGGAAGAGCGCGGATGGATTGGGGACTTCGCGCAAGCCCGCTCCGGTCATCTCGAACACGCCGATCTCATCTGTCGGTCCAAAGCGATTCTTTACCGCGCGCAGAACACGAAACTGCTGCGAGCCCTCGCCCTCGAAGGAAAGCACGGCATCGACCATATGCTCGACCACGCGCGGGCCGGCGATTTGGCCGTCCTTGGTCACATGTCCAACGAGAATCACCGCGGCGCCCGAGCGTTTGGCGAATCGGATCAGGGCCTGCGCGCTTGCGCGCACTTGCGTGACCGTGCCCGGCGCAGATTCGACCATGTCCGTCCACATGGTTTGAATCGAATCGATAATCACGAGCTGAGGGCTTTGCCCTTCGTCCAGAGTCGAGACGATGTCCTCCACCGAGGTTTCCGCCGCCAGCTCGATCGGGGCTGCCGCGACGCCCAACCGCTCGGCGCGCAGCCTTACCTGCGCTATCGCCTCCTCGCCCGAAATGAACACTGCGCGATGTTGCGCCTGGGCGAGAGCGGCTGCGACCTGCACCAGCAGCGTCGATTTGCCTATCCCCGGGTCGCCACCAAGAAGGAGGACGGAGCCAGGCACGAATCCGCCGCCGGTGACGCGGTCGAACTCAGCGACCCCGGAGGGAAGTCGCGGCGGATCGTGGGCTATGCCGGCAAGCCGCTCAAGCGCAATCAGCCGGCCCTTGCGCGCTTTGCGGGTAGGCGTGTGTGTGCCCGTTGTCACCCAGCTTTCTTCCGCGACCGTGTTCCACCCGCCGCAGGCGTCGCATTTGCCTTGCCAACGCCCGTAGACTGCGCCGCAGCTCTGGCAGGTGAACCGTGAATCGCGACGGGCCATGGTCACCGCTGTGCCTAGTGTCCGGTTCCGACGTTTGCATCACTTTGCAGCACGCTCTCGTACAAACGTCGGAACCAAAGGGACACTAGCAACTATTTGATTCTAGTGTCGCTTTGGATTTGACGTTCCTACGAATGACTCGCGGCAACGCTGGTAGGAACGTCAAATCCGCCACACTACGCGTATCGCCGAGATCAGCCCTCGTCATAGATGCGGTGATACCGGTGGCCAAGGCTGGTGAGCACCTCGTAGGGAATGGTGCCCATGGCGGCGGCCAGGTCCTCGATGCTCATGCCATCGCCGATTAGAGTGGCGAAATCGCCGCGCCTTACGCCGCCTTCGGCAACGTCAGTTACGTCCACGGCGAGCAGGTCCATTGACACGCGACCGACGACAGGACAACGGTGGCCGCGAATAATGACAGCGGCCGCAGGCTTGCCTTTGGACGCAGCCGCGGAACGCAAGAACCCGTCGGCGTAGCCGATGGCGAGAATTGCGAGACGGCTAGGCCGCCCTGCGGTCCAACTGGCCCCATATCCCACCGTCTCACCACGATTGACCGCGCGCACCTGAATGATCCGGGCCTGGGCCGCGACGACACCGTGCATCGGGTTGTTCTTGCCCGGCGTGGGATTGACCCCGTAGAGCGCGATACCCGGCCGCACAAGGTCACAAAACACGGTGCCGCCGAGGAATATGCCGGATGAATTGGCAAGCGACGACGGCATTCCCCGGTACATAATGCGAATTTCGCGAAAGGTCCGGATCTGGCGATCGTTCATGGGGTGATCAGGTGTTTCCGCACAGGCGAAATGGCTCATCAGCAGCGACAATCCGTGATCCTCGGATTCTATGCGCGGCACAAGCGCAGTCGCCTCCTCGATAGTTATTCCCAGGCGGTTCATGCCAGTGTCGACGTGCAGAGCCGCGCCGCCGGCCCATTTTGTTTCAGCGACGAAGGCATCCCATTCGGCGAGTTCGGTGAGGCTGTTGATTACAGGGCGGAAGCGCCCGTGCGCGAACGCCTGCGTGGACCCCGGCGCCATTCCGTTAAGCACGTAGATTGAGGCATCGGAGGCGATTGCGCGCACACGCCGCGCCTCCGTGAGATCGGCCACGAAGAATGTGCGGCACCCTGCTCTCGCGAGCTTGCGAGTCACCGGTTCAAGCCCGCAGCCGTAGGCATTCGCCTTGACCACCGCCGCGCATTCGACCGGCAGCGTCAGGCCGGCAAGGGTCTTCCAGTTCGCTTCGATGGCGGCAAGGTCGATAGTGAGAATGCCGCCTGCCTCGCTTTCGATGGGGCCGTTGTCAACTTCCTCGACTTGCAAGTTGAAGCCATGGACAGTCATAGGAAGGTTATGGCCGCGCTTTGCACACCCGTCCAGTGCACTATCGACCGTAGCTCGGATGAGCGCGCTGGCGCGTCTGTGACGCGCCGTAGCGCGCGATATCCGGGAACCCGCATATCGCCCAGCGCGCCTTCGACGCGCTATGGCTCATGCGGGCTACGCAAGGAGATTTCCTTCAGAATTGCTGTGGCAGTTGGTCGTCGCGCTCCAAATTGTCAAAGCGCGTGACTGCTGCATCGAACTGCAGGTTGACTGTGCCGGTCGGACCGTGGCGCTGCTTGCCGATGATGATCTCGGCGGTGCCGTGCACAGCCGCCATCTCCAATTGCCACTTCGCGTGCTCCTCGCTTCCCGGACGTGGCTCCTTGTTGCTGAGATAGTATTCCTCGCGGAAAACGAACAGCACGACGTCTGCGTCCTGCTCGATAGAGCCGGATTCGCGAAGGTCCGAGAGTTGCGGCCGCTTGTCGTCGCGGCTTTCGACCTGCCGTGACAATTGCGACAACGCCAGCACGGGCACATTGAGCTCCTTGGCGAGAGCCTTGAGGCTGGTTGTAATCTCGGTGACCTCCTGCACGCGGCCTTCGAGGGCTCGTCGGGTCGAGCCCTGCAACAGTTGGATGTAGTCGATCACGACGAGATCCAGCCCCTTTTGCCGCTTCAGCCGTCGCGCCCGGGCGGCAAGCTGCGCCACCGTCAAGCCCCCGGTCTCGTCGATGAACAACGGCAGGTGCTGCAGCTCAATCGCCACGTTGCTGATCTTCTCGAAGTCAAGCTCCTGGATGCCGCCGCGCCTGATGGTGCTCGAGGGAATGCTCGTCTGCTCGGCGATGATGCGGGTCGCAAGCTGCTCAGCCGACATTTCAAGCGAGAAGAAACCTACGATCCCGCCATTGACGGTGTTGATGTGTCCGTCTGCGCGCACATCGCCCTGCCAGGCGCGAGCGACGTTGTAGGCGATATTGGTGGCCAGAGCGGTTTTGCCCATGCCGGGGCGGCCGGCAATGATGATCAAGTCCGACTGTTGCAGGCCGCCCATCTTGGTATCGAGGTCCTTAAGGCCCGTGGCGAGACCGGACAGCCTGCCCTCGCGCTGGTACGCGGCCGCAGCCATGTCAACGGCCTTGGTGAGGGCGGTCTCGAATTTTTGGAAGCCGCCACCGTAACGGCCGGTCTCGGCCAGCTCATAAAGCCGGCGCTCGGCATCCTCGATCTGATCGCGAGGCGCGAAATCCACGGGCGCGTCGAAGGCAACATTGACCATCTCCTCACCGATTTGAATGAGATCACGCCGTATCGCGAGGTCATAGATGGTACGCCCGTAATCCACTGCATTGATAATGGTTGTCGCTTCGGCTGCAAGGCGAGCGAGATATTGTGTCAGCGAAAGTCCGGCAATGTTGAGATCGGCAGCCAGAAACGTCTTCAATGTCACCGGTGATGCGAGCTTGCCGGTGCGAACGAGGTTGCGCGAAATCTCGTAGATCTGCTGGTGGATCGGCTCAAAGAAATGCTGCGGCTCGAGAAAGTCGGTAACGCGGTAGAGCGCCTCGTTATTGACGAGGATTGCACCCAGGAGCGCCTGCTCTGCCTCGATGTTGTGTGGCGCGACGCGGTATGTCGGCGCGGAGACCTCCACAATGCGGCGTGCGGCTGATTCGGCTGCCATGGCGTCTCAGTATCTCGATATCAGTGATTCTATGACGGCATACAGGCACGGCACTAACCACAGCGAAACGAGTCAATTCGTCACATACGGGAGGATGTACCATAAGCGGCGGCTGCTGGGGAAAAACAAGCCCTTTCGTCCCCGCTCATCACTGATTCCGCGCGCCGCCAACAGAAAGCCTTGACGTAGCTCGCAGACTTGCGCAGCGGCGACCGAGAATCACTCGCCAGCCAGTCGCCACGGGGGCCGACTTCTCTCTTCCATTGCTCGCAGCCGTGCTTCCTCGCACCCGATGTAATCGCGCGTCATTGGCACTACGGCTTGCCTTTTCGTCATTTGCATCTGGAACACCATCAGATTCTGCTTGCGAAACGCCATCTCGGAAGCCGCAAGATAGAACTCCCACATTCGCACGAAGCGCTCGTCGTATACCCGCTCCACCGCTTCGCGATGGGCGAGAAAGCGTTGGCGCCACGCCTTCAGCGTATCTGCGTAATGCAGGCGCAGGATCTCGATATCGGTGACGAGCAAGCCGGCGCGTTCCACTGCGGGCAGCACTTCCGACAGCGCCGGAATGTAGCCCCCGGGGAAGATGTATTTGGCGATCCAGGGATTGGTGCTGCTAGGGCCTTCCGAGCGTCCGATCGAGTGCAGCAGCATCACGCCGTCCTCGTCCAGCAGCTCGCGGCATTTGCGGAAGAAGGCATTGTAGAATCCGACCCCGACATGCTCGAACATTCCGACCGAGACGATCCGGTCGAAGGTCCCCGAGAGATCGCGGTAGTCTTGAAGCTGGAACTCCACCCTATCGGAAAGTCCCTTCTCGCTCGCACGCACCTGGGCGAGCGCATACTGCTGCTGGGAAAGGGTGATGCCGGTGACGCGCGCCCCGCAAATCTCCGCAAGGTAGAGAGCCAGCCCGCCCCAGCCGCTGCCGATATCGAGTACGCGCTTGTCCTGCGCAACAAGAAGTTTGGCGGCGAGATGGCGTTTTTTGGCAAGTTGTGCGTCGTCGAGCGACTGATCACTGCTCTCGAAATAAGCGCAGCTATATTGATGGTCGGCATCGAGAAAAAGCGCATAAAGTTGGGCATCGAGATCGTAATGGCGAGCAACATTTCGCCGGGCGCGCGAGCGCACGTTCAGTTGCGTCAATCGACGATAGAGAAATCTCACCAGCCGGGGGATGTGGGCCCAGATTGGCGGCCGCTCGATGCCGCGTTGCCCGAGCACGAGGGCAAGCACATCTGCAATCGATCCCTGCTCGATGACGAGACCGCCATCCATATAAGCCTCGCCAAAGCGAAGCTCGGGGTTAAGGAGAACGCCGCGCTGCGCCGCCGCGCTCGTAAAGCGCACTGCCAGGGACCTTCCTGTGCCATCACCGGCGGCAAAGCTCTGCCCTTCTGCGGTGGTGACCTGGAGATTGCCAACCCGGATCAGTCTTTCCAAAACCCATCGAAGCAACCGATCCATCGGCCGCCTCCTAACGCACCGGGCCCCCAATCACGCCATGCCCTGGACACAATTGACGCCCACCGGCCTCGGCCGGTTCCGTCACGCTGTGGAAATTAAAGCAAAGCACTTGACCCCGGCAATGCACATAATTGCCCTCATGGGCCACGAAAATCGCAATTGCCCGTGTGACGTTCGGTTGTTACCCCAGAGCGACAGGTGGGTACGGCCAGTGGGTCAAACGAGCCTGCGCTGCGGAGATCGAGAGTGCCAAGGACGACGCTGGTAGGCGCTTGGGCGATTGGGATCATGCTCTCGGCCGCAGGTGCGCCACTGCTGGCCCAATCAAACCTCGATGCGGGCAAATCGCCTGCGCAAATCTTCTCCGATACTTGCAATGCGTGTCATCGCAGCCCGCGCGAGATCAGGCGAACCACTGCAGCGTTTCTCCGGGAACATTATACCACTGGAATGCGTGAAGCGACGGCAATGGCTGCTTATTTGGCTGGCGTCGGCAGCGATCCGAATGCGGTTACGCATCGGCGGCCGCCTGCCATGGGGACGGGCCAAGGGCCTCCGGCGGAGACCGCTGCGGCTCGCCCCTCAACTCCCCAACCTGCCGACCAACCCAAGGCCGAGACGCCAGCACCGGCGCCTGCGCCAGCGGGGGCTTTGCCCGCAGAACAGGCAAAGCCTGTAGTGGGCGCCACAGGGTCTCGTCGTCCGTCCCCAAGCATCGAGCTAGGCTCAGCCGGCGAGGGGCTGATGGCGGCGACCGCGCCACAAACCGCGGCAATTCCGCTGCGGAGGCGTTACCCCGGCGAGGATATCGAGGAATGAGCCCCCAACTCTCGAAGCTTACCGCCGCTTTGGCGGTACCGCGGCTGTTTCCGGCATGTCCGGCTCAGTCTCCTTGGAGCGGCGCGCCTCGATTGCTCCCGGCTCGAAGAAAGCCTCAGCGAGACCTGCCGCTTCAGTCGCGGTCTGCGCGGCCTCTTCGTCTTCTCGGGTCGTGATGTCCTCGCCGCGGGCAATTCTCTCTGCCTCGTCCGCATTTCGTCCGACGCTGATGTTGATGGTTACCTCCACTTCGGGATGGAGCAACACCGGTACTTTATGCAAACCGATGGTCTT
>Ga0306920_100013034_pt1 | contig 11312 bp, 12 predicted proteins | sample flu12Cox44000170_FD_204666 | JGI IMG/M metagenome (GOLD analysis project Ga0306920, IMG submission 204666) | Lab enrichment of tropical soil microbial communities from Luquillo Experimental Forest, Puerto Rico - flux4day.12C.oxic.44.000.170 (v2)... | ecosystem: Environmental > Terrestrial >...
CTGTTGCCGGATACGATGCAAATGTTTGGCTCGCACACCGTCTGCTTTCGGGAGCCGCCAATGCCAGCAATCAATTACCGCACGGCTGAAGCCGATGGCCTGAAGATCGCCTACCGCGAAGCCGGACGGGCCGGCTCGCCGACACTGCTGCTGCTGCACGGGTTTCCCAGCGCCGCCCATATGTTCCGCGATCTGATCCCGCTGCTCGCCGATCGTTTTCATCTCGTTGCGCCCGACCTGCCCGGTTTCGGCCAGTCGGACATGCCGCCCCGCGACGTCTTCAACTATACGTTCGATCATCTGGCGAAGGTGATCGACCGCTTCACCGCAGTGATCGGTCTGCAGCGCTTCGCGATTTACATTTTCGACTATGGCGCGCCCGTGGGCCTGCGGATTGCTCTCATGCACCCGGATCGGGTCACCGCGATCGTCTCACAAAACGGCAACGCCTACGAAGAGGGGCTGAGCAAGGCTTGGGACCCGATTCAAGCGTATTGGCGTGAACCGACCGAGGCGAACCGCGATGCATTGCGGGGTTTTCTGACGCCGCAGACCACACTCTTCCAATACACCCACGGCGTTGCAGACCCGTCGCTCGTCTCGCCCGATGGGCGCTCGCTCGATGATCATTATCTGGCCCGCCCGGGAGCGCACGAGGCACAGCTCGATTTGCTCCTCGACTACGTCAGCAATGTCGCTCTCTACCCCGACTTCCACGCCTACTTCCGCAAGCATCAGCCGCCGTTGCTGGCGGTTTGGGGCAAGAACGACCCATTCTTCCTGCCCGCGGGCGCCGAAGCGTACAAGCGCGACATTCCGGGTGCCGAAGTGCGTTTCTTCGACACCGGGCACTTCGCGCTTGAGACGCATGCCGGCGAAATCGCCGCGGCGATCCGGGACTTCTTCGCCCCGTGACAGACCCGGAGGATCGCCATGCCGCGATCGTGCCGCAGAAATTCGGCGGCCGCGACAGCCTCGTCTAGAGGCATCAGGCGGCGGCTGTCCTGCTCGAAGAGCATTCTTAGTCGGTTGCTACAGGAGGAGCGAAAATGGCAAGCATGATTTCCGCGGCATTTCCGTACCACAAACAGCGGCGGCGGGTGCTTGGCCGGGAGATGGCTTATGTGGAGGTGGGACAGGGCGACCCCATCGTGCTGTTGCACGGCAATCCGACCTCGTCATACCTCTGGCGCAACGTGTTGCCGCACCTGCAGCCGCTAGGCCGCTGCATCGCCCCTGACCTGATCGGCATGGGCGACTCCGACAAGCTGCCCGACAGTGGCCCCGGTTCGTATCGCTTCGTCGAGCACCGCCGCTACCTCGACGCCCTGCTCGAGGCCCTGGATGTGCGCGAGCGCATCACCTTCGTCATCCATGACTGGGGTTCGGCCCTCGGCTTCGACTGGGCCAACCGCCACCGCGAGGCCGTGAAGGGTATAGCGTATATGGAGGCGATCGTGGTGCCGCAGCGCTGGGACCACTGGGACAAGTTCGGAATGCGTCCCGCCTTGCAGGGACTGCGTGCCGAGGCCGGCGAAGAGATGGTCCTGAAAAACAATTTCTTCATCGAGCAGATCCTGCCGAAGGCCATCCTGCGCACCCTCTCCGCTGAGGAGATGGCGGCGTACCGACTGCCGTTCGCCGAGCCCGGCGAGGGGCGGCGGCCGACGCTGACTTGGCCGCGGCAGATCCCCATCGAGGGCGAGCCCGCCGACGTGACTGCGATCGTGGCTGCCTCTGGGGAATGGCTCAAGACGAGCAATGTGCCCAAGCTGTTCGTGAAGGCCGAGCCCGGTGGCATCCTCTCCGCCGGCGTGGATCTCGACTTCGCCCGCGGGTTGCCGGCGCAGACCGAGGTGACGGTCGCCGGGATCCACTACCTCCAGGAGGATTCGCCGCACGAGATCGGGCAGGCGATCGCCGGCTGGATGAAGACATTGGGCTGATGGATGCCGTGCAGGGGTCGCGATGTGAGGAATTCTCTCGCCACGCTGCTCCGGGGCGGCCTTTACCGCCTGACAGTCCGATGAATGCGTTCTGACCTGAGTACGCGGACTGGCTGGGGGCGAGTAAAGTGTCCAAAGCTACTTCACAAACATAGATTTCAACAAATCAGAGCTTAATGCCATGGTTCCGCTGATCGTCTTCGACGTCAATGAGACACTTCTTGATCTCCAGACAATGGAGCCAATCTTCGAACGAATCTTTCGCGACAGAGGCGCCATGCGCTTTTGGTTCGCTAATTTCATTATGTATTCATCGGCTCTGACGGTAGCCGGGTGCTATGTGCCTTTCACGGATATCGGTTCTGCTGTGATGAAGATGCTGGCAGACACCCGCGGTATAAGGATCGAGGACGCCGATAAGAAGGAACTGGTTGAAAAGTTCTCGACGATGCCTCCCCACCCCGAGGTGGCCGGAGCCCTCCAGAAGCTCCGCGCCGCAGGATTCCGGCTATTCACGCTGACGGACAATTTGCTGGAGGTGCAGACGCGTCAACTCGAACACGGCGGAATTGTCGATTTCTTCGAGCGTCGTTTTAGTGCAGACGGCGTCGAGCATCACAAGCCCTCGCGGCAGGCTTATGCCTATGTCGAGAGGGAACTTGGGGTAGACCCATCCCGGCTCTGGCTTGTCGCCTGCCACACCTGGGACACCCTTGGCGCGGTCGCTGCTGGCTGGAAGGCTGCCCTGATCAAGCGAGTGGGCAACGACGTCTTGGGGGTCGGCCCGCAGCCGCAGATCGTCGGTGCTGACTTGGACGATGTTGCCGATCAGCTGATCGCCCGGTACGGGAAGAGAGCCGATGCAGCGTGAAAATGTGAGTGTGGTCCTGGTACACGGAGCCTGGGCCGACGGATCGAGCTGGGCCAAAGTCATCGGGCCCCTGGCCGCCCAAGGGGTCCCGGTGCTTGCGGCGCCGCTGCCCCTGACTTCGTTCGCCGAGGATACGGCGGCGGTCGAGCGCACCTTGGAGCGGGTTTCTGGGCCCGCCGTTCTCGTCGGGCACGCTTATGCCGGAGCCGTGATCGCGGCGGCACGGAATGAGAAGGTGAAAGCGCTTGTTTATGTAGCGGGCCTTGCTCCCGACGAAGGCGAGACCGTCGCCGATGTCTTCTATCGCACCGAGCCTCATCCGCTGGCGCCGAAGTTGGCGCCGGACAATCATGGGCTGATCTATTTGCCGAACGAGGCATTCGGCGCGGCGTTCGCGCAGAATGCCTCGGCCGAGGAATTGGCGCTGCTCGCCGCAGTTCAGCGGCCGATCTCGCTCGCATGCATCACGGCGCCGGTCGATCGCCCTCTCTGGAAGGACCGCCCGGCCTGGTTTCTGGTGGCAGAGCAGGACCGTATGATCGTCCGTGACACGCAGCGGTTTATGGCCGAGCGGATGGGAGCCCGGGCTCGGTCATATCCGGTGGACCACGCGCCACTAGTTAGCGCGCCCGGCCTCGTCGTCGACATTATCCGCGAGGCCATTGGCGAAACGATCAACGGATGATCGCCTCCGTCCGCGGAAATCGATGAGGGGATGCTCATGGCTCAATCGGAACCGATAGAAGTTTTGGTCCTTGGCAGCGGATTTGGCGGGAAGCTGCTCGCTTGGCATATGGCGCGATCGGGGCGGCGCACCGCCGTCGTCGAACAACGGTGGATCGGCGGGTCCTGTCCCAACATCGCTTGCCTTCCGAGCAAGAATGAGATTTGGAGCGCCCGGATCGCGCATTTGGCGCGTCACGCATCAGAGTTCGGAACGGTGACGGGCCCTGTCGCGACCGATATGGCGAAAGTTCGCCAGCGCAAGCGTGACATGGTCGACGCCGAGATTGCGCTCCATTTGCGGAACTACCAGACAAGCGGGGCCGAACTGATCATGGGGACCGGCCGCTTCGTGGCGCCGAAAACGCTCGAGGTGCGGCTGAATGACGGAGGAACGCGGGTGTTGTCGGGCGAACAGGTTTTTCTCAACCTCGGAACGCACGCGGCGATCCCAAATGTCCCCGGGCTCGAGGCGGCCCGCCCGCTGACCCACATCGAGGCTCTCGAACTCGATTACTTACCGTCGCATCTGATCGTGCTCGGCGGCGGCTATGTCGGCCTCGAACTGGCCCAGGCTTATCGTCGGTTCGGCAGCAGCGTCACGGTCATCGAGCCGGGGCCGCAGCCAATGAGCCGCGAGGATCCCGACGTCGCCACGGAAATACAGCGAATTCTTAGTGATGAAGGCATCCGTATCCTGGTTGGAGCCGAGCCTCTCGACGTGCATGGCCGATCCGGAGAAGAAGTCAGCCTTCGGGTGCGCGCGGCCGGCGGCGAGCAACAGATCGCGGGCAGCGACATACTGGTTGCGACGGGCCGCGTTCCGAACACCGCCGGGATCGGGCTCGCGGAGGCAGGCGTCGAATTGGATGGCCGCGGCTACATCCGGGTCAATGAGCGGCTGGAGGCGACGGCGCCCGATGTCTGGGCGATCGGCGAGTGCGCCGGCAGCCCGCAGTTTACCCACGTCTCGATCGACGACTTTCGGATCATCAGGGACAATTTGGCTGGCGCCCAGCGCACTACCCGCGATCGGCTGGTTCCCTACTGCATGTTCACCGAGCCGCCGCTGGCACACGTCGGACTGAGCGAGAGCGAAGCCCAGCGCCAGGGCATCGCTACGCGGGTCGCGAAATTGCCGATGAGCGCCGTCCGGCGGACCGCGACGACCGGCGAAACGCAGGGCTTCATGAAGGTCCTCGTCGGCAGGAGCGATAACCGTATTCTCGGCTTCACGATGATCGGCGCCGAGGCCGGAGAAGTCATGGCCACGGTGCAAACGGCAATGCTGGCTGAACTGCCATACACGGTACTGCGCGACGCCATTCTGGCGCACCCGACGATGGCGGAGGGATTGGGCTCGCTGTTCGAGAATGTGCCGACGCGAACCGGCAACTGACGATGGCAATTACCGTCCCGCGACGGGCTGGGCGCGTTAGAGCAGACCGAGACCGCCGAGGGCAGCACCAGCCGCCAGCATCCACATCGGGCTGAGCCGTGTTGCGAATGTGATCGCGGCGGCAACAATCGTGACGGTTGCGGCCGGCCACCCGGTGTCCGCGGCTCGTGCCATCACCGCGCCGCTGGCGATGACGATCCCCATGGTTACCGGCACTAGGCCAAGACGCACGATCCGCTGCCACGGCGGGTCGCGGAACCGATCCCAGACCCGGTATGCGGCGAAATACATGGTGCAAGGCGGCCCGAAGGTGGCAAAGGCGCTCGCGAGCGCGCCGGGAAATCCCCACACCTTCCACCCGATGAAACTCATCATCAGGATCATGTTCGGCCCAGGGATGGACTGGGCGACCGCGAAAATATTCGCGAATTCCTGATCGGTCATCCAGCCGTGGGTCCCGACCACGAAGTTGTGAACATCCGGCAGCACAGTCGGAAACCCGCCAAAGCTGATCGACGAGACCAAGGCCAGATGCGCCGTCAGCGCGACGGGGTCGGAAGGGCCGGTCATCGTGCTAGCGCATTTCCGATGCCGGCGGCGGCGATGCCGAGCGGCACCAAGCCAAACAAGACAATCGGAAGCGGCAGCCGGCCGAAGGTTATGAGTCCAAAGGCGAGTGCCGCAAAAAGCAGCGCCGCAGGACGCCGCCGATAGGGCGTCAGCAGTCTGAGGCCGGTGGCGATCAGCAGACCAGCCGCCGCCGCGGCGATCCCGCCAAGGATGTTCCGCAACACCGTCAGTTGGGCGTATCTGAGGAAAAACACGCCGAGCGAGAAGCCGACCGTCCACGGGACGATCAGGAATCCGGCGACCGCGGCAACAGCGCCGGCCGCACCCCGCATCTTGGCGCCGATGCAGACGGCGATGCCGACGATGTTCGGCCCGGGCATGAACTGACAAAGGCTGACGATGTCGGCGAATTCCCGGTCGCTGATCCAGCGGCGGTTCTCGACGGCGACGCGTCGCGCCCAGACGATCCCGCCGCCGCCGCCGATGCCGCAGATCGAGACGACAAGCAGCGCGTTGGCCAGCGCGGCGAGCGCAACCGGCTCGCCGGCGCCTGCTGTCTTCACCGATTTCGACATCCCGGCTCCTTCGCGATTGGGCGTCGCAGGCGCCGATTGACCCCGGAGCCGACGACATCCTGCTGCCGACCAAGTTTCGGAAGATACGCCTACCTGAAGAAGCCCGGCCTTGTGGACTTATGACCCCGCCGGGGGTGCGACGGATATAAGGCCGGCGCGGCTAAGCGGCCGGTGGAGATAGCGCTGCCGCTACAGACGTTGGGGATCGATCGTGATCGAGGCGGGTAGGTCGCTACCGACGAAAATCGGGTGCAGCAAATGCGACCGGAACCGCCACACGCCGTCATCGGCGAGCAAGCATTCCGCCTCGAAATCGGCGATCATCGCGGGCGGTTTTGCCGCCCGGAACGGCGGGCGGCCGTCGGCGCGGTAAAGGCTCATTTCGCCCGCCGCCCGGGCATGCCGAACTCCGTCGCGGAAGGCCCGAAGGTTAGTGACCAGATGCCGTGTCGTCGTCGTGCCGTGGCCCCTGCGACGGGCATAGAAGGCGCGGATCTTTTCCGTTCCCTCGAACCGGTTGTTGCCGACGGCATAGAGCGCGTCCGGCAGATAGAACTCGTGCGCCTCGTTGCCGCCGTTGTGGTCCACATCGGCCCAGTAATTGGTCATCAGCCGATTGAGCGCATACCACAGCGCCAGATCTTCAGTGTCAAACACCGGCATGGCGGTCCTCCCTGCGACGAGCCGACATCTCCCCCGATATCCCGGGCGGTCAGCAGCCGGTTATGGTGTGTCCGTCGCTTGTACGAAAGTCGCACCGTTGGACACGGCGGGGCAAGAGCGTCGCAATTGCCGCGCCGCCCCACGAACCACCACGCAGCACGGGCAAAGGCTAGTCGAAGGTAAAGCCTCGGGCGCGCAGATCGAGCGGGAAGGTCTGACCTTCGGGCTGGCCGGCGGCCTGGCGGGCCTTGTCCTCGGACCACCCGTAGAAATCAACGTAGCCGAAGGTTTCCGGGGCGCGCTGCTGCTCGCGCGGCGGCGCATAGCGGGCGGCGCGGCGGCGGTCGTAGGCGCCGATGCTTTCGGCCAGCGCGGCATCGTCGTAGTGGTCGGTATGGACCGTGGCGGCGAGCGGCAGGCGCATGCTGACAAAGCCCTCGGCAGCCGGATAGCCCAGGCATAGCCCGGCGACCGGGAAAACCTTGTCCGGCAATTCCAGGATCTCCGAGATGGCGCCGGCATGGTTGCGGATGACACTGATCGGGCAGCAGCCGAGGCCGGCGGTTTCCGCTGCCAGGACAAACGTCTGCAATACGAGCGCGGCATCGACCGCGGCGTTGAAAAAGCCTTCGAGCCGGCCGTTCTCCAGACCGTGGCCGCGCAATTTGCCGATGCGCTCGAGCCGGTGGGCATCGCCGCAAAACACCAGGAAGACTGGTGCGTTGCCGATCCACGGCATGTCGGGAACAAGCGCCGCCAGGCGACCGCGCCGGGCGGGGTCCGCCACTCGGATGACCGAGGTCTGCTGGAAATCCGATTTCGAGGAAGCCGAGAATGCGGCGCCCAACAGCAGGCGCAACAACGGTTCGGGCACCGGTCGCGGTGCGTAGCGCCGATGGGTGCGCCGCATCAGCAACTGGCGCAGCCACGGAATTTCGGCGGCCTCGGTGGCCTGGTCCGCCTCCTCGCCGAAGCGGGCGCGCCACTCGGTATCGTAATTTGCGCTCATATCAGCCGTGTCGATCTGGTCCGATGGCGCGAGAGTCAGGCCGGGGCGAGACGGCCGATCTCCGCCGCGTCGAACACGTACCGGGTGCTGCAGAATTCGCAGGTCACGGTGGTGACCCGTTCCTTGCGCATGTCGTCGAGCTCGTCCGCCGGGAACGCGCGCAGGATGGTCTCGATCCGCTCGCGTGAGCAGCGGCACCGCGCCTCGATCGGGTGCGTGTCGTAAACCCGTACGCCATCCTCGTGAAACAGCCGAAACAGCAGCCGATGCGGGGTCAGTCCGGGGTCGACCAGTTCGCCGGCCGTCGCCGAACTCATCAGCACCATCGAGCGGCGCCAGCCATCCTCGACATCGTCGGCAATGACGCCATAACCGCCTTCCGGCGGGACGCGCTGCAGCATCAGGCCGCCGGCGCGCCACGCGGCGCTTTCCCCGGCGAGCTCGCCGCCGCCGCGGGCAACCGCAAGCTTGATCCCCGCCTGGATCTGCTCGGACTGACGGAAATAGTGCTGGGCGCAGTCGGCCAAGGTTGCCCCCGACAGCTCGACGATCCCCTGATAGCGGTCGGTGTCCTCGCCCTGGTCGACGGTAAAGGCGATGTAGCCGGCGCCGAGCAGGCGCGGCACCGGCGGGCCGGCAGGCGCCGCGCCGCTGCTCACCGCGGCGTCGAGCTTGGCCGTATCATATTGGGCATAGCCGCGCACCGCGCCGTCGGTCGACACATCCGCCACGATCAGCGGGATCGGCCCGTCGCCCTTGGTTTGAAGGGTGAAGACGCCGTCATATTTGAGGGCGCCAGCCAGCAGCACGGCGAGCGTGATTGCTTCGCCCAGCATCGCCGCAACCGGCTCGGGATAGGCGTGCTGGGACAGGATGCGGTCGATCGCCGGCCCGAGCCGCACGAGGCGGCCGCGCAACGCGAACGGATCGATCTGGAACGGCTGGACCAGATCGTCGGGGGTGGTGCTGGGGGGCGTAGCGCCGGGCGACAATGTCACGGTTGCAGGCTCCGGGATCGAGGCTTTGTACGAATTCCGGCACTCCGTCGTTTCGGGCCGGCGAAATCGGCTCACACCTTCGCAACGACGGCTACGCGACACATCTTACCCGAGGCACCAGGCAAGAATTCCTTTTTGTGTGTGCAGCCGGTTTTCGGCCTCGTCCCAGACCACCGATTGCGGGCCGTCGACGACGCCGGCGGTGACCTCCTGGCCGCGCTTGACCGGCAGACAATGCATGAAGATTGCGTCAGGCCGGGCGCAAGCCATCAGCGCGTCGTCGACTCGGTATGCCGCCAACATATTATCGCGGTTGACGCTTTCCTCGACGCCCATCGAGATCCAGGTGTCGGTGACGACACAGTCGGCGCCGGCGACGGCCTCGCGCGGCTCTGTCGTCAAGCTGACCCGGGCGCCCTCGCGCCGGGCCCAGTCGAGGATGCGCGGCGACGGGGCGAGCTCTTCCGGGCAGGCGAGCCGCAAGGTGAAGCCGAAGCGGGCCGCGGCGTGGATCCAGCTCGTGGCGACGTTGTTGCCGTCGCCGCTCCAGGCCACGACCTGATCGGCGACCGGTCCCTTCTTTTCCTGCAAGGTCATCACGTCAGCCATGATCTGGCACGGGTGCGACGAGTCGGTCAGCCCGTTGATCACCGGCACGGTCGCATGACGCGCCAACTCGTCGAGCTTCTCAGGCTGGTTGGTGCGGATCAGGATCGCATCGACATAGCGCGAAAGCACGCGCGCCGTGTCCGCGACGGTTTCGCCGCGGCCGAGCTGGCTGTCGGCGGTGCTCAGAAAGATCGCATCGCCGCCGAGCTGTCGCGTCGCCACCTCGAACGATACGCGGGTTCGGGTCGACGGCTTCTCGAAGATCATCGCCAAGGTCTTGCCGGCCAGCGGGCGGTCGCGGCGGCCGCGCTTGTAGGCAAAGCCGGCATCGAGGATGCCACGCAGTTCGCCGCTGTCGAGCTGGTCGATGTCGAGAAAATGCCGCGGCGGAACCGGCGCCAGCGGCCCGTCGATCAGCGCCGCATGGCGAGCGGCCCGCCTTACGCCGACCATTCCCGCGCAACTTTTTGCAGGATATCCATCGCCTCGCCGATCTCGCTCTCGCTGACGATCAGCGGCGGCAGCAGGCGCAGCACATTGTCGCCCGCGGTCAGCGCCAACAATCCGTTCTGGCGCAGCCGGGTGACGACATCGCCGGCCGGGACGACGCAGCGGATACCGAGCAGCATCCCTGAACCGCGCACCTCGGCGAACAGCTTGGGATAGGATTTGGCCAATTCCTCGAGCCGGCCGCGCAGCACGCGGGCGGCCGCCTGAACGCGATCGAAAAATCCCGGATCGAGCATCACGTCGAGAACCGCGTTCCCCGCCGCCACCGCCATCGGATTGCCGCCAAAGGTGGAGCCGTGGGTGCCGGGCACCATGCCGACCGCGGCGCGCTCGGTCGCAAGACAGGCGCCGATCGGAAAGCCGCCGCCCAGCGCCTTGGCGATCGCCATCACGTCGGGGCTAACGCCGGGCCACTCATGGGCGAACAGCTTGCCGGTCCTGCCCATCCCGCTTTGCACCTCGTCAAAGACCAGAAGCAGGCCGAACTCGTCGGCGATCGCCCGCAATCCGCGCAGATATTCGTCCGAGCCCGGGCGCACGCCGCCCTCGCCCTGCACCGGCTCGACCATGATCGCGGCCGTCTCGCCGCCGATCGCCGCGCGCATCTCGTTCAAATTGCCGAAAGCGACATGGTCGAAGCCGTCCATCGGCGGCCCGAAGCCCTCGAGATACTTCTCGTTTCCAGCGGCGGCGAGGGTGGCGAGGGTGCGCCCGTGGAACGAGCCCTCGCAGCCGATGATCCGATAGCGTTCGGGATGACCGGTGTCGTGCTGGTATTTGCGGGCGACCTTGATCGCCAATTCGCACGCTTCGGCCCCCGAATTGCCGAAGAACACGGTGTCCGCAAAGCTGTTGTCGACGAGGCGCTGGGCCAGACGCTCCTGGCCGGGAATCCTAAACAGGTTTGAGACGTGCCACAGGCGCTTGGCCTGCTCGGTAATGGCGGACACCAAATGGGGGTGGCAGTGACCGAGCCCAGTCACTGCGATGCCGCTGGTAAAGTCGAGGAATTTGCGGCCGTCGGTAGCGTGGAGCCAGCAGCCCTCGCCATGATCGACGGCAACGTCCCACCGGCCATAGGTCGGCATAACGGGTGTAATCACGGAATTTCTCCTGCGCGAGCGGGTTGGGGAAAACGGGTCGGCGACAAGAGTTATCGTCGTCGGCCAAACCCTGCCGGTCCGGTACTGCGGACCGTTCCCCAAAGCCGGCGCGAATTGCCGGGATTGCGCATCATCGGCACTCTCCTCGTCACGGCGGCGCCAGCGCGGCGACCTGCCATCGAGCAGGAAAGCGGCGGAGTATGGGGATGGTGAATACCCCTGTCAATTCGCCCTGCTGGCGTACCGCAGCGCGCCGATCCTCGGGCCGGCCAGCAACGGCCGGCCCCTGGGCCGAAACGACGAGAGGGAACGAGCCTACTTGCCCGCCGGACTGCG
>Ga0306920_100013035_pt1 | contig 11312 bp, 10 predicted proteins | sample flu12Cox44000170_FD_204666 | JGI IMG/M metagenome (GOLD analysis project Ga0306920, IMG submission 204666) | Lab enrichment of tropical soil microbial communities from Luquillo Experimental Forest, Puerto Rico - flux4day.12C.oxic.44.000.170 (v2)... | ecosystem: Environmental > Terrestrial >...
GCGCAGTTATCCTTTTTAATCCTTCCGCATTACCCTGCGCACGTCAATCCGCAAAACTACGCAGTTTAGCATCGTTAAGCAATCGATCGAGCGCCAGAATCGAGCGCCAGACAGGTTTTGCCCCACGCGACCCGCTATTATCAGCCAAGGCCTGCCCTTGTCAACCGAGAACCGTAGTTTTGTTCTGAATTCGTAACAGACTCGGCTGGCGCCAGATGGGAGGACGAGGGGAGATTTCGGCCGGGAGAGACGCTTAGCGGGTGCCTTCGTCACGGGCTTCTACCTCTTCAGAAACCAGCGTCTCGGCGGGAAAGCTGATTCGTCGCAGCATTTGATAAATGGTATTGCGGCCTATGCCCAGGATTTCCGCCGCTCGGGCCTTATTGCCTCGAACATGGCTGAGTACGCGGAGCAAATAGCGCTCTTGCATGGTTTCCAGCGAGACAAATTCATTGCCCTTGAAATCGTCCCCCTGGGCCGGACCTTGGAGGTTTTCCGGCAGATCGTGCAGGTCGATAACGCTTGCGTCACACATCATGCAGCCCCGGCTTATGGCGTTTTCGAGCTCGCGCACGTTTCCCGGCCAGGCATGGGCGGCCAGGCGAGCCTGGGCGCGCCGGGTTAGTCCAGCGATGTCTTTCTTGTATATGGCGGCATACTTGTCGACGAAATGGCGTTGCAGCAAGGGCAGATCTTCCTTCCGCTCGCCCAGCGTGGGGACCGAAATCTCCACCACCGAGAGCCGATAAAACAGGTCCTCGCGGAATTGACCCTTGGCCACCATCTTGCGGAGATCGCGGTGCGTAGCGGCTACGATCCGCACATCCACTTGGCGGGGAATCGGCGAACCCACGCGTTGCACTTCGTTGTTTTGCAGCACGCGCAGCAGCTTGGACTGGGCAGATAGCGGCAGCTCTCCAATCTCATCGAGGAACACCGTTCCCCCATTGGCGTATTCAAAAATCCCCATCTTGTCCTGTAGGGCGCCGGTAAAGGCCCCGCGCACATACCCGAACAATTCGCTCTCCAGCAGGCTTTCTACCAATGCCGAGCAGTTGGCGACCACAAAAGCAGCGCGGGATCCGGGGCTTAGCCGATGTAGCGCTTTGGCCACCAGTTCTTTGCCCGTTCCCGTGGCGCCTATGACCAGGGCCGCGCGGAAATGAGGAGCAATGCGGCGGATTTTACCGAAAACTTCTAAGATGAAGGGACTGCGGCCGATCATGCCTTCAAACTGAAAGGCATCTACCAGATCGTTATCCAGGTGAAGTGTCCGTTGGCGTTCCGCGTCTTGACCGACCAAATCACGCACAGATCGCCTGAGGCGTTCAATGTCCAAGGGTTTCGGCAGGTAATCATATGCTCCCTGCCGAATGGCTTGCACGGCCGAGTCGGTCGAGTAATAAGCAGTGACCAGGACTACATTGGCTCCAGGATCCTTGGCGAGGATGCGATCAAGAAGTTCCAGCCCGTTCATTCCCGGTAGAACCAGGTCGGAGAGAACGATGCGTGGCCGCAGCTGAATGAACCTTTCGAGGCCAATCTCGGCACTGGGAGCGGTGAAAACTTGTACGGTTTCCTGTGTGAGGGCGTCGCGTATCAGTTCAAGGTCTGCCGGCGTATCGTCAATCGCGAGTAACTTCAGACTGGGGGTACTCAATCGGCGCTCACACTACGGGCCAAAAGATCGCGTGCAAAGGTTCGATTATACGTCTTCCGGCACTAGCTGGCGGTGAAATCCTAACCGCTGGCCCATTTCGGGACGGCGTTACGTCCAGCTCACAAGGATGCGGCTGGGCCCCTAGCGAACTTACGGCTATCGGCTGGCCCGCGAGGCGCCTGGGAACCAGCTGGGGCCTAAATCCGTCCCCGGTTTCTGCCGATTAAGATTGTATGTTAGGACAAAGAAATCGCCATCGGCCCCTGTCCCAAGGCTGCGATTTCTTGGCGCAAGCCCGCTTTATCAAAGCCTATGCATGGTATTCCTTCGTTTATCTTATATCTTAAGGGGGAGTCGGCCGAATATCACAGTAGGCAGGAGTGGGCAGCCTGCGCCGACTGTGCTTCGCTGATCGATGCTGGCGAATGGCACTCGCTCAACGAGCGTGCGCTAACTGCTCTGGTGAAACGCTACCGCTTGTCGCGCTCGGAGATTCCGTTTTTTCGCCAACAGGTCGAAGGTCTGTACCGCATGTTTCGGCGGCATATCATTGCCGAATGCTAATTCTAACCTCAGTAGAGAACGATATGTTCCGGTAAGATGACCGGCTCGGAAGCGGCCAAGATCACGGCCCGCTCGATGACATTGCGCAATTCCCGAACATTGCCCGGCCAGCCGCACCATGGTGCTGATGCGTTCGACCGAAAGGGGCTGCGCCCGATGAATTCCGGAAGTGCCTGCTGGCCCCTCACGCCGAGTTTCGTCCTATAGGGAATCGAGACCGAAGTAACCTGGGAGAGGCGAGAGGTCTTGGATGTGTCTGACCACCTCGATGGGAAAAAAGTCGGGCGCCGGAACCACTGGCAAGGGCTTTCCGGTATGAGGGTTGATGGGGATGACCGCGACCGAGGGATGCTGTTCTCTGACAATCTCTTTGAACTCGTCCACGCGCAGATCGGGGAGTTTGGGATCCAAAGCACTACCGCCAGCCGTGAGAACGCATCTTTTCTAGAGCCTCGGCGCCACTTCCGGACTCCTCGACCCGCCACTTTTCCGAGGAAAGTCTCTCCCGTAACGCGCTGCGCAGATCCCGATTCGAGCTGATTAGAAGCACACCCAGGGCAGTGGACGGCACTGCACTCGGGGGGCAGCAGCCCGATAAGCTGACCGTGGCGCTCATTTCGCCAGCCGTTCAGCTTCGAACTGGCTTCGGGCAAATACCTCCACCCCACACGGAGTGGCGCGCGCGCTGGCGAAGCGCTCAGAAATGCACTGCACCTGTTCTAGTGCCATGCGGCCCGCGTCGCGATAGTTTTCCATGCTATCGGAGGCCAGCGCCAGCTCTAAGCAGCCCTGCAAAATGGTTAAAGGTTGAGCAATCTCGTCTATGGTTTCCTCCTCTCGCCTCGGGGTTTGCTGGGCGGAGTCGAACAGAGATGGGAAATCTTCTTGGCTGGTGAACATAGAAACGCCTGGCTAGTTGTCGGTTAACATGTAGCCCACGCCACGAATGGTGCGCAGCAACTTCGGACAGGGCTCGGCGTCGACTTTGTCGCGAATGTACTTGATGTAGACATCCACCACATTGGTACTGCCGTCATAGGCACTTCTCCAAACGTTCTCCATGATCATGGCCCGGGTCACGACGTGGTTGGCGTTGGCCATCAGGTACTCCAGAAGGTCGAACTCGCGGGCGGTCAGCTCCACTGGTTTGCCAGCGCGTTCTACGCGGTATTCAGGCCGATTCAGAACTAAGTCTGCCACCTGCATCACTCGCCCGGAGTGATTGCCGCAGCGACGCAGCAGAGCGCGTGTCCGCGCCAGCAGCTCTTGCAGCGAAAAAGGCTTCACCACATAGTCATCGGCGCCGGAATCCAGGGTTAGAATCCGGTCTTCCAAGCTAGCGCGGGCACTCAAAACCAGGATTAGGACTCGCGGCACGGTCGCTCGCACACGTTTGACCAAGGAAAGCCCGTCCATGGCAGGCAGATTCAGGTCGGTGAGGAGGAGATCGTATTGTCGCTCGGAAAGCGCCCCGAGCGCTGCCTCCGCGTTCTGCACCACGGCGACGGAATGGTGGCTGGCTTCAAAGCCGAGGCGGAGAAAATGGGCCAAGGGAAGGTCGTCATCAACTATTAAGACACTGGCTCCGCCAGCGTGGTGATCCGTGGCGGTATTCTTCACTGCTGTTACGGAGCTCGTTTCCATGGCCCACCTCAGTGACGCTCAGCAAGGAAGCAATTCACGGCAAAATGGACGCCACAGTTCGCTGGTTGGCGACACTTCAGCGTCCAAACTTGAATGCCCCCAGGGGGAGGGCTCTGCCGGAAGTTCCTGCTGTTAATGAGAGTACTCATTGCAATCTAATGGCCTTTATTCGCCTCTACTAGGTGGGTGAGAATTCTCATCCTTGCCGCTTTTTGCCCAGAAAAGCTAACGATTACGTGCCCTGATTTCGAACACCGTGTCTCGCTTTCGAACGCTCGGTCGCGATTTCAGTCGCAAGGGCGGTTGGCTTCGGGAGGTCCTTCTTGGGGGGATCATGTCTGATATGACTTGGCGAAGAGAGTAGGCCGCTGCCCAGCTCAGAGGTGCTCGAGAAGCGGTCTAGGCCTCGAGAGCGCGTCCCAGGTGCTCCCACTCGCGGATGCGCTCTTCGAGTTCCTTACGGTTCTCATCCAGCTCCTGGGTAAGGCGCGCGCTAGTTTCGGCGCTGGTGAAGTTCTCAAGCGAGGTTTCGCATTGCGCGATGGCCGCCTCAAGACGCGAGATCTCTTGTTCGAGTTCGTGGGCCCGGTCTTCCATCTGCTTACGTTTGATGGGGTTCATACGCTTGGATTTCGTTTCCCCCGTGATCCCCGCTGCGGACTTTGCTTCGCCCGATTGTGGCTGCGGCCGCGAAGTAAGTTGCTCCTCTAATTTCGCGGCTCCCCCTTGTTTACGCCACAGATAGTCCTCGTAGTTTCCCGGATACACCTCGACCCGTCCGTCGCCGATTTCAAACACTCGGGTTGCCAGCTGATCGATGAAGTAGCGGTCATGGGAGACAAAAACCACGGTCCCGGTATAAGTACGCAAGGCTTCGAGCAGGACATCCTTGGCGCGAAGGTCCAGGTGATTGGTGGGCTCGTCGAGTAACAGGAAGTTGTTGGGGTGGAGCAACATGCGAAGCAAGGCATAACGGTTGCGCTCACCTCCGGAAAGCACTCCGATGCGCTTGAACACGTCATCGCCGGAAAACAGAAAACATCCCAGCAAGTTGCGGAGGTCGGTCTCACGCGAGGCTGGCGACACGCTGCCCAGATCATCGAGAATGCGAGCGTTTTGATTCAGCTCGCGGTACTGGTCCTGGGCGAAGTAGTCAAACTGTACATTGTGACCGAGGCGGCATTCGCCGCTGGTTAACGGTTCGAGGCCGGCGAGCAGCTTAATCAACGTGGACTTTCCCGCACCGTTGACCCCAACCAGGGCCACTCGGTCCGCGCGCTCGATGATGAAATTTACCTCGGCAAAGACCTGCTTTTCTCCGTATCGTTTCCCAACCCCCACAAACTCGGAGACAATTCGGCCGCTCGGTTTCGGCTGGGGGAAGGAAAAATGGATGGTTTTTTCCTCTTCCGGCAGCTCGATGCGAACCATCCCTTCCAACTCTTTGATCCGGCTCTGCACCTGCTTGGCCTTGGTAGCCTGATAACGGAAGCGGTTGATAAAGACTTCCAGTTGTTCGATCCTTTCGCGTTGGTTGAGGTAGGCGGCTTCGAGCTGCTCCCGCCGTTGATTCTTGTCGGCCAAATATTTCTCGTAGTTGCCGCGGTAGGGCCAAATTTTTCGGTTCCAGATTTCGAGGATGCGATTCACCGTCACGTCCAGGAAATAGCGGTCGTGGGAAATCAGGACAAAGGCGTGGGGATAGTCGGCCAGGTACTGTTCCAACCAATTGCGGGATTCGAGGTCAAGATGATTGGTGGGCTCGTCGAGCAGCAGCAGATTGGGTTTCTGCAGCAACAACTTGGCCAGCGCAATTCGCATTTGCCAGCCGCCAGAGAATTCTTCGGTCGGCCGGTGCCAGTCTTCGGGGCGAAAACCAAGTCCGGCGAGCACCGTCGCTACTTGCGCTTCAATGGCGTAGCCGTCATGGGTGCGAAACTCGTGCTCGATTCTATGGTAGCGTTCCGCAACTTGATCGTACTCAGGCGATGCCGGGTTTAACTCGGCCATGCGCGAGGTGAGGTCTTCGAGTTCCTTTTCCAGGTTTTGCAGCCGGGAAAACACCGACATGCATTCCACCAGGACGGTATTTCCCGTCAGCATCAGTCCATCCTGAGGCAGGTAGCCGGAGCTGATCCCTTTGGCCAGGCTTACATTTCCATAGTCCAGGGTCTCGAGTCCGGCAAGAATCTTGAGCAGCGTGGACTTTCCGGTACCGTTTGCCCCCACCAAACCCACCCGATCGCGGGGAGTGATCAGCAGATCAGCCCCTTCGAACAGGAGCTTGTGGCCATACCGTTTCCCGGCGGAATTGAGCTGAATCATAGGCTTGGATCTATCTTCTCACGGGCTCAGGCCGAGCCGCCGGGTGAGGGAGGACTCTAAAGACTCTGGAGTATGACCCGTTGCGTAAATAATTTCAGTGACAAACGCGAATTGTGGCCGTGGTTTGCTCAGTCACTCTGATTTCGGTCAACTTTTCTAACGAAAACCAGGAGTGGCTTCTGATCGCGGTACTAGTGTGGACTAAGCGTCCAAGGGCGTGAGGACACCACAATGACACATTTTCCTTGTTGCGCGATATCGCGGCTCGCCCACTTGCACCATGCGATCGGGATCGAACGTAGTGATGGTCCAGATGCATGCTTCGCGCACAGCTGCCGCGCCAGAAGACCTTAACCAGTCTTTGGAAGGTAGAGTCCGCGGCGATCATGGCCGCCCCGCTGCCATACTCGCGTTCCACGGTGATGAGGTGATACATGGGCTCAGTTCCCGCCCGCGGCCAGAAACTTTAGCGTATCCAGACCTTGGGTTCAACCGACATGCCCGGCCGGAGCACGTGTTCCCGAGTCTCTCCCGGATCGAACGTGATCTTCACCGGAATTCGTTGCACAACTTTCACGAAGTTACCGGTGGCGTTTTCAGGAGGCAGCAAGCTGGTGATCGAGCCGCTGGCCCCAGCGATACTCTGTACATGGCCTTTGTAGTCCTTGCCGGTGGTGTCGACGTGAACCGTGACGGGTTGATTGGGTCGCATATCGCGGAGCTGGGTTTCTTTGAAGTTGGCCGTGACCCAGAGGTCGTCGAGATTGATGATTCGCATTAACTCCTGCCCGGTTTGGACATTTTGACCCACTTCTACGGTTCGGTTAGTGACTACGCCATCCACGGGAGAAACAATCGTGGTGTATTGCAAGTTCAATTGGGCTTGGTCGAGAGTCGCTTTTTTCACTTCCACCAAGGCCTGAGCGGATTTGGCCCGCGAACGCACGGCACGGACCTGCTCGGGTCCGGTAAGCGCGGCGCGCATGTTGGCTTCCGCCTGGGCCACACGGCTTTGGGCGGCGTTGGTCTGCTGTTCGGCCGCCGCAGCCGCGGCACGGGCCGCATCGACGGCCGCGGAACTTGCCTGGGCGGCGGCATAGGCCTGGTCGTACTGTTGCTGCGAGATCTCTTGTTTCGAGATGAGCTGCTTGTAACGTGCCAGATCATTCTGCGCTTTGACATTGTTGGCATCGGCCTGTGCCAGTTGCGCGTTGGCGGCATCCCACTGTTGTTTGGCGGCTTGCAAGGAAGCTCGTGCCGCGGCTACGTCGGCGGCCGCGGCCGCCGTCTGACTGCTGGTGCTGGTCGAGGTGATGGGGATATTCACGCCTGCGGCCGAGGCCTCCGCAACCGCATTGTCATAGTCTCCCTGCGCCCGGGCCACAAGCACTTGGTAGTCCTTAGGATCAATCTCGACCAACGCCTGGCCCGCATGTACGTATTGGTTGTCCGACACTAGGAGCTTTTCCACATGCCCGCTGATGCGAGCGCTGACCGGATTTAAGTGCCCGTCCACCTGGGCATCGTCGGTCGACTCGTAGCTGTTGAAATAGCGCCAGAGAAAGAACCCGGTTACCACTACCACCACAATCCCGATAATGAGAAACATGCGCAGGCGAGGGCTGCGCGACTGAAACTGCCGCCATCGCAGATCCCGCTCTCCCAGCGCGGCAGGCCGGGGCTCGTCGCCTTCCGCCCGCGGAGCACGCTCTTGGGTTTCAGTTTGTTCCGCCATGCTATTGATGCTCTATGTACTGCTGCGCGCCCTGTTCGGCAAATCCCATGGCGCGCGCCAACGAGATCTTGGCCAAGTTATGCGCATACAGGCTGGCAATGAAATTCTCGTTAGCCGAAGCCACGGCTTCCTGCGCCTGGACGACTTCGAGATTGTCCGCCACTCCAGCGGTAAAACGATCGCGAGCCTGTTCTAAGGTTTGGTTGGCAAGATCCAAATTCCTCCTTGCCACCTCGACCTGATCGGAAGCGGCATTCAGGTCTAGAAGCGCCGTACGAACATCGTAATCGATCTGGCCGCGCAAATTCTCAAGCTGGTGCTGGTTTTGTCGCAGCGTAGCTTCCGCCTCGAGCGCATCGGCATGGACTCGTCCGCCGGCGAAAATGGGGATTGCAAGCGTGGCCCCCGCCTCAAAGACGCCACGTGAATCTGCCGCGTTGACCCCGGCGGCCCCATAATTGCCGGCAAAGTTCAGGCTGGGAAGATGCTCCGCCGTGGCGGCTTGACGAAAGCGCTCTGCGCTCCGCACCGCCTCGAACGCCGCTCGATAGTCCGCCCGCGAGGCATAAGCACGTTCTAAGGCTTGCTCCACACTCATGGCAGCTAACGCCTTATAAGGCGCTTTGTCGGTGATATTGAATTCCTGCCCGGGGGGGAGTCCGATGGTTCTGGCCAATGTCAGCTTCTGTTTGGCATAGTCGTTGCGGGCCACAATCAGCTGTTGTTGGCGGGTCTGAAGCTCTACCTGGGCACGCAAGACATCGATGGCCGGCACCACGCCGGCGATCTGCTGATCGTGTGCCTTGTTATACAGTGCCTGCGCCGTTTCTACTTGCGCCTGTGCGGCGTCGACACGCGATGCGGCCGCGATGGTCAACAAATATGCGTCAGCGGTTGAGAGGACCACCAGTTCGCGCGCGTTCTTGTAACTGTAGTGCGCTGCCGCTTCGTTGGCCTTCGCGCCCCGCTCCCGCTGGATCAGCTGCCAGTCGAAAAACGGCATGGAAACATAGGCGCGGCTATCAAAGGTTCCTACCGGACCGATGACCGGGGGAATGCCAGGTAGGGCAAAGCGGAAACCTAGGGCGGCGAGATCAATCTTGGTTGCGCTCTGGGTGGCTGCGGCACTGACATTGGGCAGCAGGCCGCTCAGTTCCTTCCATTTCTGTCCTCGGGCGGTGAGCAAGTTGTCGCTGCCCAGGAGGAGGCCCAGATTGTTGCGCAAAGCCCGATCGATTGCGTCTTTGATGGACAGGGGCAACACTTCGCCCGTGGCTTTCCCCTCTGGAACACTGCCGGCAAATGGATTTTGCGCGCCTGGGTTTATGGTTTGTGGCGAGGGATTCTCGGGCGTGGATCCCGGCCTGGTACTCTCGGTCTGTGCCAGCATCGAGGGCAGGAGGAGAAGCAGGGCCACAATTACTGCCGCGCCCGAACTCAGGCATTGTCTGTTACTCTCTGGTGGCTCCATCGTGCTCAGGGGCTTTCCTGCCAGGGGCGCGATAGTGACAGAAAAGTACTTGGATTCAAACAACAGGAATATAGATGCAAATCGCGGCATCCACAACTGGTAGATCGGAATAGCAGGCGATTGTTGTTCGCTAGACGGACCGTGCTGCGGTTGACGGGAAGCGGGGCTATGGTTCGGAAATACGCATCCAGGTGCTTGAGGCTATTGAGTTTGTGAGGTGGCTTGCGATTGCCACCCGGCGGGCACAAAAACAGTGAAGCAGGTACCGTGCCGGTCGCCGATTTTGCTCTTCAGTCGGATCCTTCCCTGATGCTTTTCGATGATTCCTCTGCTAACCCATAGACCCATGCCCGTTCCCTTCTTGCCTTTGGTGGTATAAAACGGCTGAAATAACTTGGCTTGGGTCTCCGCGCTCATTCCGGGGCCATCATCGGCAATGGTTACCCGCACTCCCGGACCTCCCCAACCCTGGCAGTCGACGGTCGTCCGGATCCGCACGATCAGCCTGGTGCCGGTCATCGAGAGAGCGTCTATGGCGTTGGCGATGAGGTTAGAGAAAACTTGGCGGAGTTCTCCGGCGACGCCATCAACCTGTGCGACAGCAGAAAAGCGGCGTTCTATTCGCGCTCCGACCGATTGGATCTGTCGCTCGTAGAGCATGAGAATAGTGTCCAGCATCTCTAGCAAATTCACCGGGACAATCGAGGTGTCGCGCTCGCGATAGAGACCAAGCGTCGTTCTGGTGATCTGCCCAACTCTCCTCAGTTCTTCATCCGCAACCTGGACATAGGATCGCGCCGAATCATCCAGCGACGGATTGCGCTGCAGGAGATAAAGAATGTTCGAAACTGTCTCCAGTGGGTTATTGATTTCATGAGCGATGGTGGCCGCCATTCTCCCGGCTACCGCCAGGCGCTCCGAGCTACGCAGCGCCTCCTCGGCTAACTCGCTTTGGGTTATGTCGCGGGCAATGGTCGAGGCCGCAACGACGTTGCCTTCGGCATCCCGCACTGGGGAGATGGTAAGGGAAACCTGGAGGATCTGGCCATGCTTAGTCTGGCGGGTAGTCTCAAAATGATCGATCTTCTCTCCGCGCCGCAAGCGCTTAAGAATCTGCTCGACTTCGCGCGGGCGCTCGGGAGGCAATAGCAGGGAGACATGATGGCCAATGACCTCTTCTGGACAGTAGCCATACATCCTCTGCGCGGCTCCGTTCCAGGTGAGAATAGAGCCCTCGAGGGTCTCACTGAAAATGGCATCGTCGCTATTTTCCACGATCGCAACAAGCAAAGCCGGTAGTGGTACAGCTTCGACCTGCTCGCTAGGTCGTAGGCCATTTGATGGCTCCGATGAACCGAGCAGATCTGCAACAGTCTCTAATAGGGCCCGGGGCCCCTCGGTTTTGCTTAGAAATCGGTCCGCATATTCTTGGGGTTCGGGAACGTTGCTGGTGCCAGACAGCAAAATGATCGGCACCTGCGGTTTGCTCCGCTTCATTTCCTGGGCCATGTCGAGGCCCGTGTTTCTCCCCAGGAGATGATCGGTCACTACTAGTTCTACGTCGTGGGAGCGAAACAAACGAAGTGCTTCTTCGGTCGTCTGGGCACTGATCACGCTGTGGCCGGCGTGTTCCAGAATCAACTTACGGAAATACAGGCCCGCACCTTCGTCATCGACTGCCAATATCAGCGCCAACGGAATACTCCTTCATAGGGTTGGCCCGAACGCTTGGATGCCTGTTAGCTTAGCTCCGCAATTGTTCAAAAGCCAAACCTAAATCTATGATTCACATGGCACGAAAGTGGGGCACGGTAATTGGCTAGCGCGCCGGTTTGGGAATCTCCAGATGACTCAGAAGTGAGCAGCGACTGCCACTAGAGCAGTTTCGGAGCTGCTAGGTCGTAGTTGTTTCA
>Ga0306920_100013037_pt1 | contig 11310 bp, 12 predicted proteins | sample flu12Cox44000170_FD_204666 | JGI IMG/M metagenome (GOLD analysis project Ga0306920, IMG submission 204666) | Lab enrichment of tropical soil microbial communities from Luquillo Experimental Forest, Puerto Rico - flux4day.12C.oxic.44.000.170 (v2)... | ecosystem: Environmental > Terrestrial >...
CGAACGCCTGGTAGGGCGTGAGCGAGGGATGGCCGCTGCCCTGGCGCGCCGGCATCTTGCCGGTCACCGAGTAGCCGGCGATGTGGTTCGACGCCCACATCAGCCCGCTTTCGAACAGCGAGGTGTGGACCAGGCTGCCCTGGCCCGTGGCGTTGCGCTTGGCGAGCGCCGCCAGGATGCCGATCGCCGTCCACATGCCGGTCGACAGGTCGATGATCGACACGCCGATGCGCGATTCAGGCCCCGACGGATCGCCGTTCACCGAGAACAGCCCGGCGACGGCCTGGATGATCGGCTCGTAACCCGGCCGATCCTTCCACGGGCCGGTATGCCCGAAGGCGCCGAGGTCGGCATAGATCAGCGTGGGGAAGCGCTTGGTCAGGGCCGGTCCGTCGATGCCGAACTTGGCCGGCACGTCGGCCCGCAGATTGTGCAGGAAAATGTCGGCCCGGCCGATGCGCTCGATCAGCGCCTCGCGCTGCTTGGCGTCGGCGAGATCGCAGGTGATCGACTTCTTGCCGCGATTGAGGGCGATGAAGCCCAGCGCATCGCCCTCGAGGAACGGCGGTCCCCATTTGCGCGCATCGTCGCCTTCGGGGCGCTCGATCTTCACCACCTCGGCGCCGAGGAAGGCCAGGATCTGCCCGCAGTAGGGGCCGGCCAGGTTCTGGCCGAACTCGACGACCTTGATGCCATGAAGGGGAGACGTGCTCACCTCAGGTTGCTCCCCAGGATCTCACGCGCGATCACCATCCGCTGGACTTCGCTCGGGCCCTCGCCGACCCGGCGGATGCGCATCTCGCGGTACCAGCGTTCGAGCGGCAGGTCCTTGGTCATGCCCATGCCGCCATGGATCTGCATCGACCGGTCGACCACGCGGCCGCCGCCTTCCGAGGCGATCAGCTTGGCGATCGCCGCCTCGGCGCGGAACGGCAGGCCGCGGCGCGCCTTCTCGGCCGCCTCCAGCGTGAAGAAGCGGGCGGTGCGGATGTCGATCTCGTTGTCGACCAGCATCCATTGCACGGCCTGCCGGTTGGCGAGCTTCTCGCCGAAGGTGCTGCGCATCTTGGCCCATTCGATCGCCATCTCGTGCGCGGCGATGGCGACGCCGATGCAGCTCGCGGCATAGGGGATGCGCTGGCGCGTCAGCCGGGCGTTGGCCACGGCGAAGCCCTTGTTGACCTCGCCCAGCACCTGGTGGTCCGACACCCAGCAATCCTTGAACTCGAGCTCGGTGGCGTAGCTCGAGGAGCGCAGCGTGTGCACGACGCGGCGGACGTGGAAGCCCGGCGTGTCGCTATCGATGATGAAGCAGGTGATGCCGGCGCGACCCTTGCTCGCATCGGTGCGGGCGAAGACGATGCCGTACTGCGCCCGGTCGGCGCCGGAAATGAAGAGCTTGCTGCCGTTCAGCACCCAGCCGTTCTCCTTGCGCTCGGCCTTGGTCTGGATGGCGCGTGCCGGGTCGCTGCCGCCCGACGGCTCGGTCAGGCCGAAGAACGGCTTCTTCTCGCCGCGCAAGGTCGGATAGAGGTAGCGCTCCTTCTGGTCCTCGTTGGCTTCGAAGATCTGGGCGAGGCCGGCGCCGCCGAAGGTGCCGTAGCAGGGCACGTACAGTCCGGCGCGGTGCTGGGCCATCTCGATCGCCAGCAGGACGCGCGTGACGATATCGATGTCCGGTCCGCCGAACTCCTTGGGGATGTCGATGCCGAACAGGCCCATCGCCTTGGTCTTCTCGACCAGCCGCTTGTAGTCCTCGGGCTCGAGGTCGGCCGCGTCGGGGTCGAGCTTGGCTTCGAGCGGGATGATCTCCTCGCGCACGAAGCGGCGGACCTGGTCGATCAGCATCTGCTGTTCGGAGCTCGGTTCGAAATCCATGGTGGCCTCTTCAGGCGGGGCTGAGCCGGCCGAGATTGGCTGGCGGGTTCTTGGCGTTGTCGGGCGGCAGGCTGCCGTGATCGGCCTGGTGGACCATCAGGAGCTCGAGCCAGCGGGTGCGGTACTGCTGGTTCACCTCGACGCGGAACTGGCAGCCGGGCCTGCGCTCCTGCGCTTCGCGCAAGAGCTCGCTGCGCAGGCCGAACGGCGAGCGTGCGCCGGCCTGGCCGATGAACAGCACCTGGCCCTTGTCGTCGGCGATCTGGTAGACGCCGAGTTGCCCGGGCAGGCGTGCCGCGGTCTCGGCCGTCAATGGTTTCCAGGGCTTGTCGAGGCGCAGCCGGATTGCCATGGCTACTTGCCCCTCCTCAATTCCCGCTGAACTTGGCGGTGCGCTTCTCCAGCCGCGCCTTCATGCCTTCCTGAGCGTCGTGGCTCTGCATGGCGGCGACCACCAGCGCGTCGACGTCGTCATGCTTGATGCCGTCGCGGAACTCCATCTGGCGCACGGTCAGCGCCTTCATCGCCTTGAGCGAGAGCGGCGCATTGGCTGCCAGGCGATCGATCACCTTCTTGGCCTCCGCCTCCAGCTCGGCGGGTGGCACGCAACGGGCGATCAGGCCCAGCGCATGGAGCTTGGTCGAGGGCAGGGGGTCGCCGAGCAGCAGCATCTCGCGCGTCGTCACCGGCCCCAGCACTTCCATCAGCTTCTTGGCCAGGAACCAGTTGGGGGCGAGGCCGACCTGGGCCAGCGACATGCCGAAGCGTGCCTTCTGGCTGGCGACGACGATGTCGCAATGCAGCGCCAGCTCGTTGCCGCCGGCGATGGCGTCGCCCTGCACGACAGCGACGACGGGCAGCGGGCAAAGCTCGATGGCGCGCAGCATGACCTCGATGCCGCTTTGCTTGCCGGCGCCGGCCGATCTGCTGCGTTCGGCCATGTCGAGGCCGGCGCAGAACACCTCACCTTTCCCACGGATCACTAAAACGCGATCCTCGGCCGCGACCGGCGCCTGCAGCGCCTCGATCATGTTGCCCAACAGCTCGCTGTCGAGCGCGTTCCGCTTCTCCGGCCGGTTCATCCAGACCGTCTTCACCGGTCCGCTCTTCTCGACGATGACCTTGCTCATGGTGCACTCACTCCGGTTCGATGCCTGCGGCCTTGATGTGCTCGGTCCACCATACGGTTTCGGTCTTCACGTAGGCGGCGAAATCGTCGAGGCCGAGCGGCGAGACTTCCATGCGGCCCTGGGTCATCGCCTTGCCGGTGGCGGGATCCTTCAGGGCCTGGGCGATGGCGTCGTAGAGCTTCTGCTGGATCGGCCGCGGCGTCGCCGCCGGGGCGAACACCGCCAGCCAATAGACCAGCGAATAGCCTGGCACGAACTCGGCGATGGCGGGCAGGTCGGGCGCGACGGCGGTGCGCTTGAGACCGGTGGTGCCCAGCCCGCGCACCTTGCCGGTCTCGATCTGGGCCAGCGCATTGGGCAGGTCCGGGAACATCATCTGCACCTGGCCCGAGATCACGTCGCCCAGCGCCTGCGGGCTTGCCTTGTAGGGCACGCGCTCGATCTTGATGCCGGCCATTGAATTGAACATCTCGGCCGACAGGCGCTGCGAGGCGCTGGCCTCGGAGTAGTTCAGCTTGCCGGGATTTTGCCGGGCATAGGCGATCAGCTCGGAGATGGTCTTGAGCGGCAGGTCGGGATTGACCACCAGGGTGTTGACGCCGGTGATGCAGCGCGCGATCGGCGCGAAATCCTTCTCGGGATCGTAGGAAAGCTTCTTGAACAGCGCGACGTTGGCCGCGTTGGTCGAATTGGTGCCCATCAGCAGCGTGTAGCCGTCGGCCGGCGCGGTCGCGGCGGCGGAGGCGCCGAGCTGGCCGTTGGCGCCGGGCTTGTCGTCGACAATGATCGGCTGCTTCAGGATCTCCTGCAGCTTGGCGCCGAGCCCGCGCGCGGCAAGGTCGGTGGCGCTGCCGGCCGCGAACGGCACGACGATCTTGATCGGCTTGTTGGGGAAGTCCTGCGCACGCGCTGCTGGCGCCACCGAAAGTGCCGCGGCGCCGGCCAGCGCGGAACGACGATTGAGCTTCACTCTTCCTCCCTCACGTGAGGCCGTTTTAGCCTCATGTTCCTCTCCCCCGCTAGGGGGAGAGGCGTGAGGGCGCTTCGCTACGCGAAGCGACCTACATAAACAGCTTTTCCGACTTGCGGCTCTCGTAGAGGCCGGCGACGAACTCGGCATAGCCGTTGTAGAGCTGGGTCGGCACGCGTTCGTCGCCGCCCAGCGGCTTCTCGGTCGCCTGGCTCCAGCGCGGATGCGGCACCTTGGGATTGACGTTGGCCCAGAAGCCGTACTCGTTGTCGGCCAGCTTTTCCCAGAACGAGATCGGGCGCTTCTCGGCGAACTCGAGGCTGACGATCGCCTTGACGTTCTTGAAGCCGTACTTCCACGGCGCCACCAGCCTGAGCGGCGCGCCGTTCTGCTTGTGGATCGGCTTGCCGTAGAGACCGGTGGCGATGAAGGCGAGGTCGTGCGTCGCCTCGTCGATCGCCAGCCCTTCGGTGTAGGGCCAGGGATAGAGCGGGTCCTTCTGCTCGCGCATGACCGACGGCCGCGACAGCGTCTGCATGACGACATACTTGGCGCTGCCGGTGGGCTTGCAGTAGTCGACCAGCGCCTTCATCGGGAAGCCCGACCACGGCACGATCATCGACCACGTCTCGACGCAGCGATGGCGATAGACGCGCTCCTCGATCGGCATCTTGGCTAGAAGATCGTCGAAGCCGATCTCGAACGGCTTCTCGACCAGCCCGCTCACCTTGATGGTCCACGGCCGCAGCGTCAGCTTCTGGGCGTCGCGCCAGATGCTCTTGTCGGTGCCGAACTCGTAGTAGTTGTTGTAGGTCGTGGCCAGCCGCTCGGCGGTGACGGGCGCGGGTGCGCCGAACTTGTCGTTGCGGTTGGCCGGGTAGCGGCCGGCCGAGGGGTCGGCCTCCTTGTTGTTCTGGGCGATGGCCTCGCCCGGCAGGGCGAGCGCCGCGGCGCCGAGGCCCAGCGCCGCGACCAGCTCGCGACGGCGCAGATAGACGCCCTCGCCCGTCGCCTGGCGCTCGGGCAACTCCCAGCCGTGGATGCGCTTGATCAACATGTGACAACTCCGGTTAGGCCCCGTGCTTCACGACATGGACCGGCCGGGCAGGCTGCGCAAATCAAGCCTGCTCACTGAGCCGTTATGTCATCCCGATGTGTGAGCCTGGTCCATGAGTGGGGCAAGATCGCGGCGCTGCCCCAATGCCACCATGGTTTCGGCGACCAGGAACATCGGCCCGATGAACGCCTGGAAGATGTTGTCGAGCAGGGCCGGCCGCTTGCCCTCGTAATGGTGGCCAAGGAACTGCAGTACCCAGCCGCCGACGAACAGCACCAGGAAGGCGCCCCAGGTCGAGCCGGTTCCCAGGGCCGCGGCCAGGCCCTCGGCGGCGTACCAGGCCACCAGCATCAAGGCCGCCATCACCAGGCCGATGCCGAGATCGAGCGTCATCCAGCCCAGCACCGCGAGGACGGCCACCACCAGCGCGCCCGACACCTCGCGGTCGCCGAGCTGCAGGCGCCACAGGGTGAGGACCAGCAGCAGGGAAAACACGATGACCGGGATGCCGATGAAATGCGTCGCCTTGTTGCGCCGGTCGCGATGGACCGAGGCGTAGCTTGCGAGCTGCCGCTTGAAGAGATCGTTGGTCATGGGCGCCCCCCAGGCTTTGGGCCATCCTACGCCGACGTTCCGGTCACGGACAGGATCATCGGCCACATGGCGTCGCGCCAGCCGGCGATACCGGTCGCGGTGAAGGTGACCTGGTGGCTCTGCACCAGGAAGAAGCGAGGGGTGACCTTGCCGCGCTGCACCCCGTCCTCGCTGGCGAGGAAGGTGTCGAGGATCCAGCGCAGGTGCGGCGGCCAGCTGTCCCGCATCAGTAGCTGCGCGCTGTCGGCCGGATAGACCACGCGATAGTCGAGCTTCTTGTAGCCGTCGGAGGCAGTGAACAGCGGCTCCCACTGGGTGCGCCAGGTCTTGCATTCGGCCGACGCCTGGTCACCCAGGAACACCACCATTGGCCGGCTGGACTGGGCGCGAACGCTGGAGCTGGCGGCCAGTGCAAAGCCGCCAACCACGAAAGTGCGTCTGCCGATCATAAGAGTGCCCCCCGGCTCTTCTTAGAGCCTGGCACTATGCGTCAGGCGGCGGTTCCCGTCACTTCCAGGATCTTCGGCCACATCTTCTCCTTCCAGCCGGCGTTGCCGGTGGTGGTGAAGATGATCTTCTTGTCCTGGGCGAGGATGAAGCGCGGCGTCTGGTTGCCGCGCTGGGCGCCTTCTTCGCTCATCTGGAAGTCGGTGAGGATCCACCGGGCGTCGGCCGGCCAGCTCTCCTCCTTGAGGATGAGGTCGCCGTTGGCCGGATGGACCACGCGATAGTCAATTTTCTTGAAGGCGTCGGATTGCAACAGCAGCGGTTCGGACTGGGCACGCCAGATCTTGCAGCCGCCTCAAAGCTCGTGGCCGACGAACACCAGTGTCGGGCGACCGGCATCGGCCGCTGCGACGCGGGCCAGGGATGATGCGGTGGCCATCACCAGGCCGCCCACCATCGCAGACCGTCTGTTAAGCATTAGCACGCACTCCTCGTGGGAAATTCCACGAGGAGAGTATGGGCGGCACCGTCCTGAACCGAAAGACGGCCTCACCCACTTGTGAGCGTCACGCTGCCGCGTGCTTCTTCGTCTCCTCGACGATGCGATCCGCGGTACGGCCGACCAATTCCTGCAGATGGTCGAACTCGGTGCGGTAGGTGCCGACGCCCTGGGTCACCGAACGGATCTCGATGATCATGTCGGCGACTTCGGCTTCCGGCATCAGCGCTGAGACTTCGTCCCAGCCGTTCCAGCCCGGCCTCGCGTCGTAGCCCAGAAGCTGGCCGCGGCGGCCCGAGATCAGCCGCTGGATGCGCGAGGTCGAATCGCTCGGCGCCGCCACCGTCACCTTGAGGATCGGCTCGAGCAGCACCGGCTTGCACTTGGGCAGGCCCTCGCTCATGGCGATGCGCGCCGCCATCTTGAAGGCCATCTCCGAGCTGTCGACGGAATGGTACTGGCCGTCGAACAGCTTGACCTCGAGGTCGACCACCGGCTGGCCGAGCGGGCCTTCCTTCAGGCAGTCGACCAGACCGTCCTCGACCGCGGGAATGAAGTTCCGCGGCACCACGCCGCCCACGACCTTGTCGACGAAGCGGAAGCCCGAGCCGCGCGGCAGCGGTTTGATCTCGACCTTGATGTCGGCGAACTGGCCGTGGCCGCCGGTCTGGCGCTTGTAGCGCGCATGCTCGGTCGAGCCGGCCTGGATGGTCTCGCGATAGGCGACGCGCGGCGCGGCGGTCTCGATCGCGACGTTGTAGCGGCCGGCAAGCTTGTCGATCGCGACCTTGAGATGCATCTCGCCTTGTCCCCTGAGCAGCAGCTCATGGGTCTCGGCCCGGGCCTCGTAGCAGAGCGACGGATCCTCCTCGGTGATCTTCTGCAGCGCGCCCGAGAGCTTGACCTCGTCGTTGCGGTTCTTGGCTGCGAGCGCCAGCGCGAAGACCGGCGGATCGGCCTGCGGGAAGTCGGCGACGGCAGCAACGCCGCTGCCCGCGATCGACTGGCCGGACGACAGCGCATCGATCTTGGCCATCGCCACGATCTCGCCCGCCTTGGCCGACGCCATCTTGTCGAGCCGCTGGCCGAACGGCCGGAACAACCCGCCGATCCGCTGGCCGCCGAGGCTCTGGCCCTCGTTCATCGTCCCCGACCAGACGCGGCAAAGCGAGAGCTTGCCGGTGTGGGCCTGGTGCAGAACCTTGAAGCACTCCGCCATCGCCACGCCGTTGGAGGGCAACGCGCGGCGCTTGGCGGTCTCCGCGACGAACGGCGTGTCGTGGCGCAGCGCCTTGAGGAGCCGCCGCACGCCGTTCTCGCGATCGCCGGCGCCCAGCAGCACCGGCGCGATCTGGTCGGCGCCGAACTCGTCATGCAGGTCGCGGTAGATCAGCGACTTCTCGGGCGCGATGTCCTCGATCAGTTGCTCGAGCAGCTTGTCGTCGAACTCCGAGAGCGTTTCCAGCATCTCGCGCCGGGCCTCGCTCTCGCGCGGCAGGATCTCGGCCGGCATCTCGATCAGGTCGGAGGCGCCGCTCGACTTGTAGCGATAGGCGCGCTCGCTCACGAGATCGACATAGCCGACCGTCTCCTCGCCGCCGTCGTTGGTCGGCTTGCGGATCGGCACCTGCCGCAGCACCAGCTTGCGGCTCGACACGGTCTGCAGCGCCGACAGCATGTCGCGCACGCGCGCCTCAGCCGAATCGATCTTGTTGACGAAGATGACGTGGGGAATGCGATTGTCTTCGATGTATTTCAGGAGCGGCGTCAGGGCGCCGACGCGTTCGGGGGCCGGTTCACAGACGACGACGGCGGCATCGCACACCGCGAGGGCGGCGAAGGCATCGTGCTGGAACTCGATCGAGCCCGGGGCATCGAGGAAGGTCCATTGGTCGCCGAGATAGTCGACGGAAGCGATGTTGAGCTCGGTGCTCATGCCGCGCTTGCGGGCTTCGGCTGCGCCGTCGCCGATCGAGGTGCCCGCGCGAGTCGATCCGCGCCGGCCGATGGCCCCCGTGGCGTAAAGGATGCTTTCGAGCAGCGACGTCTTGCCCGAAAGATACGGCCCGCACAGCGCCACCACGCGATGCGCGCCGCTACCTGGTCTGCCTCCGGTGATTGTTTCTGTCTTGATGTCGTTCATGACAACGTCCTCCCTTCTGCGCCAATGATGCGCTGAAAAGCTCCGGACGATGGTCGCACCCGAACTCTACGGCCGGAGCGAAGCCCTTTGTCGATGGAAATGCTTTCACTCCGGGCAGGGGGAGTCAATCGACCTGTCCCCAAAATCGCGGGTATCGTCGGAAGAGTCGGGTTATCGGGGAGAACGGTCGAATGTTCGTGTTGCACCACGGCTGGAAATCGAGCGCCTCGCGGCGCGTTCGGCTCTGCTTGGCCGAGAAGGGCCTGAAATTCGAGAGCCGGATCATCAATCTGGCCAGGATGGAACACCACACACCGGCGTACTTGGCGCTCAATCCCAACGGCGTCATACCATTGCTGGTGCTGCCCGACGGACGATCGCTCTACGAAAGCAGCACGATCTGCGAGTACCTCGACGAGACCTATCCCAAGCCGCCGCTCCGGCCAGCCGATCCCTACCAGCGCGCCGAGATGCGCAACTGGATCCGCCATGTCGACGAGCGCATCGGCAACCTCATCGTCTTCAATTGGAAGCACAGCATCCAGCAGATGGCCTCGCAGTGGTCGGATGACGAATTGAAGGAGCGGCTCGCGAAGATTCCAAGCAAGGATCGTCAGGAAGCCTGGCTGCGGGTGGCCCGCCGGCCCTACACCAAGGAAGAAGAGGACGAAGCGCGGCGCAAGCTGGTGCTGCTGCTCGACAAGATGGAGGCGAGCCTCAAGCAGCACGCCTGGCTGGTCGGCGAGTCCTATTCGCTGGCCGACATCGGCGTGGTGCCGTTCGTGAAGCGCATCGACGAGGAGATCGCGCCCGACGAGGTATCGGCGAACAAACACCCGCGGCTGCTGGCCTGGTGGCAGGCGGTGCAGGCGCGGCCGGCCTTCGCCGAGGCGCGGATCGGGCCATTTGTCGACTAGGTCATGGTCACGAAAAGTAACGCCCTGAATAAAATAATGGGAAAATATAGGGGGCCCCTTCGCCGCCCCTCCGGTTGGCGAGCCGGGTAGGGGCTTTGCGATCCCTTACAAAGTATACCGCAGGACTGCCCGAACCGACGATTCTGGTCATTAGAAGTCCTGGTTGAGGTGCTCCCTCTGGGTCCTGCCGGTGTATTCGCGGCGAAACCGGCCGCGGCGCTGCAACTCGGGCACGACCAGGTCGACGAATTCCTCAATGGCGCCCGGGCAATAAATCGGCGACAGCATGAAGCCGTCGCCGCCGACGAAATCGAAATAGGCTTCGAGCTGGTCGGCGACGTCGGCTGGCGTGCCGACCATCTGCGGCAGGCCGACGCTCTGGCCGTGGTTCTGCGCGACCTGCCGCAAGGTCAAAAGCTCGCCGGTCATGGTGCGATAGCGCGTCTGCATGCGCTGCAGCTTGGGCTCGCTGCGCTGCGCCATGATGGTGTCGAGCGGCAGGGTCGAGAGATCGAAATCGAGATGGCCTGACAGGATCGCCAGCCCACCTTCCAGCGGCACCAGCGCATTGTGCTCGGCCTGCTTGTCCTCCGCTTCGGCGCGCGATGAGCCGACGATCGGCTGAACGCCAAACAGGAACTTGCAGGCGCTGGCGGGCCGGCCGTGCTCGACGACGCCCGCCTTGATGTCGTCGTAGAGCGCCTTGGCGCCTTCGAGGTTGGGCTGGATGGCGAACACCGCGTCGGCGTAGCGCGCGGCGAAGTCGCGGCCCTTGCCCGAGGTGCCGGCCTGCAGGATGGCGGGCCCGTTCTGCGGCGAGCGCACGACGTTGAGCGGCCCGCGCGACTTGAAGTAGCGGCCGTCGTGCTCGACGCGATGCACCTTGGCCGGATCGGCGAAGATGCCGGCGGCGCGATCCATGACGACGGCGTCCTCGTCCCAGCTGTCCCATAGCTTGCGACAGACCTGGATGAATTCGTGCGCCCGGTCGTAGCGGTCGTCGGCCGGCTTGAAATCCTCGCCGTAGTTGGCGGCCTGGTTGTGGTTGAGCGCGGTCACGACGTTCCACGCCGCGCGCCCGCGGGTGAGATGATCGAGCGTCGCCCACAAGCGCGCCGCATGGAACGGATGCTGGTGACTGACGGAATAGGTGGCGCCGAGCCCGATGGTCGTGGTTGCAGCGGCCATGAACGACAGCAGCGGAATCGGATCGTGCTCGGGTGCCTGCGTGGCGTTGCGCAGCGCCGGCGCCAACGAGCCGGTGAAGGTGTCGGAGATGTAGTTGAGGTCGGCGAAGAACACCATGTCGAAGCGCCCGCGCTCGCAGACTTGCGCGATGTGCTGGTAGAGCTCCGGTCGCGCCCAGTCGTAACCGGCGGCGGCCGTCTTCGGATGCCGCCACATCGCCAGGCTGTGGTAGGTCGGGCTGTGGCAAAGGAATTGCGCCAAGTGCATCATCGCCTTGCGCATACGGGCTGGTCTCCTCGGTTGCGCCCGAGAGTAAGCTGGCAAAGCGCGGGGGGACAGACGACATGAGCAAGCGGCCAGCCAGGAAATCTGCCGGGAAATCCGTGCCGTCCGAGCCCAGCCCGGTTCCAGCCTTCCTCGTGGCCTGCGTGCTGATCGGTCTCTTTACGTACCGGCTGACGGTACCGGCGCATGAAGGCGCCCTGCT
>Ga0306920_100013038_pt1 | contig 11309 bp, 11 predicted proteins | sample flu12Cox44000170_FD_204666 | JGI IMG/M metagenome (GOLD analysis project Ga0306920, IMG submission 204666) | Lab enrichment of tropical soil microbial communities from Luquillo Experimental Forest, Puerto Rico - flux4day.12C.oxic.44.000.170 (v2)... | ecosystem: Environmental > Terrestrial >...
AATTATGCGGGCCAGGCCGCCTTGGTCCTCGACGGCGCCCCGATCTCGGACAACATCTTTTATCGCCTGTGCCCTTCCATCTTGCTCCTGCCGCTGGTTGTGCTCGCGACAATCGCGACGATCATCGCCAGCCAGTCGATCATTACTGGCGCATTTTCGATGACGCGGCAGGCGATACAACTTGGCTGGCTGCCGCGGGTGCACATCACCCAAACGTCGGCCGAGGGCTACGGTCAGATTTACGTCGGCGCGGTGAATTGGCTCCTGATGCTCGTCACCCTCGGACTGACGGTCGGCTTCGGCAAATCCGACAATCTCGCCTCGGCCTATGGGATCGCCGTCTCGGCCACGATGCTGATGACTTCGGCGCTGCTGTTCATCGCCATGCGCGAGATCTGGGAGTGGAGCGTCATTGCGGCAGGCGCGATTGCGGGCGTCTTCTTCCTCGTCGATGCAGGGTTCTTCACCGCAAACGCCGCGAAGGTGGCGCAGGGTGGATACGTGCCGCTGATCCTCGCTGCTCTCGTGTACGGCATCATGCTGATCTGGCATTTGGGAGCGACCGCCGTCACCGCCCGCCTTCAGGATGAAGTCACGCCTGTCGGAGCCTTCATGGCGAAGATCGCGGAGGGATCCATCCCGCGTGTGCCTGGCACCGCGGTATTTTTGACGCGGACCCAGCGAGACGTGCCGCCGGTCATGGTATGGCACGTCAAGCACAACCGTGCATTGCACGAGAACTTGTTCGTTCTAACGGTCACCACCGAATCGGTACCCTGGGTCGCGGAGACCGAACGGCTCAAATTCGAAGAGATCGCACCCCGTTTCTGGCGCGCAGCCGCGCAGTACGGCTTTATGGAGCGGCCGGATATTCCGGCGCTGCTCCAACATGCACACGGGCTCGGATGCGCCATCGATCTCTCGGACATTACCTATTATGTCGGGCACGAGACGGTCGTGCCCGGTGATGCCGAGAAAGCCTTACCGCGAGTGGTGGAGGCATTGTTTGCCTTCATGCAGCGCAATTCGGCCCATTTGACCGAATATTTCAGGCTCCCCACCGATGCGGTCGTCGAAATCGGACGGGAAGTCTCGATCTGATACCCGGATCATGGGAATCAAAACATGCAGTTCGCTGGCAAGGTGGTTCTCGTCACGGGGGCGCAGCGAGGGATCGGTTCGCGCTATGGCGCTGGAATTTACTGCCGCTGGCGCCGACGTGGCGATCAACTGGCTCGTTGACGATGGCGCCGCCCAGGGGGCGCTCATGGGGTACGCGCTTGCCGACGGAAAAGAGCCCCGCCTTTAGGAAGGGGCTCTCTCGTCGCCGGCCGCGAGCACGATGGCCGCATCAGAGTGACGCGCTGGCCCAGTAGCGAGCCTGCGACGGGCCTTTTCAACGTAAGCGGTCTGACGCTCGGGCGATGCGAGACGCCACAGCCGATTGGCCATTCGCGTGACCTGACGGTGATGTACCTGGATCTCGCCATGCTCTGTTGTCATCAAAGTCGGCATGATGGGTTCCTCTGTTGGGAGTAGCGCGAAAAGCGAGAGCCCCCACCTCTTGACGGAACTCCCGAAGATCACTGCGCCATCAGCATACGCCGGGCGAACCCCGCTGCGAGAAGCCGCTCGGGGAACCCCATGCCCGCGGAAGCGGCAATCAGTCATCGGCCGCGGTCGCAATGCCGTCCGGGTTCGGTCAGGTTAGGTCTTAGCAGCGGACCTTGAAGCGTACCGCCGCTCAGAGCTGCTTGGTGCCAATTGCCGACATCCCGCGAACCTCCCCTAACTACCTAGTCGAGCCCTCGCAATTATCGAGGCTGGGCGGCGGCTCATGTCCTTTGCCGGCCTTGAGCGGATTGCCGAAGAGTTCGGAAGGCCGTCGTGCAAACTGCAGGCGGCGCTCTCCTTATTCAATAACCTTTGTCGACATTCAATAACCTTTGTCGACGCTGATGAGCAGCGTCCGCGGCAGTCCGACACCGGCGTCCCTTCAGTCCTCTCCTCCGTCTACCGCGGCAGGAATGCGATCCGCTAACTCACTAACCGCGACCTACTCATCCCCTAATCTCCGCCCGGTCACGACGGCTTAACGACCCTACGTGCGATCCGAGATGGCCAGGTCGGCAGCCGGTTAATGCTGCGACCGCTTGTCGGACCGCTCAGCTCCGGTTGCAGTCGGGCGGGAGCGGCGGTAGCGTTGCGTCATCAACTTCCGCATAAGGAGGTCCCGGGTGACCGCTTCTCTCTCTGCAGCGCAGATCAAGGCGCGGCTCGACCATCCGATCATCGACGCCGACGGGCACTGGATCGAATACGGCCCGGTCTTCACCGAGGAATTGCGCCGAGTCGGAGGCGAGGACGCGGTCGAAGGCTGGAACGCGGTGCGCAACGGCACGCGCGGCGCGCTCGGCATGTCGGTCGAGGAGCGGCGCCGGCGGCGCATCAGCCAGGAGGCGTTCTGGGGCCATCCGTCGAAGAACACGAAGGACCTCGCGACCGCGCTGTTCCCGCGCCTCCTCGCCGAGCGGCTCGGCGAGATCGGCCTCGACTTCGCGATCATCTATCCCACAGGGGGCTTGCGCGTGCCGCGGGTCGGCGCCGACAAGCCGCGGCGCGCCGCCGCCCGCGCCTACAACATTGTCACGGCCGAGTATTTCCGCCCGTTCGCCGACCGCATGACGCCGGCCGCGATCATCCCGATGCACACGCCGGAGGAGGCGATCGAAGAGCTGGAGTTTGCCGTCAAACAGCTCGGCTACAAGGTTGCGATGCTGGGCTCCCTGATGGACCGGCCGGTCGCGGCGGCGGGTAATGTCGAGGGCGAGGCGAAGCGGTTCGCCGTGTGGAAAGACGTGATCGGCCTCGACAGCGAATATGACTACGACCCGGTGTGGGCGAAGTGCCTCGAACTCGACATCGCGCCGTCGTTTCATTCCGGCGCACGGCGCTCGGGTCTGCGGCTGTCGCCGTCGAATTTCGTCTACAACCATATCGGCCATTTCGCCGCCGCCAACCACGCCGCCTGCAAGGCGATGTTTCTCGGCGGCGTGACGCGCCGCTTCCCCGGCCTCAACATGGCGTTCCTCGAAGGCGGCGCCGGCTGGGCCTGCCTCTTGTACGGTGACCTGCTCGGTCATTGGGAAAAGCGCAGCCTCAAAGGCCTGGAAGAGGTCGACCCGCGCAATATCGACAGCGCCGTGCTGCTGGACCTCGCCGAGCAATACGGCGGCGCAGCGTTCACTGCGGCGCTGAAGCGGCAGGGCGGCCGATTCTTCCCAGGCGAGGAGAAATTGACCGGCGGCATCGGTAATCTCGACGACTACAGCGCCTGCAAGATCAGCCAAAAGCAGGACTGGCGCGACCTCTTCGTGACGCCGTTCTATTTCGGCTGCGAGGCCGACGACCCGTCGAACGTCTGGGCCTTCAATGAGCGCGCCAATCCATTGGGCGCCAGGCTCAATGCGATCTTCAGCTCTGACATCGGCCATTTCGACGTGCCGGACATGACCGAGGTCGTGCCAGAGGCCTATGAAATGGTCGAGGACGGGCTGGCGACCGCGGACGATTTCCGCGACTTCACGTTCGCCAATGTCGTGCGGCTGTTCGGCCGCCAGAACCCGCGCTTTTTCGCTGGCACCCGCGTCGCCGCGGCGGCTGAAGCGGTGGTGCGCGAAGCCGCTGCGCCGGCGCGGGCCGCCGCCGAATAAGTGAGGGGGACATGGGCAAGCTCGAAGGGAAGGTCGCACTGGTCACCGGATCGGGGCGCAATATCGGCCGTGCGACAGTGCTGAAGCTGGCCGGCGAAGGCGCGCATGTCGTGGTCAACGCGCGCGCCAATCAGCAGGAGGCCGAAAGGGTCGCGCGTGAGGCCCGGGATCTGGGGGTCAGGGCGGTCCCGGTTCTCGCCGATGTCGGCAAAAAGGCCGAGGTCGAGTCACTGGCCGCCCGGGCGCTATCCGAGTTCGGTCGGGTCGACATCCTGATCAACAACGCCGCGATCCGGCCGCACAAGCCGTTCACCGAAACGACCGATGCGGATTGGGAGTTGATCCGGGGTGTGGTTCTTGACGGTCCGCTGTACCTGACGCGCGCGGTGATCGAACCGATGGTGGAGAATCGCTACGGGCGCATCCTGTTCTTTTGCGGCGACGGCGCAATCTCGGCGAGCGGCAGCGGCCGCACGCATTTATCGGCCGCGAAGATGGGGCTGATCGGCATGGCGCGCGGGCTCGCCTCGGAATTCGCTCCCTTTAACATCCGGGTCAACGTCGTCTCGCCCGGCAGCATCGATACGCGGCGCGACCATCCGGAGTGGTATCACGGCCGCCTGCCGAACGCCGCCGGGGTCCCGCTGGGGCGGCAAGGCAGCGTCAACGAGATTGCTGCGACCTGCCTGTTCCTGGTCAGCGAGGATGGTGGGTTCATCACCGGTCAGACGATCCACGTCAATGGCGGTGCGCACTATTACTGATTTGGCGCCCGGCAGCGGTGAATGGGCTGCCGCCGATCACCGGCGCGGGGTACAGGATCACCGGCCCAGAAAGATAGGCTGATCCCGTACCCCTGCCGGCGGGAGCAAAGCCGCGGGGTGGCGGCTTCCTCAGACCTTCTCAATCAGCTCCATCTGCGCGCCATCTGGGGCGGCGACCCAGCACACATGCCGGCCGTTGTTGAAACGCTCTTCTAGGATCTGCGCGCCATTCTTCTTAATGTTGGCGAGGGTGCCGGCGTAATCGTCGGTTTCGATTGCGATGTGCTCGATGCCGACATGCTGCTCATGGTTCTGGTCGGCGATGATCATGGTCACGTTGAGCTGCACACCGTGCAGGTCGAGCTGGCAGCCGCGGCCGGGAATTTCCCGCTTCACGGTCGCGCCGAAATTGTCGATGTAGAACTTCGCGACCTTCTCCGGATCGTCTCTTGTCTTGATGTGTACGTGCCCGAGTTGCATGGCCATATCGGTCTCCTCCCGTTGGGGTTACCAAGGGGCGCCGAGGCGGCGCCTGCCGCTCACAGCTTGGCAGCACGAGCCCAGGAACTCAACCGGCATTCGACCGATTCCCAGCCCTTTCGGGCAAGAGCGTCAGCTTCACGCCAGCAAGCTGACGGTCCGGCGGCTGCAGCGATCGTTTGCTGAGTGCCAATTCCGGACGTCAGCCCAGGGCGACTGAGAGCCTTCCTGAAGGCCAATCGGTAAACGGAGATGGCATCTCCGGCGCTCTCATTCGGGCGCCGAGCGACTGCGGCGAGGAACGGTCTCCATAACGCGGGGCAACAGCGGCAGCCATCGTGGCCTTGGTGGGGAAATGGTGATGCACGCTTGCGCTCTTGATGGCGATCTCGGCCGCAAGGTCGCGAAAGCTTAAGCTCCCATATCGCGCGTTGCGGATATGGGCCTCGGCCAGGTCCATCGATTGTTCGGCGGTCTCACTCGCGGTTAAGTCCATCTCTATCGATAGATAGAACTTGACGACCCGATTCACCATAGCTATTTACCGTTCATCAACCTATCGATAGATAGCCGGAGGAGACATGGCGATGCGTTTCCAGAATAAGGTTGCCCTCGTCACCGGGGGCGCTTCGGGGATTGGCAAAGAGGTCGCGACCCGGTTCGTCACCGAAGGCGGGTCGGTCGTCATCAACGGCCGCGATGGTGCCAAGGCCGAGGCAGTCGCGCGCGAGATCGACCCGACGGCCAAGCGTGTCGTTGTGCATGCTGGCGATATTGCTCTGCCGGCGACCGGCGAAGCCGTCGTGAAAACGGCGATCGACCGATTCGGTCGTCTCGACATGCTGTTCAACAACGCCGGCATCTTCACGCCGAAGCCGTTTCTTGAGGTCGAGGAGGCCGAGTATGACCGCTTCCTCGGCATCATCCTTAAGGGCAAGTTCTTCGCCGCGCAGGCCGCCGCGAAGGCCATGAAGGACTCGGGCCGTGGCGGCGCGATCGTGCAGACCGGTTCCATGTGGGCCCTGCAGGCGATCGGCGCGACTCCCTCGGCTGCCTATTCGGCCGCGAAAGCGGGCGTGCATGCGCTGACCAAGAACCTAGCGATCGAGCTGGCTCCCTACAAAATCCGCGTGAACGCGATCGCACCCGGTGTGATCGAGACGCCAGTGTTCAACACGTTCCTGACGCCCAAGCAGGTGGCGGCCGTGCTGCCGACCTTCAACGCGATGCATCCGCTCGGACGTAACGGTCAGCCGGCGGACGCGGCGGAAGCGCTTCTTTTCCTCGCATCCGATCAGGCGAGCTTCATCACCGGCGTCGTGCTGCCGGTTGACGGCGGCGTCATGGCCGGTCGGCAGTAATCATCGGCACCTCAGTCACAGCACCGCCAAGAAACAATGCGGGCAGCGCCTGGCAACATCGCAGCCCTCATCCCGCAAGGAGAGTTTCGGTGATTATGCGTACCCACAATAAGCTGTTAACGCCCGTGCAGGTCGGGGCGACACTTCACAAACAGACCAAACAAAAGGAAGGACTCCATGTATTACCAAGTGATCTCGCAGTGCGTGCAGATGCTGAAAAATCTCGAGATTTGGCTTGATAAGGCTGAGGAGCATGCGGCCGCCAAGAAGTTTGACGTTGGCGTCCTCATGGCCGGCCGCCTCGCGCCCGACATGAAGCCTTTCATCTACCAGGCGCAGAGCGCTTGCGACTATGTCAAAGCCGGGGCGGCCTGGCTCTCGGGACAGACGCCTCCCAAGCACGAGGACAACGAGCATACAATCGACGAGGTGCGCGCCCGCATCCGGAAGACCGTCGATTTCGCGGAGAGCGTGAAAGAGGCCCAGTATGCGGGAGCCAGCGAGCGCAAGGTCAGCATGTCATGGGCGCCTGCCGGCAAGGTCCTTGGCGGGGAAGACTATCTTCTGCAGATGACCATCCCCAATACCTTCTTCCACGTCGCGATGGCCTATGCCGTCCTCCGTCACAATGGAGTCGATATCGGCAAGATGGACTTCCTCGGCCCAGTCAACTGGATCGACGCCTGATCGGTGCGCGGCCTCGCTGTCCTAGTCGTGGTGCTGCCTTGCGCCGACGCAACAAGTCACTGGTGGCACGGTCATATGCGGCAGTATCGCCGAGGGCATTGGCAACGACCAAGGCGCCTGTGATGGTCGACAACACTTCGGCGGCGTTGCTTGGCGAGAGCCCTTCCGCAACTAGCTTGTCCAAGCACATCTTGAAAAAGCCCTCCACTTCCCTCGCAACTTCCGGCGGCAAGTCCTGCGAGGCGGCGCCGAGCACGGTGCAAGGGCACATACGTCCTTCGGACAACGCAGTGCCTCGGAAGGCGTTCGTCCACACTCGGACGGGGTCTGGGTCCTTCTCTAGTTCCTCGTCAATGAATTTCGAGGTCTCTTCGGCCCAGCGGCGAATGACGGCCGCCGCGAGGTCCTCCTTTGTCGGGAAGTGGTAGTGGACGCTCGAACTCTTTATGCCGACATCCGCCGCGATCTCTCGAAAGCTGAAGCCGCCGAAACCGCCGAGCTGCATGCGCCGTTCGGCGGCATCCATGATCGCAGTTTTGACGTCACTCATGTAGTCTCTCCGATGACTATCTGGTGATAGATAGTCCTTGCGCGGGGGAAAAGACAACGGCTATCAATCTACCTGTCGACTAGAATCGCCTGCGAGCACGGCGCGGAGCCCGCTATCATCTGGTGCGGTGGAGGAAATCCTGCCGTTCTCGCGGCGTGACGTGTGGCAATCCGGGGCGAGGGCGATGTTCTCAGTGATCTTCGAAGTTCATCCCAGGCGGGAAAAGTTCGACCTCTACCTCGATCTGGCGAAAGGCTTGAAGCCGATCCTGGAGGGGATAGACGGCTTCATCGACAATGAGCGCTTCGAGAGTTTGCGCTGCCCGGGCTGGATCTTGTCACACTCGACCTGGCGCGACGAAAAGTCCGTCGTGAGGTGGCGGACGGTCGCGAAACATCACGACACGCAACAGCGCGGCCGCGACGAGGTGTTCCAGGACTATCATTTGCGGGTGGGCGAGATCGTCGCGGACACGGCACCACCCGCAGGGGCATCAATCGTCGAGCAGCGGTTGGACGAGACGGAGATCGGGCGGGCCAAGTTCGTGACGCTGACCGAAGTCCAGCACCAATCAGGTGTGACCGCCGCTGAGCTGCCGGATTGGCTGCAGCTCGATCGGCAACAGGCAGACCTGATCGACTACGACGTTTTCGCCAGCATCTACAATAAGGGGAAATTCGCTCTGTTGGCGTCGTGGCGCGATCGGTTCGCGGCGGAGCGATTCAAGCCGCTCTCCCGAATTGGCGTTGCCGGCGCTCGCCACCGCGTCGTGCGCGTGGTCCGGGACTACGGCATGTTCGATCGACGCGAGAGCCCGCAATACTACCCCGCGATCGACACCAGATCGGCGGCGTAGCACTTGGAATTCTCGTCGCACCTCATCACGAACAATCACGATGTTAGGGCTTCGAGCCAGTTGCGAGTGCTGCAACAAGGATCTGCCGCCCGATACCACGGATGCCATGATCTGCAGCTTCGAATGTCCCATCGCTCACCCCGATCGCGGCTACAACGCCTGGCAGTTGACGCTGCGGCGGCAAAGGTGCCGTTGCTGCGCATGGAGATCGTCAAGCGGAGGGGCGACATGAAGGGCTTCGTTATTTTGCCGCGCCGCTGGGTGGTACCTTGGCCTTCGTCACCCTCGCTTCCGTCCAGCCCGCCTCAGGCGGCTTGCCAGGGAGTAGGTTAATAAGCGCCGGTTGTGGCGCGCCGGTCCCCGTTGCCGACGGCGAACGGCTATTGTGGGTTCGGTGAAGGGACGTTCGCCAGGACCCACGGGAACGGGCAAGAAGCGCCGCAAGCCGACCTCAGCGCGGCAAGGAATCCGGATTTCATCCATTGACGAGGCGGTTGGGCTTGCGGGCGGTCGTCTTGCGAGCGCGCGATGGCACCGGGCCTGCTGGCGTCGATCCGCTATCTGTTCCCTTGGTTGCGCCATGTCTTTGCCGACGGCGGCTATGCCCGCGATAAGCTGGCCTCGGCACTGGCCGGACACGGCCGGTGGTGAATCGAGATCGTCAAACGGTCCGATTGTGCCGGCTCGCGTGTCCTGACGCGCCGCTGGGTGGTCGAACGAACCTTCGCTTGGCTCAACTGCAACCGCCGCCTCGCCAAAGACTTTGAGGCCACCGTCGCCAGCAGCGAGGTCTGGCTCTATCTCGCTTCGGTGCAATTGCTCGCGCGCTGGCTTGCTCGATCCGCAAACTAATAGAGCCATGAATAGGGATGGCGCAATCTTTGCCATTCCTAGTCAGGCTCTTAGCGAGCATCGATATCTTCGGATCCACCAAGTAGTCGTCGAGTACGCTTATCCTCGTTTCTTCCGACCGTGTCGACTTCATGACGTATTCGCCTCGAACTTCGACCCCGCCTGATTTCCGTGGGGGCTCGTCCATAAACGTCCGCGAACATGGCGTTAAAGCGCCGCAGGCTGCCGAAACCCGCGAGAACAGCTATTTCCACCATCGGCTTATCGGTCTCATCGATGAGCCGTTTCGCGCGCTGAACCCGGGCCGTCCGCGCTACCGCGCTGGGACTGGCATTTAGGTGCCGGGCGAACAGGCGTGCAAGTTGGCGGCGACCCATGCCAAGGCGCTCGGCAAGTTTCTCGACCGACGCTCCCTCTTCGTCGAGAGTGCCCTCCTCGACGATAAGCCGTACCGCGCGCTCGACGGTTGCACGGCTTCCGATCCAGGCATTGGAAAACGGCGCGGTCTCGGGGCGGCACCGCAGGCAAGGCCGAAACCCCGCCGCCTCCGCAGCCGCAGCGGACGGAAAAAACTGGACGTTGGTCGACCTTGCCGGGCGCACGGGGCAGACCGGTCGACAATAAACGCCGGTGGTCCGGACCCCGGTGAAAAACCGGCCGTCATAGCTGGGATCACGCGCAACGCGCGCGCGATCGCATTCCGCAAAGTCCATCGACATCACGGCGCTACCGTACCATGCCGCGGCGACCCCCCAGAGCGCCGTCAGGGGATAGAGTCCCGTCCCGGCGAGCAACGCTCCAACGCCCTCGCTATCTCTAATGGAGAGGACATAGCTCGATGCGGACGCGATACGGAGATTGAGGTTGATGCAGACCCAAATAGTCGATGTTGGCGCGGCGCGCCTCGAATGCACCGTCAACGGATCAGGTGATCCTCTTGTGGTGCTCGCCAACGCCGGATGTAGCACGGGCTATCTGGAGCGCTTTGGCGAGCGCCTCCCAAGATCACAGATCATTGCCATCAACATGCGGGGGGTCGGAGTCAGCCGGGGGCCGCTCGACAACGCGACCCTTCATGATCTTGCCTCGGACGTTGCTGGAGTTCTTGAGGCTCTCCAGTGCGGCCCTGTGCACATCCTCGGTCATGCCTTCGGTAACCGGATCGCGCGCTGCTTGGCCGCTGACCATCCTGCGACGGTGCGCGGCGTCATCCTGGTCGCGGCAGGCGGCTTGATCGGCCCTTCGACGCCGTTGGGCTCCTCGTTCCGGGACGCGCCATCAACCAAGCTGACGGGGCCGGAATGCGTCGCGCTCGGCGCGCGCTGGCTATCTCCGGCCTCCGATCCGAGCGTCCTCACGTCAGTCGAGTGCTGGCCGCAGGTTCACATTGCGCACTTGGCGACCAGCCAAGGAGTGCCACGGGACGAATGGTGGACCGGCGGCAACGCTCCGCTCTTGGTGATTCAAGGTCTCGATGACATCGTCGCCCCGCCCGCCAACGGACACGCGCTGCGGGATCAATTGGGTGAGCGAGTGCAGGTCGTCGATATCCCTCGCGCCGGGCATTTCGTGATCGTTGAGCAACCGGATCCCGTCGCTGCCGCCGTGACCGATTTCATCGGCGGCAGGAGGGTGAATCCACACTACCGACCGCAAGAGGCTGGCATGACAAAACACGACGGCGATTTTGTCGAGAGCGCGCCTATCGTCGGGTGACAATGTCCGAAAACGGCGAGATTGGGCGGCGCAGGTCGGAGGATACTCATCGGATGGAACTCGATCACGAAGCCTGTTACCGGGCTCTCTTGACACGCGACGCGCGGTTCGACGGACGCATCTTCATCGCTGTCCGGACGACAAGAGTATATTGCCGACCGATCTGTCCGGCCCGCACGCCGAAACGCGAAAACGTTACGTTCTTCGCGACAGCCAGCGCCGCTCAGGAAGGCGGTTATCGGCCGTGCTTACGATGCCGTCCCGAAAGCTCGCCGGATCTCGGCGCCTGGCGCGGCACGTCGAACACCGTTTCACGAGCCCTGACGCTCA